>Ga0307505_10000353_pt1 | contig 52705 bp, 45 predicted proteins | sample 23_S_MG_FD_202183 | JGI IMG/M metagenome (GOLD analysis project Ga0307505, IMG submission 202183) | Soil microbial communities from Populus trichocarpa stands in riparian zone in the Pacific Northwest, United States - 23_S | ecosystem: Environmental > Terrestrial > Soil > Riparian zone > Trees...
GGATCGGGCCGTTGACGTTGACCGGCAGGTCGCGGCCGATGGTCTCGGGCAGCGCGGCCTTGAGCGCGCGCATCATCGCCACGTGCTCGCCCGAAACGCCGCGCTGGTCGGCCAGCTCGAGCAGCCGATTGGCGCGCGGGTCGCCGCCCGCGTGCTGCGGGTGGCCGAAGCCGGGGATCGCCTTGGTGGTCTGGCGCAGCCGCTCAATGTTGCGGACCGCGACCGCGTGGAGGTCGTCCCCGCTGGCGCGCTGGTCGGCGACGCATTCGGCGTAGAACTTGCCCGCCACCTCGGCGCTGCCCAGCACCACGCTGCCGCAGCCGAGCAGCCCCGCGGCGACCGCGCCCTGCAGCGCCTCGGGCGCCGCGGCGTAAGTCATCCGCGCGGCGACCACGCTCGGCACCAGCCCATGCTCGGCGAGCGCGCAGAGGATGGCGTTGGCGAAGAAGGCCTGGTCCGCGTTCGGCTCCTCGCCGGTCACCAGCAGCCAGAAGTAGCTGGTGAAGTCCATCTTGCCGATGATCTCGTTGGTCAGGTCGCGCCCGCGCACGGTGATGGAGTCCGCGTCCGAAGTGCAGATGGCGGTGTAGGGCGCGTCCTGCTTGCCGATGCGCATGCTGTCCTCCTTGCCGATGGCGTGTCGCGCAACCTATAGCGCGCCGCGCGACGATAGGGAGACGCGAATGGCCAGGCCGCTTTCAGCCGTGCGTGTGCTCGACATGGGCACTTTCATCACCGGCCCGGCGGCCGGGATGCTGCTGGCCGACCTGGGCGCCGAGGTGATCAAGGTCGAGATGCCGGGCACCGGCGATCCGTTCCGCATGTTCAAGGGCGACCTCTATTCGCCGCATTACCAGACCTACAACCGCAACAAGAAGTCGATCGAGCTCAACACCAAGGAGGCGGCCGACCTCGCCGCATTGGACGAGTTGGTCTCGACGGCCGACGTGTTCATCCAGAATTTTCGACCCGGCGTGGCCGAGCGGCTGGGGGTGGGGCCGGAGCGGCTGCAGGCGATCAACCCGCGGCTGATCTATTGCGGCATCACCGGCTTCGGCAACGATGGGCCGTGGAAGGACCGCCCTGCGTTCGACACCGTCAGCCAGGCGGTTACCGGCTTCCTGCGGCTGCTGGTCAATCCGGCCAATCCGCGCGTGGTCGGGCCGGCGATCGGCGATGCGGTGACCGGTTTCTACGGCGCGTTCGGGGTGGTCGCCGCGCTTTACGAGCGCGAGAAAACCGGCAAGGGCCGGCTGGTCGAGACCTCGATGTTCGAGGCGATGAGCCACTTCAACCTCGACGACTTCACTCATTACCTGTCGATGGGCGAGATTATGGGCCCTTCGTCGCGCCCGCACGTCAGCCAGTCCTATGTGTTCCAGTGCCAGGATGGGGGCTGGATTGCGCTGCACATGTCGAGCCCGCCGAAATTCTGGGAGAATCTCGCCGAGGCGGTCGGTCAGCCCGGCATGCTCCAGCGGCCCGAGTTCGAAAGCCGCCCGGCGCGGATCGCCAATTACGAGAAGGTGATCGAATTCCTCGCCCCGATCTTCGCGCAGCACCCGCGCGGCTACTGGGAACAGCGGCTGGCGGCGCTCGAAGTGCCGCATTCGGCGGTCTATTCGTCGAAGGAAGTGGTCGAAGGCGAACTGGCCGCGCACCACAAGCTGATCGCCGAGGGCGAGGGCGTACGGGGGAAATTCCGCACCATCCGCTTCCCGGTCCGCTTCGATGGCGAGATCGAGGACACGGTCGTCCCCCCGCCCGAGCTAGGCGCGGACAACGCCGAGGTGCTGAAACGGTAGAATTGTGTAATCGGCCCGTCTGCCGGTATAGGACGCGCGGGCAGCGGTAGCACAACTGGAGAGTGCACCGTGCAACACCGGGAAGATGTGTGGTTCAAGTCCCACCCGCTGCCTACTCACCCAATTGCGCCGGCGAGCCACTTTGTTAGACTGATCAACGATCATGCGGCCCCGCCAGAGTCGGGCCGCGACGGGAGACAACACGATGAGCAACCTGCCCAGCCGGCTGCACCACACGGCCTATGTCAGCAAGAACCTCGAGGCGACCCGCGCCTTCTACGAAGACGTGCTGGGGATTCCGCTGGTTGCGACCTGGTGCGAAACCGATTTCCTGTTCGGCAAGGACCGCACCTACTGCCACCTGTTCTTCGGGCTCGGCGATGGCAGCGCGCTCGCCTTCTTCCAGTTCGCGGAAGCCGAGGACCAGGCCCTGTTCGGGCCCGAGCTGCCTGCTTCGCCCTTCCGCCACATCGCGTTGAACGTTGACAAGGAGACGCAGGCCGAGCTCGAGCGCCGGATCGAGCAGGCCGGAATCGAGCCGCCGATGACCTACACGCTCGAGCACGGCTATTGCCGCTCGGTCTATGTCGAGGACCCGGACGGGATGATCGTCGAGTTCACCTGCGACGATCCCGCGGCTGCGGCCGGAGACGCCGCGCGCCGCGCCAAGGCTCACGCCGAGCTCAAGCGCTGGCTCGGCGGCGACCACACGACCAACAACGACTTCCGCCACGCCGAAGCGGCTTAGCCGTCCCGCAACGCCCTTACTCCCCTCCCCGCTGGGGAGGGGTCGGGGGTGGGGGTTCCACCTCGCAGACGCCGAACACCCCCACCCAACCCTCCCCCTCAAGGGGGGAGGGCCTTAGAGAGGAACCTCAATGCTGCTCCCCACTTCGCTGGTCGGCTCCTACGCCCAGCCCGACTGGCTGATCGACCGCGAAAAGCTGGCCGGCATCTTCCCGCCGCGCACCCGCATGAAGGGGCTATGGCGGGTGCCCGAGCAATGGCTTGAGCAGGCCTGGGACGACGCCACGGTAATGGCCATCGCCGAGCAGGAGCGCGCCGGGCTCGACATCGTCACCGACGGCGAGATGCGGCGCGAGTCCTACTCGAACCGCTTCGCCACGGCGCTCGACGGGGTCGACATGGACAACCACGGCACCGCGCTCGACCGCAGCGGCGAGCCGGTTCCTGTCCCGCGCGTGGTCGGCCCGATCAAGCGCCGCCATGCGGTGCAGGTGCGCGACGTCGAGTTCCTGCGCGAGCACACCACCCGGATGACCAAGATCACCGTGCCCGGCCCGTTCACGATGAGCCAGCAGGCGCAGGACGATTACTACGGCGATCCCGAGGCGCTGGCAGTGGCCTATGCCGGCGCGGTCAACGAGGAGATCAAGGACCTGTTCGCCGCCGGGGCCGACGTGGTCCAGCTCGACGAGCCCTATATGCAGGCGCGGCCCGACAAGGCGCGGGCCTATGGCCTGAAGGCGCTCGAGCGGGCGCTGGAAGGGGTCGAGGGGACCACGGCGCTGCACATCTGCTTTGGCTATGCGCACCTGATCCACGAGCGGCCCGAGGGCTACAGCTTCCTGCCCGAGCTGGCGGCGAGCGAGGTGCGGCAGATCTCGATCGAGACCGCGCAATCGCACCTCGATACCTCGGTGCTCGAGACCTTGCCGGGCAAGACGATCATTCTCGGCGTGCTCGACCTGTCGAACCACGAGGTCGAGACCCCCGAGACGGTGGCCGAGCGCATTCGCCGCGGGCTGGCGCACGTCCCGCCCGAGCGGATCATCATCGCGCCCGATTGCGGGCTCAAGTACCTCCCGCGTGAGTCCGCCTTCGGCAAGATGAAGGCCATGGCCGACGGGGCGGCGATTGTGCGCGCGGAACTGGCGTGAGCTTCAAGACCACGCACACCGGCAGCCTGCCGCGGCCCGACGACCTGCTAGCGCTGATGTTCGCGCGCGAGGGCGGCGAGGCTGTCGACGAGGCGGTGCTCGACGAGGCGATCGAGCGCGCCACCGCCTATGTCCTCAAGCGGCAGATCGAGGCCGGGGTGAGCGTGATCGGCGACGGCGAAATGTCGAAGCCGAGCTACGCGACCTACATCAAGCACCGCCTCAGCGGCTTCGGCGGCGAGGCGGGCAGCTACGAGTTCGAGGACCTTGAACAATTCCCCGGCGCCAAGGCCCGCGTGTTCGGCGATACCGGCCGCTCGCGCCGCAGCGCTCCCGCCTGCACCGCGCCGATCGAAGTGATCGACATGGACGCCCCGCGCGAGGATGCCGAACGACTCCAGCGGCTCGCCGGCGGGCACGCCACCTTCATGTCGGCCGCTTCGCCCGGAGTGACCGCGCTGTTCTTCCCCAACCAGTTCTACGCCAGCGACGAGGAATACGTGTTCGCGCTCGCCGAGGGGCTGCGCCACGAATACGAGACGATCGCGGCCGCCGGCATCGTGCTCCAGGTCGACTGCCCGGACCTCGCCATGGGCCGGCACGTCCAGTTCACGCATCTCTCGCTAGGGGATTTCCGCAAGCGCATCGGCATGAACGTCGCCGCGCTCAATCATGCCCTGCGCAACATCCCGCCCGAGCAGCTGCGGATGCATCTCTGTTGGGGCAATTACCCGGGCCCGCATACCTGCGATGTCGCGCTCGGCGAGATTGCCGACATCGTGTGGAGCGCGCGGCCGCAGGCGGTCCTGCTCGAAGGCGCCAATCCGCGCCACGCGCACGAGTTCGCGTACTTCGAAGAACACCCGCTGCCCGAGGGCAAAGTGCTGTGCCCGGGCATGATCGAACCGCAATCGCCCTATGTCGAGCATCCCGAGCTGATCGCCCAGCGCATCGGGCGTTATGCCGATCTGCTCGGCCGCGAGCGGATCATGGCCGGGGTCGATTGCGGCTTCTCGGTCCACGCCGGCAGCGGCGCGCTCGACCCGGAGGTGGTCTGGGCCAAGCTCGCGGCCTTATCCGAAGGCGCGGCGATCGCCAGCGAGCGCTACTGGTAAGCGGGCCCGGCGCCCGCTACCCCAGGCAGAGCGGGTGTGGCGGAATGGTAGACGCAGGGGACTTAAAATCCCCCGGGCCTTGCCCATGCCGGTTCAAGTCCGGCCACCCGCACCAGTCCTGACCGAAAGCAGTCCTGGGGACTGTTTTCGGTCGAAACTCCCGAGCTTTAGCAAGCAAAGGCGACCGACTTCCGTTCAGCGATCCTTGCCGCCCTCATGCGGGGAATTGCCTAGCCTGTTGCGAGTAAATCGTTCGCGGACGGCAGGTTACATCATGCGAAGTCAAAACGGGAACTGGATTGCGTCGGCTGCCGGGCGACCCGGTGGCCGCTTGCTGCGCGGCTCCAACCCCAAATTAGCGATTCGGAAACCAAGATGCGCGTAAATCGGATCGGGTCGAAGCTGTGGATGGACATGGGGGATTCCCATCCGCAACAACTTGGGTTTTCTATGCGCGAAGCCGTGCTCCAGTCCGAAGCCGTGCCCGAGACTCCCGAGGACACGGGGGCGGGGGCCGACCAGCGTAGCGCGCCGCGCTTCACGCTGCTGATCCGCTCGGCTAAGCTGACCACCGACGAAGCCGAATACCTGTGCGTCGTGCGCGATGCCTCGGACAGCGGGATCAGCGTGCGGCTGTTCCACCCGCTGCCGCCGGAACTGCCGCTGACGCTGGAGCTGCCCAATGGCGATCGCCACCTGCTCGACCGGGTGTGGGAGGAACAAGGCAAGGCCGGCTTCACATTCGCCAAGTCGACCGACCTGGAACGGATCGTCGAAGGCCCGAGCCGTTTCAGCAAGCGCGCGATGCGCGTCAACCTCGAGCTGCCGTGCGAACTGGTGGCCGGTGTCCGCCGGTTCCCCGCGACGTTGCGCAACCTGTCGCAACAGGGCGCGCTGGTGTGCACCGAAGAGCGCCTGTCGCTGGTCCAGCGCATCAAGCTCAAGGCCGAGGGCTTGCCCGAGGTCACGGCCAAGGTCCGCTGGCGGCGCGGCGACCAGTACGGGCTCAGCTTCGAGGACAACTTCCAGTTCGGGGACCTCGCCAAGATTGTCTACGATGTGCAGTGCGCCGGCGCGACCGAGGTCGCTGAAAAGGCGGGCCGTTAACCGTCTCATAACCAATTTCCTTCACTCCCGGAAAAGACCACGGAGCGGGGGATTTCATGACCGGCACAGGCACTGCGGCGCGCGGAGAAATCGCGGTCGACGTGGCGATCATCGGCGCCGGACCGGCGGGGCTTACGGCCGGCTACCTGCTGGCCAAGGCCGGCCAGCGCGTCGCGATCATCGAACAGGACCCGACCTACGTCGGCGGCATCAGCCGCACGGTCGAGCATGACGGCTTTCGCTTCGACATCGGCGGCCACCGGTTCTTCTCGAAGAGCCAGGCCGTGGTCGATCTGTGGAACGAGCTCTTGCCCGATGGCTTCATCCAGCGCCCGCGGATGAGCCGCATCTATTACGAGGGCAAGTTCTACTCATACCCGCTGCGTGCCTTCGAGGCGCTGCGTAACCTCGGCCTGTGGCGCTCTGGCCTGTGCATGCTCAGCTACGGCTGGAGCAAGCTGTTCCCGATCAGGGAGGTCAAGAGCTTCGAGGACTGGACCAGCAACCAGTTCGGCAAGCGCCTCTATTCGATCTTCTTCAAGACCTACACCGAGAAGGTGTGGGGCATGCCGTGCAACGAAATGAGCGCCGACTGGGCCGCGCAGCGGATCAAGGGCCTGTCGCTGTGGGGCGCGGTGATCGACGGGCTCAAGCGCTCGCTCGGCCTCAACAAGCGGCCCAACGACGGCCAGGCGGTCAAGACCCTGCTCGAGACCTTCCGCTACCCGCGGCTCGGCCCCGGCATGATGTGGGAAGCGGCGCGCGACCGGATCGTCGAGCGCGGCGGGATCGTGCTGATGGGCCACGGCCTGAAGCAGCTCGCCAGCGACGGTCGGGGCGGCTGGCGGATGACCGCGACCGGTCCCGAGGGCGAAGTGGCGATCACCGCCGGCCACGCGATCAGCTCGGTGCCGATGCGCGAGCTCGCCGCGCGGCTCTATCCGCTGCCGGTGAGCACGATCGAGGCGAGCCGGCTCAAGTACCGCGACTTCCTCACCGTGGCGCTGATGATCAAGTCGGACGATCTGTTCCCCGACAACTGGATCTACATCCACGACAGCAAGGTCCAGGTCGGGAGGGTGCAGAACTTCCGCTCGTGGTCGCCCGAGATGGTGCCGCATCAAGACGTCGCCTGCGTCGGCCTCGAATACTTCTGTTTTGCCGGCGATGGCCTGTGGTCGATGGCCGATGCCGACCTGGTGGCGCTGGCCACGCGCGAGATGGGCATTCTCGGCCTGGTCTCGCCCGACAAGGTGATCGGCGGCACGGTGGTGCGGCAGGAGAAGGCCTACCCGGTCTACGACGAGGACTACGCCGCCAACGTGGCGGCGATGCGAGCCGAGCTCGAGGCCGAACACCCGAGCCTGCACCTGGTCGGCCGCAACGGCATGCACCGCTACAACAACCAGGACCACGCGATGATGACCGCGATGCTGACGGTCGAGAACATTCTCGCAGGGCAGCGGCTCTTCGACACCTGGTGCGTCAACGAGGACGCCGAATACCACGAGGCCGGCAACGAAGGTGCCGAAAAGGCGCTGCCGGCTCGCGAGACCATCACCCAGGACCAGGCGGCTGCGCTCGCCTCGGTCCGCCACGTTCCGCGGCGGGTCGCCGCGGACTCCAGCTACAGAAAGGTCGCCTGACATGGCGAGCATCGCCCTTACCGCCCCCAAGCCCCGTGGCCTGTTCAGCCAGCCGCTGGTGCGCGACGAATGGATTAAGCTGGCCAACTGGCTGCTGGTCTGGGTCGTCATCGCCAATGCCGGCTTCGCGCTGATGTGGTTCATCGGCGCGCCGCCGCGCAAGCCCGAGATCCTCGCCATCGGCGTGATCGGGCTGATCGTGCGCAACCAGCCGCGCTGGCTGCAGTTCGCTGCGTTCGTCGCGGCGACGGCCTACTCAGTGCTCGGCTACGTCGCGGGGATGTTCAACCTGGCGATCGTCTCGGTGCTCCATTCGCTGAAGTTCTTCATGGAGCTGAACCCGGCGCAGTCGATCGAGTACACGATCGCCGCCACGGGGCTCGCGTTCCTGATCGGGCTCGGGTTCCTGTGCCTGCGCCGGCCGCAGGGCTTCACCGACCTGCGTATGATGGTGCTGGCTATCGTTGCCGTCATGTCGTTCGCGCAGTTGGACAAGTGGATGGCCTGGGGAATGGGCGGCCATTACAATCGCACCGCTGCGGAGGGCGCGCCGTTTACCTCGGCCGTCAATCAGACGGGTTTCGGTACCGTTGCCGGAGCAAGCCCACGCAACTTGATGATCGTGATGGTCGAATCGATGGGCTTGCCCGTCGCCAACGCGGAAATGGAGCGGCTGATGTTCGCCCGCTACCGCCAGGCCGACGTGACCAGCCGCTTTGAGCTAATGAGCGGGACATCGCTTTATTACAACTCGACCACCACGGGCGAGATCCGCGAGTTGTGCGGCCGCTGGGGCGATTACCACGACCTGCTCGAACAGAAGGACGACGGCTGCCTGCCGGCCCGGCTGCGCCGCGAGGGCTTCGAGACCAGCGCCTACCACACCTTCGCCGGCGAGTTCTTCGACCGGACGATCTGGTATCCGCATATCGGCTTCGACAACCGGATCTTCGCCGGCAAGCTGCTGACTTCGGGTCTGTCGGAATGCGGCGGGGTGTTCCCCGGCGCTTGCGACCGTGAGATGCCGCGCCTGCTGGCGGCCAGGCTGAAGGCCGCCGAGCGTCCGCAGTTCGTCTACTGGCTGACGGTCAATTCGCACTTGCCGGTACCGCCGGGCGAGAACCTCGACGTCGAGAATTGCGCGCGAATTTCGCCCAAGCTCGCCGCCGAGTACCCGATGATCTGCCGCCAGTTCGCGATCTGGCACGACATCGACACGGCGCTGGCCCGCGAGATCATCGCGCCCGACTTTCCGCCGACCGACATCCTGATCGTCGGCGACCACATGCCGCCCTACTTCGACCGCCACCTCCGCAGCCAGTTCGCCCACGATCGCGTACCGTGGCTGCTGCTGCGCTGGAAAGGCGGCGAGCGCGCTCCCGGCCAGCCGGCAGTGGCTGCGCGGTCGCCGGCTGCGTCGGCGAAGGGGTAAGCCCCCGATGCGCGCATTGCTTGACCTCATGCCGGGCCGGGCGCTCATCGGCAGCACCGGCGCAGCGCCGCTGGCGCGTTACACGCTGATCAGCGGCGCTGCCTTCGCGATCGACATGACAGTGTTCCTGCTGCTGCTTGCGGCCGGGGTGCTCGCGGTCCCCGCTTCGGTCGCGGGTTATTCGTGCGGCACCCAGCTGCACTGGCTGCTGTCGACCCGGCTGGTCTTTGCCGCCGGGGTCAGGCAGGATGCGGCCGCGCGCCGGCGCCAGCAGGTGCTGTTCTTCGTCAGCGCGGCGATCGGGGTGACGTGCAATGCCGGTATCGTCGCGGCGAGCGAAGCGCTGGAGTTCCCGCTGGTGCTCGGCAAGCTCGCCGCCATCGGCACCAGTTTCGTGCTCGTCCTGGCGGTGCGCGCGACCATCATCTTCGCACCCAGGCAGGTATGACCGCTAGCGCCGCGTGGCTCCGGCCAGCGGCGCTGGTGTTCGCCGTGGTCGCGGCGCTGTTGCTGGCAGTGAGCGTGCCGGCGATCGCCGCGTTGCGCTTTCCCGATCCCGACGACGTGCTGCGGCTGGTCCAGGTGCGCGATCTGCTCGCCGGGCAGGGCTGGTTCGACCTGACCCAGCATCGGCTCGATGCGCCGGGCGGCGGCGTGGCGATGCACTGGTCGCGGCTGGTCGACGTGCCGCTCGCCGGGCTGATCCTGGTGCTGACGCCCTTGTTGGGCCAGCCGCTGGCGGAGACCGTCACCTTGGTCGCTGTGCCGCTGCTGACGCTCGGCTGCGCGATGCTGCTGGTCGGGCGACTGGCGGCGCGGCTGTGCGGGGCGCAGACGGTGATTTACGCCTGCCTGGCGCTGGCGCTGTCGGTGCCGGTGCTGTCGCAGGTCCTGCCGCTGAGGATCGATCATCACGGCTGGCAGATCGTGCTGGCACTGTCGGCGCTGGCCGCGGTGATGTCCGATAATCCCAAACGCGGCTGGCTGGCGGGCGCGGCGATGGCGGCGTGGCTGGCGATATCGCTCGAAGGCCTGCCGATGGTCGCGGCGATCAGCGGCGTGCTGGCGCTTCGCTGGCTGCGTGACCCCGCGGACAAGGCGTGGTTCGTCAACGCCATGCTCGGCCTTGCCCTCGGCAGTACCGTGCTGTTCGTCGCGACGCGTGGCCCTGGCGACCTTGTGGCCCATTGCGACCAGATGTCGCCGGTCCACCTCGCGGTGCTTGGCTGGGGAGCCCTCGCGGCTCTCGCGCTGGCGCGGCTCGACCCACGTTCGCGCCCGGTCCTCGTCGCCGGGCTGGCGGTTATCGCCGCCGGCGGCGCGGCGATCCTGCTGACCATTGCGCCACAGTGCGCCGCGGGGGGCTTTGCCGGAATGGACCCGCTGGTCGAGAGCTTCTGGTATCGCGGCATCGCCGAAGGCCAGCCGCTGTGGGGCCAGCCTCTCGGTGTGGCGCTGCAAGCGCTGGTGCCGCCGGTAATCGGCCTGGCCGGGCTCTACGCCCTGTGGCGCACCGACGAAGAGCGGCGAGCCCTTTGGCTCGATTACGCGCTGCTGCTTGGCGCGGCGCTGGCGGTGGCTGTCATGGTGACCCGCGCCGGCGCGGTGGCGGGAGCCTTCGCGGCGGTGCCGTTCGGCTGGCGGCTGCAGCGCTGGCTGGAGCAACTGCGTGCCGCGGGAACGCCGGTCAAAGCCGGCGTCATGGCCGGCGTGCTGGTGCTGGCGCTGGCGATAGTCCTGCCCGGTACGCGCTACTTGCCGCGTGACGACGCTCAGCCCGCCGCGCCACCGCCACAACGCGCCAACGAATGTGCGGTGGCGCAGGCCGCACCACTGCTGAACTCGCTGCCGAAAGGTGAAATCCTGGCGCCGATGGACATCGGCCCACGGCTGCTGCTCGAAAGCCAGCACACCGTCATCGCCAGCGCGCACCATCGCGGCGAGCAGGGCATGCGCTTGGCCATAGAGCTGTTCCTGGGCGCTCCCGAGAATGCCCGCGCGGCGCTGGCCGGGCGCGGGACGGCCTATCTGGCGCTGTGCCCGGGAAGCAACGAGGCCGCACGGTTCCGCTCGGCCGCTCCCGAGGGATTCCTCGCCCGGCTCGAGGACGGCGAGCGGTTCGATTGGCTCGAGCCGCTGCCGGTGACGCCGGGCAGCAACCTCAAGGTATGGCGGATCGAGCGTTAGGCCGCGCGGCCGGGCCGGAACTTCATCGCCAGCCCGTTCATGCAATAGCGCTTGCCGGTCGGGCGCGGCCCGTCGTCGAACACATGGCCCAGGTGCCCGCCGCAATCGGCGCAATGCACTTCGGTGCGCGGGTAGCCGAGCTTGAAGTCGGTCTTGGTGCCGATGGCGCCGGGCAGCGGGCGGTAGAAGCTCGGCCAGCCGGTGCGGCTGTCGTACTTGGTGGTGCTCGAATAGAGCTCGTTGTCGCACCCGGCGCACAGGAAGGTGCCGGCGCGTTTTTCCCGATCGAGCGGCGAGCTGAACGGCGGCTCGGTGTCCTCGTGGCGCAGCACCTGATAGGCGGCGGGGCTGAGCCGACGGCGCCATTGCGCGTCGGTATAGGTGACCCGGAAAGTCTGCGCCTGCGCGGTGCCGCCGCACGCGGCGAGGACCGGCAGCGCGATGCCGGCGCCAAGCCAGCCGAGCGCGGAACGGCGAGTGGTCGAATGTGTCATGGCGCGGGCTCTATAGCACAGGTTTCGAACGCATGCTGAATGCCGATGCAACCAGGGTTCCGAGCCCGCGGTTCCGCTTGGCGCCTTGCGGCCCCGACTTCATCACCCGCCGCCGGAACAACCCCGCGCCGAGGCGGATGAACACCAGCACCCAGACCAGCTGCCAGCCGATCGCCACCGCATGCGGCCACAGGTCCTCGAATTGCGCCGCGCGCGCCAGCATCGCGAACGGCGAACTGAGCGGGAAGGCGATCGCCGCCCACTCGATCGGCTTGCCGGATTCGGCCATCGCCAGCGTCGCGAAAAAGAAGATCACCACCTGCAGCATGGTCACCGGCATCGACATGGTCTGGACTTCGCGCACCGTGCTGGCGAGCGAGCCGACCGCGAGGAAGATCGAGCCGAGCAGCAGATAAGCCATCGAGAAATAGACCACCGCCAGGAGGAAGAACCCTGGCCAGCCGACTCCCGGCGCGGGCAGGTTGGACAGGTTGATCACGCCGCTGAACAGGCCCTCGAAGCCCGACAGGCCGATCAGCCCGCCGATCACGCTCGCCCAGACCACGATGCCGACCAGCGAGATGGCCAGCATGGCGAACAGCTTGCCGAAGAACACCGCGTCCATCGGGATCGCCGCGGCGAGGATCTCGATGACCTTGTTGGCCTTCTCCTCGACCAGGTTGGACAGCACCATGCCGGCGAGCAGCATGGTCAGCAGGAACAGCATCAACTGACCGGCCTGGGCGGTGCGCAGGCGGGCGTTGGTCTGGCTGGCGCCGCTGCGGGCGACGGCTTCGGTCTTGACCTCGGGGAATGTGCGCGCTTCGCCTTGTCCGGCATCGCTGGCGATCAGGGCAACGGTCCCGCGCCACCATTCCAGCCGCTCGGCGGTGGCGGTCAGCTCCGGCGCGGCCGGAGTGCCGGTCAGCACGGCGGCAAGGCTGCCCCTTCGCTCGTCCAGGACCGCGCGCGCATCGTAGTCCTCACCCGGCCCCAGCCTTTGCAGGACTATCATGTCCGGGATTCCGGGCACGAGCCGCTCGCGCAATCGGCCTTGCGCTTGCAAGATGGCATCGACGTCGGCCGCCTCCATGGCGATGCCGATCTGCGGGTTGGCCGTGGCGTTTTGGACGCGTTCGCCGATCCCGCCGGCGAGCGCCGCGACCGCGACCGGGAACAGTGGGCCGAGCAGGAAGAAGAAGAACGCGCGGCTGAACAGGATGGCCATGAAATCGCGCCGGGCGACCACGAAAGCTGCGCTGAGCAGCGGCAGGCGGCCCCCCTTTTCCCTTGGCGCCTTTTCCCCTGGCGAACTCATGCCACTGGCTCCGCTTCGGCTTCGAGCGCCCTCGCCGCCGCTTCGCCGGCGATGGCGACAAAGGCATCGTGCAGTCCGGCCCGCTCGATGGAGAGCGAAAGGATACCGGCATCGCCTTCGATCAGCGCGCGCAGCAGCGGCTCGACGCCGCTCTCGGGCAGCGGGAAGTGCCAGAAACTGCCTTCCAGGCGCGCGTCCGCCGGCAACGCGGCACGCCACGGCCCGTCGCGGTGGCGCGTCTCGAGGCGCACCTGAGGCCGAATCCGGTCGCGCGCGGCGTCGACCGAGCCGGCATAGGGCACCTTGCCGCCGGCGATGATGGCGACGCTGTCGCACAGCCGCTCGGCGTGAGCGATGACGTGGGTCGAGAAGATCACCGTGGTGCCCTTGGCGGCGAGCTCGCGGATCAGCCGCTCGAGCTTGCCCTGGTTGATCGCGTCGAGGCCGGAGAACGGCTCGTCGAGAATGACCAGGCGCGGCTCGTGGACCAGCGTGCCGAGCAGCTGGACCTGCTGCGCCATGCCTTTCGACAGCTGGCGGATCTGCCGGTCGGCCGGGAGCCCGTTGGCTTCGAGCAGTTCGCGCCCGCGCTTGCGCCCTTCGGCCAGCGGCAGGCCGCGCAGCGCGCCCATGAAGGCGATCGCCTCGTAGGCCTTCATCGAAGGATAGAGCCCGCGCTCCTCGGGCAGGTAGCCGATCGCCTTCGCGATATCTTGCGGGTTGGCGTGGCCGAGAATGCGCCGCTCGCCGCTGTCGGGCTCGATGATGCCGAGCAGCATCCGCAGCGTCGTGGTCTTGCCGGCACCATTGGGCCCGAGCACGCCGTAGATCGCGCCTTCGGGCACCAGCAAGTCGACGCCGTCGACCGCCAAGGTGCCGTCGAACCGCTTGACCAGGCCGCGCGCCTCGATCGCGAGATTGCCCGTGCTCACCGCTTCGCGTAGCCGCTCACCATGGCGAGGGCTTACCCGGCACCGGTTAACAGGAGCAAGGCGGATTTGGCCGAATCCCCGGCCTTCGACGATCTCAAGCAGCGGCTGGTCGAGCAGGCGAAGGCGCTCGGCTTCGTTGCGGTCGGGTTCGCGCCCGCGACGGACGATCCCCGGCGCGCCGGGCGGCTGCGCGAATGGCTCAACGCCGGGCTGCACGGCGAGATGGAGTGGATGCACGCGCGCCGCGAGGTGCGCGAGGGACCGCAGGCGATGTGGCCCGAAGCGAAAAGCGTGATCGCGCTCGGCATGAGCTACGCGCCCGACAGCGATCCGTTCGCGCTTGCCGACGACCGCGAGCGGGCTCGCATCTCGGTCTATGCCCAGGGCGGCGATTATCACGACACGGTCAAGAAGGCCTTGAAGGCGCTGGCGCGGTGGATGGTCGCGGAAGCGGAAAAGCTCGGCCACGACCCGGCGCTCAAGGTGTTCGTCGACACCGCGCCGGTGATGGAAAAGCCGCTCGCCGAGGCGGCCGGGATCGGCTGGCAGGGCAAGCACACCGTGCTGGTCAACCGCGAGCACGGCAACTGGCTGTTTCTCGGCGCGATCTACACGACGCTGCCGTTCGCGGCGGACGAGCCGCACGAGGAGCTCTGCGGATCGTGCCGCGCCTGCCAGGACGTGTGCCCGACAGACGCTTTCCCGGAGCCGTTCAAGCTCGATGCGCGGCGCTGCATTTCCTACCTGACGATCGAGTACAAGGGGCCAATTCCGGAGGAATTCCGCCAAGCTATCGGCAACCGCATCTACGGCTGCGACGACTGCCTGGCGGTATGCCCATGGAACAAGTTTGCGCAGACCGCCGCCCGCCACCGCGCCTTCCTGCCCCGCGCCGAGCTGGCGGCGCCGAAGCTGGCCAAGCTGCTGGCGCTCGACGACGCGGGTTTCCGGCGGCTGTTCTCGGGCTCGCCGATCAAGCGCATCGGCCGCAACCGGTTCGTGCGCAACTGCCTGATCGCGGCGGGGAACAGCGGCAATGCGGGGTTGGAAGCGCCGGTGAACGCCTTGCTGGCCGATCCCGACCCGGTCGTCGCCGAGGCCGCGCAATGGGCGCTCGGGCGGCTTACAGCAGCTCTTTGAGCGTCTCGGCGTCGCGCAGCAGCTCGGGCGCGATCGTGGCGCGGGCTTCGACCAGCTTGCGGCCCTGTGCATAATCCCGGGTGCGGTTGACGCAATCGAGCGCGATCACCTGGCCACCCTTGAGATAGATCACCGAGAAGCTGCGGCTCGCCGGATCGCCGCGCAACACCGTGGCATCGTGGCCGAGGCTGAGGCCGACGGTCTGCAGCCGCAGGTCGTACTGGTTCGACCAGAACCACGGCACTGCATCGTAAGCCTGCGGGTCGCCGCAGATCGAGCGAGCAGCGGTGTTGGCCATGTCGTTGGCGTTCTGCACGGATTCGAGGCGCATGACCGCGCCGCCGGCATAGGCATTGGCGTGCGCGGCACAGTCGCCGATCGCGTAGACCTCGGGCAGGCTGGTGCGGCAGAACTCGTCGACATCGACGCCGTTGCCGCCGGTTGCGCCGGCCGCGATCAGCGGGCCCACTGAGGGCACGATGCCGACGCCGACCACCACCAGGTCGCAGGCCACGGTCTCGCCGCCAGCGAGGCGCACGCCTGTGACGCGTTCTTCGCCTTCGATCGCTTCGAGCTCGGCGCCGAGCATAACGGCGACGCCATGCGCGCGGTGCTCGGCTTCGTAGAACCGCGACAGGTCCTCTCCGGCCACGCGGCCGAGCACCCGGTCGAGCACTTCGAGCAGCACGGCCTCGCAGCCGAGCTTGCGCAGCACCGCCGCCGCCTCGAGCCCGATGTAGCCGCCGCCGACCACCACCGCGCGCTTTGCGCCGGCGGCGAGGTCGGCGCAGATGCGGTCGGTATCGTCCTTGTCGCGCACCGCGTGGACCCCGGCGAGCTGCGCGCCGGGGCACGACAGCCGCCGCGCATCGCCGCCCGCGGCCCAGATCAGCGTACCGTAAGCGACGGTCTCGCCACCCGAGACGGTCAGCTCCTTCGCCGCCGGGTCGACTTTGCCCACATTGGCTTCGAGCATCAGCTCGATCTGGCGCTCGGCCCAGAAGGCGCGCGGGCGGATCAGCATCCGCTCGAACGGCTTCTCGCCCGCGAGGTAGTCCTTGGTCAGCGGCGGGCGCTCATACGGCGGCTCACGGTCGCGCCCGAGCATCAGGATCGAGCCTTCGAAGCCATGTTGCCTCAGCGCGATCGCTACCTGTGCACCGCCGTGGCCGGTGCCGACGATGACGACGTCCGCTTGCTTCATCGTTGCAGCAGGTTGCGGGCCTGGCTGGCGATCTGCGCCAGCATCGCCGGGGCCAGCGGCGCGGCGCCCTGGGCGCGGCCGATCATTGCCCGGAACTGGCGGATCGCCGGCTCGCGCGCCGTCGCCCAGGCTTCGATCAGCCCGACCGGGTCATTTCTGTCGCGCTTGCGCGAGGCGAGGCCGCGGATGAACTCGAAGCGCATCTGCTGGAAGTCGCGCGCGAGGCCCGCCACCAGCAGCCGTTCCCACGGATCGGACGGGTTCATCACCGCGGCCTTCTGCTGCGCCCAGTCGAGCCCAAGCCGCTCGCCGAGGTCGCTGAACGCCTGGGTCAGCCGCACCGGGGCAATGCCGGTGTCGCTGGCGAGATGCGCCAGGCCGATGGCGCCGTCGACCGCGAACAGCTGGGCGACCATCGCCGCGATTCTGGGAGGGGCGCCGACCTCGATCAGCTCGGCGGCGATCGCCTGCGCATGGCCGCGGGCCTCGTCGGCCAGCAAGTCGTCGACATGATCGACCAGCTCGGCCACGCCGGGCGCAACCTGGCCGATCAGGTGCGAGGGGTCGTGCATCGCCCCGCCCGCGCGCAGCAAGTCGGCCATGTGGCCGCGCAGCGCCGAGGCGGCGCGCTCGAACAGCTGGATGCGCGCGATCTCGGGCATCTTCGCGCCATCGATCGCCTCCCAGATGGGACCCATGCCGAGCAGCCGGCAAGCGCCGACGAAAGCCGCGCCGATGCGGTCGAGCCCGGCACCTTCTTCCTCGGCCAGCTCGAACGGGTGGACCATGCCCATGCGGTTGACCACGGCGTTGGCGATCACCGTGGCGACGATCTCGCGGCGCAGCCGGTGCGCCAGGATGCGCTTGCGGAAGGCGCCGCGCATCGCCGCGGGGAACTTGCCCAGCAGCAACGGCTCGGCCTCGGCGTCGTCGGCCAGCGCGCTCGCCTCGATCGCGTCCTGCAGCACCAGCTTGGTGCTCGACAGCAGCACCGCCAGCTCGGGCCGGGTCAGGCCGTGGCCATCGGCGGCGCGGCGGGCAAGCGCATCGCCGTCGCCGAGCCCTTCGGTGCGCCGGTCGAGGTTGCCGCCGTCCTCGAGCGTCTCGATCAGCCGCAGCTGCGAGCCGACCGCCTTGGCCCCGCCCTGCTCGGCGATCGACAGCGCCAGCGCCTGCAGGCGGTTGTCCTCGAGCACCAGCGCGGCGACCTCGTCGGTCATCGCTTCGAGCAAAGCGACGCGGCGTTCCTCGGAAAGCTGCCCGGCGCGCTTGGCGGCTTCGAGCGCGATCTTGATGTTGACCTCGTTGTCCGAGCAATCGACGCCCGCCGAATTATCGATGAAGTCGGTGTTGATGCGGCCGCCCTGCAGGGAAAACTCGATGCGGCCGGCCTGGGTGACGCCGAGGTTGGCGCCCTCGCCGATCACTTTGGCCCGCACTTCGTCACCATTGACGCGCAAGCCGTCGTTGGCCGGATCGCCGACCTGGGCGTGCGCTTCCTGGCCGGCCTTGATGTAAGTGCCGATTCCGCCGAACCAGATGAGGTCGACCGGGGCCTTGAGGATGGCGTGGATCAGGCTTTCGGGATCGAGCGCCTCGGCCTCGATGCCGAGGGCAGCGCGCGCCTCGCGGCTCAGCGGAATAGACTTGAGCGTCCTCGGGAACACGCCCCCGCCCTTACTGATCAGCTTGTCCGAATAATCGGCCCAGCTCGATCGCGGCAGCTTGAACAGGTGCTTGCGCTCCTTCCAGCTCGCTGCCGCGTCGGGATCGGGATCGATGAAGATGTGGCGATGGTCGAACGCCGCGATCAGCCGGAGCGACTTCGACAGCAGCATGCCGTTGCCGAACACGTCGCCCGACATGTCGCCGCAGCCGGCGACGCGCACCGGGTCCTTCTGCACGTCGACGCCCATTTCGAGGAAATGGCGCTGGACAGAGAGCCACGCGCCCCTGGCGGTGATGCCCATGGCCTTGTGGTCGTAGCCCTTCGAGCCGCCGCTGGCGAAAGCATCGCCGAGCCAGAACCCGTGTTCTTCGGCGATCGCGTTGGCGGTGTCCGAAAAGCTCGCGGTGCCCTTGTCGGCGGCAACCACGAAGTACGGATCGTCGCCGTCGTGGATCACCACGCCCGCGGGGTGCACCACCTTGTCGGCGACGATGTTGTCGGTGACCGACAGCAGCGAACGGATGAACAGCTTGTAGCTCTCGCGGCCCTCGGTGGCCCAGGCCTCGCGGTCCTCGGCCGGGTCGGGCAGGCGCTTGGGATAGAAGCCGCCCTTGGCGCCGGTGGGCACGATGACCGCGTTCTTGACCCGCTGCGCCTTCATCAGCCCGAGCACTTCGGTGCGGAAGTCGTCGCGCCGGTCGGACCATCGCAGCCCGCCGCGCGCGACCGGGCCGGCGCGCAAGTGGATGCCTTCGACGCGGCGCGAATAGACGAAGATTTCGCGCCACGGCACCGGCCTGGGCAGGCCCGGCACCAGCGCGGAATCGAACTTGAAGGCGAGTGCATCGGCACCGGCCGGGGCGAAGGCGTTGGTCCGCAAGATCGCGCCCAGAACCGACCGATAGAGCCGCAGTATGCGGTCGTCATTGATCGCGGCCACCGCCGCAAGCCCGTCGTGGATGTCGGTTGCGGCGTGTACGCCGGCCGCATCCCGGTCGCCCTGGAACGCGGGATCGTGGCGCACGCGGAAGAACTTGATGAGCGCGTGCGTCACTGCGGGCGCGCCGCGCAGAGCATCGACCACGGTGTAGATCGTGAACGCCACGCTGGTCTGGCGCAGGTAGCGATAGAACGCGCGCAGCCAGTCGGCCTCCTGCGCGGCCAGCGCGGTGCCGATGATCAGGCGATTGAACACATCGTCCTCGGCCCGGCCATTGAGCACCGCGCAGATCGCCGCTTCGATCGGTTCGGCGCGGCCGAGCAGCGGTGCGGCATGTTCACCGCGCGGCAGGCCGAGGCTGAAGTCGTGGATCGTGCCGCCATCGGCGCCGGCAAGCTCGGTCGGCTGCTCCGACAGCACGCGAAAGCCAAAGTTCTCGAGCGCCGGCACGGCGTCCGACAGGGGCATGGCACCGCCGAGCTGGTAGATCTTGAGCCGCAATTGATCGGCCGGGTCGCCATCGTGGCGATAGAGCCGCGCGTCGCGGCGCAGCGGGCGGGCGCCCTCGTCCGCCGTCAGCCGCCGCATCCGCTCGATGTCCTGCGCCGCTTCGGCGGGGCCATAGGCGGCGCGATAGGCTTGCGGGAAGGCGTCGGCGTAGCGCGCGGCGAGCGCCGCGGCGCGGCCCGCCTCGCCGGCTGCCGCCAGCGCCGCCTCGACCGCGTCGGCCCAGCCGCGCAGCATGTCCTGCAGCGCGGCGTCGATCGCGGCGGCATCGGGCGCGTCGGCCTGGCCGCGGAAGTCGAGCACGTAGCGCAACATGGCGAGGTTGCCGCCTTCGATCTGCAGGCTCCAGTCGAGCGTCTCGGCGCCGGTCGAGCTCTTGAGCAGGTCCTCGATGCCGAGGCGCACAGTGGTCGACATCATGTCGCGCGGCAGCCAGACGAAGGCGAACAGGTGGCGCCTGAGCGGAGCCATGACCAGCGCCAGGCGCGGCCGCGGACGGTCGGCCAGCGCCATCATCGCGGTGGCCACGCGGACCAGGTCGTCGTCGGCAAAGCCGATCACCAGGTCGTGCGGCAACACGGTCAGGGCGTGGACCAGCGCCTTGGCGTCATGGCTGCCGTGAAGGAATTCGAGATCCTTGCCGAGCTCGGCGAGATGGCGGCGCAGCATGGGGACGTGCTCGGGCTTGGTCGCGAGCGCCTCGCTCGTCCAGATGCCGGCATGGACCGACAGCGCGGCAACCTTCTTGCCCTCGCAGATGGGCACGATGAACAGGTCGAGCGGGGCGCGGCGGTGGACTCGCGACAGCCGGTTGGCCTTGACGATCAGCGGCGCGCGCCCGCCCTCGTCGAACCAGGTAAAGGCACGCGCGTATGTCTCGTCGGCGACCAGCTCGCGCGCGCTCCTGCGACAGATGCCGAGCCGTTGCACTTCGGTGCCGTCGCGCCGGCGCGTAACATGGCCGAGCTGGGTCAGCATGCCGCCGGCGAACCAGCGCAGCAGGGCCGCGCCTTCGTGGTCGGTCACCAGCTCGGCGTCGTCGGCGATCAGCGCGCGCATCTTCGGCCAGTCGTCGACCGCGGCGCGCACATCGCCCAGCGTGATCGCCAGCTCCTGCTCGAGCGCGCGGCGATCCCTGGCGTCGATCCGCGGCGTCTCGAGGTAGATCATCGATTCAGCTGTGCCGCCGGTTTCCGGCAGACGGGTGAGGCGGCCCGCCGGATTGCGCTCGGCCGACAGCACCGGGTGCATCAGCAGGTCGATCGCCAGGCCTTGCGCAGCCACCGTCGCGGCGATCGAATCGACCAGGAACGGCATGTCGCGATTGACCACCGCCACGCGTGTGCAGCGCCGATCGCCGCCGCCCGAGCGGACCAGCAGCGCCGCTTGGCCCTCGGGCCGCTGGCGCGCGGCTTCGAGCAGGAAGGCGGCCGCTTCGTCGAGCCGGGCGCGGGAAAGCTCGGGCTCGCCGGGCAGCAGCGAATCGGCCATGCGCGCGCGCAGCACCTCGGCCAGCTTGCACTCCGTGGCCGACAATTCCGCCGATTCCGTGTTCTGCCGCCGCGCGGTGGCCATGCGCGAAGTCTCCGTCGTTCCTGCGCGCCCTTACAGCGAACGCCGGGCGGGGGCACCCCCAAACTGGTATCTTATGAAACCGCCTTCATGGTGAGTTCGAGCGAGCGCCGTCGTGCGGCGGGATCGTAGGTCGCTCCGGACAGGATTAGCTCATCGGCTTGCGTCCGCGCGATGAAACGCTCGATGCGCTCGCGAACTGTCGCGGGCGAACCGACCGCGCGCGCCTGGCCGAGATGCTCGAGCATGGCCTGCGCGCTTGCCGGTAAGGTGGCGCGATAGCCGGGCACCGGCGGCGGCAGCTTGCCCGGATCGCCGCTGCGCAGGCGGACAAAGGCCTGGTCCTGGCTCGAAGCGAGCAGCTCGGCCTCCTCGTCGGTTTCGGCGCAGATCGCGGTCATCGCCGCCATGGCGTGCGGCTTGTCGAGCGTTTCCGAGGGGCGGAACTGGCCGCGATAGGCGGCGAGCGCGGCGTCGAGGTGGTCGGGCGCGAAATGGCTGGCGAAGGCGTAAGGCAAGCCGAGCCGGGCGGCGAGCTGGGCGCCGAACAGGCTCGAGCCCAGCATCCACAGCTCGACCTTCGCGCCGAGCCCTGGGGTGGCGACGATCGGCAGCTCGACATCGCCGGTCAGCAGCGCGCGCAGCTCGACCACGTCCTGCGGAAAGTATTCGGAGGCCTGGTGCAGGTTCTTGCGCAGCGCCTGGGCGATGATCCCGGCGGCGCCGGGAGCGCGGCCGAGGCCGAGGTCGACGCGGCCCGGAAACAGCCCGTCGAGCGTGCCGAACTGCTCGGCGATCACGAACGGGTTGTGGTTGGGCAGCATGATCCCGCCCGCGCCGATGCGGATCGTCGAAGTCGCATGGCCGATATGCGCGAGCACGACCGAAGCCGCTCCGCCGGCGACTCCGGCAGTGGCATGGTGCTCGGCGACCCAGAACCGTTTGTACCCCGCCTCTTCGGCCGCGGCAGCGAGCTTGCCCGCTTCGTCGAGCGCCTCGGAAAGGCTGCCGCCCTCGCGAATCGGCACCAGATCGAGCACCGAAAGCGGGATCATTCGCTCGCTGCTTCCGCGGCGGGCTCGGCCAGCTGCGCCAGGTAACGCCGCGCTATATCCGCCGTCACGCTGTCGGGCTCGAGCTCGATCACCGAACGCCAGCTCGCCGCGGCGGCGTCCTCGCGGCCTTGCAGCATCGCGATCACGCCGGCCTCGAGCCCGTTCTCGGGATAGTCCCGCGAAAGCGCGACGGCGGTCTGGATGAAGCCCTGCGCCTCGTCGAGCATGCCGAGCCGCCGCGCCAGCGTCGCCGAGAGCAGCCAGGCGAGCGCGTTCTGAGCATCGAGCGTGCGCGCCGCGGCGAGCACGGCTTCGGCTTCCGCTTCGCCGCCTTGCAGCACCAGCGCGCGCGCGCGGTCGGTCTCGACCACCGAGCGCAGGCCCGCGTCGCCGGCCGCCGCCGCGTCGGTCGCGGCGAGCGCGAGCGCGACCAGCGCCGCGTCGGCCCGCCCCTCCGCCAGCGCGGCATTGGCCGCCATCGTCGCCAGCTGGGCGCGGCGCAGATGCGCCGTGGCGCCCTCCAGCTCGCGCGCCGCGAGGAACGCCCGCTCGGCCGCCTCCCAGCGCAGCAGCATGGTGTAGGCGTAGCCGAGGCATTGTTGCGGATAGCTCCGCTCGGGCCCGCCGGCTTCGCTCAGCCAGGTTCCGGCCTCGGTGATCGCGGCGCCCGGGTCGCCGCGTGCCTGATCGAGGCACAAGTCGAGCCGCGCCTGTTCGAGCGGCACGAGGCCCGACGCGGGCCCCGAAACGGCTTGGGCCAGGAGCAAGGAATGGAACAAGGCTGGGAGCATCGGCATCCGGGTCAGGCGATCGCCGCGACGGTACGCAGCAGCAGCGCGATATCGGTCTCGCGCGACAGGCGGTGGTCGCCCCCCTTGACCAGCGTGACCTGCACATCGGGTGAACGCAGTACAGCGGCGAGGCGGAGCGACAGTTCGGGGCGTACGTCGCTGTCGTCCTGCCCGTGCAGCAGCCGCACCGGGCAATCGAGCGGAATTTCGCCGCCGAGCACGCGGCGTGCCTGCGCGTCGGCCCAGAACGCGGCATAGGTCGGCGTCGGCTCGGGGCCGTAGGGATTGTCGAAGTGGACCGTTTCGCCGGCCGCCAGCCGCGCCTTGTCGGCGTGGCTATAGCCCCAGTCGGTGAAATCGGGCGCGGCGGCCACTCCGACCAGCCCGGCCAGCCGCTCGCCGAGCGCGCTGCTGAGAAGCAGCGCCAGCCAGCCGCCCATCGACGAACCGACCAGCACGACCGGCCCGGCGACGTGGCTCTCGATCAGCGCCGCGGCTTCCTCCAGCCAGCGGCCGAGTGTGCCGTCCGCAAACTCGCCCGAGCTTTCGCCGCAGCCCGAATAGTCGAACAGCAGGCATTGGCGCCCATGCGCCTGCGCCCAGGCCATCACCGCGCCCGCCTTGCTGCCGGCCATGTCCGACATATAGCCGGGCAGGAACACGATCGCCGGACCGGTGCCGGTCGCGTGGCGGAAGGCGATCCGCCGGCCGTCGGGCAGGTCATGGAAGCGGGTCTCGGCCATCGCGGCGCAGATGGAGCCGTGGCGCGGCGAGGGCAAGTGTTCGCGAAGTGCGGGTCAATAAGCCCGTTCGTGCTTGAGCACGCGGAACGTGCGGGCGATGATCTGCAGGTCGCGCCAGATGCTCCATCCGGCGAGGTATTCGAGATCGGCCTGCAGCCGCACCGCCAGGTCGCGCTCGGTGTCGGTGGCACCGCGCAGGCCGCGGATTTGCGCCAGCCCGGTCAGGCCGGGCCGCAGCGAGTGGCGTTGCCAGTACCGCGCGTCGACCTGCCAGAACAGCTTGCTGCCCGCCTGCGAGCCGAGCGCGTGCGGGCGCGGACCGACCAGGCTCATCTCGCCGCGCACGACGTTGACCAGCTGCGGCAGCTCGTCGATGCTGGTGCGGCGCAGAAACCGGCCTATCCGGGTCACCCGCTCGTCGCTCCGCCCGGTCGAGCGGTTCCCTTCGGCATCGCCGGCCGCAACGTGCATCGTTCGCAGCTTGAAGATCGAGAAGAACTGGTTGCCCCGGCCCAGCCGCCGCTGGCTGAACAGCACGGGCCCGCCGTCCTCGAGCTTGATCGCCAGCGCCGCCAGCAGCAGCACCGGCGAAAGCACGACCAGCGCGCCCCCCGCCAGCACCACGTCGAACGCGCGCTTGGTGATCCGCGCCCGAATCCCCAGCGGTCCGGTCGAGACCAGCAGCGTCGAGACGTCGGCGTCGGTGCGGTGAATCACCCCCAGCGCGCCGATCTCGCGGACCAGCTCGCTGGTCACTTCGCCATGCACTCCCGAGCCCTTCAGCACTTTGGCCCAGTCGCCGCGCTGGTCGAGCGGGCAATTGACGATGACCTGGTCCATGTTGCGCAAGTAGCGCGACAGGCGGTCGAGCGCGTGCGGGTCTTCGAGTGCGGGGACGAGGCCATGCACGGCGGCATCGATGCGGTAGGCACCGGCGAGGTTCAGTGGCGGCCCGCCCGCCTCGATCACCAAGCGGTTCATGGGCGGCCCCCATTGCCGGCGGATCCACTTGACCATCGCGTACCGCGCGGCGGCCATCGCGATCACCGCGGCGAGCAACCCGGCGACAAACACCACGCGCGAGAAATAGACGTTCATCTTGGCGAAGAAGGCGAAGAAATTGAGCAGCAAGGCCCCGATCGCCACCGCCGACAGCATCTTCATGCTGCTCGACCTCCAGTCGGTCAGCGCATCGATCGAGTAGGTGCCGTTGTGCCAGGCGATCGTCAGGAACAGCGGCAGCAACAGCTGCGCCGCGGGCAGCTGGCTGCTGGCTTCACCCCCGAAGTAGAAATACTCGATGAGCGAGGCGGAGCCCACCAGCAGGGCGCTGTCGACGATCATCTGCAGCAGGTAGAGGCGCAGGCGCGTCCGCTCCAGCGACGGTGCCAGCCCCGCCGCAGGGGCGAGGGGCGCGGCCCCGGAGCCGTCATGCACAACAACGGTCGGCGCGTTCACCGTCCAAACCCCCCAGCTCAAACGTCCCGTTAAGGGATATCCCTTAGCTTAATTCCCGCCGCGAATGCGAGCCTTATGTGCAAGTGCGAAGAGCCGTCCCGGAACGGGCCGGTCTGCGGGCCGAGGGTGCGGACCCTAGCGGCGCGGCGGCGTGGCCGCATGACGCGCGATGCCAGCCAGCTCCTGGGCAAGCAGCAGCTCGGCGGCCTGGCTGTTGGTCAGCAAGGTGCGGTGCAGCGCGGCCAGGCGCCTGACCAGGCGCTCGAGCCGCTCGGCGTTCCACCGTTCCAGCTGGATCCCGAGGTCGCGCCGGTCGCGCCAGAACACGCGATGCGCCTTCTGCTCGGCTTCGAGCAAGTCGTTGATTCGGCGGCCGGACCCGAGCCGGGCCGCGAGCTGGGCGAGCTGCGCCGCGCGCCGCTCGAACGCCAGCAGCACGCCGACCGGGCTCAGCGAAATTTCGCGCAGCCGTCGCAGCTCGGCCGGCAGGCGACCGACCTCGCCCGACAGCACCGCGTTGACCAGCGGCATGAAGCCGTCTTCCTCGGTCTTCGCCCCGATCGCGTCGAGCGCTTCCTCGTCGGCCAGCCGCGGCGTCTGCGGCGAGGCGTCGAGATAGAGCGCGAGCTTGGTCACTTCCGACTGCGCGAGGCGGACGTCGAGCCCGGCGGCACGGGCGATTCGCTCGGCCAGATCGCCCCCCAGCCTGAGGCCGGCGGCGTCGGCCATCCGCCGCACGTCCTCGGTCACGGTGCGCAAGTCCGGCGGATAGAACATTGCCACCAGCGCATCGCCGCGTCCTTCGAGCAACTTGGCGGTGCGCGCCTTGTCGGTGGCGGAGGTCGCCACCACCAGCACCGGGCAGGCTCCCGTGCCCTCGCCGCCATCGATCACCTCGAGGAGCACCTTGACCGCGTCGTGCGCCTCGTCGCCGGCGGCGCGGACGAGGATATGGCGGGTGCCGCCGAACAGCGAGACCGAGCGCGCTTCGTCGCCCAGCCGCACCGGGTCGGTGCGCAAGTCGGCCCCCGCCAGCTCGATGCGCTCGCCGGGATCGGGCAGCATCGCCGCCAGCTTGTCGGCGGCGGCGAAAGCGCCGGCCTCGTCGGGGCCGCAGAAGAACGCGATCCGGGCCTGCAGCGCGGCGCGCGGCGCGACGGAATTGAAGTCTCGCTGCGTCGCTTTCACGCCACGACTGTCACGATTGGGCGCGCAACGTCAGCGTCAGCCGGGTGATGATCCGGTCGGCGACCTCGACGGCGAGATTCTCGAGCGCGGTCTGCTCGGCGGCGATGGTGGCGAATTCGGAGGAGACCACGTCGATGCCGGCATCCGAGCCGGCGGTGGCGTCGATGACGATATTGCCGCTGGCAAGGTCGATCAGCTGAAAGCGCGCGCGCAAGGTGCGGCGCTCGCGACCGACGGTCTCGTCGGTCAGCAGGCCGAGCCCCTCGAGATCGTCGTCGAGCAGCACGTCGAGGCGATAGCGCGGTTCCGCCGTGGACCCACTTTGCGCCAGCCGATCGTGCAACGCATTGCGCACCAGCCATCCGGCGCGCCCCTCGATCGGGGCAACCTCGACCGCCGCCAGCCCCTGCGCGACCGCGCCGCTGCCGCCGCCGCCGTACATCGGCTGCAGGCCGCAGGCGGCCAGAGTCGCCGATGCCGAGGCCAATATGGCGAAGGGGAGAAGAGCTCTCATGCGACGATATTGACCAGCCGGTCGGGCACCACGATCACCTTGCGGACCTCGGCTCCATCGAGCGCACGCTGGACCTTCTCGCTGGCCAGCGCAAGCGCCTCCAGCTCGGGGTTGGGCAGACCCCTGGCGACGGTCAGCGTATCGCGCAGCTTGCCCTTGACCTGGACCGCGATGGTCACCTCGTCCTCGACCAGCAGCGCGGGATCGACCGCCGGCCAATGGTCTTCGGCAACAAGACCGAGGCCCAGCCGAAAGCGGTCTCGTGCCTCTTCGGCCAAGTGAGGCATCATCGGCGCAATCAAGCGAACCAGTTCGTAAATCGCATTGTTTCGACTCGACGAATATCCCGCCTTCTCGACGGCTGAGGTCAGCTCGTAGATGCGCGCCACTGCCTTGTTGAATGCCAGCGCCCCAATGTCTTCACCGACCGCGACAATGGTCTGGTGAAGCTTCCGGTCCAGAGCCATGTCATTAGAGGCATCCGCGGCAGCGCCGCCTGCTCCCTTTTCGCCGAACAACCTCCACAGCCGCTGAACGAACCGCCCGCACCCTTCGATGCCCGATTCCGACCACGGCAGATCGCGCTCGGGCGGGCTGTCGGAGAGCATGAACCAGCGCACCGCATCGGCCCCGAAGCGCTCGACCATCTCGTCCGGGTCGACCGTGTTCTTCTTCGACTTCGACATTTTCTCGATGCGGCCGACTTTCACTACTCGACCGGAAGCCTTTTCGAAGGCCTTTCCATCGCGTCGCTCGATCTCGTCAGGTGACAAGAAGTGGGTGACGGATTCGTGTGCTGCCTCATCCGTCCAACCGAAGACTCGACGCTCCTCGTCGGTAGGCGGTCTAGAAATTGTATAAGTCTCGTGCGTGACCATGCCCTGGGTGAACAGGCTGGCGAACGGCTCGGCCACGTCGAGCCGGCCGATGTGCTTCAACGCGCGAGTCCAGAAGCGCGCGTAGAGCAAGTGCAGGATCGCGTGCTCGATGCCGCCGATATACTGTTCGACCGGCAGCCATTGCGCGATCTCGGCGCGGTCGAACGGCTCGCTCGCCGGCTGGCTGGCGAAGCGCAGGAAGTACCAGCTCGAGTTGACGAAGGTGTCGAGCGTGTCGGTCTCGCGTTCCGCCGCGCCGCCACACTTCGGGCAGGCGACGTGCTTCCAGCTCGGATGGCGCACCAGCGGGTTGCCGGGCGTGGCGAAGTCGACGTCCTCGGGCAGCGTCACCGGCAGCTGGTTTTTCGGCACCGGCACCACGCCGCATGCGGCACAGTGGATGAACGGGATCGGCGTGCCCCAGTAACGCTGGCGTGAAACGCCCCAGTCGCGCAGGCGCCAGACGGTCTTGCCCTCGCCCCAGCCTTCGCTTTCGGCGCGCGCGATCACCGCGCGCCCGGCCTCGGTTACGGCCATGCCGTCGATGAAGGCCGAGTTGACCATGACCCCGTCGCCGGATTCGGCTTCACTGAGCGGCGCGTCCGCATCGGCCGTCGACGCAGCCACCACGCGCACGATCGGCAGGGCGTACTTGGTGGCGAATTCGAAGTCGCGCTGGTCGTGCCCGGGCACCGCCATGATCGCCCCGGTGCCGTATTCCATCAGCACGAAGTTGGCGATGTAGACCGGCAGGCGCTTGTCCGGATCGAACGGATGGACCGCGCCGATGCCGGTGTCGAAGCCGAGCTTCTCGGCGGTCTCCAGCTCGGCCGCTGTCGTGCCGCCCTGCTTGCACTGGTCGATGAACTTCGCCGCCTCGCAATTGCTCGCCGCCACTTCCTGCGCCAGCGGATGATCGGGCGCGACCGCCACAAAGCTGGCGCCGAAGACCGTGTCGGGCCGCGTGGTGTAAACCTCGATGTTGTCGCCGTTGGTCAGCGCGAAACTGAACTGCAGGCCCTGGCTCTTGCCGATCCAGTTCTCCTGCATCAGCCGCACCTTCTCGGGCCAGCCGTCGAGCTCGCCAAGCCCGTCGAGCAGCTCCTGCGCGAACTGGGTGATCTTGAGGAACCACTGGTCGAGCTGGCGCTTCTCGACAATCGCGCCCGAGCGCCAGCCGCGCCCGTCGATGACCTGTTCGTTGGCGAGCACGGTCTGGTCGACCGGGTCCCAGTTGACCGCGCTCTGGCGGCGATAGACCAGGCCGGCCGCGTAAAGGTCGAGGAACAGCGCCTGCTCGTGGCCATAGTAGGAAGGGTCGCAAGTGGCGAACTCGCGGCTCCAGTCGAGCGCGAAGCCGAGCCGCTTGAGCTGGGATTTCATGGTGGCGATGTTCGCCCGGGTCCAGCCGGCGGGATGGACGCCCTGTTCCATCGCCGCGTTTTCGGCCGGCATGCCGAACGCGTCCCAGCCCATCGGGTGCAGCACTTCGTGCCCGGTCATCCGCTTGTAGCGCGCCAGCACGTCGCCCATCGTGTAGTTGCGGACATGGCCGATGTGGATGCGCCCCGAGGGATAGGGGAACATCTCGAGCACGTAGCTCTTCGGCTTGTTGCTGGCGCTGTCGGCCTCGAAACAGCGCGCCTCATCCCAGGCACGTTGCCAGCGCCCGTCGGCCTGCGACGGATCGAATCGGGAATCAGTCATGAAACCCCCCTAAGGGAGATCAGCCGACGGCGGAACGCCGCAAGTCGCGCGCCTTGGTGAGGATGATGTCCTCGAGCCGTTGCACGGTCGCCGCCTGCACCGGGGCCGCCACCCAGGCGCCGCCCTGCAGCACTTCGCGGCTGGCCGCGACGCGCAGCGCATCGGCGCGCAAGTCCTGGTCGAGGATCGAGACCGTCACCTTGACCCGCTCGTTCGGGTTCTGCGGGTTGGAGTACCAGTCGGTCACGATCACCCCACCGGCGCTGTCGGCCTGGTTCAGTGGCATGAACGACAGCGTCTCAAGCGTGGCGCGCCAGAGGTAGGAATTGACCCCGATCGCGGTGACGTTGGAGGCCGCCAGGTCGGCCTGGCGAACATCGCCCGGGCCGGGGTCGCTGCCCGGCCAGGCAAAGAAGCCGCTGCCGCAGCCCGCAAGGCCGAGCCCGAGCGCACCGAGCAACAGTCCACGGGCGGAAGCCCGAATCATAGAGGAGCTCTGGGCGGCGAAGGTCTGCGATGCCATTCTCGGTCCTATTTCCAGCTTTCGGGCCAAGCGGCCCGAAAGCGCCTCTATAGCCACCCTTGGCCAAGCGGCAAGGTGGCACGCGCCAGTGCCGGACCTAGGGCGATAGCGCCGTGAACGGCGGCTTAATTGCGCTTATGTTGTTGAGTGGGGGCAACACTTGGCGAAAAGCTTGCACCCCGATGCGCGCCACGCTGTCAATGGCGTGACGCTTGTCCTAGACTTTCCCCGTGCAAACGACTCCGAACCCACCGCGCTCTGTCAGGAACCGTTCAGCCGGTCGCTGCATTGTGCTTAGTCGCTGCATTGTGCTTAAGGGCAAGAACGGGTCAAACGGGGCTTTCGCGTGAGAAACGTGGTTACCAGCAAACGAAGCCGCCTGGCAGCGACCGTCGCCGCCGGAGCACTCGTGGTGGCCTCGATGCCGACCGCCGGCCTGGCACTCGGCGCGCTCGACGGCGGCGTCAGCCTGCCGGCGACCGGCAGCTTCGCGGCGCTGACACCCGCTTCCGTCGATCCCCGGCTGGCCCGCTTCGTGGCCGCGCGCAGCAACAGCAGCGCTCGGCTGATGCGCTTCACGCCCGCGGGCGTCGCCGAACGCGCCAGCCGCTCGGTCACCGTGGCGATCCGCGTCGACGAGCAGACCGCCCGCGCCATCTCGGTCCGCTCGGCGATCGCCGCGGGGCAAGACCAGCTCGCCGGCGAGGCCGGAGTGCGGATTGCGCCGACGCGCTACAACCTCGGGCTTTCGCGTGGCTATCAGAACTTCGCCAAGGCTCCCGAGCAACCCCGCGTGCTGTCGCGCGCGCTGTCCGACGCCAGCATTCCCAACCTGGCCGATTTCAGGCCTTCGGCCGGCGCCCGCCCGGACGAGAGCCGCTTCGGCGCCCGCATCGCACTCGAGGAGCAGGCCAAGGCCGGCACCAGTCCGCGGACCCTCGATTCGCGCAGCGACCAGGCGGTCGACGTCGAAGGCAGCTATCGCTTGACGCGCAATCTCGATGTCACCGCGGGCGTGCGCTACTCGCAGGAGCGCGATCGGCTGGCACCGATGGCCGAGACTACCCAGCAGGATAGCCAGGCGGTCTACGTCGGTACCCAGTTCCGCTTCTAGGCGCGGGTCCGCCGCCGGTTTTTGCCACCGACCCCGCCTCGGCGGGGTTTTTCTTTGCCCGCCCGGCAACCGCTGCCCTAGGAAGGCGTTCATCAGCCACAACGCATCAACGGGGGAAGAAGCTCATGGCACGCGTCGCAATCGTCACCGGCGGCACAAGGGGCATCGGCCGGGCCATCTGCGAGGCGCTCAAGGCCCAGGGCCTGACCATCGTCGCCAACTACGCGGGCAACGAGGAAAAGGCCCGCGCGTTCAGCGACGAGACCGGCATTCCGGCCTACAAATGGGACGTCGGCGACCATCAGGCGGCGCTCGCCGGGTGCGAGCAGGTGGCGCGCGAAGTCGGCCCGATCGACGTGCTGATCAACAATGCCGGCATCACCCGCGACGGCACCCTGCTCAAGATGAGCTTCGAAGACTGGAACGACGTTGTGCGCATCAACCTGGGCGGATGCTTCAACATGGCCAAGGCCACATTCGCCGGAATGAAGGAGCGCGGCTGGGGCCGGATCGTCAATATCGGCTCGATCAACGGCCAGGCGGGGCAATACGGCCAGGTCAACTATGCCGCCGCCAAGAGCGGCATCCACGGCTTCACCAAGGCGCTGGCGCAGGAAGGCGCACGCTTCGGGATCACCGTCAACGCCATCGCGCCTGGATATATCGACACCGAAATGGTCGCCGCGGTGCCGGAGAACGTGCTCGAGAAGATCGTCGCCCGGATCCCGGTCGGCCGCCTCGGCCATGCCAGCGAAATCGCCCGTGCCGTCGCCTTCCTCGCCTCGGAGGACGGCGGCTTCGTCACCGGCTCGACGATGTCGATCAACGGCGGCCAGCATATGTATTGAGGTCGAGGCGACGAGCTAGGGCGTGAGTATGGTTGCGTGAATGTCCCCAAAGCGATCGGCCTGCTGCTTTTCGCGGCGTGGGAAGTTTGGTGGCTACACCAATATGTGACGCGACCAATTCCGGATGAGAAAATGCAGTCGATTGCGGCGATCTTCTTTGGCGTGATCGTACCGCTCGCTTTGCTCGTGCTTTATGTCGCGCTGCGCCTTGCCGTGAAGCTCTTTCGCTCGGTCAAAGACAGCGAATGAACGAAATCTACCACCCGCCCATCAAGCGTTCGGTCGAGATCGCCGGGCACAAGACCTCGATCAGCCTCGAGCCGTTGTTCTGGGACCTGTTGAAGCAGGCGGCGACGCGCGAAGGCGTGCCGCTCAACGCGCTGGTGGCGCGGATCGATGCCGAGCGGATTACCGGCGCGACTCCGCCGGGCCTGGCCGGGGCGATCCGCTTGTGGCTGACCGCGAATCCCGCTCAGTAAGTGCCCGGCGGGTCGCTCGCCGGGAAGCTTTCGTCGCTGGTCTGGTCGGTTGCGGTCCATTCGCGCCGCGGCTTGTCGGCCATCGCCTCGGGCCCGGCATCGCGCACCTGGGCGAGGTTATCGCCGGGCTCCTGCCCCTTGGCGAAGGCCGCCGGGCTGTCGTCCCTGGACTTCTCGTAGAACTTCCAGCCGAGGTAGCCGAGCGCCCCGAGCGCGGCCAATCTGAGCAATCCCATGATCGCACCTTCCTATTTGCTTTCCCAGCCAACGCACGGGCTGGGGGAAGGTTCATGAGTTAGATTGACCGCGATGCGCCGGGCTTCCTATGGCTAGGCGCAATGAGCAGCCGGAAGCCCATCCGCAAGGCCGTCTTCCCCGTCGCCGGGCTGGGGACCCGCTTTCTGCCGGCGACCAAGGCCATACCCAAGGAGCTGCTGCCGGTCGTCGACCGGCCGCTGATCCAGTACGCGGTCGAAGAGGCGCGCGAGGCGGGGATCGAGCAGATGATCTTCGTCACCGGCCGCGGCAAGACCGCGCTGGTCGAGCATTTCGACATGGCTTTCGAGCTCGAGACGACGATGCGCGAGCGCGGCAAGGACCTGTCGATCCTGGCGCCCACTCGCCTCCCCCCCGGCAACCTCATCACCGTGCGCCAGCAGGTCCCACTTGGCCTCGGCCATGCCATCTGGTGCGCGCGCGCGGTCGTCGGCGACGAGCCGTTCGCGATCCTGCTGCCCGACGAACTGATGGTCGGCAACCCGGGCTGCATGGCTCAGATGGTCGAAGCCTACGGCGAAGTCGGCGGCAATATCGTCTCGGTGCTCGAGGTGCCGCATGAGGAAGTCTCGAACTACGGCGTGATCGCGCCGGGCGAGAGTCCCAAAGCGTTCGGGGGCGCGCTCACCGAAGTCAAAGGGCTGGTCGAGAAGCCGTCGGTGGCGGACGCGCCGTCGAACAAGATCCTGTCCGGCCGCTACATCCTCCAACCCGAGGTGATGCGCACGCTCGAGCACCAGGAGAAAGGCGTCGGGGGAGAGATCCAGCTCACCGACGCAATGGCGCGGATGATCGGCACCCAGCCGTTCCACGCGGTCACTTTCGCCGGGCGCCGCTACGATTGCGGCAGCAAGACCGGCTTCATCGAAGCGACGCTGGCGCTGGCGCTCGAGCGCGAGGACATGGGCGCCGAAGTGCGCCGCATCGCCGAGCGGCTGCTGGCACAATAGAAAAGGGCGCCGGTTCGCGGCGCCCTGCGTCTCTCGACTACGCGATGTGGTTTACTCGGGGCCGCCCTGGCCGAGCGTCGGATTGGCCGCCGCGAGCTGCGTGTCGATCATGTAGGGCGTCGGATCGACCGCTTCGCCGGCCATGCGCACTTCATAGTGCAGGTGCGGGCCCGTCGAGCGCCCGGTCGAGCCGACGAAGCCGATCAGCTGGCCCTTGCGGACCAGATCGCCGCTAACGACCGCATAGCCCGACAGGTGGGCATAACGCGTCTGCATCTCGCCGCCGTGCTCGATCTGGATGTAGTTGCCGTAGCTGCTGAAGCGCTCGGCGCGGCTGACCACGCCATCGGCGGTGGCATAGACCGGGGTGCCGGTCGGCTGCGCCAGGTCGATGCCCTTGTGATTGCGGCGGCTGCCGAGGATCGGATGGGTGCGCATGCCGAAGTTGCTGGTCAGCGTGGCGTCGTCGAGCGGCATCCGCGACGGGACCGAAACGCTGGCGATCGGCGTGGCGGAGGCAACGCCGGTGCGGTCCATCGAGCGCCAGCTGGCGAACAGCTCGGCAAACTCGCGGTCGCCGGTGGCCCGCGCGGTGGTCTCGGTGTCGAGCGCACTGGTAATCTGCGTTGTGGTGGCGGTTTCGTTGGCCATGGCCGGGTTCGCCAGTGCGAAAGCGGCCAGAGCCCCGAGACCGATCTTTACCAGCATGCGACCCGTTTTCCCGTTCTTCTCACAGTCGCACGCGGCGGACTGTGGCGGACCGCTCACCCGGTCCGTAACTTTGCCGTGAGATGGTCGGAACCCCCCGCCGTCTCGTTGATTGGGGGTGTAGGGGGCAGGAAGTTAACTACGCAACGGTGCCGTGGCATTCGCGCGACAGACTGCCTGCAAGACGCGTTGAGTCGTTGAATCGGCGCTTCAGCGTCCCGCGAAATGGCGCCGAACCGGCCTTTTCCAGTGATCCGCAGCGCTCCTGTGGCCTGCGCGCCATTACAGGGTTTTGGCGGCTTCGAGCACTTCGGCGGCGTGGCCGTTGACCTTCACCTTGCGCCAGATCCGCGCGATCCTGCCCTCGGCGTCGACCAGATAGGTGGTGCGATGCATGCCCATGAACAGCCGGCCGTAGAGACTCTTCTCGCCCCACACGCCGAGCGCGTCCGACAATCCGCCGTCGGTATCGGTCGCCAGCTGAGCGGTCAGGCCGTACTTCTGCGTGAACCGGGCGTGCTTTGCCGGCGGGTCCTTGCTGACCCCGAGCAGCGCCGTTCCGGCCGCCTCGAATTCGCCGCGTAGCGCGGAAAAGTCCTTGTTCTCTATGGTGCAGCCGGGGGTGTCGTCCTTCGGGTAGAAGAACACCACCAGCTTGCGGCCGCGGAAATCGGACGGGCGCACCGTGCCGCCGTCGGGGATTTCGAGGGGGCTATCGGGGAAAGGATCGCCAGGTTCGCTCATCGATCGGTCTCCAGTTGCTCGCCGAACAGGTCGGCCCACACCGCCGCCACGCCTTGGCGCGCCGCCGCCAGGGCTTGCAAGAGCGCGGCGTAATCCGGCTGCTCGCAGGCCTTGGCCATGACGGCCTGCGCGATTTCGCTCGGATGCGCGCAATCGGGCGCGAGCAGGCGGGCGGTAACGAGCAGCCGCGCCATCAGCCCCTGATGCGCGGCAAAGCTTGCCGGCAGCCATCCTGCCGCCACCAGTTCATGGATTGCCTCGCCCATTATCGGCTTGAAAGCGACCCGCTCGCGCAGTTGCAGGAAGTGGACCACGAACTCGCAATCGACCAGTCCGCCGCGCAGCAGCTTGGCGTCGAGCGGCCCGGCGGGCGGCTTGTGCTCGGCGATTTCGGCGCGCATCGTCAGCACATCGGCGCGCAGCTGGTCCGGATCGCGCGGCGTCTCGAGCACCTCGCGGACGATCCCGGCAAGCGCCTCGCGCGCTTCGGGCGGGCCGAACAGCGCGCGTGCGCGGCACAGCGCCATGTGCTCCCAGGCCCAGGCTTGCTCGCGCTGGTAGCGCGCGAAGCTGTCGAGGCTGACCGCGATCGGGCCCTGGTTGCCCTGCGGCCTGAGGCGCGTGTCGACCTCGTAGAGCGCGCCTTCCGCCGTCGGCACGCTGAGCGCGGCGGTAACGCGTTGCGCCAGGCGGTTGAAATAGAGCGAGGCTGCGAGCGGCCGGCGGCCGTCGGACTCGGCGCCGATTTCGCCCGAAAACAGATAGACCAGGTCGAGGTCGGAAGCGTGGGTCAGCGCGCCGCCGCCGAGCCGCCCGAGGCCGAGCACCAGCAGGTGCCCGCCTGGTATGCGGCCGTGGACCCCGGCGAACTCGTCGCAGGCCGCGTCGGCGGCAACCGTCAGCGCGGCTTCGGCCACGCGCGACAGGCCGGCGGCAATCGCCAGCGGATCGTGCCTGGCTTCGACCAGCTGGACGCCGAGCGCGAAGCGTTCCTCGCCCACTATCCGCCGGATGCGGTCGAGCCGGCGCTCGTAGTCGTCGCCAGCCTCGCCACGCCGCATCCGCTCGGCCAGGTCCTCGACGGTGCCTGGCAGGTCGAAGGCGCTGCGGTCGATCAGCCGGTCGAGCAGCTCGGGCCGCCGGGCCAGCTCGTCGGCCAGCGGCGGGGCCAGGGTCAGCACCCGCAGCACCAGCTCGAGCAGGCCGGGGCGCTGCTCGAACAGGCGGAACAGGTTGACCGCGCTCGGCAGCCGGTCGAGCAGCGTTTCCCAGCGCGCCAGCGCATGTTCGGGATCGGGCGCCTGACCAAGCGCGTCGATCAGGTCGGGCAGCACCGCGTCGAGCGCCGCGCGCGCTTCCGCACCGCGCAGGCTTCGGATCGCCTCGCGCCACGAGGCCGCGCGCTCGATCAAGTGCTCGCGGCGGTCCGGATCGATTGCCGGCCGGGTAGGAGCGGCGACCGGCTCCGCCTCGGCGCGGCTCGGCGCGGGCTTATCGAGCAGGCGGCCGAAACGTTCGGCCACCCCGCCGCACAGCGCGCCCAGCTCGTCTACCAGCGCCGCGCCGTCGGCCAGGCCGTCGAGCCGGGCGACATGGTCGAGCGCCGCAGGCTCGGTGGGCAACGAATGCGTCTGCCGGTCCTCGACCATCTGCAGCCGGTGCTCGATCGTGCGCAGCCGGTCGTAAGCCTGCCCGAGCACCTCGGCGTCGTCGGCGGCGATCACGCCTTCGGCCGCCAGCGCATCGAGCGCCGCGCGGGTGCCACGACGGCGCAGCGACGGCAGCCGCCCGCCGTAGATCAGCTGATGGGTCTGGGCGAAGAACTCGACCTCGCGGATGCCCCCGCGCCCGCGCTTGAGGTCGAACCCGGGGCCGGGCTGGCGCGGCCCGCGATAGGCCTCGCGAATGCGCGCGGTCAGGCGGCGAATTTCCTCGATGGCCATGAAGTCGAGGCTGCGGCGCCACACGAACGACCGGATCGCGCCGAGGAACCGCTCGCCCGCGGCAATGTCGCCGCCGACGGCGCGGGCGCGGATGAAGGCGGCGCGCTCCCAGGCCAGCGCCGAGCTTTCGTAATGGCTCAGCGCGGCGTCGAACGAGATCGCCAGCGGGCTTATCTCCGAGGCCGGCCGCAGCCGCAAATCGACGCGGAACACGTAGCCCTCGCCGGTCTGCGCCGACAGGGTCTCGACGAAGGCGCGGGCATAGCGCTGCGCGGCCTCGCCCGGCTCGTCGCGTCCGCGGCGCGGCAGGCGCTCGGGATCGTAGAGCAGGATCGGGTCGATGTCGGAGCTGTAGTTGAGCTCTTCGGCGCCATGCTTGCCGAGCGCCAGGGCGGTGAAGCCTGCGAGTGCCACGTCCCCCACGCGGCGGGCGATGGCGTCGGCAATGGCGGCATCGACCGCGCGGTCGGCGAACGCGCTGAGCTCGGTCATCACCGTCGCCAGCGGCAAGGCGCCGGCCAGGTCGCCCACCGCCAGCGCCGTCGCCAGCGCCAGGCGTTCTTGTCTGAGTGCAGTCGCGACGTCGGCGGCATCCTCGCCCGCGGTCCGGGCCAGCGCCAGCGCGGCGGCGCCATCGCCTCGCTCGAGCACCTGCGCCAATGCCGGCTGTCGCCGCAGCGCCAGCGCCAGAAACGGCGAATGTGCCTGCGCGCGTTCGATCGCATTTGCCCAGTCGGCATTCATCTCGCCTGAGTGCATGGGGCGGAGGTTGAGGGCAAGCTTTGGGTCCCTAGTTGCGGGAACCGGGAGCCTTTGCCAAAGGCAGGCATTGCGAACCCGAAAGGTAGCCCCGCTCATGTTGCGATTGTCCTGCGCCCTTGCCGCCGCCCTTGCCACGGCAGCCTGCGCGATCATTCCCCAAAGCGATCCCGCCGCGGGCTTGTCCGTGGTCGCCGACGGGCAGTTGTCCGAAGCGACGCTCAAGGAAGCCACCCGCGTGCTGTCGTCCGATGCGTTCGAGGGCCGCCAGCCGGGCACCCCGGGCGAGGACAAGGCGCTGGCCTATCTGGTCCAGGAATTCACCCGCGTCGGCTTGCAGCCGGGCAATGCCGGATCGTGGTTCCAGGACGTGCCGCTGGTCGAGATCATCGCCTCGGGCCACGAGCCGCTGCGGATCGCCGGCAGGAACTATACCCACGCCGCCGACTGGGTCGGCGTGACCTATCGCGAGACCCCGCGGATCGATCTCGACGACAGCGAAGTGGTGTTCGTCGGCTATGGCGTGGTCGCGCCGGAGAAGGGCTGGAACGACTATGCCGGCATCGACATGCGCGGGAAGACCGCGCTGATCCTGGTCAACGACCCCGACTATGAAGCCGACGGCCTGACCGGGACTTTCAACGGCCGGGCGATGACCTATTATGGCCGCTGGACCTACAAGTTCGAAGAGGCCGCGCGCCAGGGCGCGGCGGCGGCGCTGATCGTCCACGACACCTTCCCCGCCTCCTACGGCTGGAACGTGGTCGAAAGCTCGTGGACCGGCCCGCAGGCCCATGCCCAGCGCGCCAACGGCGGCGCCGACCAGACGCAGCTCAACGGCTGGGTGCAAAAGCCGGTCGCCGAAGAGATCGCTCGCGCCGCCGGGCGCGACCTGGCGCAGCTGGCGGCCGCGGCCAGGCAGCCGGGGTTCCGCGCGGTCCCTCTAGGGATCACCGCTTCGACCGGGTTCGACAACGCGATCCGGCGTTTCGCCTCGAAAAATGTGGTCGGCGTGCTGCCCGGGCGCACTCGCCCCAACGAATACGTCCTGCACACCGCGCACTGGGACCATCTCGGCCGCTGCACCGCCAATGCCGCCGGCGACGACATCTGCAACGGCGCCATCGATAACGCCACCGGCAGCGCCGCGCTGGTCGCGCTCGGCGAGGCCCATGCCCGGGCCGGGCCGGCCGAGCGCACGCTGGTGTTCCTGGCCGTGACCGCCGAGGAATCGGGCCTGCTCGGCTCCGAATACTACGGCGCCAATCCGGTCTTTCCGCTGGCGCAGACGGTGGGCGGGCTCAACATGGACGCGCTGGCGGTGGTCGGCGCGGCGCGCGACGTGACGGTGATCGGCGGCGGCAAGAGCGCGCTCGACGCCTATCTCGCCCCGGCGCTGGTGGACCTGGGCCGGGTGGCGACGCCCGACCCCTCGCCGCAAGCCGGCTATTACTACCGCTCGGACCATTTCAGCCTGGCCAAGCGCGGCGTGCCGATGTTCTACTTACGCAGCGGTCAGGACCTGGTCGCCGGCGGGCGCGCGGCGGGCGAGGCGGCGGAGGCGGTCTATCGCGAGCGCGCCTATCACGGGCCCGACGACGAATACGATCCGGCGTGGGACTGGAGCGGGACCCTGCAGGACCTGCAGCTATTCTATCGCCTCGGCCGGATGCTGGCCGAATCAGGCGACTGGCCCAACTGGTACGCGCAGGACGAATTCCGCCGCATCCGCGACCAGAGCTGCGCCCCGGCGGGAGGCTGCTGAGCCAGATGCCCGTGCGGATGCCGGCCGAGTGGGCCGGGCAGGACTGGCTGTGGATCGGCTTTCCGCACGACGCCGCGCTGTGGCTCGACGACCTCGTCCCGGCGCAGGAGCAGATCGCCGCCTTCGCCAACGCGGTGGCCGAGAGCGGGCAGCAGGTGCGCCTGGTGGTGCGCGATGCCGCCAACGAGATGCGCGCGCGCCAGCTGGTTGGCGGGGCGGTCGCCTGCGAGCGGCACGCCTATGGCGACATCTGGCTGCGTGACAGCGGCCCGCTGGTGGTGTTCGACGAGGCGGGACGGCGGTTGGCGCGCCGCTTCGGCTTCAACGGCTGGGGCGGCAAGTACGAGATGGAGGGCGACCAGGAAGTCGGCGGTACGATGGCGCGGGCGGCCGGGCTGGCGCGCGACAAGATGGACTGGATCCTCGAGGGCGGGGCGATCGATACCGACGGCACCGGCCTGGTGGTGACCACCGAACAGTGCCTGCTCAACCCCAACCGCAATCCTTCGCTCGGCAAGGCGGAGATCGAGGCGCGGTTGCGCGACCACCTCGGCCTCGATCGCGTGTTGTGGCTCGGCGACGGGCTGTTCGGCGATCACACCGACGGGCACGTCGACAATGTCGCGCGGTTCGTTGCGCCCGGCGCACTGGCGATCCCGCGGCCGAGCGGGCCCTACGATCCCAACGATGCGGTCTATGCCGATGCGCGGGCGCGAGCGCTCGACTTCGGTCTCACCGTGCACGACGTGCCCTCGCCCGGCCGGCTCGACGACGCCGGCATCGTCGAACCGGCGAGCTACATGAACTTCGCCATCTGCAACCGCGTGGTGGTGGTGCCGACTTACGGCTCGTACCACGATGCCGAGGCGGTCGCGGCGATCGGCGTGCTGTTCCCGGGCCGAGCCGCGATCGGCATCCCGGCGCAGGCGGTGCTCACCGGCGGCGGCAGCTTCCACTGCGCCAGCCAGCACGCGCCGAGCGCGGAATTAACGCTTTCTTAACCGGCCGGGCGGAAGGTTCCGCCCTATGAGCAAGGCTCCCAGAGTCATTGGCACCATTGCCCGCAGAACCGTCAGCGATGGCGTTGATTTCGCGCGGCTGGTGATCGTGCTCGCTTGCGCCGGCGCGCTGATCCTCGCCGGAAAGGGGTTTCCTTTCTAGCCTCAAGCGCCGGCGGGAAAGAGATTTTTCACGCAAAGGCGCAAAGGCGCGAAGAGGGTGTGATCGCGGCGCAGCCGCGCTGATCATCCTGCCTTGGCAAGCGCACGGGTTGCAGGATTGAGGCGGCTTCGCCGTCGGCGCTACATCTTGGCGCCTTTGCGCCTTTGCGTCTTTGCGTGAAATAGTCTGGGCAAGCGCCATCCCCCGCCGGCGAGCGCGGGATAACGCCTTGGGATGCGCGGAGCGAACGGGTCCGGCCGGCGCGTGCCTGGGCATCACAGGATTGCCTTCGAGAGCATGATCAAGCGTACGGCGGCGAGGGCTCGGGAAAACTCGCTGCTCGGCCCTGAGGTGCGAGGCGGTGACGGTGCGGACACGCACCCTTGCCGTCTGCCGTCGGGGATGACCCCCGCGCATTTCTCGCATCCTGGCGTGGACGCCTCGCGGACGAGACGTCCGAGAAAGCGCCGGCCGTTGCGGGAGTGTGAGAGCGAAGCGCTGTTCACGCCCCCGCACCCGTCGCGTGTTGCCGGTTTGCACCGGCGGGAGGGTGACTAACCTATTTGGTTCGTTTTGTCAAGTGCGCACAAGCATGGGCGGCCGTCGCTGGAGCAGGCCCCTGACAAGCATCGCGCTTGCTACTTTGTGGGCATTTGTGATGCTCTAGGTGCTTTTATGCTTATCTGAATGAGAGCATATTTGCCTGATTGAACACCATATGCGCGTTGAGTATCGAAAATGAGTGTGCATAATGACCGCCAAGGAGAACGACATGCACACTATCAATCCTGAGACATTGAAACAGCGCCGAAAGGCGAGGGGTTGGAGTCTGGACGATCTTGCCGATGAATCGAAGATCAACCGCTCGACTATCTCTCGAATCGAACGAGGCGCGACCTCCCGTCAATCGCGGCACACCATTTCCGAACTCGCCAAGACACTTGCATGCACTGCCGAAGAATTGGCTTCGCCGCCCGATGCAGAGGACGGTGACAGCCTTCTCGCCGTTATTCGCCCGCGCTCGAAGCCGAAGCTCAAGATGTCCGATGCAGCACAAAACGCCTTGCATCTGGTCGCCATGCGGTACGGGGTTCGCCCGGAAGAGGTGCTGGACTTCGCCCCGCTGCTATTCGACATCGCGGCCATGGAAAGCCTGTCGCAGCGTCGGGCCAAGCTGAATGAGTTGAACGCGCAGATCGCAAAGCTACAGGACATGTCGCGCGAGTTCCCCCACCTTTCGGAGGAGCTGACGGGACGCTGGGGCGACTCGGACTGCATTGAAAGGATCGAAGACGAGTCGATCCGCTCGCTAGATGTGCAAGGGTTGCTGATCGAACCCATCGATAACTTTGTCGATCCGCGTCCGCTCGACGCGGACTCGGAAAGCGTCAACCCGTTCGTGCTGTTTCTTAACGACCGTATCGCTCAGATCGCCGAGCGGGTTTCGGGGTGGAACGCTAAAGTAAATGACTGGTGCTTGGGTTCACCCAACTACCGGATTTGCGAAGCTGAAGCAGCGAGCTTTGCCGCTGGCGACGATGGCGTGGCCGAGAGCGTTCTCGATGGCGATGTCAGGATCATCGATCTGCCCCCATCGCTTCGGACGGCGGACAAGAAGGCGGAGCGCCTCGATTGGCTTCACGAACAGATCGAAGCCTATCGCGAGCGCCTCAATATACACCTCGACAAACACTTCCCGGACCTCAAACTGCCGAACCCGCTGCTGGGTGACTTTGGCATTGCCGACGGCGAGGGGAAGGAATGATGGCCCGAGAGCACAGCCCGCGCGGCTCTCGCCTCGCTCCCCCAATCATGTCGCGGCACGCCAAGCTTCGAAGTCAGCAGCGCGTGATTCCTCCTTTCGTGATCGAAGCCCTCTTGGATTTTGGGAACAGTGAGCTCGCCGGATACGGGTACGAGCGCTTCTTCTTCACCAAGCGGAGTTGGAAGCGCTTCTCAGTCCACATGGGCCCGGCGGCACATGACGTCGAAAGGTTCCGCGATGTATACATCGTCGTGTCGGGCGATGGAACGGTCGTGACCGCCGCCTGGCGGCACTGAACGCACGCCTCCGACCGGCCCACCCCTAACCCCTCCCGCAAGCGGGAGGGGGACTAGCGCAAATCCGGCGGCGTCGCTGCGTTGCGCAGCAGGGCGATGGCCTCGTCGAGCGACATGACCTTCTGGTGCTCGGCGCCGAGCGTGCGCAGGGCGATGGTGCCTTCGTCGGCCTCGCGCTTGCCGACCACAGCCAAGTGCGGGACCTTGGCCACCGAGTGCTCGCGCACCTTGTAGTTGATCTTCTCGTTGCGCCGGTCGGCCTCGGCGCGGATGCCCGCGGCCTGCAGGCGGGCGACGACTTCGCCCGCGTAGTCGTCGGCATCGGAAACAATCGTCGCCACCACCGCCTGGACCGGCGCCAGCCACAGCGGCAGCTTGCCGGCGTAGTGCTCGATCAGGATGCCGATAAAGCGCTCGAAGGTGCCGAGAATGGCGCGGTGGAGCATGACCGGGCGGTGCTTGTCGCCGTCCTCACCGATATAGCTGGCGTCGAGCCGCTCGGGCAGCACGGTATCGGTCTGCAGCGTGCCGACCTGCCAGGTCCGCCCGATCGCGTCGGTCAGGTGGAATTCGAGCTTGGGGGCATAGAACGCGCCTTCCCCCGGCAGCTCTTCCCAGCCCCACTCCGCGGTGTTGCGCCCGGTACTGGCGACCGCATCGCGCAATGATTGCTCCGCCCAGTCCCAAGTCTCGTCGCTGCCGAAACGCTGTTCGGGTCGCAGCGCCAGCTTGATCGCGTAGTGCTCGAAGCCGAGCTGGCGATAGATGCCGTCGAGCAGGTTGCAGAAGGCCGCGACTTCCTCGACCAGCTGGTCCTCGCGGCAGAAGATGTGCGCGTCGTCCTGCGTAAACTGGCGCACCCGCAGCAGGCCGTGCAGCGCGCCGTGCGGCTCGTTGCGGTGGCAGCAACCGAACTCGGCCATGCGGATCGGCAGGTCGCGGTACGACTTGATGCCCTGCTTGAAGACCAGGATGTGCGCCGGGCAGTTCATCGGCTTCAATGCCATCATGCCGGCGTCGCCGCTGATCACCGGGCCTTCGCCGCCGGCCTGCGGGACCTCGTCGGGCACCGCGAACATGTTTTCCGAATACTTGCCCCAGTGGCCGGATTTCTCCCACTGGCCGACGTCCATCAGCTGCGGCGTCTTCACTTCCTCATAGCCCGCGGCGTCGAGCCGACGGCGCATGTAGGCCTCCAGCTGGCGCCAGATCAGGTAGCCCTTGGGGTGCCAGAAGCACGATCCCTGCGCCTCGTGCTGGAAATGGAACAGGTCCATTTCCTGGCCCAATTTGCGATGGTCGCGCTTGCCCGCTTCCTCGAGCCGGTGGAGGTGCTCGTCGAGCTGCTTCTTGTTGAGCCAGCCGGTGCCGTAGATCCGGCTGAGCATGGCGTTGGCCTGATCGCCGCGCCAGTAAGCGCCCGAGACCCGGGTCAGCTTGAACGCCGCCGGATCGAGCTTGCCGGTCGAGGCGAGATGCGGACCGCGGCACATGTCGAGCCACTCGGAGCCCGAGCGATAAACCGTCAGCTCCTCGTCCGCCGGCAGCGCTTCGGCCCATTGCGCCTTGAAGCTCTCCCCATGTTCTCCGAACCACGCCACCAGCCGGTCGCGGGTCCAGACTTCGCGCGTCAGCGGTTTGTCCAAGGCGATGATCTCGCGCATTTTTGCCTCGATCGCCGGCAGGTCCTCGTCGGTGAACGGGCCGCGCGGGCCCGGGGCGAAGTCGTAGTAGAACCCGTCCTCGGTCGCCGGGCCGAAAGTGATCTGGGTATCGGGCCACAGCGCCTGCACCGCTTCGCCCATGACATGCGCGTAATCGTGGCGCGCGAGTTCGAGCGCATCCGCCTCGTCGCGCGCGGTGACCAGCGCCAGGCTGGCATGGCCGTCGAAAGGCCGCGCCAGATCGCGCAGCTCGCCGTCGACGCGTGCGGCCAGCGCGGCCTTGGCCAGGCCAGGGCCGATCGCGGCGGCGACATCGGCCGGGGTCGAGCCCACCGGCATCTCGCGTACCGAACCGTCGGGCAGGCTGATCTTGAGCATTTCCGTCATCGCAGGGCGCCATGGCACAAGCCGCCGGGCGACGAAAGTCCGCCCCGGCTGCAGCCGACCACGCGCCCGGCTATCGGTTGGCCGTTAACGACGGCAAGGCGCGAGATTGCATAATTGCTGCACTGCAAGAAAGGCGTTGCCATTGCGAAAAGTTAAGGATAACCCGTGAGTACTCGCTTGTTTGGTCGTGCTGGGCGATTCGTAACTTTTCGGAGTAGCAAGATGAAGACGAAGACGCTTTTTGCCTCGCTCGCGGTTGCCAGCCTGGCGCTTTCCCAGCCCGTCGGCGCCGCCACGCGTTCGTACGAATCGCTGCCTGATACTGGCGTGCAGACGACCGAGCCGGCGGAGCGCATGGCATCGCTCGGTGCCGAGTCCGAAGCGCTTGACGGCTCGCCGCTGTTCCTCATCATCCTGCTGTTCGGGGGCCTCGCCGCGGCGATCCTCGCCCTGAGCGGTGGCGGCGGTGGTAGCACCGGCTGATCCGTATTTGAACGCATCGAGAATTTGATGAAGGTACAAAGGCCCGCCACAGACTGCGGGCCTTTGTTTTTGGGCCAGGCCAGCGGGGACTTGCGGCAGTGACGTCTCGCCCGGCTCCGGCACGCCATCCCGCGATGGCTATGGGCTTCCTCGCCTGCGCGGTGGTTCTGGGCGGCGGCGGCAGCCCCAATCCCGCCACCGAGATTCTGCTCCAGCTGGCCTTTGTCGCGTTCGGGCTGGCCTGGCTGTGGGTTCCTTCGTCCGATGGGCGCGTGCCGATTCCGCGCACCGCGACGTTCTGGCTGCTGTGCGGGCTCGTCCTGGCGCTGCCGCTGGTTCAGCTCATTCCCCTTCCGCCCGGCCTGTGGACCGCTCTCGGCGGGCAGGAGAATCGCGCCGCGGCGCTGGCGCTGGTCGGGCGCGAGCACGGCTGGCAAACCTTGACCCAGTCCCCGGCCCGAACGCTGGCCGCCTTGCTGGCGATCATCCCGGCGCTGTTCGCCTTCCTCGCCACCGCCGCGCTCGATGCGCGCGGCAGGTACTGGGTCGTCGGCGCCATTGCCGGGCTGGCGTGCATCGCGGCGCTACTCGGCGCCTTGCAAGTCTCGCTTGGCGCCGCGAATGCACCTTATCTCTACGTCGAGAACAATCGCACGCTGACCGGCTTCCAGGCCAATCGCAACGCCGCCGCCGACGTGCTCCTGATCGGCATCGCCGCCGCCGCGGCGTTCCTCGCGCCAGCCTTGGGCCCGTCATCGTCAAGCGCGTCCGGCGCGGGGCGTCCGCACGGGCCGGGAATTACGCTGCCGGGTGATCGGCGCGCGGCCGGGCTGGTGCTCGCGGGCGTGCTCGTGGTGCTGCTGTTCGCGACAATCCTCACAGCCTCGCGGACCGGCATCGCCTTGCTCGGGCCGGTGCTGCTGGGGGTGTGGCTGATCCTGCGCCCCGCCCTGGCCGATCTTGGCCGCTGGCGCCTAGTGCCGGTGGTGGCCGCGACGCTCGCGATCGTGTTGATCGCGGGGTGGGCCTTGCAGGGCGGAAACACCGCGCTGGGGGCGATCGCGGAACGGTTTGCCTTTGCCGACGATGCCCGCCGCGAGCTGTGGCGCGACGGCTGGTTCGCGACGACCCAGGCCTGGCCGTCCGGCATCGGTCTGGGTGGAGCGCAATCGGCGATGATTGCGGCCGAACGGCTCGAGGTGCTCGCTCCGCCGCTGCCCAACCGGGTGCACAACGATTACCTCGAGCTCGCGCTCGAAGGCGGGGTCTTGGCGCTTGCCCTGCTGGCCGCGATCGGCCTGGTGCTGGTGCGCGCGGCCTGGAGCAGCTGGCGCGAGCGACCGGCGGAGCGCGCCCTGACCGTTCTGGGGGCGATCATCCTGCTGGTGGCCGCGGCCCATTCATTCGTTGATTATCCGCTCCGTTCCATGGCAATGGCATGCCTCATAGGGACGGGCGCGGGCTTGCTGATGCGCACGCCTCGTCGGTCGGCAAGCGATGAGACGGGCGCGTGAACTGGGGGATTGGGGTGAAGTCTGTACAGCGTCGCTCGTGGGCGGCCACGTTCCTTGCCCCGGCCATTGCCCTGGCTGCGGCCGGCTGCCAGCCGGCGCTAAATTCCGAGCTGCCAAGCGGGCCCGCCGCCTATGACGCGATCGGCGCCGGCGAGGTCGTGGCGCCGACCGCCTATACGCTACGGCGGGGCGACCGGCTGTCGATCGACGTGTTTCAGGAAGGCGACCTCAGCCTGGCCGAGCTGCAGATCGACGAGGCCGGGATGATTTCGTTGCCGCTGATCGGCGAGATCTCGGCGGCGGGCCTGTCACCGAGCCAGCTCGCGCGCCAGATCGAGGTGTCCTATGGCGGCCGGTACTTGCGCGACCCCAAGGTGAACGTAGTGCTGCTTTCCGCCCGTCCGCGTACCGTCTCGGTCGAAGGCCAGGTCATGCGCCCGGGGGTCTTTCCCATCGAGCCCGGCTACACCTTGCTGTCGGCCATGGCGCTGGCCAGCAGTCCTTCGGCCGACGCCAAGCTCGACGAAGTGCTGATCTTCCGCACGATCGGCGGCCAGCGCCTCGGCGGACGGTTCGATCTGACCGAGATACGCTCCGGCCGGATGGCCGACCCGCAATTGCTTCCCGGCGACGTCGTGATCGTCGGCTTCTCGTCGCTGCGGGGCCTGTACCGCGACTTCCTGCAGCTGGCGCCGGTCGTCGGCAGCTTCGCCGTGCTCGGCGCCGGCAACAACTGACAGATCGCGAGACCAGCTTGGACGCCACCACCCATACATCGACCCACCGCGGCCATGACGGCGCGCAGGCCGTCGACCTCGGCCTCGGACCGATCATGCGCCACGGGCTGGTCCTGTTGCGGCGCAACCTCTGGCTTATCGCCGCCGTGATCGCCGTCGCCGTCGGCACCGCAGTGGTGATGACGATGCTGGAGACCCCTCGCTACACCGCGGAGTCGACGGTCGAGATCAACTTGCAAACCGATGCGGTGCTCGGCGAAGAACTCGAATCTGATACCCGCGAAGTGGACTGGGATATCGAGCTGTTCCTCAACACCCAGCTCGAGATCCTGCGCAGCCGTGCCCTTGCCGAACGCGTTGTGCGGCGCCTGAACCTGGCCGCGAACGAACGCTTCTTCGCCGCGATGGAAACGCCGGACACGATGCAGGCATCCGAACAGGCGCGCCTCGACGCGGCGGTCGGGATGGTGCGGTCAGGCTTTAAGGTCGATCTGCCGCGTGACTCGCAGATCGCCAGGCTCTCGTTCACCAGCACCGACCCGCAAATCTCGGCCGCACTGGTCGATGCCTATGCCGCCGAATTCATTCAGTCGAACCTGCAGCGCAAGTTCGACAGTTCGGCCTATGCCCGCAACTTCGTCGCCGAACAGCTCGAGGAGGCGCGGGCGCGGCTGGAAACCTCGGAGCGCGCGCTCAACGCCTATGCCCGCCAGGCCGGCCTCATTCGCACCCGCGACCCCTCCAACGAAGATTCTTCCGCGGCCGGAAGCGTCACCGCGTCCAGCCTGATGCAGCTCAATGAAGCCGCCAACACCGCGCAGGCGGCCCGCATCGAGGCCGAGGCGCGCTGGAATGCGGAACGCGCGCAGCCGCTGTTCGCCTCGCAAACAGTGCTCTCCAGCCCCACCGTGCAGGCCCTGATGAACCGCCGGGCGGAGCTGCAGGGCCGCCTGGAGGCGGCGAAGGAACGCTATCTCGCGGATCATCCGACCGTGCGCACGCTCGAGGCAGAAGTGGCAGCCGTTGAGGCCAGCCTCAATCGCGCGGCCAATGAAGCGCGCAATTCGGTGCGGGCCGGTTACCAGGCGACGGCCGCGGCCGAACAGCGCCTGCGCTCGCAAGTCGGATCGCTGCAGGGTGCGACGCTCGCCGAACAGGATCGCTCGGTGCGCTACAACACGCTTGCGCGCGAGGCCGACACCAACCGCTCGATCTATGACGGACTGCTGCAGCGCTATCGTGAGCTCAACGCTTCCTCCGGCATCACCGCCAGCAACATCGCCATCGTCGACGCCGCGCAAGTGCCGGGCTCGCCTTCCTCCCCCAGCCTGGCGCGGAATATCATGATCGCGGTGCTGCTGGGGTTCGCTCTCGCCATCGTCCTGGTGTTCCTGCGCGACCAGTTGGACGATCGCCTGCGCATTCCCGAAGATGTCGAAAGCAAGGTCGGCTTGCCTCTGCTGGGCGTCATCATGCGCTCCGAGAATCCTGAACCCGCCGAGGAGCTGGTCGATCCGAAGTCGATCCTGGCGGAGGGTTACAATGCCTTGCGCACCTCGCTGCTCTATTCGACTCGCGAAGGGCTACCCAAGATTCTGCTGGTGACCAGCGCGCAGCCGGCCGAGGGCAAGACCACCACCAGCTATGCGGTCGCGCGCGGCTTCGCGCGGGTCGGCAAGCGGGTGCTGCTGATCGATGCCGACCTGCGTCGCCCGTCGATTCACAAGATGATGGCGATCGAGAACACCAAGGGCCTGTCGTCGATCCTGGTCGGGCAAGCCACGGTCCACGAATCGACCGCGACCAGCGATCTCGACGGGTTGCACGTGCTGCCCGCGGGCCCGATTCCGCCCAGCCCGGCCGAATTGCTGTCCTCGCCGCGCATGGCGGCGCTGCTCGAACAACTCGGCCGCAGCTATGACCTGGTGGTGATCGACAGCGCACCGATCCTCGGGCTCGCCGATTCCACCGAGCTGGCGGCGCTCGCGGACGGTGTTATCGTGGTCATCGAGGCAGATCGCGGCCGCGGCGGCCAGCTCAAGAACGCGCTGCGGCGCCTGCGCAGCTCCGCCCCGGTCATCCTCGGCGCGGTGCTGACCAAATTCGATCCGAAGCGCGCCGGCAACCAGTATTCCTCGTACTATGGCTATGAGGATTACCGCTATGGCGAGCCGGGGACGAAAGCGGCCTGATGCAGCTGCGCCCGGTTATCTCGCCGGGCCGGATCGCCGGCACCCTGGCACTGGGGCTGTTCGGCGCCCTCGCCCTCGCCAGCGGGTTCGACCGGATGAGCTTGCGGGCGCCCGGGCTTGGTCGTCTGGTACCCTCGGCGCTGCAGGCCGAAGCGGCCCGTGCCACCGCGGCGTTGGCGCTGGCCAGGCAGGAGCCACAGGCCGCTCTCGCCGGTGCGCGGCGAGCGGTGGCGGCGGACCCGGTCCATCCAAGCTCGGCCGCCTTGCTCGGCACCGCATACCTGCTCAACGGGCAGCCGGCCGAGGCCGAGGCCGCCTTTCGCATCGCCGCACGGTTCGGCTGGCGCGAGCCGACAACGCAGATCTACTGGTACGAAGCCGCGCGCCAGGCGGGCGACTGGGCGCGAGCGGTCGATCGGGCCGATGCGCTGTTGCGCACCCATCCCGGGCTGCCGACCCGGGACCTGGTGCTGGAGCCGCTTGAGAGCAACCCGGCGGGCCGCGCGGCCCTGGTAGTGCGGATGGCGGGCCGTCCCGGATGGCTCGCCCAGTACCTCCAGCTCGAGAACGCGGCCGGTGAAGAAACGCTGGAGCGCCGCAGCCTGGTGCTCACCGAGCTGGCCGCGGCGGGCACCCGGCTCGGCTGCCGGCAAGTGGCCCCGTTCGTCAACAACGCGCTGGGCCGTGGCGCGCGGCGCGAGGCGGAGCGCGTATGGCTCGGGCACTGCCCGGGGGCCAGGCTGACCGGCGGTCTCGCCGACGGGGGCTTCGAGCGGTTTGGCGACGCCGCGGCATCGCCGTTCGGCTGGCGGACCAGCCCGTCCGGAGACGTGACCGTGCGGCGAGTGGAGAAGGGCGGCGGCGATCATGCCTTGCGGTTGCGCAACAGCGGCTCGGTCAGCCGCCTGGTGCTGAGCCAGGCGGTCTCGCTGGCGCCGGGGCTCTATCGCCTGTCCGGAAGGACTACGCCCGGTCGCATCGCCGGCTCGCTGGGCTGCGCCGCTTCGCCGGGCCTGCCGAGCCTCACCGAAGGCGACATGGCCGGCGGCGGGCAGGTGTTGCGCGTCGCGGCCTGCTCGCGGCTCGAACTGGGGCTGTGGCTGCGGCCGGGCAACGACGAGGTCGAGCTCGACGCGGTCACGCTCGAGAAGATCGGCTAGGCACCACGTTCCTCGAAGCGGCGCTGCGCGATCTGCACCGCCGGATTGCCGCGATAGACGCCCATCGCCTCGGCGTCCTCGAACAGCGCACCGCGCGCGGCCAGCACGGCGCCGTCGCCCATGGTCACGCCCGGCCCGACGAAGGCTTCGGCGGCGACCCAGCAGCCGCGCCCGAGCGTGATCGGGCGCAGGACCAGTTCGAAGTCGGGATCCGAGGTGCGATGGGTGCTGGCACAGAGGAAAGCGCGCTGGCTGATCACGCAATGGGGGCCGATCGCGATGTGCCCTTGGTTGTAGAGCTCCGCCCCCGGACCCACCAGCACGCCCTCGCCGAGCTCGAGGTTGCGCGGCAGCCAGATGCGCACGCTGGCGTAGACTTTGGCCCCGCGGCCGATGCGCGCGCCGAACAGACGCAGCAGCAAGTTGCGCCATCGCGCGAAGGCGGGCGGCGTGAACCGCGCCAGCAGCAGCCAGGTCAGGCGCCAGGCGACGCGTTCGAGCTTGTTGGCCCACGAAAAGTCCGGCCCGCGCCCGAGCGGGCGAAAATGGTCGGCGGGTCCGGTCATGCGGCTTGCTCCGCCAGCGAGCGGTAGGCGGCGATCCATTCGGCTGCCACGCGCTTTGCGGAAAAAGGCCCGCGCGCGAGGCCGAGCGCGGCGTCCGACATCGCGTGCCAGTCGGGCTGGTCGAGCGCCAGCGCCCGGCCGAGCGCGGCGGCGATCGAGTGTCCATACACGCCGCACTCGATCGCGGCGCCGGTGGCGAACCCCTCGGGCAGGTGGCAAGCGGCGGTCATCACCGTCGGCGTGCCCGCCGCCCAGGCCTCGAGCACGGTCATCGGCAAGCCTTCGCTGTGCGACCCCAGGACCACGAACCGCGCCTGTTCGAGCAGGTGCTGCTTGGCCTCGCCGTGGACCGCGCCGACGAAGCGAACCGATGGCGGGGCGTCCTTCAGCCCGGCCTCGAGCGCGGCCACGTCGCGCGGCTCGCCCCACCCGGCTATCGTCAGCCCGGCGCCTTCGGGCAAGTCCGCCGCCGCCCAGGCCGCGATCAGCGCGGCGAGGTTCTTCTTGGGGTGGATGCGCCCCAAATAGAGCACCTGCGGACCGCGCTCCGCCGGCGCCGCGGCGAGCGCGGGCGGCCCGGCGTTGGGAATGACGATAACCTGCACGTCGCCGGCCTCGCGACGGATGTCGGCCGCCTCGTCCTCGGTCAGGGCATGGAACGCGCCGGCCCAGGCCCAGCTGGCACGCTCGTAGCCGAGCCGGGCGAGCGCCTTTTTCCATCGACCGCGCCCGGTGATCCACGGGTCGAGCATACCATGTGGCGAGATCAGGTAAGGCTTGCCGGTGCGCCGCGCCCACAGCATCGCGGCATAGGAGGGGTACATCCAGATGCCGTGCAGGTGGAGCAGGTCGGCCTCGGTTTCGAGCAGCTGCTCGACCAGGTCCGGCGCATAGCCGAACATCGCCGGGCCGGTGACCTTTGCCGTGCTTAGCGGCACCGCGCCCAATAGGGCGCGGTCCTCCGCCGAATGGGCATCCTCCAGCGCCACCACGGTGACCTCCGCGCCGGCCTCGCGGAGCAGCGCGGCGTGGCCGTGCAGCGCGCTGGCGACGCCGCCGCCGAGCCGCGAGGCCGAGGCGGTGAGCAGCGTGATGCGCAAGCCGGCCAGGTCGGCCGCTGGAGCCGACGGTGCCATCGCCAGTGCCCCGCCCCCGGTCATCAGCCCTAGTTGTCGGGAACGGTGAAGGTGCCGGTCACCCGTCCGCTTGGCGAGCCTCGGGAGCCGCCGCCGTCGACGCTCGACAGGCCGGAATTGAGGTCGATGGTCAGCCGCCCGCCGTTGAGGGTGTCGCCGCCGCGGCGCAGCGACACGCCTCCGGAAAGGACGATCACCCGGCGGTTGAAGTCGTAGACCCCGGCCGCGCCGC
>Ga0307505_10000354_pt1 | contig 52633 bp, 43 predicted proteins | sample 23_S_MG_FD_202183 | JGI IMG/M metagenome (GOLD analysis project Ga0307505, IMG submission 202183) | Soil microbial communities from Populus trichocarpa stands in riparian zone in the Pacific Northwest, United States - 23_S | ecosystem: Environmental > Terrestrial > Soil > Riparian zone > Trees...
GAATTCATTGCGGTGGTTCTCGATCATGATCACGATCGGCCCCTGGTCGATGCCGATGTAGTTGTCGTCGACCCAGCCCACATCCGGCACGACGTGGCCGGTCTTGAGCTCGACATCCTGCCACGTGAAACTCGGATTGAACGCATCGAGAAAGCCGTGCTCACGGTAGATGTGTTCGCCGTACTGCGCATGCAGCGCCTCGATCGCCGGGATCACGATCTCCGGCGCGAATGCGATCGATGCCGCGGCCGCGGTCGGCGCCAGGGTGCCGTCGTCGAACGCGTCGGCACGCCCGGCACCACGCGCCGAGTAATGGCGGAACTCGCGCGGAGCGAGGTTGTACATCTGCGTGGTCACCTGAGGTCCGTCGCTCGCGGTCAGGCCCCAGATGTTCTCGCCGTAGCCTTTCCAGTCCATCGGATTGGCGATCGCGTAGTCACGCTGCGCGAGCGTCGCGCGGCGGCTGTTCTCGAAGTAGTCCAGATCGTGCTCGCGCATCCACTGATCCTGGATGCCGCGGAAATCGATCCATGCATGCGAGTACTGGTGGCCGAAATGCGGGCCGAACGCGAGATAGGTCTGGCCGTGGAACTCGCCGTACGAATTCGGATAGGAACGCGTCCACGCCGACCAGGCCGTCGGGTCGATCGGATGCGTGGGCGATCCCAACGCAAGCAGGTAGACGATCATGGCCTCGTTGTAGCCGATCCAGTCGTGACGGATCACGCCGTCTTCGGGCACCCAGCCCATCGAGATCAGCGGATGGCGCTCCTGCAGCCACGGCCATTCCACGCGCCGGTAGATCGCGTCGGCGAGCGCGCGGATCTGCACCTCCTCGGCGTTGTCGCCTTCGAAGTAGCTTTGCGCGAACAGCACGCCACCAAGCAACAGCGCGGTGTCGACCGAGGACACCTCGACCCAGCGCGCATACCGAAGCCCGCTGGCGAGTCCAAGGAAGTGGTAGTAGAAACCATGATGTCCGGCATCGTCCTCGAAGCTCGGGCCTTGCGGAAGGTCGTGCAGGAATTGCAGCACCTTGAGCGTGCGCGCACGCGCCTGTTCGCGCGTGACCCAGCCGCGTTCGACCCCGATGCCGTACGCCGTCAGGCCGAAACCGACCGCGGCGATGCTCGAGAACGGCTCGTGGTACGGCGTGCGGTCCGGAATCAGACCGTTGTCCTCGCGTGTGTGCTCCCAGAACCAGCGGAACGTGCGCTCCTGCAAGTCCTCGATCAGCGGCGGCAGTGTGGCCGGCGTGCTGGCGACGATGTCGCGGGAAACCGGCGGGTTGGTCGGCTGCGGCGCATCGCAGGCACCGAGCAGCAAGGCGGCAAAGACGATCAGGGAATTGAAGCGGGTCGACATTCGATATCTCTCGGGCTATCGCGGAAAAAGATCGGCCGCCGTGCCGAGACAGCAGCGGCCGCAGGAGATTCGTGGATTGTTGCAGCGCCGCCGCCGAAGAGGGCGGCGGCGCCCGTGATCAGAAGCTCGCGCCCACCGACAGCTTGAACGTGCGGGTCGGCGTGGTGATGCCGAAACCGTTGCGGTTGCCGAAATTTGGATTGGCTTCCCCGGGGCCGCCGCGCCAGTTGTCGTAGTCGTTCCAGTTGTACGTGTTGAGCACGTTGAGCACGTCGGCGCGGAAGCGCAGCACGATGCCCTCGCCGACGTCCCAGTACTTCGTCGCCGCCAGGTCGATCTGCTTCTGCCCGAACGTGCCGTCGGCGACCCAGGGATCGAAGTAGCAGTTGTTGAAGTCCGGTGCGTTGAAGCAGTTGACGGCTTCCTTGGCCACGGGGCTTGCGAAGGTCGCCTTGGCCGAGTAGGTCATGCCCCAGGGCCCGTCGACGATGCCGGTGATGACGACTCGGTGGCGCGGAATGCCGAGCGAGCGCAGGAAGCCCTGTCCGTCCGGATTCGGATAGTCGAAGACATAGTGCTCGTCGCTGTTGGCCGCACTGAGACGGTTTTCCTCGGGATCGTTGTAGGTGTAGGCGAAGGTCATGCCCCAGCCCGAATCGCGCGAGTAGGGTTTCTCGATCGACAGCAGCAGCGCGTTGTTGCGCGTCTCGATGCCGTTGTCGACGATGAGCAAAGTGCCGAACCCTGGGACCTGCTGGCCCCACGGCTGACCACCCCAAGTGGAGCCCGGCGTCTCGCGGAAGCGCCCATCGGGCCAGCGGTTGCCGAGTGCAAAGTAGATACCATCGTGGCTGCGGATGTGCGAGAGCGTGACCGAGGTGTTCCAGTCCGTGCCGAACAACGTCACCGCATTGCGCATGCCGATGCTGAATTGGTCCGAATACGGCGTCTTGAGGTCGTTGTTGATGAGATTGATCTCGCCGCCCAGATTGGGATTGGCCGCGACGAGTGCTGCGAGATTGGCCGGGTTGTAATAGGCCGGATCCCATTCTATGCACGAGTTGACACCCACCTCGCATGGATGCGCCGGCGTGTTGAAGTCGAAGCGGTAGCGCGGGAACGTGCCCTTCGACCGCTCCAGTGCAAGGTAGTCGAACAGGTTGCGATCGTACGAGCGCCCGGCACCGCCGAAGATCACGTGGCGCTGGTCGGCGAACAGGTCGTACGAGAAGCCCAGGCGTGGCTGCCAGGCATCCTTGAATGCGTCGCGGTTGCGGCCGGTGCTGATGAAATCCTCGATGTCGTAGTCGGTGTTCTGGATGTTGGTCCAGTTGCGCAGTGCGGTGACGAGTTCAGGGCGGGTGACGAAATCGAGATAACTCGGCGTCTCCTCGTAGTCCCAGCGCAAGCCGAGATTGAGCGTGAGTTTTTCGTTGACCTCCCAGTCGTCCTGCAGGTAGATGCCGAACTGCTTGTTCTTCGTGATGATGTTGAGTTCGGGTGCGCCGGGAACCAGCTGGCCGAATTCCACGCGCGTGGGTACTTCGAGGCTCTCGAAGAGATCGTAGTAGTACTGCGGACTGTAGGGTTGCTGCTCGAACGCGTTGATCTCGATGTGCTTGTACTTGAAGCCCATCTTGACCGTGTGATTGCCAGCCCACTCCAGGCCAGTCCAGGTCAGGTCATCCTGGATCGACCAGCCTTTCTGGCCTTTGCGCTGGTAGTTCTCGCCGGCACCGTAGTTGAGCACGGTCCTGCCATTCGCATCGTTCTCATAGTCGAGCAGGTGGATCCCGTAGCCATCCGTCGTGATCGGCCGCGGCTCGTAGTAGGTGTCCTCGAACGTAAGATGCGCGTCGTTGAGCCAGTTGCCGAACGTGTACTGCCAGCGCAGGTCGGCGCGCGTTTCGTCGTTCTTGCGGACGCTGCCGAATGGGTATGTGTTCGCTCCAGAAATGCCGGCGATCTGGTCCTCGGTGCGGTACTTTCCGGTCAGCTCGACGATGTGAGCATCGCCAGGCATCCAGGTCAGCTTGCCGAAGAACAGATCCTCATCGAAAGGTTGGCTGCTGGGCCCTACCAGTGCCTGGGCTTCTGGCGGCAGAAGTTCGACAGGCACATTCTCGCCGGGGCTGATTTCGGTCGGAGAAATGAACTCCTTCTTCTCGTAGGAGACGAAGAAATGCAGAACGTCGCGAATGATAGGTCCGCCCAGTGACGCGCCGTATTGCTTCTCCTGGGTCTCCACGACACGCCCGATATCGATCTCGGCCGGACGTCGTGCCCGCCATTCGTCATCCGTGTAATCGAAGAACGCATCGCCATGGAACTCGTTCGATCCGGACTTGGTCAAGGCGGTCACGGCGACGCTGCTGAGCTGGTCGTACTCGGCCTTGTAGTTCTGGGTAATCACCTTGTACTCGGCGATCGCTGCCTGCGGGAAAGGATTGCCGCGGGTCTGGTCCTGGCCGCTCACGCCGCCCTTGAGCACGTAGTTCTTCTGGCCGACACCGTCGATGTAGACGTTGACACCATTGGAAGATTGCGCACCGCCGCGCAGGCTCGTCGAACCGGTGGTCTGGTCGGTCGTGAAGATCACACCGGGCACCGTGTCGGCGAAGGCGAGGAAGTTGCGCGAGACCTGAGGAATCGCCTCGATCTGCTTCTGCGAAATGTAGGTCGCGATCTCCGAGGTCTTTGTCTCCACGAGTGCATCGGCAGTCACGACCACCGTGTCCATCTGCGCGGCCGCCTCGACCTCGCCCTCGAGCGGGAGGTTCAGGGTGGCCACCTGGCCGACCTGGAGGGTGACGGTTCTCGATGTCGCCGTACCGTCGCCGCTGACATCGATGCGATACGTGCCGGGCGGCAGGCCGGCCAGCGTGTAGGTGCCGTTGGCGTTGCTCTGCACGCGGCGCACGAGACCGGTGGCGACATTGGTCGCGACGATCTCGGCGCTCCCGGCCGGACCGGTTGCGGTCGTGACCTGGCCGCGCACGGTGGCTGCCGTGCTCTGCGCGAACAGTGTTGGCGCGGTGAGCGCCAGGCAGCTGGCGAGCGCGCAGGCGAGCAGGCGAGGTTGCGGGAATCGTGTGGAACGTTTCAAGTAAGTCATGACAACTTCCCTCCCAGGGGTGACCGGTTGCTCCGGCAATGGATCCGCAGATGGTTGGTTTGGTGATGTGCCTGCTCAGGGTTCGGGTTCGCGCCGGCCCGTCGATCGGCTGCGGTCGCTGGAACTGCGCACGACGAGTTCGGGGGCGGTGATTTCGCGTGGCGGCGGTGTCTTGCCGGTCAGCAATGCGATCAGGGTGCGTGCAGCACGCTCGCCGAGTTCGGCGATGCTTACGCGCATCGTCGTCAATGGTGGGGTCACGAAGCGCGCCATCGGGATATCGTCGAAACCGGCCAGCGCAATGTCGTCGGGAACGCGCAGTCCGGCTTCGGTGAGGGCGAACAGGCAGCCCAGCGCCATCATGTCGTTGGCAGCGAACACCGCATGCGGACGTTCGCGCATGCGGCTGATCGCGACACCGGCGGCGTAGCCGGATTCTTCGCTGAAGTCGCCGCTCAGGATGATGGGTTCGCTGTCGGGCAGACCCTGACCGAGTGCATCGCGATAGCCGAGCATGCGTTCTTCGGCGTCGAAATTGCGATCCGGCCCGGCGATCATCGCGATCCGCGTGTGACCGAGCGCGGCCAGATGCTCGACCATCCTGCGCGCACCGCCGCGATTGTCGATCGCAAAGGCCGTGTAATCGTTTTCATCACTGCGCGTATTCATGAGCACCGTAGGTGTTGCGCGCGGCAGGTTGTCGGCGAGCAAATTGGCATCGGCATGCGGGGACATGATCAGCAGGCCGTCGACGCGTCCGCTCAACGCGCGCAGCGCCGCTGCCGTTTCCTCGGCCGATCCATGCGAACTGGAGACGAGAAGATGCATCCCGTGTGCGCGCGCAGCGGTATCCATGCCGCGCATGAGTTCGGAAAAGAACTCGCCATACAGGTCGGGCAGGATCGCGCCGATCGTGTCGGTGCGGCGCGTGATCAGGCTGCGCGCCGCACCATGCGGCATGTATCGCAGGCGATCGGCGACCTCGCGGATGCGTGCGCGCAGTTCGACCGTGACGTTGTCGTGGCCGTTGAGCGCACGCGAGACGGTTGCGACGGACACGTTCGCTTCGCGTGCAACATCTTTGATCGTCACCGCCATGGCGTACCCATTCGCTGCGAGCGGCCCCGAGGCCATGTAAACGTTTACATGGTGCGGCGCCCGCCGACGATTGTCATGCTGCAACACAGCAGCCGGTTCGATACGGCCTGCGGCCCTTTCCTGCCGCGAAGCGTGCCTGCACGAAGGCCGGCAAGGCCGGGGCCCTGCTTCCGGTTCGACCAGAGGCATCGAGGCTGAAGGCTTTCCCGCGGAAGTGGCAGGCATTCTTCAGATGCAGGTGCGGAGGAGGCCCCGCCTGCATCTGCTCGCGGGGAGGCCCTTCAGAATCGATCGCTTCCTGCACCCCTGTTTCAGGGCATAGGGCCCGAATGCCTTTCCACAGACTCTTCCCGAGGAACTTTGGCAATGCCAGCGCCTGCCGTGTTGGGAGGTTCGTCGGCACCGATGCTCTTCAGCACTCCTGACCCAGGGCTTCGGACGCGTAGGCCCTCGCAACGGAACGCTTAGACGAGGATTGGGGAGAGTGCAGACCTCAGGGCGTGTTTCGCGCGCCCGCCGTGCGCGGGCACCACGGGCTGCCACGATCGGCTTCGCAGATGCGCGCGTAGGCGGATCGCACATCGAGCGATACGTCGACGCCGGTCGCAGCGGCACGGACGAGCACGAAATCCAGAGGTCGGTCCGCGGCGAGCGCGAGCGCAATCTGGCGCCGGGTGGTGCGCACAAGGCCTTCGCCTTCGCTCGCGTTGAGCACGTTGTCGGGGACGACCGTGCGGCTGACTTCCTGTCCATCGACGAAGCCGCTGACTTCGACGCTGTCGCCTTGCACATCGCGATCGGCACGTGCCAGCCGCTTCGGGACGCGCGCGAGCGTCGCCGAATCCAGGGTGGCATTCGCGCCGTCGATCGTGATCGTCAACAACAGGCCGTCGACCGTTTCCGAGTTGACCAGCCGATTGACGGGATCGTCTGCTTCGGTGACCGGTTCACCCGGCAGAAGCTCGGCCTTGCCGCCGTGCGAAGCGATCGGTGCATCGACGCCTTGTCTGTCGAGGTCGGGATTTCCTGAGTTGAGCGTCCCGACCTGGGCCCATGCTGCGCTCGCGCTGGCGGCCAGCACGAACGCGACAATAAGACCGAGGTTTCTGGTGGGTGACGGATTCATGGCGTACTCCCTTCTCAGTAGCATGCGCCGCTGGTGCAGGCGGAGAATCGATTGCCCATTGCGCGGCCGGAAAGCGTTCGCCAGTCGCTGCTCAGGACGCGGTCCTCCATCGTGGTGGCCTGGCCATCGTCGTTGCGCCAGGTTCCGGACGTCCCGATCTGCGCGCATTGCGAAGTCGGCAGGGAATGGGTCGTCGATGTGGATTCGCAGATCGACTTGCTCGACACGACGTTCTTCGGATTGGATACCGACACGTTTCCACCGCCAACGTACTCGTCGCCGAGACCGAACAGGAAGTGGCCCGCTTCGTGGAGCAGAACCCACGCGGCGTCACCCAGGTTCGTCTGCGTCGTACCGGAACCGCCACCCAGCGAAATCGAGGCACAGTCGCGGAAGTCGTTGCGATGAAGAATCACGGTGCCGTCGAATACCGACCGCACGGTCGATGCCGGGGCGGCGAACGTGCGCGTGCATCCTTCGCCATCGGCTCCGGCCGGCCCGGCCCAGATGTTGAACAGGTTCCTGAAGGCACGGGTCAAACCCGAATACGGGTTGGTGTCGGCATGGAACAGGGGCAGCACCAGGGGCTGCATGTCATCGGTGAACGCACGGTACGTAGGCATGTCGGCGTCGGGCACGAAGCCGAAGTCGATCTTGTCGGCACGATTGGTATTCCCGGACGGTGCGTCCGTGCGCCAGATGACTGGTCGTGCGGTTTCCCACGGAACGGTCAGATTGATGCTGCCCAGATTGATCGGTGCCTGGGTGATTGGAGCGCCGCCGGCATAGGTCACCGGCCCGGACGATGCGGTCCGGTTGCGCGCCGATCGTACCGAGGTGGAATAGGTGATCAGCCGGCGCGCTGTCACGCTTATCGGCAACGAGCAGGTCACTTCCGTCTTCACGTTGGCATAGGTGCACACGGCGCTGAACGAAGACGCAGCCCGGCGGCACGGAATGATGCTGGGAATCGCACCCAGTGCTCCCGAGCATGCGGTCAGTTCGCCGATCACGCCGTCGATGCGGATCGACGCGATTCCATCGCGCGTCTCGGTGGCACGCACGCTGATCGTCGAGTTGTGGTTTTCGGCGCGATAGAGCGGGTTGTGGATCGCCGACAGGCGCGGTGTGCCGGCACAACCCGCAAACAGCGGAATGAGAACGACAACGGCGAGAATATGGCGCATGAGAGGTCTCCTGTCCTCGGAAAAGGAACGTATGACGCGCAGCAATCATTGCAGTCGGCGAGCCGTCGCATTCGCGATCGCTGCCATGCGCTCAGGCTCCTAGCGCGTGGGTACTCGCCCCGACATGGAAAAGCTACGACGGATGGCGATGAACCCTGACACGATCGTGCCGGACGTCGGGGATCTTTGGTAATCTCGCGCTGAATCGCCCCGGTGGCTGCCCTCGCTCACACACGCCATTCGCGCGAGCGAACGGGCGATTCCCCATATCATGCCAAGACCGATTCGATGACGTCTGCTGCCGCCACTCCCGCCATGCGCGGTCGCGCGAAAGCGTACGCTCGCGATGCCGCGCAGCTTGCGGAACGCGGCGATCTTCCGGGTGCCGAAGCGGCGGCGACGTTCGCCCTGGCCCTGGACCCGGATCAGCCGATCGCGCTGCGCGTCGCTGGCCGCGTGCAACGCCTGCGTGGCCACTTCGATGCTGCTGAAAGGAGTCTGCGCGCCGCGCTGGTGGCCAGTCCCGACGATTCGCTGGCTCGCTGCGAACTGGCTGCGTGTCTGAGTGTGCAAGGTCAGCTCGAACGCGCGATCGACCTGCTGCGCACGCCAGCGCCGAAAGATGCCGTTACCTGGTTCGAGCTCGGTGTGCTGCTTGACCGCAACGCCGATGCGCCCGGCGCGCTGGATGCGGCGAAACGGGTCCTGCGTCTCGCGCCGGCGCACAGCGGAGCGCGATTTCTCAGCGCGCGCGCATTGACGGCGCTCGGCCAGACCGAAGCGGCTGCCGCCCACTACCGGGACCTGACGCGCTTGCCTGCAGAGGCGGCCAAGGCATGGTTCGCGCTGCTCGATCTGAAAACGGTGCCGATCACGCCAGCGGACATCCAGCGCATCGAACTGCTGGTGCGCGATCCGAATACCGGTGACGAAGACCGCATGCTCGCCGGCTATGCGCTCGGTCAGGCATATGAGCAGGCCAAACGCGCCGTCGAGGCGGTACGCGCGTTCGATGCAGCCAGTCGGCTGCGTCGCAAGCAGGTACCGTGGAATGCGGATGCCCATACGCAGTACATCGATTCGATACAAAAGGCATTTGCGGCACCGGCCGACGATACCGGTTCGCAGCGCGGCAGCATGGCCGTTTTCATTCTCGGCATGCCGCGTTCCGGAACCACCTTGATCGAACAGATCCTGGCAGCACATCCGCACGTCGCAGGTGCCGGCGAACTGCCTTTCATCGGCGAAATCATCGCTGCGGAATCACAGCGCCGCGGCAAGGCGTTTCCGCTCTGGGTCGATGAGGCGGACGCCGACGATTGGCAGCGTCTGGGCGAAGACTATCTGTCGCGCACCACGCGCTGGCAGACCGCGTTGCGGTTCACCGACAAGTTGCCCGAAAACTGGCCGTATGTCGGCGCGATCGCGCGCATGTTGCCCGGCGCGCGCATTGTCGGCTGCGAGCGCGACCTGATCGAAACCGCCTGGTCCTGTTACAAGCAACTGTTCGCCCCGGGGCGGGTCGGCTGGAGCTACGACATCGAGTCGCTGGCCGCCTATTGCTGGGATTCGCGCCGCTTGTGGCAGCATTTTCAGCGCACCCATGCAAGCCAATGCCACACCCAGTCCTACGAGGCGATGGTCGCGGACTTCGATTCGCAAGTGCGCGATCTGCTCGAGTTCATCGGACTGGACTACGACCCGGCGGTGGTCGAATTCAGGCTTGCCCAACGGGAGACGCGCACGGCCAGCGCGGCCCAGGTGCGCCAGCCGCTCAATCGATCGACTGCGCGGCGCGGCCTGTATGGCGCTGCACTGGACCCACTGGCCGATGCATTGCGCCTGGCTGAACGACGGGGCTGCCTTGACAAACAGCTGTAGGGCGGGGACGCTCGCGGTGCGCGCGTGCATGGTATGACGAGCCGCGCATTTCGCGAGTGCTCCTAACCTGAATTTGTTGCGTGGGTGCCCCCTGCTCGCGGGGCCACTGTCCTTCGCTCAACCTGGGGAAATACTCGAATGAACACACAGAAGCTCAAGACACCGGCCATTGCAGCGGCATTCGTGGTGATGGGTCTCGTTTCAGGCAGCGCAATGTCAGCGGTCATCTGCAACACCCCGCCGGCTGGAACCGCGCTGCCGATTGCGGTTCCGCAGACGACGGCCGGCATCTACATCAACTTCGTGACCGGCGCGTTCGGGACTGCAGGCGCAACGCCAGGATGGGATTTCAACCCCTGGGGCTCCACCGCTTTCAATTTCTTCTGGAGTATTGCCGCGGGCAATACCACGGTCGGCATGCTCACGGGCGGAGTGCACGCGGTGTCGGCATTCGGCGATCCGATCGGGCCCGGGCAGACCTGGAGCGGTGCCGGTACGCCGACTCCGGCGGCGATGGCGCCGTGGCGGGCCGGAGTGACGGATGGCTACATCGGCATCCGCTTCCGCAACGAGGTCACCGCGGTGGACAACTACGGCTGGGCGAGATTGACCACGACCGGGCCCAATGGCATTCCGGCCACCGTCACCGCGTTCTGCTATCAGGACGACGGCACGCAGATCTTTGCCGGCAGCACGGTGCCCGTGGGTCTGCAGAATTTTTCCATCGAGTAGGACCCATGCTCCGGCGATTCGTCGCTGGCGGCGAGCGTACGGGCAGTTTATTTCGTGCCGTGCGCAGAGGACGGCGGATGCCGCAAGCGGATCGCGTGCCGGAACCGGGCGGACCGTGCGCGCGGATTCAGGCCGCGCGCGCGGGTGACTCGGCAAGGCGGTCGAAATACTCGCGGGTCAGACGCAATTGCAGTTTGGCGCATTCGGCGCCATTGACGACGGCGCGGAACGAGGCGTTCTCCGGGCGGTCCTTGGCATACCAGCCCAGGTGCTTGCGCGCGATGCGCACGCCCTGGAGTTCGCCATGGAACGCGTACAGCGCCTGCAGGTGCGCACACAGGATTTCGCAGACCTCGATGGCGTCCGGCGGTGGCAGGAGCTGCCCCGTGGCGAAGTAGTGCGCTATCTCGCGAAAGATCCACGGACGTCCCTGTGCCGCGCGCCCGATCATGAGCGCATCGGCTCCGGTGGCCTTCAGCACCTGGCGCGCCTTGAGCGGGCCGTCGATGTCGCCGTTGGCGAGCACCGGGATGCACACGGCATCCTTGATCGCGGCAATGGTCTCGTATTCGGCATCGCCGTTGTAGAGGTCGGCGCGCGTGCGTCCGTGCACGGCGAGCGCGGCGATGCCGGCACTCTCGGCAATCCGGGCGATGTTCACGCCATTTCGGTTGTCGCGGTTCCAGCCCGTGCGGATCTTCAGCGTGACCGGCACCTCCACGGCACCGACCACTGCATCGAGGATGCGTCCGACCAGGCCTTCGTCCTGCAGCAAGGCCGAGCCCGAATACACGTTGCAGACCTTCTTGGCCGGACAGCCCATGTTGATGTCGACGATCTCGGCGCCGTGGTCCACGTTGTAGCGGGCGGCCTCGGCAAGCATGCGCGGATCATGGCCGGCGATCTGCACGCTGATCGGTGCCGGTTCGTCGACGTGGTCCATGCGCCGCAGCGATTTGCGCGTATGCCACAGGCGTGGGTCGGCAGTGGTCATCTCCGATACGGCAAGTCCGGCGCCGAGCCGCTTGCACAGCTGCCGGAACGGCTTGTCGGTGACCCCGGCCATCGGGGCAAGCACGATCGCGGGCGTGATGGAATGGGAACCTATGCGCATGGGGCCTAGTCTAGCTGGGACGGGTCGCCCGGTCGCGGAAAAAGGCCTCATCAACAAGGTTCGAACAGGATCGGCAGGCTGTCGTCGCTGCGAGCAGAGGGGCTACCCGCTTTTCCGTGCGACCTGGGCGATGTTCGCGATGGCATGCTGGCGATGCAAAGGTCAGCTGAAATGCCGCCTTCATCTGCCGGCTGTTAGACTGCGCGACGGTTTCCTTCGTCCTTTCATCATGTTCGATGTCGATATGCTGCTGTGCCGATGGAGCGCGTCGGCGAATTTCGTGCCGCTGCGGTGATTGATGGATCTGCTCGATCTGCTCGTCAATTTCTTCACGACCAACGGCTATCTGGCTGTCTTCGTCGTGCTGCTGATCTGCGGCTTCGGCGTACCGATTCCGGAGGACATCACCCTAGTCGCCGGCGGCGTCATCGCCGGGCTCGGCTACGCCAACGTGCATGTGATGTGCGCCGTGGGCCTGATCGGCGTGCTGGCGGGCGACTCGGCAATGTTCCTGGTCGGTCGGGTTTTCGGCGAGCGCGCGCTGCGCCTGCGCTGGGTCGCCTTCCTGCTGACGCCGCGCCGCTATGCGCGCGTGCAGGCCAAGTACAGCCGATACGGCAATCGCCTGATGTTCGTCGCGCGCTTCCTGCCGGGTCTGCGCTCGCCGATCTTCCTGACCGCCGGAATGACCCGCCGCGTATCGTTTCTGCGTTTCTTCCTGCTCGACGGATTCGCCGCTCTGATCAGCGTGCCGGTCTGGGTCTATCTCGGCTACTACGGCGCGCAGAACCACGAGTGGCTGCTGACCTGGCTCGGGCGCGGCAAGACGGTCGTCCTGATCGTGGTCGCGCTGATCGTGATTGGCGTCGCCTGGTACTTCCTGCGGCGTCTTGCGCGCCGCCGTGCACTGCTGCGCGTACGCAAGCAGCGTCGAGCGCGCAGCGAATGAGTCGTCTGCATCACACTTCCCGGGGCTGCCATCGAGGGCGTTGGACGAATCGTGACGCACTCCACTAACGCATTGATCCAACAGCGCAGAATCGCCGTCCCGAGAGTTCCTCGCGCCAATTCAGGGCCGGTATGTCCAACCACCTCCTCGCGTCACCTGTCGTGCGTCAGCGCGGACGCACGTTTTCGCGCGTCGCGCGCACGCTGATTGGCTTCACCCTGAGCGCCGCATCGGCGCTCGGCATTGCCGCCCCCAACCTGCAAAATCCGATCCTGTTCGTCACCCAGTTCCCGATCTCGGCGGACTTCGCGACGATCGGTTCTGTGTTTGCCAATCATCGGGCGTCGATGAATACCACCGGCCGCGGCGGCGATCTGTACATCCGCTATCCGAACGGCACGCTGCGCAACCTGACCCAGGAAGCCGGTTACGGCAACAGCGGCCTGCAAGGCGCCAATGCGATCGCGGTTCGCGATCCGGCCGTGCACTGGAGCGGCACCAAGGCGGTTTTCAGCATGGTCATCGGTGCGCCGAACCAGTACCAGTGGACCGAGTACTACTGGCAGCTCTACGAAGTCACCGGATTCGGCCAGGGCCAGACCCTGACGATCACCAAGGTCGCCAACCAGCCGGCCAACTACAACAACGTGCAGCCGACCTACGCGTCCAACGGCGACATCATTTTCGTCAGCGATCGTCCGCGCAACGGTGCGCGTCACCTGTATCCGCAGCACGACGAATACGAATCCACCGCGACGCCCACAGGGCTTTGGAAGCTCGTGCCGGCGAGCGGCAAGCTCAGCCTCATGCAGCACTCGCCATCGGGTTCGTTCACCCCGATCGTCGACAGCTACGGACGCGTGATCTTCACGCGCTGGGATCACCTGCAGCGCGACCAGCAGGCGGAAGGCAGCGGCGCCACGACTTTCAACTGGGCATCGGAGGCCATCGACGCGCAGAAGCTGCCCACCAGCGTCGAGGTGTTTCCCGAGGCGCGCACCGATACCGCGCTGGTGTTCGGTCATCGCCTCAACAATTTCCTGCCGTGGATGATCAACCAGGACGGTACGGCCGAGGAGACGGTCAACCACATTGGTCGGCACGAGCTGTTCTCGTACTTCAATCGCAGCCTGCGCAACGAGGCCAGCCTCGTCGATTTCAATCCTGGCAGCCGCCCCAATCCCAACAGCATCGAGAACTGGCTGCAGATCGTCGAGGATCCGACCACGCCGGGCCGCTACTGGGGCATCGATGCGCCCGAGTTCTACACGCACGCCTCGGGCCAGATCGTGCGCATGGATGCACCGCCGTCGCGCAACCCCGATTCGATCATCGTCACGTACATGACACCGCGCAATACGCGCAACACCTACTCGGGCACGCCGCCCGCGGATTTCAGCGGGCACTATCGCAATCCGTTGCCGCTGGCCGACGGCCAGATCCTGGCCGGCCACACCAGCGAGGCGCGCGCGGCCGGCAACGACGGTACGCGGCCAAACCCGCAGCCGCGCTACAAGTTCCGGCTGCGCACGCTGCAGATGTCCGGCGGGGTTCTGGTCCCCGCGCCAGGCGGCGAACTGAGCAGCGGGATATCCAAGAACATCAGCTACTGGGACCCCGACGTGCTGGTCAGCTACAACGGACCGTTGTGGGAGCTTTCGCCGGTCGAGGTCCGCGCCCGCGCTGTGCCGCCGGCCAACGGTGCCACGCTCGAAGCGCCGGAGATCGAGGCGTTCGCCCAATCGAGCGTCGATCTCGCCGGATTCCGCCAGTTCATGATCGACCGCGGCATCGCGTTGCTGGTCACGCGCAACGCCTCGATCCGCGACCGCGCCGACCGGCAGCAACCGTTCAACCTGCGGGTTCCGGGTGGCGTGCAGGCCACCGGCACGGGCGGCACTTTGCATGACATCGTCTGGATGCAGTTTTTCCAGGGCGACCAGATCCGTGGTATCGGGGGAATTCCCAATCCTGCCCCGGGACGTCGAGTCCTTGCGCAGCCGCTGCACGACTCCGCTTCGTTGCAGTTCATGCCGCCGGTCACCGGGGCACCGGCCGGAAGCGCGAAGATCGCCGCGGATGGATCCGTCGCGATGTTCATCCCTGCCCAGCGTGCAGTGACCTGGCAGAGCACTTCCGGCAACGGTACTCCGGTCGTGCGCGAGCGCTACTGGATTTCCGCACAGCCGGGTGAAATCCGCGCCTGCGACGGCTGCCATGGCGTGAACACCGCAAGCCAGACCGGTGGCGGCGCTGCGCAGAATCCGCCGCAGGCCATGCGCGAACTGCTCGACTGGTGGAAGCTCAACTACGACCCGCTGTTCAAGAGCGGCTTCGACTGAGCGCGGAGCGAATTCCGCGCGCGCGGCGACCGTGCAGTCTGCATCGGTCGCGCGTGATTGCCGCACGAAAGGCGGGCTGATGCCCGGGGTCCGGATTGCAGGAAAAAGCATCGGCCCTGAAGGGCCTCCCGCTTCAGCCGCTGCGGGCATTGCCATGGTTTCCCGGGAAGTTCCTGTGGGAGGGCCGTCAGGCCCTATGCCCGGGGCTTAAGGAATGCATCGGCCCTGAAGGGTCTCCCACAACAGCCGCTGCAGGCATTGCCATGGTTTCCCGGCAAGTTCCCGTGGGAGGGCCTTCAGGCCCGATGCCCTGGGTCAGGAGTGCAGCAGAGTCTCGGCCTTGCCATGTGGGAGGGCCTTCAGGCCCGATGCTTTGGTGCACGCAACCGGCAATCCGGTTCAGCGCGCGGCGAACCGCGCGATCACCTCGTCGAGCCGAGGCATAGCAGGCGCCGCACCGGGTTTTTCCGTGCTCATCGCCGCACACCGGTTGGCCTGCCTGACGCAGGCGGCGAACGGCGTTTCATCGGCGCGCGCGAGCATGGCCGCGAGAGCACCATTGAACGCATCGCCGGCGCCGGTGCTGTCCACGGTCCGTACGCGCTCGGCAGCCACGCGATAGAACGGGTCGCTGTCGCCACGCAGCGCCTCGGCGCGATGCGATACGAAGCAGCCGACTGCACCCAGGGTGACGACCACGCTCGGCACGTCGATGAGGCGGCACAAACGGTGCAGTTCCGCATCGGCCAGCGCGGCGACGCGATCTGCAGCGATGTCCACGCCAGCGAGCAATCCGAGCAATTGCGCAAACTCGGTCTCGTTCGGGGTAACGATGTCGCAGGCCGCGAGCAACGTGGCGTCGAGCTCGTCATGCATCGGTGCCGGATTGAGCACGCGCAGCAAACCGTGCGCAGTGGCCAGCGCGAGTGCGCCGCGCACGGCATCGAGGTTGTTCTCCAGTTGCACGAGCAGCACGGCGACATTCTCGAAAGCCGAGGCTTGGGCAAGCAGGAAGTCCACCGCCAGGCGTTCGTTGGCTGCCAGACTCACGACGATCTGGTTGGCTCCGCTGGCGTCGACGATGATGCCTGCGGCTGCGGTCGGCATTTCGCCACATGTGAACCAGCGGCAGTCGAGTCCTTCGCTGTGGGCGAATGCGCGTGCGGCCTGACCGAGCGGGTCGTCGCCGAGCGCGCCCATGAACAGCGTGCGCGCGCCCTGGCGGGCGCAGGCGACCGCCTGGTTGAAGCCTTTCCCGCCCGGACCCGCAGCAAACCCGAGCGCGCGGCGGGTCTCGCCGGGATTCAGGAAGCGGTCCAGCGACCACACGTGGTCGTGCACATAGCTGCCAACCACGATGACTCTACCCGCGGGTTTGTCCTCGATCATGGCCCCCCCTGCGAATTCGCCCGCAGGAATGGTAGCGTATCGCCCTCGTTACTTTTTTCCGGGGAAACCGTTTCCCTGGACGAGACTACGTCGACGACGTGCGCGTGAAGGGGGTGCGGCCCTGCGTCGGACACGATCTTCGCCGACGGGTTCGACTGACTTCGCAATCCCGGATGGGTCACCCGCTGTCCTCGAATCGAGGATTGCGGGTGACCTCCGGAATTGCAATCGCTCCCGGGCTGTTCCGCACGCGACTTCGGGGCCGGAGCATCGATGGACGTCCTGGCGACATTCGCATTCATTCTCGTCACGCTCGCGATCGGCCGTGTGCTGAGCTGGCGGCGGATCGTTCCGGACAATGCGGCGGATTCGCTCAATCTCGTCGTCCTGTTCGTCTGCCTGCCGGCCGCGGTGCTGCTTTACGCACCGAAGCTGACGCTTGAGCGCGAACTGCTCGGCCTCGTCGCGATTCCATGGATCGTGCTGCTGGCGAGCACCGTGCTGGTCACGATCGTTGCCCGGATCTCGCGCATGCAGGGCGATGCGAGAGCCTGCCTGCTCGTGCAGATTCCGCTCGGCAACACCTCGTTCATCGGCTATGCCGTGGTGCCGGTGCTCGCCGGTGCGGGTGCGCTGCGCTACGCCGTCGTCTATGACCAGCTCGGAACGTTCCTGATTCTGGTCACCTGGGGACTCATGGCCATCGCGCTCTACAGCGGGGGCGAACGTCCAACCGCGCTGGCGATCCTGCGCCGCATCGCGACGTTTCCGCCGTTTCTCGCGCTGCTTGCCGCGCTGACCGTGGTGCCCGCCGAGTTGCCGGTCGCAGTGGAGCGCTCGCTGCATCTGTTCGCCGACGCGTTGCTGCCGATCGTTGTCCTTGCACTCGGCATGCAGCTGCGCCTGCGCGTGCCGCGCCGTCATGTGCTGCCGTTGGCGATGGGGCTGCTCGCCAAGCTCGTACTGATGCCGTTGCTCGCGCTTGCGCTCGCTACGCTGTTCGGACTGACCGGCGAGGTGCGCGCAGTCGCCGTGTACCTGACCGCAATGCCGCCGATGGTTACCTCCGGCGCGTTGCTGGCGTTGGCCGGCATCGCGCCGGAGCTTGCGGTCGCGTTGGTCGGTTACGGGATCGTCGCATCGATGCTGACCTTGCCGATGTGGTACCTCGTCCTCGGCTGATCGCGACCTTGTGCGAAGGCGGGAGCTGGGACGTTCGTGCGAAACTGCCGCGGATGCGATCCCACGGGAGTCAGGCACATGCCAGTCGATGACAGCGCACGCATGCCGGATGGTTTTCGCCGCCGCGCTCGCGAAGTCACGCGGATCCAGGCCTTCGTCGATGCGGCCTTCGCCTTCGCGGTCACGCTGCTGGTCATTTCCATCGACCAGATTCCCGATTCGCGCGAAAGCCTGATCGAGGCGCTCAAGGGCATACCGGCCTTCGCGGCGAGTTTCGCGATCGTCGTGATGTTCTGGTGGGGTCACGCAAGCTTCACGCGACGCTATGGTCTGGAAGACGGGCCCACGATCCTGCTCAGTTTGTTGCTCGTGTTTCTCGTGCTCGTCTTCGTCTACCCACTCAAGATGATGTATGCGAGTTTCTTCCAGTGGGTCAGTGCCGGACGGCTTGCCGCCGCATTCCACATCACCTCGGTGGACGACATACGCTTCGTGTTCGTGGTGTTCGGTCTGGGCTTCGCATCGCTGGGGACCACCCTCGCCCTGCTGACCCGGCACGCATGGAGACGCCGCGAATCGCTGCAGCTCGATGTCGAGGAACGCGTACTCACGCGCACCTGGGAACTGTCCTGGTGGTTCGTTCCGATGGTTGCCCTGATGTCGGTGGTCGGGGCCGTGCTCGTGCCCGCCATTCCGGGCCGGGAATGGCTGATTGCACTACCGGGGATGTGCTACGGCCTGCTTGGTGCGCAGGGGCCGCTGCTCGCGAGTTACCGTCGTCGCCTGCGGCAGCGGTTCACATCCGCCATCGCTTGATCGCGGATGGCCATGGGGCGCGACCGGGCATCCGGGTTCGTGCATGTTCAGGCCGATCGCGCAAGATGGGCGTCGGGCGCCCACGCACGCTGGATCAACGACTGTTGCACGAAGAGGCCAGGATGAAGAGCTGGAAGGGACTGATCGTTTTTCTCTGCGCGACGTTCGCCGTCGCGGCGTTGGGCAGCCTGTGGCCGCCCGACGCGTGGTATCAGCAATTGTCCAAGCCGTTCTTCAATCCGCCGGCGTGGGTGTTCGCACCGGCCTGGACCCTGCTGTACGCGCTCATGGCCGTGGCCGCATGGCGCGTCTACCGCGCTGCCGGCTGGGGAGTGGCACTGTGGCTGTGGACTGTCCAGCTTGCACTCAATGCTGCATGGACGCCGCTATTCTTCGGCCTGCGCCGCATCGACCTCGCCATGCTTGACATCGTCGTGCTCGACCTCGTTGTGATCGCGACGGTAGGGGCGTTCTTCCGGCACGATCGGGTCGCTGGCTGGATGTTGATTCCCTACCTCGCCTGGATCGGTTTCGCGACTTTGCTGACCATGACCATCCTGCGCCTGAATCCTGTTTGATCCGACTCCGAGTCGGACCACGATCAGCCAGTTTTCGAACGGCGTTCGGCCGCGCAGCGGCTCGAATTCCGCCTCGACGCCGCGGGCTTCGAATGCGGCCTCCAGATCGGCGCGCTGCGGATAGCGCTGCGGTCCGGCATTCATCCATCCCCACCAGCGCGAAAACCGGTCGACCGCGCGGGTAAGGCGCAGGCGCCAACCGGGCCTCTGCAAGCCGCTGCGGATGACCAGCACCGAGTCGATGGTCAGACTGTCGATCGCCGCGTCGATCAGTCGCGCATGTTCGGCGGGCGGCACGAACTGGAGCACGTCGAGCAGGGTCACGCTGCCCTCGTGTTCGGGAAATCCCGAGGCAAGGTCCACGTGCGTGAACGACACGCGATCCAGCTGCGCGTGGCGGGTCGATTCGACCGCAGCTTCGAGCTTGGCGGCATCGTTGTCGACGCCGTGATAGTCCGCTGCGAATCCGCTGGCCCGCAGCCAGTGCGCGAGGAGGCCAATGCCGCAACCCAGATCCAGAAGCGGTTCGCGGCTGTCGCGCAGGGCATCGATGACACCGGCATACAGCGGATCGGTGGCGAGCTTGATCCGTGCGTACCAGTAGTGATGACGATGCGGACGATAGTGTTCGGCGATCGTTCGCGGAAGGGAGGCAGGCATCGGGCGAGCGTACGGTATCCGGTGCCGGCGTGGATAGCCGCGCACATCGACACCCATGCGCAGCTGGGCGGCGGACCGAGTCGGCCCCTACGGGGTTCGTGCCGGGCTCGACGCCGTGGTCTGGTCGAGAAAGCGCCCGGCGATATCGGCAGGCGGCAACATGCAGCTGTCATTCCGACCGAACCAGCGGTATCGATTGCGCGCCAGCCAGCGGTAGGCGGCATTGCGCAGTGCGCGCGGGACGATGCGCAGTGCGGACGCCATGCGCCACGGTCCGCCACAGCCGCGCAGCACACGCAGGATCGCGTCGCTGTCGGAATAGCCCACGCCGCCCTCGACCAGCAGGAACGACAATGGATCTTCCGGGTCCAGTCCGTGCGCGAGCAGCAGCTCCCGACCCGGAGCCGATTGCATCGGCGCGAAGCGGAAGCGGGCGTTGCGATCGTGGCGCACGATGAATCGCACCCAGCGGCTGCACAGTCGGCATACGCCGTCGAAGACGATGACCGGTGGGCTGTCAGGCATCGACATCAAGCCATCCGGTATAACTCACGAGCAGGCCGACCAGGGGCAGGGCGGCGTGGATCTCGAAGGCGTAGCGGCCGTCGATCGCGAACTCGCGCGCACACACGTCGGCGAACCAGCGCAGCGGCAGGGCGATGCCGAGCATGCGCGCGCCAATGACATGCCAGCTCAATCCCACCGCGTCGGCATCCAGGCGGAACGCAAACGTGACCAGACCCAGGCGTTCGCGCAACACGGCGCGGTCGATCCACAGGCGCGAGCGCATGCGGTGGGTGCCGAACGTGCGGGTCCAGGTTTCGCCGCGCTCGTCGGCGGCAATCTCGACCGTGACGGCATGTGTGCCCTCCGGTGGGAGGCGCGTCAGTGCCGCGCAAAGACGCGAACCGGCACCGCGCCCACGCCGGACCTCGCCCTCGCCGTGATGAACCCGGATTGCCCTTCCGTCATGCAGGCGGCGCAGGCTCGGCGGCAAACTCGCAAAATCCGCGGCGAGCACACGGGCAAACAGGGACGGCACTCCCGCATGCGCCGCATCGGCGCCTTCGCCCGCGCTGCACGGCGGCTCGACCGCGTGCATCGACGCCGGCCGCGCTAAACGGTCGCCGGATTCGGTTTGTCGGGATCGAGCTTCCACTGCTTGATTGCACGCGCGACATCCTCGGGATTCATCTTGCCTTCGGCGGCAAGCGCGGCGATCGCCGCGTGCGCGATCCAGAAACGATCGACTTCGAAGAACGCGCGCAATTGCGCACGCGAGTCGCTGCGACCGTAGCCATCGGTGCCCAAAACAACGAACCTGCGTTGGTCCGGAATGAATGCGCGAATCTGGTCGGCATACGCACGCACGTAGTCGGTGGCCACAACGACGGGACCGGAACGACCTTGCAGGCATTGTTCGACCCACGATTTCCGTGGTTTCTTGTCCATCGGATGCAGGCGGTTCCAGCGTTCGACCTCGAAGCCGTCGCGCCGCAGTTCGTTGAAACTCGGGCAGGACCAGATGTCGGCGGCCACGCCGAATTCCTTTTCGAGGAGCTGGGCGGCTGCCATCACCTCGCGCAGAATCGTTCCCGATCCGAGCAGCTGCACGGTCGGGATCGTGCTCCTGGCCTTGGCCTTGCTCTTGCCTGCTTCGCCGTTGGCGCTCGCTGATTCCTGCAGCAGGTACATGCCCTTGATGATGCCCTCCTCGGCGCCCGCGGGCATGTCCGGGTGGGTGTAGTTCTCGTTCATCAGCGTGATGTAGTAGTAGGTGTCTTCCTGTTCGGTCAGCATGCGTCGCGTGCCGTCCTGCAGGATCACCGCAATCTCGAACGAGAAGGTCGGGTCATAGCTGCGGCAGTTCGGGATCGCACCGGCGAGCAGGTGCGAGTGACCGTCCTCGTGCTGCAGGCCTTCGCCATTGAGCGTGGTCCGGCCCGCGGTGCCACCGAGCAGGAAACCGCGCGCGCGCATGTCGCCGGCGGCCCAGGCGAGATCGCCGATGCGCTGGAAACCGAACATCGAGTAGTAGATGTAGAACGGCAGCATCGGCACGTCGCTGACCGAATAGCTCGTCGCCGCGGCGATCCAGGACGACATCGCACCGGGCTCGCTGATTCCTTGCTGGAGCACCTGGCCGGACTGGTCCTCGCGGTAGTACATGAGCTGGTCGGCGTCCATCGGCTTGTACTTCTGGCCGAATGGCGCATAGATGCCGATCTGGCGGAACAGCCCTTCCATGCCGAACGTGCGCGCCTCGTCGGCGACGATCGGCACGATCCGCGGCGCGATCGTCTTGTCGCGCAACATGAGGTTGAGTCCGCGCACGAACGCCATCGTCGTGGAGATCTCGCGTTCGCCGCTGCCCTTGATGATCTGCTCGAATGTGCCCAGGGGCGGGGTCGGCAGCGAGGCAGACCTGGCCCGCCGCTGCGGCAGGAATCCGCCGAGCGCATTGCGGCGCTCGATGAGGTATTGCACTTCTGGCGAATCCGGGCCCGGATGGTAGTAGGGCACATTCGGCAGATCGGCGTCGGAGATCGGAATGTTGAAGCGATCGCGGAACGCGCGGATCGCCTCGTCGTCCATCTTCTTCTGCTGATGGGTGATGTTTTGCGATTCACCCGCGCCGCCCATGCCGTAGCCCTTGACCGTCTTGGCCAGGATCACGGTCGGGCGTCCCTTCGTGTTGACCGCTTCGTGATACGCCGCGTAGACCTTGTGCGGATCATGGCCGCCGCGATTCAGGCGCCAGATGTCGTCGTCGGAGAGGTTGGCGACCATCTCCTTGAGTTCCGGATACTTGCCGAAGAAATGTTCGCGCGTATACGCGCCGCCGAATGCCTTGCAGTTCTGGTACTCGCCGTCGACGGTCTCCATCATGAGCTTGCGCAAGGTGCCGTTGCGATCGCGCGCGAACAGCGGATCCCAGTAGCTGCCCCAGACCAGCTTGATCGCGTTCCAGCCGGCACCGCGGAACACACCTTCCAGCTCCTGGATGATCTTGCCGTTGCCGCGCACCGGTCCGTCCAGGCGCTGCAGGTTGCAGTTGACGACGAAAATCAGGTTGTCCAGGCCCTCGCGCCCGGCCAGCGAGATCGCGCCGAGCGACTCGGGTTCGTCGGATTCGCCGTCGCCGATGAAGCACCAGACCTTGCGGTCGCTCGGCGCGATCAGGCCGCGATGCTCCAGATACTTCATGAATTGTGCCTGGTAGATCGCCTGCAACGGTCCGAGACCCATCGACACGGTGGGCACCTGCCAGTAGTCGGGCATGAGCCACGGGTGCGGGTAGGAGGAAAGGCCGAGGCCGAGCTCCTTGCCGGCGACTTCCATCCGGAAGTGATCGAGCTGATCGGTGCTGATGCGGCCTTCGAGGAACGAGCGCGCATACACGCCGGGGCTCGAATGACCCTGATGCAGGATCAGGTCGCCCGGGTGATCGGCATTCGGTGCACGCCAGAAATGGTTGAAACCGACGTCATACAGCGTGGCGCTCGACGCGAAGCTCGCGATGTGACCGCCGAGATCGCCGGGCTTGCGGTTCGCGCGCACGACCATCGCCATCGCGTTCCAGCGGATGATCGAGCGGATCCGCCATTCCATCGCCGCGTCGCCGGGCGACTTCGCCTCCAGGTGCGGCGGAATCGTGTTGATGTACTCGGTGGTCGGCTGGAACGGCAGATGCCCGCCGGCGCGCCGCGCTTCCTCGACCATGCGCTCGAGCAGGTAGTGCGCACGGTCGGTGCCGTCGGCATTGATGATCGACTTCAGCGAGTCGGTCCATTCGCGGGTTTCGACCGGATCGGGGTCTTGATCGAGGATATCGTTGAGCTGATTCATGAAGCGTCTCCAGGCGCGATGGCCATGCCGATGCGTGGCCAACCAGCCGCACGCTGCCGGCTAGTTTAACCGCGCACGGCAATTGCCGCATGAGCTGCCCGGAAAAGCAGCCGGCGAGCGATCGCGCAAGACGCCGCGGGGATCGCACGTATTCGATGCGTGGCATCGAATGCCCGGGGATCAGTCGAATCCGTTGCGGAAGATGCGCTCGTTCTCGTAGACGTAGACGGCGCCCTGACCGGAGAACTCGACGGTGTGACTCAATGCGCCGGCAAGCAGCGTGCGGTCGCCGCGCCAGGTAACCGAATAACCGAACGTGTCGTACTGCTGCACCACCGGCGAGTCGATTTTCTGGATCTGCGTCCAGCCCGTGCCGGACTTCTCGAACACATACACGAAACCGCCAATGACCGCGCCGGGCTGGTCCCAGCAGCCGATCGCGGCGAGGTCTCCGGTAACGGCCACGTGCCGGCAGCGCGTGGTCGGCGACAGGTTGTCCGGCAACAGGCTGCCGTCGGGCAACCAGCCGTTGCCGCCGCGCCGGTAGAGCAGGGTGGGTGTCTGGTAGGCATTGTTGCCGACCGCGAGCAGGCTGCCGTCAAGGCTTACCCCGTCACCGAAACCCTGGCTGTCGACTGATCCGGTCAGGGTTTCATCCCATTGCCAGGTGCCGGCCACCCGCCGGTAGATCGCCACCTTGCCCACAAAAGCGCCATTGATCTGGGCACCCGGAGAACCGAGCGCGGCCAGATCGCCTGAAATCGCGATCGAACGGTCGCCTCGATCGAGGATGTCCTGCACGACCGTCCAGACGCCACCCGGGGAACGCTCGTACACGGTCACATGGTCGCGCCGCTCGCCGATCAATGCGGTGCTGCCGTCGAACGCAAGGCTCGAACCCATCCCGGTGCTGTTCGCTGGCGCAACCGGCGTCAGCAGCGCCTCGAGCGACCACGTCGTGCCGCTTCGATGGAACGCATAGACCGCGCCGGCGGACGAAATGCCCGCCTGGTCACGACCCGTGGCGCCGACGAGGACGACATCCCCGCGCACGGCAACGCTGAAACCGAAGCCGTCGCCAGTCAGGCCATCCGGAGCGAGGAGTCTTGACTCCAGCACGTACATGCCTGATGGCGCGCGACGATAGACATAGACAGCACCGCGCCTGGGCTGGCTGCCGATCGATTCCTGGTAGGCGCCGATCACGGCCGTTTCGGCGTCGACGGCGACCGCGCCTGCAGAGGCGTTGGTCAGGCCCTGGCCCAGATCCATGCTGCGGACCAGTTGCGGTACCTCGCCCGATTGGCTGCGGCCGACCAGGACCACGCCCTGGTTGTTGTTTCCGTAAAGGTCGGCATGCAGATTGCCGACGATCACCGTGGGACCCTGCCGATCGATGCCGACGCGGATGCCGAGGAAATCATCCGCGGCCGCTGCGGGATCGACGCGCTGGGTCAGCGACGAAAGGCTGGAGAAGCTGCTGCTGAATCGTGCGATCTGGATCGCGCCGGCGCGGGTTCCGGCGCTGGCGCTGGTACACGTCCCGATGACCGCCCAGTCGCCATCCAGCGCAAGCGAGCAGCCGAACTCGTCCGTGCTGCTCGGCGTCGGCATCGTGACGGTGACCCCCGCCGTCCATGTGCCCGAGATCCGCCGATACCCGCGTACGATGCCTGCACGGCCGGTGGCCTCGTTGGAGGGACTGCTGACGAGCAGGCGGTCGGGCGTGCCCGGATCGGCTCCACTGATCGCGATCGCGGAACCGAAGCGGCGCTCGTTGCCGGCACTCGCGCTGCCCTCGGTCAAGAATGCCGCCAGATTCCAGGTGTCCTGGGTCAGTTCATAGACGAATGCGGCACCCGCTCGCGTGTAGAGCGTGCCGCCATGGTCGATGCTCATGCCGGGTGCGCCGACCGCGATGGCGCCTGCGACAATCGCGACCGACGCCCCGAACAGCGCCCCGGCCTGTGGCGACGCGGCGTTCAAGGACTGGGCGGACCAGGATCCGCCACTGTTTCTGCGAAAGATCCGGATACGGCCCTGGTTCTGTCCTGCGCCCCCATCGTAGAGCGGGTCGCCGGCCACCGCGATGTAGCCGCTGGTTGCTACGGCGTCGAATGAGGCGCCCGCGGCGGATAACGAATACTGCGCTTCCCATCCCTCCGCCTTGCGGGCATAGATGCGGATGTAGCTCGTCGATGGTGCCGCCGACCGATACGCCGAGAAAATCAGGGTGCCTTCATTGAACGCAAGCCGGCATCCCGAGTCTCCGGGCAGAAAGATGTCCTGACCGCTCAGTCGATTCCACTGCGTACCGTTGCGGGCGAACGTGCGTATGCGTGCCGGGCTGCCGTCGAGGCGCGCATCGCAGGCGACCGCGATATCCCCGTCGACCGCGACATCCCAGCCAAACAGCCCGTCCGGCGCGCCTTCGCCGCTGGCCACGGCACTGAGCCGCTGTTTCAGCGCAAAGTCCGCAGCGGCTGAATTGAGCGGGAGCGAGCAGAGGCCGGTGGCGGCCAGACACACCAGCAGGAGCACCAGACCGCTGCGTACCGGTGCAGGAATTGCAGTCGCAAACCGTGACATGACGAATCCAGATCGAGTGAGGATTCATCCTTGTTACGAAGTAGCGCAGCCGCAGGGGCCATCGTGCGTGATTCTGGCGCTGCCGGACTTAGCGCGATCCGCCACGCCCGAGACCAAAAACAGGCGCGGCTAGGCACCCCGGCGGCCGCGCCCGTGCTCGACAGCGTACGGTGCCGCCACTCACCCTGCGCAAGCGACGGGCGACCTCGGTCGATTCATCGTGGCGACGAAGTCCCGCTCCTATCTGTCGACCGTCGTTGCTGCCGCGCGGATCTGCGCCTCGACCGCGGCGATCGCGGTCATGTTGACGACGCGGCGCACGGTGGCGGCCGGAGTCAGGATATGCGCGGGCTTGGAGACGCCCATGAGAATCGGGCCGAGCGCCACGCCGTCGGTCATGACCCGGGTCATGTTGTAGCCGATGTTGGCGGCGTCCAGATTCGGGCAGACGAACAGGTTGGCGCGTCCGCGCAGGCGCGAGTTCGGAAACAGGCGCTCGCGGATTTCTTCGTTGAACGCGGTGTCGGCATGCATCTCGCCTTCGATCTCCAGGTCCGGTGCGCGTTCACGCACCAATTCGAGCGCGCGGCGCATCTTCGCCGCGGAGACGTCCTCGTGGCTGCCGAAGTTCGAATGCGAGAGCAGCGCGATCTTCGGGGTCACGCCGAACAGGCGCAGGCGCATGGCGGCTTCCAGCGTCGACTCGGCAATCTGTTCGGCGCTCGGATCGAGTTTCACGTGGGTGTCGAGAAAGAAGAACACGCCCTTCTCGTTGATCACCCCGGTCATCGCCGAGGGTGCATGAACGTGCGCATCGAGCGGAATGATGTCGAGGATGTAGCGCAGCTTCTTGTGATAGCGACCGACGATGCCGGTCAGCATCGCGTCGGCTTCGCCGCGCTGGAGCATCAATGCCGCGATCACCGACGGACGCGTGCGCACGACCGCCTTGGCGCTGTCAGGCGATACGCCACGGCGCTCGAGCAGGGTGTGGTAAAGCGTCCAGTACTCCTTGAAACGCGGGTCGTTCTCGATGTTGCAGATCTCGAAATCCACGCCGGCCCTGATGCGCAGGCGCAGGCGCTGGATCCGCGATTCGATGACCGCCGGTCGGCCGACCAGAATCGGCCAGGCCAGGTGCTCGTCGGCGATGTGCTGCACGGCCTGCAGCACCGTTTCCTCTTCGCCTTCGGAGAACACGACGCGCTTGCGCTCGGCGCGTGCGCGGTCGAACACCGGTTTCATGATGAGGCCGCTGCGGAACACGAACGTGTTCAGATGCTCGCGATAGGCCTCGATATCGGCGAGCGGGCGCAAGGCCACACCGGAATTCATCGCCGCGCGGGCCACCGCCGGTGCGAGCTCGGTCAGCAGGCGCGGATCGAAGGGCTGCGGAATCAGGTAGTCCGGTCCGAACGAACGCGTCTGCCCGCCGTAGGCCCGCGCGGCGATGTCGGACATCTCGCGCCGCGCCAGTTCGGCGATCGCGTGCACGCAGGCGATCTTCATTTCCTCGTTGATCGTCGTTGCACCGACGTCCAGGGCGCCGCGGAACAGGTACGGGAAGCACAGCGCATTGTTGACCTGGTTCGGATAGTCCGAGCGTCCGGTTGCGATGATTGCGTCCGGGCTCACGTCGCGGACCAGCTCGGGCAGGATCTCCGGAGTCGGGTTGGCCAGCGCGAACACGATCGGTGCGGCCGCCATGCGCTTGACCATGTCCTGGCTGAGCACGCCGGGCGCGGACAGGCCGAGGAAAACATCCGCGCCGTCGATGACGTCGCCCAGCGTGCGTGCATCGGTCTCGCGCGCATAGCGCAGCTTGTTCTCGTCGACGTCCTCGGTACGGCCGTGATGGACGACGCCGATCCGGTCGACGACCCAGATGTTTTCCGGTTGCACGCCCAGGTGCACGAGCATGTCCAGGCAGGCGATGCCGGCCGCCCCGGCACCGGTATGCACGACCTTGATCCTGCCGATGTCCTTGCCGACCACCGTGAGCGCGTTGATGACCGCCGCACCGACGATGATCGCGGTGCCGTGCTGGTCGTCGTGGAACACCGGGATCTTCATGCGTTCGCGCAGCTTGCGCTCGACCGTGAAGCATTCCGGTGCCTTGATGTCCTCGAGGTTGATCCCGCCGAAGCTCGGCTCGAGGCTGGCGATGATGTCCACGAGCCGGTCCGGATCGGACTCGTCGATCTCGATGTCGAACACGTCGATGCCCGCGAACTTCTGGAACAGCATTCCCTTGCCTTCCATGACCGGCTTGGCCGCGAGCGGACCGATGTTGCCCAGGCCCAGCACCGCCGTGCCATTGGTGATCACCGCGACGAGATTGCCGCGCGCGGTCAGGCTGGCGGCTTCGCCGGGGTCGCGCACGATTTCCTCGCAGGCGAATGCCACTCCGGGCGAGTACGCCAGCGACAGCTCGCGCTGGGTGACCACGGACTTGGTCGGGACCACCTTGATCTTGCCGGCCGGTTGGCGGCGGTGGTAGTCGAGCGCGGCTTTCTTCAGTTCGTCTGGCTTGCTGGACATGAGGCCGTTCTGGGAGGCTCGGGACGAGAGCGGCTAGTGTAGTGCTTCGCGGCTGCATGACGCGCCGGTGGATCGCGATCCGGTTGCGCGGGCAGCCTGCATCACAGCGACAGGACGAGGTCCTCGGCCTCGATGTGGTCCAGCCGTATGCGGTTGGCGAATAGCGAGAACGCGAGCATCGTGGCCAGGCCGTTGGCATGCTGCACCCAGCGCGGCAGCCAGCGCGGCGCGGCGATGTAGCCCGACGCGAACTCGCCTTCCAGCGTGACCACGTCGTGCAGGCTCATCTTGCCGGCAAACAGGTTGCGGCACAGGTTCAGGCGCTGGTTCTTCAGCGCCCAGCGGAAGAACGTATGCACCGACAGCAGTCCGTGCAGGTACACGGTGTCCTTCGTGAATGCCGCGCCGCCGGTCAGAGGCGATCCGCGATAGACGCGCTGTGCCGATGCGAAGCTGTCGTTCTCGGTCTGCCCCGCGTCGAGGAAGAAACGGAATACTTCGATGAAATCCGCGCCGTTCAGCGCCATGTCGATCGCGAGGATGCGCAGGCTGATGCGCTTGATGCGTTCGATGTCGAGCGAGCCGGTCATGAGTTCGGCGAACACGGCCAGGCCCTCCTGGGTCGCCGTGATGCGCGGCGAATTCAGGCCGAGCGAACCGAGATTGGGCTGCTGCCGCCCGTTCAGCGCGGTCAGCGAGTGGACGTACGCCTCGTGTTCGAGCAACTGGTTGCGGTCGTACTCGGTGAAACAGGTCGCCGAACGCAGACGGATGCGATGGGCGCCGGCGGCGGCCTTCGCAATCAGCGTGGCGTCGATGTCCACGCGGACGACGCCGGTACCGAAGAACGCGTCGAGCTGCACCTGCAGGTCGTCGCGCAGGGTCTCGGCGGGAATGCAGTAGTCGGCCGCCGAGCTGAGGACCTCGCGGTCGAGTTCGCTGGCGAGCGTGATGAAATGGCGTGCCGCATCGAGATTGCTCAGGTCGCTGCCCGGGACTTTGTGGCCGGGGCGGCCGAACAGGCGGACCGAATGCGTGGTCAGCGCGCTCGTCCCGACCGCATCGAGCAGTTCCGTCGCGCTGCGCCACGAGTCCGCGCTGCGGCGCAGATACTCGCCGACCGGGTGCCCCGGATCCGCCGCCGCGTGCACGCCATCGATGACCTCGCGGGCCGCCGAATGATCGGCGCGGGCGTATTCGATGGCCGGCAGCCGCGCCTCGCCGCGCCGCCAGCCGGCAAGGAAGCGGGCCTGCACCGACGCCGGCCAGCTCACCGACCCGAGCAGCCGGATGCCCTTGACCGCGGAGACGAGTTTACGGTCGAGGCTGGTGTGCTGGGCGGCGGCTGCGCTGGGCATCGGTTCCATCGCTTTCATGGGCGTTCCGATTCACCGACCGGATCTTCCGTGGTGAATTCGAACGAGGGCTTCTGACATGACATACCGGCCACTCCCGCCCGTGCCGCAAAAAACAAACGCCCCGTGAGGGGCGTTTGCGGGACAGCGCGCGATCGTCGAATCGCGTTCAGTCGATGGAGAACTCCTGCAGGGTAACGGGCACGGTGCCGACCGGAATGGGCTGTCCGGTATCCTCGTACGCATAGCCGATGATCGCGCGCGTACCGGCGTCGGCACCGACCTGAAGCTGGAGCCAGCCGAAGTTGATCGCCGCGGTGTCCTCGTTCGTGAAGCGGAAGCCCAGGTAATTCTGGTCGCTGTTGAGGTTCAGCTGAGCTGCGAGATTGGTGCCGCCGCCCGGACGGAAGAAATTGGTTGCCGCGCCGCCGACCGAAAAACCAACCGGCAGGTTGTACGGGCCGGCGATCACGCCGCCGCTGCTGAGCCAGACCTGGGTGGTCGGCCCCCAGAGATTGAACTGGCCAGGGAGCGCGGAATAGGGATTGATGTCATATCCGGCAGGCGCCGTGGGGCCGAAAGCGCCCGTTATGACGTTCATGTAGATGCCGTCGATAGTGTCGGGAATCGGAATGTTCACCGGTCCGCTGTATACGATGGCGGCCATGCTCGACGCCGACATCAAGGACAACGCGACTGCGCCGGCGGCCAGGCCGAAGCGGCGGCGGATGGAACGGTTCAGCGGTTTTTCTGCGATCATCGAAGTGCCCCAAGTAAGCAATGAAGGTGAAGAGACAGGTCAGCGCGGCGGTACAGTGCTTTCCACACTTGTGATGCGAGGCTGTGCGGTGCACCGAACGGGGAGCGAAATGCCGGCCTACGGTAGTACAGCGGGCCAACAGACGCAAACTTCCCAGTGTTGCGGGCAGATGTCAACCCCGAGAACGGCAGCAGACTTCGCCTTTTCCCCACCGGCACCATTTGGCGCGCCAGCACCGTTCAGCGGGCCTCCTCGCCCAATCGCGGAGCGAAGCCGTACGCAGTTTCGCGATCCGTGTGCACCGGTGCCCGGTATCCGCGTCCGGCCGCAGCGTGCGCACACGGGAGTTTTCGTTGTGGATCAGGGAGTTCGCGCACATGCCGGATACGGACATCGGTGGCCGGGCAGGTGCAGGAAAGATGGAACGGAGCGGAGGGGCCACCCACCTGGGTGACCATGGAAGATTCGTCTCAGGCATCTATCCGTCCCCTGTGGCATCAAAGCGGTTCTCGCAACGCTGCCAAGGGGAAGGCCGCGACCGGAATGGCGGAACCGATGACCTCAACCGCGCTGTCGGGCACCCGCTGTTCCACGCAGGCGGCGGAACACGCGTGCGAACAGGCGCAGCAATTTGGGTACGAGCCAGACGACCAGGGCAAGGAACAGCACGAGCAGTGCGAGGAAGACCCAGGGATGCTGGATCGCCAGCCACAGGCCGATCAGCAATGCTCCATCCTCGCTGAAACTCGCGGTCCAGTTCGAGAATGGCTCCGGCGAGCCGTTGAGGAACGCGCGTCCGCCGCTCTTGAACAGGTGGGTGCCGCTGGTGATGAATCCGCCGACCAGTGCCGCTGCGAACTGGGCGGCCGGTCCGCTGTCGCCCATCGCGCCCCAGGCGAGGAACGCGCCGGCCGGGATCCGCACGAAGGTGTTGAGCGCATCCCACAACGAATCGAATGCGGGGATCTTGTCGGCGAGAAACTCGCCGACGAGCAGAACGCCCGACGCGATCAGCACCCACGGGTGTTCGATGACGTCGAGGGCCCGTGGCAACTCCAGCATGTCCAGATGCCCGAGCAGACCGACGACGAACACCGCTGCGTAGAGACGGAATCCACTGGCCCAGGCGAGTCCGGCGGCGAGCGCCCATTGCGCGATCATTTCCATTGCGGCAAGTCTGCTCGATCGTGAACGCGGCGTCGATATCGATGGCTGCGCGGGCATGACTCGACCTGACTCTCCAGTGCGCGTCCAACGCCGCGAATACCGCTGCCGTTTGCGTCGGTTCCGCGGCTGCGCCGTCTACGCGGCTTCCGCGATTCGTGAGTCGGCTCAAGGCGCGCACCGCCCGAGCCGACGAACGCAACGGCGGATGCGCAATGGGGGAAATCAGGTGACTCGATGTGCCGCGCACCGCGCGAGAAGGCACCACTGCAGTGCATCAATGGCGATCAGGAGTGCATCCGCTGCCGCGGCGGAAGCGGGCGCCCTTGGCAATCGGCCACGTTCAGCCGATCGGCGGTCACACGTTGCCTGCGCGGTTTCTGGTAGCGTTGCCGCACTCGCGGAGTGCCGGAGAAACTGCCATGACTCGCTGGATCATGATCGCGCTGACCGTCCTCGGCCTTTGCGTTGCGTATGTCACGCCGAGTTCGGGCGTGCTGGGTCTGGCCTTGCTCGTGACCTTCATCGGCGCATTCGGAACGATCATGTCGATCGCCTCGGCACGAATTGCCGAACGCACGCGACCGGATACGACGATGCTGCAACCCGACGTGATCGCGGCGATCCGCGCGCGAGCGCGTGCGCAAGCCGTCTCGCAAGCGCACATGGGGGAGGGATCCAGCCAGCCGGAGGGGGGATCCGCGCAGGGCGACGCCCGGACCTGAACGCGGGCTGGGCGCACTGCGCGTCAAGTCACGCCCGGGGCGGGTCAATGGGCGCAGAATGCCCGGGTCGCAATCCGCGATGCCCGGAAGAGAGAACGCACATGGCAGTTGAGACCTTGATCGTGTGGTTGATCGTGGGTGGTATCGCCGGCTGGCTGGCCGGGCTCATCGTGCGCGGTTTCGGTTTTGGCCTGGTCGGCAATATCGTGATCGGCATAGTCGGCGCATTCCTGGCCGGCTACCTGCTGCCGCTGGCCGGGGTCAGCATCGGCTCGGGGATCGCCGCGGCGATCATCCACGCGATGATCGGCGCGATCATCCTGCTCGTCATCATCGGCCTGATAAAACGCGCCTAGCAACCCGTCGGATCTTGCTGGTCGCGGTCGAAATCCGACTGCGTGAGGACAGATGGTCGACGTGTCGTCCCGGCGCAAGCCGGGACGACGGGCGTACAAGCGTGCTTCGCCTCACGGCGTTGCGCGGCGCTTCGATTGCCCCGCAACCGCACGCGATGTCCGCTGGCGCCCTCCCACGCGGCCAATCAATCCAGGATGCTGCGATCACGGATCGCCGCGAGCAAGGTCGACTGGCTGGGGGTCAGCAGTGTCGTGTCGTCGATGCGGATCGGCCCGCCAGGCTCGATCCACTGCGTGATGGCACCGGCATCCGGAAAAGTCAGACCCTGCAGCCCTCGTTCCCGCAGTTCGTCGAACAGGTGGCGTGCGGTCGCCAGCGGATCGCCGACCAGCGCGTCGTAGTCGACCAGGATGCGTGGCCAACCCGCGCTGGCCGCGAATGCGTCGCGCGTGTAGCGCTCCCACAGCGCCAGTGCGGTTTCCAGAGGCATCCCGTCGCGATGGTTCAATGAGCGCGCGATCGCCACGGGGTCGCGCACGACGTGCACGAACAGCGGATGTGTGAGCAGCGGCAGCAGTTCACGAGCGAGCAGACACAGGCGTGGCTCCTTGGCGAACCAGGGCCGCCTCGGTTCCAGCGAATCGAACACGGGTGCGACTTCGCGCCGGAACGCGTCGATCGCCGCGGCGGGAGCATCGCGGTGTGGAGGATCGCGCCAGTCGCCGCCTGCCGCGGCAAGGCGGCGCAGGCAGGCCATGTGCAATTCACCGTGCTCGAAATGCCCTTTCGGATTGTCCGGGCCGCGCAGCAGCAGATCGTCGGGACCGGCCCAGGCGCCGAACAGGTTCAGCAGGCCGCCGACGCTCGAGGTGCCGGATCGATGCATGCCGAGCACGAGGATCTGCCCCGATACGCGTGCATCCGGACCATCCAGGCGATGCGGAGGCGGTGGTGGTGGTTTTGCGCGCAGCGCGCCAGCTGTCGCGAGCAATTCCACGAGACGATCGGCGCTGGCATCAAGATCGTGCGTCGCCGCGAAGGCCTCCGATCGCGCGCGCATCTGCGCCGCGAGCGCGATGCGATTCTCGAACGCGTCGCGCAGGCATTGGGCCAATGAGGCCGTATCGGGCTCTGCCCAGCGGCAGCCGGGTTGGGCCGGGTCTTCGACGTAGCCGAGGGTGCCGACAGGCGTGCCCCAGCTCTTGATCAGTTCCGCCTGGCTGCCCCATGCGGGCGCGATGACGATGCGCGCGCAGGCCAGCGATTCCCGCACGAGGGGATCCCAACCGCCGCCGCGTCGTGCGCTGACGTAGGCGTCGGCCGTCGACAGCAATTGGGCGCGTTCGTGGGCCGGGAATCCCCAGCCGAGCATGATGCGCACGCGCGCGCCGTCGCTGGCCGCGAGCAGGGGGTCAAGCGCATCGCGGATGACCAGTTCGTCGTCGCCCGGGCAGATGTGGACGACCAGTTCGACGGCCTCGTCGGCGCGGAACGCGTCGCGGAACGCCTGCACGATCCGATCCGGTGCATCGCGCGCGAACTGCTCGGCGACGCTGAGAAAGACGAACCGGCCTTCCGGCTGGCGTGGTGCGGGCACGTTCGCGTGGCAGTAGTCGCGATCGATGCCGAGCGCAACGATTTCGATCGGCTGGATCACTCCGGAACGGCGAAAGACCTCGGCCTGGAATGCATCGGGAACCAGCACGGCGTCGAGCGCGTTGCACTGGGTCACCCATTTCTCCGGCAGCGTTTCCCATTCGCCGAACGTGAGGGCCGCGCGGTACCGGCCGCTGACGGGGTGGGTCGGCTCTCGTGCGCAGATCAATGCGATTTCGGGCTGCGGCGGCAGCGAGCGGCGCGCCGCGAGTTCAAGCCGGAAATCGTGTCCGTCGAACAGTTCGCGGGTGACCGCGGTAAAGGCCATGCGCAATCCGCGCGCATCCAGACGCCATAGAAGTTGATGGGCCAGCTGTGCGCTCGGGTGCGGGTCCCGGGTCACGCCGTGCCACACCACCGTGCCGCGATAGGCGTCGATCAGGCGTTGCTGCCAGCGTGCGGCGAACGTCTCGCGGCTCGCCTTCCACAGGCGCTCGCGGAAGCCGCCGTCGTCGAGGGTCGAGCCGTGCTGATCGTGACCGAGGGTCACGTTGCCCGCAACGATCGTGGCGATACCCGCATCGGCCGCGCGCAGGCAGTAGTCGGTGTCCTCGAAGTAGCTGTGGTACGCCTCGTCGAGGACACCGACGCGATCCAGACAGTCGCGCCGCAGGTAGGCAACGGCAAAGGCAATTCCCTGTACGCGCCGCGTGCGCGTGAACTGGGCAACGTCGGGTTCCTGCTGGCCCGACTCGGTCTGCTGGCCCCACAGGCTCTCCGGTTCGATGAATCCTCCGGTATGGAACAGGCGGTGCTCCGGTGCGGGACCGAGCAGGCGGCAACCGACAATGCCGTGATCGGCCGCCGCATATGCGGCGTCGCGCAGGCGTCCGAGCCAGTCGTGCTGGGAGAACACGAGGTCGTTGTTGAGGAGCACTACATCGTCGTCCGCGCGCGCTGCCTCGATGCCGGCGTTCATGCCGCGCACGAAGCCGAGATTTTCCGGCAGGTGCACGATCCGAACGCGATCCGCATAGGCCGCAAGGCCTTCGGGTGTCGCATCGCTGGAGCCATTGTCGACGACAATGATCTCGGCCGCGTCCAGGGCGCTGCCGAGCAGCGACTCCAGGCAGCGCTGCGTCAGCGGCCACTGGTTCCAGGCAAGGACGATCAGGGTGGCGCCGCGCATGCTAGTCGCGTGGCGATGGCGGAGTCGGCCACAACGCGGCGAACGCGTTGGCAACCGAATCGCGGGCGAAGCTGCCGACCGGCGTCAGCAGCAGATTCGCGCATTCCTCCGCCGCCGGAAGCGGGGTGCCGCCGGCTCGGCGCAGTGCGGCGAGTGTCTGCATCGCCGTCGCATCGGGGTGGTCGACTGCACACGCGGCGGCAACGAGCACGCGCCGCGGCGAGCTGCCGAGTCGTCGCGCGAGGGCAAACAGGTGCATCGCGTCGTTCGAGTTCATTGCGGTGTTCCCACCAGGTGCAGTTCACGATGGTAGGCCGCGAAGACCTCGTCGCGGCCGCCTGCAAGCACGCTTCTGCCGTGTTCGATCCAGACCAGCCGGTCGCAGAGCGCGGCAACCTGCGCTTCGGCGTGGCTGACGAGCACGACGGTGTGGCCCTGGCGCATGCGTTCGCGCAGGGCGTTGCCGGATTTTTCCTGGAACTCGGCATCGCCGACCGCGAGTACCTCGTCGATCAGCAGGACATCGGGCTCGGCCTGGATCGCCACCGAGAAACCCAGTCGCATGACCATTCCGGCCGAATAGCTCGCGATCGGCTGCTCGAAGAAGTCGCCCAGTTCGGAGAATTCGCGGATGGCCGGCAGCCGCGCGACGATGTCGCGCTGGCGCAAGCCCAGCATGAGTCCGGACAGGATCGCATTGTCGCGCCCGGACAGGTGCGGCACGAAACCGAGCGCGAGCGACAGCAACTGGCAGGTCACTGGCGCGCGCCGAACGCGGCCGCGATCGGGTTCGAGGATTCCCGCCAGTACACGCAGCAGCGTGCTCTTGCCGGCTCCGTTGCGACCGATCACGCCGAGGCGCTCGCCGCGTCTCAGGCTGAGGCTGACATCTTCCAGGGCCCAGAACCGGCCACTGCCGACGCGACGTTGCGCGCTGAAGGCAACACCGACGTTTTCCAGTTCGATCAATGCATCGTCCATGTCAGGTCGCGAGCTTCGGATAGCGCGGCGACAGACGGGTGACAACGGCAACGCCGATCGCGCAGACAATGGCCGAGATCACGCCGACCTTGAGCAACCCAAGCCAGTCGGGCCAGCGCGCGTGCATGAGTATGCCGCGGGTCGCGGAAAGCAGCTCGGCCACCGGATTGAGCGAGATGATCTCGCGCAACGGCGACGGCACTGCATCGAGCGCGAAAACCACGCCGGAAAGGAACATGACCACGGTCAGCACCTGCTCGATCACGAAACGCAGGTCGGGCACCAGCGGCACGACCGCGGAAATCAGGAATCCGGCACCTGCGGCAAACAGTGCGGTTGCCAGGAACACGGCAGGCAAGGCGAAATAGGTGATGTTCGGCGGATAGCCAGCCACCCACAGGATCACCAGCAACAAGGCGAAGATGCAGAAGAACTTCACCGTGTCGGCGAGCATCTGCACCAGTGGAAACACGAGTACGGGCAGACGCGCCTGGCGGATCAGGCCGAGACTGTTCCAGATCGCGTAGCCGCCATGCGTGATGCACGACTTCATCCACTGCCACACGGTCAGGCCGATGAGCAGGAACGGCAGGTAGGCGGGACCGCCGGTCTTGAGGATCACGTCGAACACGAGCCAGAACGCCGCCATCATCATGGCCGGTTCGGCAACCCACCAGATCAGGCCGAGATAGCTGCGCGAACGCTCCGCGCGCAATTCCGCATAGGTGCTGAACAGGATCAGTTCGAGGACGTGTTGTCGCATGGACGGCGGGGCGGGAAGTGGGGACGGCAGAATACCGGAAGCCAAACGATTGCGGCTCGACGAAAAGTCATGGTCAACGGCAGGCACCATCCAGCACGGGACCGAGAAAGGCCAGACAGAGTAGCGCAACAGCAAGAATCAGGCCGGCGAAGATCCGCATCGCAGAGAAGTGGAAATAGTCGCCTGCGGGCGCCGCGACGATCGCAGCGCCGCGCCCGCGGGCACGTTGAACCAGCACGGCGAGAAGGACGCCCCCGAACACACAGAGGAATGGCAGCATCTGGAACAGGTAGCGCTGCATGACATGCAGGCCGAGGTACAGCGCAAGCTGGTAGGCAATGAATGCGCCCGAGAACAGCGCGAGCGGCGCGCGCCAGCGCCGCCAGAGGACGATGCCGAACGCGGCCAGCGCGAGCGTGGTCGTGTGGGCGAGGTGGCTGGCACCGGCGACGAACGGTGCGGTGGAGGGATTCGCATAGGCGCCAAGGCGACCGCTGCAGGCCGGGCCGGGCAATTGCGAGACGAGCAGGGTCTTGGCATTGAACAGGCGGAAGTACTGCACGCCAAGGCGCTCGGCGAGCAGCGTGATCGTGCCGCGGTGGTCGGCAAGGGCGACGATTTTGTCGAAATAAGCCGAATTTCGCTCGTGCGGCGTCGGCGCGCTTTCGATGAATGCCTTCAGCGCCGGGGCGCCGGCTTCATCGATGTAGTCGCTGCGGCTCATGTCGCGCAGGCCCACGTACAGATTGTAGATCGAGCTGTCGGCAATCAGCGGTCGTCCGGTTTCCGCGTATCCCTTCCAGAGTGCCGGAGATGTCGCCAGCAGCAGGCCGCCGAGGAACGCGAGGGCAGGGATCCAGGCAAACGAGCGGCGGGCGTGGTCTTCGCGCAGATACACGAGCAGGAGTAGCGGCCAGAACACACCGAGCAGGCTCTTGAACAGCAATGCCAGTCCGATCAGCGCGCCGGCGGCAAACGCCCGCGACGGCAGGTACCGCAGCGGCGTGAACATGAGGCACAGCGCGCCGAGCAGGCAAACCAGATGCGTGACTTCGGGCCACAGCCAGTGTGCATGCGCGAGCGTGGCGGGATTGAGCGCGAACAATGCGCCCGCGAACCATGCCGTGCGCGGATCGGTGAGCGTGCCGCACAGGCGCACAAGCAGCAGCGTGCAGATCGCCAGCAGCACGATCTGCGCAAGCTGCACGGCAATCAGGTGCTGGCCCGCCAGGGCGTAGATCGCGGCGATGAACCAGGTCTGGCCGGGTGGCCAGATGAATGTCTCGGTGCTCGACGTGCCGGCAAGCAGGGCGAGCGCGCGCCGGTTGTAGTCGTACTCGTCGCCGATCAGCGGCTTGATCGTCGGCTCGTAGTACAGCCAGAGCAGGAAGACATGGAGCGAAAGCCAGACGACTGCGCCGAGCACGAGCCAGCGACGTTCGGCCCCGCGATGCGCGTGAACGGGTGCCGCCGTGGTCGAATCCATGGCCTCAGCGGGCGTGGAAGACAGCCATGCGCTGGCCGCGCGGGTGGCCGAAATCGCCAATGCGTTCGGCGCGCAGTCCGGCTCGCTCGGCCAGTGCCGCGAGTTCCGTGAACGACTGGTGGAACGGATCGTGCGCATAGGCGGTGACGATCTCGCCCGGTGGATGCGTGATCGGTTCCAGATGCGCGGCCTCGGGTGACTCGAAAAACGTCACGTAGAAGCGCCCGCCCGGCGCGAGTACCGCGGCGACCCGGCTCAGGCAGACCTGGATGTGGTTGAAAAACAGATGGGTCACGAGCGATACCGCGATCGCGTAGTCGAAGCGTTCGTCGAAGTGTCCGACCCGAAAATCGGCATCGGCGAGCAGCTTCGCGCCACGCTGGTCCAGGCCGGCCAGGGCGAGTTCGTGATGACCGGCGTCGATCAGCGACGCATTGGCGTCGATGCCGCAGTAGCGATCCGGATCGAGGTGGCGCACGAAATGCACGCCGCCGCGCAGGGAACCACAGCCGACATCGAGCAGACGATGGTGCGGCTGCAGGCCCTGCGCGCGCAGGAACTCGAATTGCAGGCGGCCGATATCGTCCCACATCGCGCCGACCATGGTCCGGTGTTCGCCGCGGCGGATGTCATCGGCATCGAGCGCACGCCAGTAGCCATTGACGCCTTGCAGCGCCGCGGCACTCGCATCGACCCGATCGGCGCGCTCGCTCACGGGTTCGCGGACTCCGTCCTCGGCGAACGCTTGGCCGAGGCCTTGAACGTGGGCGTGAACTTCTCGCGCGCGCCCGCCGTGCTGATCGATTCGATGTAGTACCAGTACTCGCGGCACGGATCGATGCTGTCGTCACGGAACTCGTAGCGTTGGGTCTCGTCGGTCGTGCCCGCGCCGATGATCGGGTTCGCGGTCAGCTTGACGAATTCGCCGTCCTCGCTGTCACCGCGGAAGACGTCGAAGCCGAAATTGTCCTGCTCGCTGGCCAGGGTCCATTTCGGTGTGTTGGCGACGCGTTCCTCGGCAGGCAGCGCCGACTGGTCGCCGCAATCGCCCGGTGGCGGTGCGGTCGGCGCAGGCGCCTGGAGCGCGGGCGCCGTCGGTTCCATGGCTGCTTCGACCGCAGCGGTTTCGCCGGACTTCTGTCCGGGGGTGGACTCGCCGCACGCACTGAGAACGAGGGCGGCCAGACAGGCAAGAATGATCAAGCGCATGAGGACTCCGGGGTTCGTGAAAGGGCCAAGGCCTGGAACGCTTTCGGACATTGCGTGGCCGGGTTGCAAATCCGTCTGCACGGTACTGCTCCGGGACTTGCTGGCTCGCAGAACCGTTCTGGGCCAACGAAGCATCGACAGCCTGTCATCGTGCAGTCGCATTCATGTTTCGACCACCGGATTGCGAAAGGCTCCGGACGGGCAACCAACAACCTCTGGACAGAGGCGGGTCCGGACAACGATAGTCTCGCGATGACCCTGCTGGCAACCCGCATCCATCCCCCAGGCCCCGGGCGCTGGCTCCGCATCGTGAACCCGTTCGTGTTCGCGTGCCTGTTGTTTGCGCCGGTCTGCGCTGCGGCCGTGGGCATGCGCGTCGCGCTGACCCCCGCAGGCGAGCTGTTTCCGGCCCTGGACCTGTCGCAGTCAGGCGATCGCGCCGGCAGCAGCGGCAACGGGCTGTTGCGGGTCAACCTTTCCGGCGTGCCAGCTTCTCGAACGCTGCGCCTGACCATCGACACCGACGGATTGAATGCGCCGACCGTCATCGAGGTCCGTGGTGGCGGCGTGCATACGCTGCGTCCGCGTCTGGAATGGGATGTGGCTGCCCTGCGGCGCATGAAATCCGCACGCGCGCAGCCGCTGCGGTTTCGGCTCGAAGGTGACGGCATGGCGCCGATCCAGCAGGTCGTCGACGTGCGCGTGCACCCCCTGGACGAAGCGCTTTACTACGTCCGCGAAGGCGGCACGGGTGTGGATCTGGGTTGGGCCTTCGCGGCCTGGGTCAATCCGCACGATCCCGTGGTCGATGAGCTGCTCGAACTGGCCCGTGCCAGCGAGCGCGTCGATCTGTTGCCCGCAAGCGACCGTGACGCGCGCCTTCGTCAGGTGCGGGCGGTGTGGGGTGCGCTGGAGCGTCGTGGACTACGCTATGCCGAGGAAGGTGCCGGCATCAGCCAGGGCCCGGTCATCTACAGCCAGCGTGTGCGCCTGCTCGGCGACACCTGGGACCAGCGCATTGCCAACTGTCTGGACGGAAGCGTGCTGATCGCATCGGCGCTCGAGCGTCTGGGCATCGGCGCGTTTATCGTGCTGGTGCCCGGACATGCGTTTGTCGGCTACCACACCGACTCGTCACGTCGCCATACCGAATTCCTCGAAACCACGCTGCTTGGCAAATCACGTCCACAGACGACGTCCGGAATCATCGCCAACGAGCGTCTTTTCCGGGAACATGTCCGCGCCGGCTTCGATGCGGCACGCGCCGCGGGTAGACAGAGCTACCGCGAAGCAGCCTCGCGCCTGGACGGACGCCACCGTCCGGAGTACGCGGTAATCGACATTTCCACCGCGCGCTCGTATGGCATCATGCCGCTGGCTGTCAGTGGGGAGCGCAGCACCGCAACTGCGCCGACGATATCGGCGTCGCCCGTCACACTCCTGCCTGAATACAGCCTCGACCCGTGAATCCTGACCACAACGAACCCCGTCGATCGCGAACTGTCGAAGAAATCCGCACGGCAGCGCGAACGATGCGAGAGGGCGCGGCGCCGGTTTCTCGCTCGATTCCGTCGCACGCGTCGATGCAAGATTGGGCCGCGAAGCCCAGCTATACGATCCCGGAACTGAGTCGGCATCACTTCACGACGTTCGTGGATCAAGCGTTCCGCGCGATCCTCAAGAGGCCACCGGATGCGCCCGGATTCGATGCCCATCTACGCTCGCTGATCGCCGGGACAAGCAAGATCGAGATTCTGGGCGACCTGCGGTACTCGCCAGAGGGTCGGTTGGCGGGCGTAAAGATTCGAAATCTGCTGCCCCGATATGTGCTGTCCAAGCTCTACCGCATACCGGTCCTGGGCTACCTGCTCGAGTGGCTGGTCTGCGTGGCAGGGCTACCCTTCGTCGTGCGGCACCAGCGCGCTGCAGACACGCTGCACTCCGCGCGCGTACATGAAGTGGACGCAGGTCGACGTGCGAACGGGACTGCGATGGAGATCCTGCGTGCGGAATTTGGCGCACTTGAAGGTCGATGCGCAGAGCATATTCGTTCAATGAGCCAGACCGCTGCGGAAATGCATGACGAGCTCACTGCGAAACTGATGCAACACAACGGTCAATCGTCGGAACTGCGCCATCTCGTCCTGAGCATGAATCACTGGATGGCGTCACTGCGGCAGAACCTCGCTGCGCTTGAGACCGCCGAATTCGAGGGCTCTCGTGCAGCGGAATGGTTCGCCGCAACCTTGACGTCAAGACTTCTCGAAGCCGATGCTGCGCATCATCAACGTCTGAAAGTCTGGGCTGGTCTGTTGTCGGCAATCCTGCCGAAGGGAGCGCACATTCTGGATGTGGGAAGCATGAGCGGCTGGCGCTCGATGCTCGTCGACCAGGGTTTCGTCGTTCACGGCATGGATGCGCGCGAGGTCCCGGGTGAAGCCCGGGACGGTTCCGGCATGACACGAAGCGCAGCCGATCTGCGGGAGGCCATGTCGCGCATGCAAGGCGAGATCGCGCATGCCCTGGTTGCGCCCTCGATGGGTTCGGTTCTTTGCAGCATACCCACGGTCCCGTTTCTTGAAATGGCACTGCGGATTCTGAAGCCGGGCGGACTGCTTCTTGTTGCGTTCGAGCGCGATGTTTCCATGGTTGCCGCACAACTGGCTGGGGAAAATCGCGCCAACCCCTCCCCCGAGGTGCTCGATCATGCATTGCAGGTTGCCGGGTACGTCGACGTGATGCACAGCAAGGAAGGCGGATGCCTTCTTGCGCGACGACCCGGCATGGCCGGGCAGTCTGCTTCCGGTTCGAAGCCGGATGAATCGCGCCAGACGCCAAGATCTGGCGCATGAAGGCGGGCATTCTCATTCCGGTTCTGGCCAGCAAGGATGCAGTCGGTGCGGATGCGCTGGCGATGGTTGACGTATTGCGCGAATTCGGTATCGACACACGTGTTTTCTGCATCTCCTCGTCGGACGTGCACGAGAAGACGTGGCCTGCCGATCGTCTGGTCGATTTCGCGGGTTCCGAAAGCGATCTTGTCATCTATCACTATTCGACCGGATGGCCGGCTGCGATTGATTTGCTCAGGCGTTGCAAGGGTTTTCGCGTGGTGAAGTACCACAACATCACCCCGCCTGGCTTCTTCCGCGGATACTCGACCGACTACGAGGAAGCCTGCGCGAGAGGGCGCAGCGAGATTGCCAGCGTGGCTGCGCTCGGATGCGAGTTGTACCTGGGAGATTCCAGGTTCAATCTCGATGAGCTGATCGAGTCCGGCGTTTCGAGTGATCGTGGGGCAGTGCTTGCGCCATTTCATAGGGTCGAAGAAATTGTGCGCGTGGACGCGGACATCCGCCTCCTCGATCGGCTCACCGACGGTGCGAGGAATTTCCTCATGGTCGGTCGAGTCGCGCCAAACAAGGGACATCTTGACCTGATCGAGTCGTTCTCGGCGTATACGCGTTCCTGTTCCGAGCACGCGCGCTTGATCCTGCTCGGAAAGTCGGATCCTCGCCTTGGTCGCTACACTGAATCGATCCGCGCGCGGATCGACGAGCTTGGCCTGAACGAGTCCGTACTCTGGTTGAACGGTGCGAGCGAAGCGCAATTGAAAGCCGCTTACCTGGCGAGCCACATCTTCATGTTGCTCAGCGAACACGAGGGTTTCTGCGTACCCCTGGTCGAATCAATGGCGATGGGCACGCCCATTGTGGCGCGCGCGACAAGCGCAGTCCCCGAGACGCTGGCGGATGCCGGTATCGTGTGGGAAGACGCTGATCCGTGGCTTTTCGCGGCGAGCGCGGCGAGAATATTCAGCGATTGCGAGTTGCGCAGCGAACTGCGCGAATGTGCGCGCATACGGTATCAGGCGGAATTCTCCAATGGCGTGCTGAGGGCCCGGTTCCTGAGCCATCTGGAGCCAGCGCTTTGAGATCTCGGCTTGCGATCGTCGTTCAGCGATGTCACGAGCGCATCGTCGGCGGCGCCGAATCGCTTGCGTGGCAATACGCGAACTTGCTTGCAACAGATCATGAGGTCGAAGTCCTGACTTCGACGGCATCCGACTACATGCGTTGGGACAACGACCTGGAGGCTGGCGTCGAGATTCGCGACGGTATAACGATCAGAAGATTTCCGGTCGCGCGCGGGCGCACCGACTACTTCCATGCATTGCATCGCAACATGCTTACCGCGTTCGATGCATCACGCGGGCGCGATCCGGGGCAGCGCTATTGCTGGCCTGAGGCGCTGGAGGAAGAGTTCTTGCGTGCGCAAGGACCGCAGTGCCCCGAATTGCTGGCGCACCTGGCCACGCACGGCAACGGCTATGCGGCGGTTTTTTTCCTCACCTATCTGTATCCCCTCACCCTGGATGGCATTCGTGCCATGCCTCACCAGCGCTGGGCACTTGTTCCGACCCTTCACGACGAGCCACCGGCCTATCTCAAGGTCGTGGCGCAGATGGCGCGCACCGCACCCCGAATACTCTGGAACACACGAGCGGAACGTGAGCTTGGCGCACGACTCTGGGGGCAGGACGCAGGTAACGTCGTTTCGATGACGGTTTCGACCGAACTCGTGACAGCCGCGTGCGAGCCGCGTCCATATCTGCTGTACTGCGGTCGCATCGACGTGAACAAGGGGTGTGCGCAGCTGATCGACGGATTCGTGGCCTACAAGTCGGCTCATCCGGGGCTGCAACTGGATCTGGTCCTGACCGGCCACGATGTCCTCGGCATCGGCGATCGCCCGGGAGTGCGCTATCTCGGTTTCGTCGACGAGCAGCGCAAGTTCGAGCTCATGGCTGGTGCGGTTGCGTTCGTGCAACCGTCGCCCTATGAGAGCCTAAGCATCGTTCTGCTCGAGGCCATGGCGCAACAGGTTCCGGTCATCGTCAATGGCGAGTGCAAGGCGCTGCTCGAGCATGTGCATGGCAGTCGCAGCGGCATTGCCTACCATGGCGCGCACCAGTTCGGATCGGCGATCGATGGCGTTCTTGGCCTGGATACCGAGGCTCGACATGAGCAAGGTCGGCGCGCTCGCGAGTATGTGCTGGCGAACTACGGTCGCGAGCAGATCAGGGCCAAGTTGATCGCCGAGGTGGAAGCCCTGGTGGTCCTTGGCGAGGCGGATTGAGCGCCAGCCAGCCTTTCGCGTTTCGCGGTCAGCTGCCGCGCAGAAGCACATCAAAGCGCGCGCCGCCAAGCGATTCGGAGTACGAGACCGCGAGCGACCCGTGGTAGGCCTTAACGATGTCCTGCACGATCGACAAGCCGATGCCGTGACCCTGGACGCGTTCGTCACCGCGCACGCCCCGCTGCAAGAGGTGTTCGACGCGTGCTTCGGGAATCCCGGGGCCGTCGTCCTCGACGCTGATCTGGATCCCGGCTCGCCGCTCGCCAGCGCGCAGGACCGGTGTAGCGGTCAGCAGCACGCGATGGCGTGCCCATTTGAACGCGTTTTCGAGCACGTTGCCCAGAAGCTCCAGCAGATCGCGTTGATCGCCGTGGAACCGTGCAGCGGGGTCGATCTCGAACTCGCACAACACGTTACGTGCCGCATAGACCTTCTCAAGGCTCGTCACGACCTCCTCGGCGAACGGCTGCAGCGGCAATGGCGCGGCAAATGTCTGCAGTCCCGATGTCGCCGCGCGCGAGAGCTGGTAGGCAACGATCTCGTCCATGCGCCCGATCTGGTCGAGCACGGTCCAGCGCAACTGCTTGCCGTCGACTTCCGATTCCAGTTGCGTTCGCACGACTGCGAGCGGGGTCTTGAGGCTGTGCGCGAGATCCGAGAGCGTATTGCGATAGCGATTGAGGCGGTCGCGTTCGGATTCGATGAACTTGTTGAGGCTTGTGGTCAGGCGCGCCAGCTCGCGTGGATAGGTTCCCCCCAGATGTTCCTGCTCGCCACGCTCGACCTGCTCAAGGTCGGTGGCGACCTTGCGCAGCGGCGCAAGGCTCCAGCGCAGCACGCCCAGGGTGAGCAGCAACAGCAATACGCCGAGGCCCGCGAGCCATGCGAGCAGCGTGCCACGGAACGCGTCGACCTGGCGTTTCATCGACTCGCCGTCCTCGGCGATGTGCAGGGTCAGATTGAGTTCCGGACGCCCTGCCACGCTCCATTCGATGCCTTGCGAGAGGACGAACAGGTGCCCCACCGGCGTGTCGATCGGTCCGCTGAACGTCGTCGCTCCGCGCGGCAACTCGGCATCGAACGGCAAATCAAGGCCGACAGCGGACGGCGAGCGCCAGATGCGTTCGTTCGCGTTGCGGATATTGTCACCGACAATTCCGGCAAACAGACCCGAATCGGGTCGGTCGAAGCGAGGGTCGGGGCCGACTTCCGGTGGGATCAGCGTCCCGGTGCGCGCCGTGTCAGCTCCGGCCAGATAGGCGTACATGTAACCCTGCAAACGCTCACGCTGGGCGGCCAGTGCGGCGTCATAGAACGCCTGGTCCAGCGCAAAGAACGCCAGGCCGAGGAAGGCCGTCAAGGCGAATCCTGCGGCAGCCAGCGAACGCGCCTGCAGGGACAGCGGGTGTGACATCGACGCGCCTCCCCTATGGCGAGTGGACGGTAACTCTGTTCGGAGCGACCCCTTCCGACCGAATGACGGCTACCGTGAGCGCATGCTTCTTGCACACGATCACGGCAGCACGGTCTGGCGCGAGCTCGGCGACAGTCATGTCGCCACGCGCGCGCAGTTCACGACACGTTTTCGGTGCGCGCTTCCGGCTCCGGTGCGGGTTCGGCAGGTGCTTCGTCCGTGCGCGCCAGCGCGAAACGATAGCCGCGACCGCGCACTGTCTCGATCGGCTTGATTGCGTTGTCCGGATCGAGCTTGCGGCGCAGGCGGCCGATGAACACTTCGAGCACGTTGGAATCGCGATCGAAATCCTGCTGGTAGATGTGTTCGGTGAGATCGGCCTTGGAGACCAGCTCGCCCGCGTGCATCATCAGGTACTCGAGCACCTTGTATTCGTAGCTGGTCAAGTCGACCGGATTGCCGTTGGACGTCACCGTCTGGGCCGTTGTGTCCAGGGTGATCGGTCCGCATTCGAGCAAGGGTCGCGACCAGCCGCTGGCGCGACGCACCAGGGCATTCAGACGCGCAAGCAGTTCCTCGACGTGGAACGGCTTGACGAGGTAGTCGTCGGCGCCGTACTTGAGTCCCTGGACCTTGTCCTGCCATGACGAACGCGCGGTCAGGATCAGGATCGGGTAGCGCTGGCCGGATTCGCGCAAATGCCGGACGAGGTCCATGCCGGACATTTTCGGCAGACCCAGATCGATGATCGCGACATCGAACGGCACTTCGCGACCCAGATACAGCCCTTCCTCGCCGTCGCCGGCGGCATCGACGGCGAAGCCGTCGCGTTTCAGGCGTGCAGCGAGAGTCTCACGCAGGGGGGTTTCGTCTTCGACGAGCAGTACACGCATGGCATCCACTCCTTAGTCATTGGGCTTCACTTCGACGACCTTCACCTGGCCGTCCGGCGTGAGCACCTTTATGCGATAGATCTTGCGCTTTCCGATCTGCAGCTTCTGCACGCTCAGGACCTTGCCACTGTGTTCGCGCTGGACACGGTCGATCGCCTCCTGCACCTGGGCATCCGTGGCCAGGGCGGACGAGGTGCCCACAGCAGCGGATATCACGAATGCGCAAGCGAGTATCCGCAATGGGCTTGAAACGATCATGTGCGTGTGGTCGGGTTGGTCGGGCCGTGCAGCAGATGGCGCAAGCAGTCTCGTTGCCGGGTTTTGAATTCTGGCTGAACTTTGCCGCGTTGCCACTGGCGTGCGCAAGCCCGCAAGTACCCGATTCAATAGATTTCGGCTACGCAGCAACGCAGGCTGCCACCGGCCTTCTCGATCTCGTCCAGGGCGACTTCGCCGATCTCCAGACCCCATTCGTGCAAGGCCTGGCGCTGTCCCGGCGAGAGTGCACGGGCTGCGCGTGCGCTCAACCAGATGCGCTGATCCGACAGCGCTATCGCATTGCCGCAGAACGATTTCTTCTGCGCTTCGTCGATCTGGATCGTGCGTCCCGCATAGGCCCGGGCGATCGCCGCTGCGACTGCTGGATCGCGGAAACCATCCTCGGCGATGATCGCGGCGCGACTGGCCAGAATCGCGAGAACGACGTTGGTGTGGTACTCGCCCGCGGCCAGCTCGAAACAGAACGTCAGATGAAGGCCGAACGCATCGTGCATCGCCTTCGCGCCGGCCATGTCGCAGCGATCGGACAATCCGCAATACCCGATCCCGCGCGCGCGGTCGATGACCAGGGCGCCGGTCAACTCGGCGACACAGTCCGTTTCCGAGAGATCGCGCGTGCGATAGCCGAGCACATCGCCGAACCACGAGCGGATATCGGCGCGGGCCGCTTCGCGTTGCCGCACGGCATGGCGCATCCGGCCGATGATCAGCTGCCCACGAATGGTCGCGAAGACATTGTTCGGAAACACGCCGTCGGGAGCATCGGGATCACCTGGAAACGTGATCACCGGCAGATCGGCAGACAGCCGGCGCGCAAGTTCGGCGTGTTCGGAGAGCGCGCGTGCCGGATCCGGCACCATCGCCAGGTCCATGTAGCGATTGTCGCTTGCCGACTCGGCGGCAAGGGCGAACGCGATCGGACTGACGAGGAACGCCGCGCGCGCGGTGGCCGGTGCAGAAACGGTGAAACCCCCGGGTTTGGCGATCGCGGCGAGGAATGCATCAGGCGAGGTGACGATCATCGGCGTGGACCGCGCCCTGCGTTGTCGGGATGGCGGAAGCAACTGGTGAGGTGATCGTTGACCATTCCGGTTGCCTGCATGAGCGCATAGCAGATCGTGCTGCCGACGAAGCGGAAGCCGCGCTTGCGCATGGCCTTGCTCAAGCGGTCCGACTCCATCGTATGCGCGGGAACCTCGCCAGCACGTGACCAGTGATTGATGAGGGGCCGGCCCTCCACGAACTCCCACAGCCATGCATCGAGGCTGCCGAAATCGGCAATGACCTCCAGCGCAGCGCGTGCGTTGTCGCGGGCCGAATGGATCTTGAGCCGGTTACGGATCACTCCAGGATCCAGCATCAGTTTTTCCAGCGCCGAGTCGCGCATGCCGGCCACACGCTGGATATCGAAGTCATGGAAGACCTTGCGGTAGCGTTCGCGCTTGGCCAGCACCGTGCGCCAGCTCAATCCTGCCTGCGCACCCTCCAGCACGATGAACTCGAACAGCGCGTGGTCGTCGTGCAGCGGCACGCCCCATTCGCGATCGTGGTAGTCGCGCTCCATTGCACTGCCGGTCGACCACGGACAGCGCAGGCGCCCATCGGCGGCGTTTGCGTCAGCCACCGAACGGCCTGACCGGTTCAAGGGGGTCGAGATGCCTGCTCTGGAGCGAAGCGCGCAAGTCGAGAGTGCCGCGCCGGGCAGGGGCGATCGCGCGCGCGAAGGATTTGCGGTTGTCGATTTCCATGGGGCATTCCGATGGCAGAGGGCGAGCATAACGTTGTGCGCCCGTGCGCGCATCCCGACGCCTGGACCACCGACCCGACCCTGCGTGGCTGGGCCGCGCGTATGATGCGCGACCGTCGCCGATGCTGCTCCGATGTCCGCTCATGCCCGCCGCAATGCGCTGATTGCTCTTGTCCTGCTGACCCTGGTCTGGAGCTACAACTGGATCGTCATGAAGCAGGTCCTGCGCTATTCCGGGCCGATCGACTTCGTCGCATGGCGCGCCGCGCTGGCCAGCGTCGTGCTGTTCGGCTTGCTCGTGGTGCGGCGCGAATCGCTGCGCATGCCACCGTTCCTGCCAACCCTCCTGATCGGTCTCGCCCAGATCGCCGCGTTCGGAATCCTGATCCAGTCCGCGCTCATCGCCGGCGGTGCAGGCAAGACCGCCCTGCTCACTTACACGATGCCGTTCTGGGTCGTGCTCATTGCGCGCGTCGTGCTCGTCGAGCGCATCGCCGCGCGCCAATGGGTTTGCGTCCTGATCGCGGCAGCGGGATTGCTGTGCGTGATCGAGCCCTGGCGTGGCATGTCCGGTATCGCCAGCACCCTGCTCGCGCTCGGCGCCGGATTGAGCTGGGCGGTCGCGGTCGTGATTTCCAAACGGCTGTTCTCGCGCACGTCGGTATCGGCGCTGTCGTTGACGGCCTGGCAGATGTTGTTCGGCGCGATCGCGCTGGTGATCGTGGCCGCCTGGGTGCCGGAGCGTCCGATCGAGTGGACGGCGTATTTCGTCGGCGCATTGGCCTACAACGCCGTGCTCGCTTCTGGAATCGCCTGGCTGCTGTGGAGTGTCGTCGTCCAGCGTCTGCCCGCATCGGTCGCAGGCATGACCAGCCTTGCCGTGCCGCTTTGCGGGCTGCTGTTCGCCTGGGCCTTGCTTGGCGAACGCCCCGGTGCGGTCGAAGCGTTCGGCATCGCGCTGGTTGCCGTGGCCCTGATTGGCATCGTGCGCCGCTCAACCGGGCCGGTCGGGCCGGCGGACATCACAGCGGATGTGCCCGGCACCGAAAAGTCACCACGGCAGCGCGTCGAGGTCCACATTGCCGCCGGACAGGATCACCCCGACCCGCTGGCCGGCGAAAATGCCCGGATGAGCGAGCACGGCAGCGAACGCGATCGCCGCTGAGGGTTCGACGATGATCCTGAGGCGTTCCCAGAGCAGGCGCATCGCGGCGATGGTGGCGTCGTCATCGATCGGCAACACGCGCACCGCGTGCTCGCGCAGCAGCGTGAAGTTGATTTCGCCGATGATCGCGCGCAGACCGTCGCACAGTGTGTCGGGGGTCATCGCGTCGATGCGCCGCCCCTGGCGCATCGATTCGAAAGCGTCGGCGGCACCGCTGGGCTCTGCGGCAAACAGGCGGGTAGCCGGTGCAAGGGCTTGCGCACTGATGGCGGTGCCGCCGAGCAGGCCACCGCCGCCGATCGGAGCGATCAGCGCATCGAACGGGCCACAGCTGCGAATGAGTTCGCGCGCTGCGGTCCCCTGACCGGCGATCACTGCCGGATCGGTGAACGGGTGCACGAGTGTTGCGCCGGTGTTGATGCGCAGGCGCTCGGCTTCGGCCTCGCGCGCGGCGTGATTCGGCGCGCAGCGATGCACGCTGGCGCCGTAGTGGATGATCGCTGCGACCTTTGAGCGTACGGCGTTTTCCGGGACCACGACATGCGCTGGAATGCCGCGTGTCTGCGCGGCCAACGCGAGCGCGGCACCATGGTTGCCCGAGGAATGGGTGACGACACCCTGCCGCGCAACGGCATCGGTCAGCGACCACACTGCGTTGCATGCGCCGCGGAACTTGAACGCGCCCACGCGCTGGAAGTTCTCGCACTTGAAATGCACTTCGGCACCGGCTAGCGCATCGAGCGAACGCGAACGCAGGACCGGGGTCACATGGGCATGGGCGGCGATGCGCTCGGCGGCGCGTTCGACGGATGCGAAATCAAGTTCCGGTTCGACTGACGACATCGAGGACATGCTGGCGGGCTGCGGAAAGGATGGGTTGCGGAGCGCGACCATACACGGCTAGCCTCGCTGCGATCCACTTGCAAGCCAGGCCCGCCTCCTCGATGTCTGCGCAAACCGTCCGCGAACCCCTGATCCGCCTGTCCGACTACCAGCCGCCCGCGTGGCACGTCGACGCGATCGACCTGGAGTTCGACCTCGATCCCGCGTTGACCGTCGTCACCGCGCGCTTGCAGGTGCGCCGCGATGAACGCGCCCTCGCCGGGTCATTGGAGCTGGATGGCGAGGCACTGGAGCTTATCGAACTCGTTGTCGACGGGCGCCGGCTCCACGCCGGCGAGTATCGAATCGATGCGCGCGGATTGAGCATTCCCGATCTGCCAGCCCGCGCAGTCATCCAGACCCGTTCGCATGTCCGTCCGGCCGTCAACACCGCACTGGAGGGTCTGTATCTGAGCGGCAGCGCCGAGCGCGGATTCCTGCTCACGCAGTGCGAGGCGGAAGGATTCCGGCGGATCACCTGGAGCATGGACCGCCCCGATGTGCTCTCGCGCTACAGCGTGACCCTGCGTGCCGATCCCGAGCGCTTTCCGGTCCTGCTCGCCGCCGGCAACGCCGACGGCAACGGCATCCTCGCGGATGGACGGCACTGGGTGCGGTTCGTCGATCCGCAACCCAGGCCAAGCTACCTGTTTGCAATTGCGGCCGGATTTCTGGAGTGCATCGAAGACGCCTGGGTGACCGCCGAGGGCCGCCGCGTGCGCCTGCTGATCTGGGCCGAGGCCGATGCGATCGGACAATGCGCGCACGCAATGGAATGTCTCAAGGCCGCGCTGGCCTGGGACGAGCGGCGCTTCGGGCGCTGCTACCAGCTCGACGTGTTCCATGTCGTCGCGACCCACGACTTCACGATGGGCGCGATGGAAAACACCGGCCTCAACATCTTCAACACGAAATACCTGCTGGCCGATCCGGATCACGCGACGGATGACGACTATCGCCACGTGCTCGCCGTGGTCGGGCACGAATACTTCCACAACTGGACCGGCAACCGGGTT
>Ga0307505_10000355_pt1 | contig 52398 bp, 55 predicted proteins | sample 23_S_MG_FD_202183 | JGI IMG/M metagenome (GOLD analysis project Ga0307505, IMG submission 202183) | Soil microbial communities from Populus trichocarpa stands in riparian zone in the Pacific Northwest, United States - 23_S | ecosystem: Environmental > Terrestrial > Soil > Riparian zone > Trees...
CAAGAAGATCGCCGAGGAGGTTACGGCAGCGGGCGGCGGCGCGGGCGAGAAAGTGCTGATCGTCGACGACCTCGTCGATACCGGCAAGACCGCGAAGCTTGTGCGCGAGATGTTGCCGAAGGCGCATTTCGCGACGGTCTATGCGAAGCCCATGGGACGGCCGCAGGTCGATACGTTCATTACCGAAGTTTCGCAGGATACCTGGATCTTTTTTCCCTGGGATACGGGGCTCGCGTTTCAGCCGCCAATCACGGCCGGCTCGGAGTAAATCATGCTCGGCTGGTTTCATAAGATGTTGCCGCGCGAAGAGCGCTTTTTCGAAATGTTCGAGAAACATTCGCGGGCGGTGGAGAGCGGCGCGGAGGCGCTGCGCGCCATGCTCAACGGCGGCAATTCCATCGCGCAGAATTTCCAGACGGTCATGGACCGCGAGCATGACGCGGACGACGTAACGCGTGACGTCTTGATGGCGGTGCGCCGCACTTTCATCACGCCGTTCGATCGCGGCGATATCAAGGATCTGATCGGATCGATGGACAACTCCATCGACCAGATGCAGAAGACCGCGAAGGGAATCATCCTGTTTGACGTGACCGAGTTCACGCCGCAGATGAAGGAAATGGGCGACGTCATCGTGCGCTGCTCGCAGCTCGTGCGCGAGGCGATGCCGCGCTTGCGTTCGATCAGCAAGGAAGCGAACCGGCTCACAGAGATCAGCCAGGAATTGTCTCGTCTCGAAGGCCGCGCCGACGAAATGCACGACGCCGGTCTGCGCGAACTGTTTCTGTCGCAGGGCCGCACGGATGCGATGGCTTTCATCGTCGGCAACGAGGTTTACGACCATCTCGAAAAGGTCGTGGACCGCTTTGACGACGTCGCGAACGAAATCCACGGCATCGTGATCGAACACGTCTGATTTGCCGCCGGGGCGGGGAAGATGGAAATAGCGCAGATCGCGTTTCCGCTGCTGATCGGGCTTATCGGCATTGCGCTGCTGTTCGACTTCCTGAACGGGTTGCACGACGCGGCGAATTCGATCGCGACCATCGTTTCGACGCGCGTCCTGAAGCCGCAAATGGCGGTGGCCTGGGCTGCGTTCTTTAACTTCATCGCCTTCCTGTTTTTCGGCCTGCATGTCGCCGAGACGCTCGGCGTCGGCATTGTGTCGGCGAACGTCATTGACGCGCAGGTGATTTTCGGCGCGCTGATGGGCGCAATCGCCTGGAATATCATCACCTGGGCGTTCGGTATTCCGTCGAGCAGCTCGCACGCGCTGATCGGGGGGTTGATCGGAGCCGGGGTCGCGAAAGCGGGGCCGTCGTCCATCGTGATCGGCGGCGTTGCCAAGACCGGCCTCGCGATTTTTCTGTCGCCGATGCTGGGCTTCGTGCTCGCGCTTTTCCTGATGCTCATTGTGTCATGGCTGTTCGTGCGCGCGTCGCCCTATTCGGTCGACAACGTCTTCCGCTCGCTGCAATTCGTCTCAGCGTCGATGTATTCGCTCGGCCACGGCGGCAACGACGCGCAGAAGACCATGGGAATCATCGCGGTGCTGCTCTATTCGCAGGGGATGCTCGGCTCGGAATTTTACGTCCCGTTCTGGGTGGTCATTACCTGTCAGGCGATGATGGGGCTCGGTACGCTATTCGGCGGCTGGCGCATCGTGAAAACCATGGGCTCGAAGATCACGCGGCTGACGCCCGTGCAGGGCTTCTGCGCGGAGACGGGCGGCGCGGTCATGCTGTTTGCGGCCACCTCGCTCGGCATTCCGGTCTCGACGACGCACACGATCACGGGTTGTATCATCGGCGTGGGCGCCGCGAAGAAGGTCTCGGCCGTGCGCTGGGGCGTCGCGCATGGCATTGTCATGGCCTGGATCATCACGATGCCGGCCTCGGCACTGATTGCCGCGCTCAGCTATTATGCGGTGGGGCTGTTCGGCTGAAGGAGAATGCGATGAACGAGGACGTCTTTAACACGAGCATCCGCAAATTTCTGAAAGTGGTGGGCGTGACGTCACAACGCGAGATCGAAAGGGCGGTGCGGGACGCACTCGAAGCCGGCACGATCAAGGGCAAGGAATCATTGCCCGCCAAGGTGACGCTGTCGGTTGGGAAGGTGAACCTGACGTACGAAATCAACGGGTCGATCGAGTTGGCTTGACGGGACGGCAATCACGGTTCCAGCATTGGAACCCGGAACCCGGCAGTGCGTTGTGAAACCGATGCCGGACGCCGCGCGGCGCTCCCTGCCGCCGGCCAGCAATATGGGGCGACGCCATGGGCCTTCTGATCAGTATTCTCGTCACGTTTCTTGTTGTTTTTCTCGTTCTCTATCTCGTCGACCGGTTGCCGCTCGACGGGCGCGCGAAACAGATCGTGCGCATCATCGTGATTATCATCGGTATTCTGGCGCTGCTGCGCTATCTGGCCGTTTTCTAGCGATCAGGCGAACTCGACTCCCAGACGATTGTTCTGCCGCCAGATCTGGCGGCAGGCGCGCCTGTGGCTGATGGCCACGAAGATCAGATCGAAGGCCAGCGACGTATTGGACTCGTCCGGCAGCTCGATATAGGCGCCTTTCGGACTGATATTGCGCACCACGCAATTGATGGCCGGCCAGCGCGGATGCATATCGATGCGCACTTCTCTGCGTGTCGAAATTCGTGGCTCGCTTCTGCGATCGAGCATTTCCCAATTCTCCTCCGGCGAGGTGCATCTTCGCATGGACACACGCGGGTCGCGCGCCGTTCCGGGTGTTAGGCTTAAACGGATGGGTTAACGCTCAGATGGTGGAGCGCCGCAGGCGCAGCGCATTGCCAACGACGCTGACGGAGGAGAAGGCCATCGCCGCCGCGGCGACGGCTGGCGTCAACAAGACACCCAACAGCGGATAAAATACGCCCGCGGCGACCGGCACGCCCGCCGCGTTGTAGGCGAAGGCGAAGAACAAATTCTGCCGGATGTTCTTCATGGTTGCGTGCGACAGCTGCCGCGCGCGCACGATGCCGACAAGGTCGCCTTTCACCAGCGTGATGCCGGCGCTTTCCATTGCAACGTCCGTGCCGGTGCCCATGGCGATGCCGACGTCTGCCGCCGCGAGGGCGGGCGCGTCGTTCACGCCGTCGCCGGCCATCGCGACCACACGGCCCTTGGCGCGCAATTCCTCGACGATCTTTTTCTTGTCCTCGGGCAGAACCTCGGCGTGAACCTCGTCGATGCCCAGCCCCCGCGCGACCGCGTTCGCGGTGGTGCGGTTATCGCCCGTCAGCATGACGATGCGGATGTTTTCGGCATGGAGTGCTTTCAGCGCTTCCGGTGTCGTCGGCTTCACGGGGTCGGCGATGGCGAGAATGCCTGCAACCTTACCGTCAATCGCGGCGAAGATCGCGGTGGCGCCGTCGGCGCGCAGCTTATCCGCTTCGTCCGCGAGCGCGTCCGTCGTGACACCGATTTCTTTCAGATACTTCGCGTTGCCGAGCACGACGGATTTACCTTCGACCTTGCCGATCACGCCCTTGCCGACTGGCGAGTCGAAATCGCTCACGGTCGCGAGTTGCAACTCGTGTTCCTCCGCTGCCGCGACAATCGCGTGGGCGAGGGGATGCTCGCTCGCGCGCTCCAGGCTCGCGGAGAGGCGCAGCACTTCGTTCGCTTCGAAGCCCGATGCGGACACGACTTTTGTCACCTTCGGCTTCCCTTCGGTGAGCGTGCCGGTCTTGTCGATCACGAGCGTGTCGACTTTCTCCATTCGTTCGAGCGCGACCGCGTTTTTGATCAAGACGCCCAGTTCCGCGCCGCGTCCGACACCGACCATGATCGACATGGGCGTGGCCAGACCGAGCGCGCAGGGGCAGGCGATGATCAGCACGCTCACCGCAGCGACAAGGCCGTAGGCGAAGCGTGGCTCGGGGCCGAAGATCGACCAGGCAATGAAGGCTGCAATGGCGATCAGGATTACGAGCGGCACGAACCAGCCTGCGACCTGATCGGCGAGGCGCTGAATAGGAGCGGCGGTGCGCTGCGCGTCGGCCACCATCTGCACGATGCGCGCGAGCAGCGTGTCGCGGCCGACCTTGTCGGCGCGCATCACGAGCGCGCCGGACTGGTTGATTGTACCGCCGATCAATTTCGCGCCGGTTTCTTTCGTCACCGGCATCGACTCGCCCGTGACCATCGACTCGTCGAGCGATGAGCGGCCATCCAGCACTTCCCCGTCCACCGGCACCTTTTCGCCGGGACGCACGCGCAGCCGGTCGCCCGCGACCACGGAGTCGAGCGGCACCTCTTCCTCGCTCCCGTCCGTATTCAGCCGGCGCGCGGTCTTGGGCGCGAGATTGAGCAGCGCCTTGATCGCGCCTGACGTGTGCTCACGCGCGCGCAGTTCGAGCACCTGCCCGAGCAGGACGAGGACGGTGATGACCGCGGCTGCCTCGAAATAGACTGCGACCGCGCCGTGGTGATCGCGGAATGCTTCGGGGAAGATGCCAGGCGCGAGCGTTGCGACGACACTGTAGAGCCACGCCACGCCCGTGCCCATTGCGATCAGCGTGAACATATTGAGGTTGCGCGTGACGAGCGACTGCCAGCCGCGCACGAAGAACGGCCAGCCGGCCCACAGCACGACGGGTGTCGCGAGTGCGGACTGAATCCAGTTGGCGTAGGGCTGCTCGATCAGATCGACGCCGAGCAGATGGCTGCCCATTTCGAGCGCGAAGACCGGGATTGTGAGCGCGAGGCCAATCCAGAAGCGGCGCGTCATATCGGCGAGTTCTGGATTGGGGCCGCTGTCGGCGGAGACGAGCAGCGGTTCGAGCGCCATGCCGCAGATCGGGCAGGAGCCGGGTCCCTCTTGCCGGATCTCGGGGTGCATCGGGCAGGTGTAGATCGTGCCCGCGGGGACGGGCGTGGCGGGTGTTTTATCTTTCTCGAGATAGTGAGCGGGATCGGATTCGAACTTCTCGCGGCAGCGCGCGGAGCAAAAATAGTAGGTGCGCCCGCCATGCGCCGCGCGGTGCCTCGCCGTGTGCGGATCGACCTTCATCCCGCAGACCGGATCGGTCATGAGATGCTGCGAATGATATTCCGCGCCGTGCGTGTGTGAATGGGCCATGCCTCGCCGTCTCTTCTTGTTTTATATACCCCTAGGGGGTATATAGGCCTCATGCATGGACAAGCCAAGACCTCGGTACTGAAACGCCTTCAACGCATCGAAGGGCAGGTGCGCGGATTGACGCGGATGGTCGAGGACGACCGCTATTGTATCGACATCGTGACGCAGGTGGCGGCAGTGCGAGCGGCGCTCCGGCGCGCTGAAGAAGAAATCCTGCGCGATCACGTCGCGCATTGCGTTGAGGACGCGATCAAGTCCGGCAACCGCGCCGATCAGCGCAAGAAGGTCGCCGAGTTGATGGATGTGTTCGGAAGGGCGGAGCGGTAGAGCCGTTTCGTTCAATGGAGCGGCGGGAGAGCCAGCCCGATCTCGGCGTTTTCCTCCGGCGTTGCGTTCCAGTAGCTATAACGTTGGGCCGTTTCCTGGAAGTGTCGCAGCGTTTCCGGCGTGACAGGCGGAACCGCGGCGCCGGGTGTCAGAACATTGCCGATCTCGAGGAAGAATCGTGCCATCCGCGGGGTGCTGACGATATAGGAGACGGCGGAGACGCGTGTGCGATTGCGGAAGGCGTGGCGCGCGCCACCCGGTACATGAAATACTCCGCCCGGTTCGATGCGGAGCCAGCGGCCGCCGTTTTCGGTATCCGCAAAACCCTCCAGTTCGCCTGCGATCATGAGGAAGGTTTCGGGATCGGCGTGGCTGTGCAGCGGCACAGTGCCGCCGGGCGGGATCGTGCCGCGCATGACGCAGATGTCGCCGTCGAGTTCGTCCGGCTCGCCGAGGAGCTGAATGGTTGGCCCCATCAGGTCGATGATCGGCGACTCGCCGGCGACAAGGTAGGCGCTGCGCTCATGTGATCCGGGCTGTGCCATGCGGCCTCCTCCTCGCGTCAGGTTCCATGGCTTGCCGAAGTGATTTAAGCCTCGAACGCACGCCTTGCTCGAACGTTCCAGTCAGGAGAATTTCTTCCGCGCCAGCGCCGCACCTTGTGCGAGCGCGCGCAGCTTGGCGTACGCGATGTCGCGGCGCATGGGCGCCATGCCGCAATTCGTGCAGGCGACGATCTTTTCCTTCGCAACGTATTTGGTCGCTCCTGTGAGGAGGGCGGCGACTTCGTCCGGTGTCTCGACCTTGTCGCTCGCGACATCAATTGCGCCGACCAGCACGTCCTTGCCGTCCAAGAGCTTCATCAGGCTCATCGGCACCCTGGCGTGCATGCATTCGAGCGATACCTGATCGATCTTGCTGCGCGCCAGCGGCGGGAAAATTTCTTCGTATTGCCGCCACTCGCCGCCGAGCGTTTCCTTCCAGTCGTTATTGGCCTTGATGCCGTAGCCGTAGCAGATGTGAACGGCCGTCTTGCATTTCAGCCCTTCGGCCGCGCGATGCAGCGCCTCGATGCCCCAGTCCTTCACCTCGCTCATGTACACATTGAAGGCGGGCTCATCGAACTGCACGACATCGACGCCGTCGGCTTCGAGCGCGCGCGCTTCCTGATTGAGGAGAGAGGCGAACGCCATCGCCATCTTCACCTTGTCGCCATAGTGACGGTCGGCAATCGTGTCGATGATCGTCATGGGGCCGGGCAGCGTGAATTTCAGCTTGCGCTTCGTGTGCGTGCGCGCCGTGCGCGCCTCCATCTCATGCACGCGGCCTTTCAGCTTCAGCTCGCCGACGACCTGCGGGACCATCGCCTTGTAGCGGTCGGCGCGGATCCCCATTTCGATCTTGTGCGCGAAGTCGATGCCGTCAATGCGCTCAAGGAAGCCGTGGACGAAATGCTGACGCGCCTGTTCGCCGTCGGTGACGATGTCGATGCCGGCGTCCTCCTGCTCCTTGACTGCGAGCAGCGTCGCGTCGGCCTTCGCGGCAGTCAGTTCATCGCCTTCGAGCCGCCACGGCGCCCAGAGCTTGTTCGGCTCGGCGAGCCACGACGGTTTCGGCAGGCTGCCGGCAACGGACGTTTCGAACATGACGCTACCCCCTTGATGAAGGCGGCATCATAGGGGTTCGCAAAGCGAACGCAGCCCATTTCTCGGCGGGCGGAGGCCCAATCAGCGTCCTCGCGAAAGCGGGGACCCAGAGCCGCAGGCAAATGCGCGAGTGGTTCTGGATTCCCGCTTTCGCGGGAATGAGCGGGAGATTTAGTCTCGACCCGCTTCGACGATCTTGAGGGCCAGGAGCTCCGGGTTGGTGAAATTGACCTGATGGCTGCCGGGCATCTGCACGAGCCGATAGAGGCCGAGCCGGCTCGACATGCGCGGGTGCCAGCCCCACTCGGCGCCGGGCGGGAGCGCGATGTCCTCGGTGCAGTTGATGTAGCTCTTCGGGGTCTGGAGCGAGAAGAAGGTCTTGAGCGGCACCGCGTCGGTGTGGCTGCGGCGGGGCGCCGGCGAGAGGCGCTCGTCATAGATGCGTTTGGCGAGCGCAAAGTCGCCGTCGTTGAGGAAGACCTCGCGCCAGATCGGGAAAGGGAGCATGGCGCTGCCGTCGGGCTGCGCGATCTGCTCGAACAGCGCGCGATAGTGCGGCGGCGTGTTGCTGTCGAGGTTGTCGCCGTCGTTCAGCACGAACGCATTCCAAAAGACAAGGCGACGGATGCGGTCGGGCAGTTCCTCGGCCACGCGCTGGATGACCGTGCCGCCGAAGCTGTGGCCGACGAGCACGAAGTCGCGCAGGTCGCGGTCGCGGATGTAGTCGACGATCGAGGCGACGCAGTCGGCGTGGGAGATACCCTTGTTCGAGCCGGGGTCATGCCCGGCGATGGTCGGCGTCCAGACCTGATGCCCCATACGCTGCAGGAGCGACGCGACCGTGTCCCAGCTGCGGTCGTCCTGCCAGGAGCCATGCACCAGTACGAATTTGTATTTCATCGTTTCCTCCAATTTTTCGGAGGAGCCTAGACGTGCGGCCTGGCGGTCGCGCGCCTGTAAGTGCAATAAACGCTCAGGCGTGGAGCGTGCGGCGGAAGGCGGCGGGGGCGGCGCCGAATTCGGCGCGGAAGCGGCGAGCGAAGTGACTCGGCTCGCGGAAGCCGCAACGGGAGGCAATCTCGCCGATGCTTTCGTTCGTGAAGCGTGCGTCTGACAAGAATTGTTTTGCGCGTTCGAGACGCAGGCCCATCAGTACTGTCGCAAAGCTCGTCTCTGCCTCGGCGAACAGAAGATGCAGGTAGCGGCGCGAGATTCCGCTTGTGTCGGCGACTGATTGCGAATCGAGCGCACAGTCGTGCATGCGCTCGCGCATGTTCAGCCGGACGCGTTGAAGGAGGGCTTCGCGATGCGCGGATTTCGTTGCCAGTCCGCGTCCGCCCGCGAGCGACAGGAGCGCACCGAGTTCATCCGCGACCGACGCCCGCGGCAATGTCAGCTCATCGAAATCTCGCTCGGCCAGATGGCCGATTGTTCGCGCGAGCTTTCGCCCCCAGCCCGATGCGTTGAACGGCGTGGCGGTCGCGTTCTCTGGCTCGGGCAGCCATTGCCGCAGCCAGTCCTCGGGCATCTGCATTGACAGGCAACGGTTCTCATTTGGAAACGAAAATGAATACGGCGCCATGCTGTCGATCAGCACGCAGTCGCCCCGCTGCACGAGCGCCTCGCGTCCGCGCTGGCGTGCTTTCAGCCGGCCCGCACGCATATAGAGAAGATAGAAAGTGTGCTTGCGGCTGCCGGCGATGGCGTGCTTCGTGCGCCAGACTTCCTGGGCCGTCGTGTCGGCGTAGTTCAGGTCGATCGGGCCGAACGGATGCTGCGTAATGGCGGCGGAGAAATCCCTCGGCGCCGGGCTGTCGGCTTTCATCTCGAGGAAGACTTCGCAGATCGCGTCGACCCAGTAGCTCAAGGCCTCGCCGGGCCGTGATCGGGCCGTGGACCAGTGCCGTGCCCCTTCCGCCATTGCCATTCCCGCCATGCCCCTTCGGCCGCGGGAGCGATCATAGCCGGGATAGGGCGGCCGGACATGCCTTGCGGGGCGACCCCGCCGCCGCTTATCAAGGCATTGGGCCGACGTGGCGGAATGGTAGACGCATGGGACTTAAAATCCCTTGGGGTGGCAACGCCCCGTGCAGGTTCGAGTCCTGCCGTCGGCACCAAGGGACGCGAAGGGGCATGACCGCCTTCAGTGCAGGCAGTTCGTCCGCACCAGGAGCGTCATCGGGTCGAGCTCGAATTCGTCCGCGAGACTCTTTCCGAACAATTCGAGCCAACCCGCCTGCGCCTTGTAGGCGGCCTTCTCGCGCGCGCCGGGACAGTCGAATTTTTCGCCGGCCATGTTCTGCAAATGATGCACCAGCTCGTGAACGAGCAGGGACACTTCACCGGGTGTGCTGCCGGTCCAATGGTCGGGCAGATAGATCGTCCGGCTACGATCGTCATAGATCGCGAACACATCCTTGCCGAGTTCCGGCGGCGCCGATTTGCCCGCCTCTGCTGCGACGCGATCCGGCATCGCCCCTTGCAGGCGGCTGTAGCGTACCGCGGCCATCTTGGCCGGCGGCGCCAGCTCAATTCGCGGATGTTCGGGTGCGCCTAACAGGCCGTAGTTGACCGAAAGCCAGGTGACGAGCACCGTGAGGAGTGTGTGCATGGTTTGCTCCCTTCGCCGCAGCGGCGGAACTGCGGCGCGCGTGTCGGTCGGGGAGCATCGTTCGGCTGCGCATTCGGCGCTTTACGATACGCTTGTCTTTTTCTTACGATAGCATTGTGAACTGGACATGCGGAGGTTCGTGCCATCATTAGATCGCGGCTTAAGCGGAGTTTGCGGTTTGAATTATTACTTTCACGACTGCGTCCTGGACTTCGAATGCCGCGAGCTACGCCGCGGTGAAACGCTTGTCTCGGTCGAGCCGCAGGCCTTCGATCTGCTGCTGTATCTCATTCGAAATCGCGCCCGCGTCGTCAGCAAGGACGAACTGATTTCCTCTGTGTGGGGCGGCCGCATCGTCTCCGATTCCGCGCTGACCACGCGCATCAACGCCGCGCGCGCGGCGATCGGCGACAGCGGCAAGACGCAGAGCCTGATCAGGACGTTTCCGCGCAAAGGCTTCCGTTTCGTCGGCGAGGTGCGCGACGACGCACCCATCTTGCGGGAGGCGGCGCCGGTCGTCGTGCGCGCCGAAGCGCGCGCATCCTGCGTGCTGATGGGGGAAGACGAGGGCGCGATCGGCGACGCGCTGCGCCGCGGTCGCGAGGCGGTGACGGAGAGGCTTTCGCAGGGTGGGGCGACGCTGCATCCGACGCCGGCCCACACGATGATCGCAAGCTTCGTCGACGCGGCGCAGGGCGTGCTGGCGGCCGCCGCCGCGCGCGCAGCGCTGGCCGAGATGAACCGGGCCTTGCCGGTGGAAAGCCGCGTTCACTACCGTTTCGGCATTGCGCTTGGCGAGGTGGGAAACGGCAGCGAGGGTCCCGGCGGCGCCGCCGTCGAGCAGGCCGCCGCGCTCGGACTCGCGGCCCATCCCGATGCAATCCGCATTAGCGAACCTGTGCAGGCGCAGTTGCCGGCCGATTTCGGTTTTGCGACGGCAAGGGCAGGAAGCCACGAGTATGAACTGGACGTGGGCGGACAGTCCGGCTCCGCCACGGGGCTGCCCGTGCAGTTGCTGGCGGCGGACTTGTCATTGCCGGACCGGCCTTCGATCGTATTGCTGCCGTTCAACGTGGTGGGCGACGAGCGCGAGCAAAGCGAGGCGCTGGCGGAGGGACTGCGCCTCGATATCCAGAATGCGCTCATCAAGATGTCCAGCGTGTTTCTGCTCGCGGCCGGCAGCGCCAACGCGATGCGCGGCTGGTCCGGTGCCGAAGCGGCCGCGCGCACCGGCGTCCGCTACGCGCTCGAGGGCACCGTGCAGCAGTCGACCGGTGAGGTGCGTGTGAACGCGCAGCTCATCGACACGGTCGGCGGCACCGTGTCGTGGTCGGAGCAATATAGCCGCCCGCTCGACCACAATTTTGCCCTGCAGGACGAGATCACCGAGTGCATTGTGACGGCGCTCGACATCAAGCTCGCCAGCGGCGAGCAGGCCCGCATCTGGCACAAATGCCTGAACGATCCGCAGGCGCGCGAATGCTTCTATCGCGGCGTGCAGGCCTTCATCCGCATGAATCGCGAGTCGATTGCGAGCGCGCGCGTGTTCTTCGAGCGCGTGGTGGAGCTCGCGCCGGACTCGCCCTATGGCCCCACCTGGATCGCGCTCTGCCTTTGGTTCGAGTCGGCCCGCGGCTGGGCCGATCCGGTCGAGGCGCGCGAGCAGGCCGGCGTCTGGGCGGAACGCGCCGTCGCCATGGATGACGCCGACGGCCAGGCGCACACCGTGCTCGGCAATGTACGGCTGCTGCAACGGCGTTTTGACGAAGCGCTCGCCGTCGCGCGTGAGGCGCTTGAAATCCGTCCCGGCTGCGCCAATGCCAACGGATTTCTCGCCAACGTGCTGCTCTATTGCGGCGAGCCGCAGCAGGCGATCCGGCACGCGCGGCGCGCAATCCGGTTCATGCCGATCTATCCGCCGTGGTTCGTCGAGATTCTCGCGGCCGCTTACCGGGATGCGGGTATGCCCGATCTCGGCGCCATCACGGCCCGGGAGGTGTTGCGTGTCATGCCGGCGGCGACGGAAGCGCGGCTCGTGCTCGCAAGTGCGCTCGTGCGCTGCGGCTGGTTGGCCGACGCGCGGCGCGTTGCGGGGGAGGCGAACGAACTGGACGCGAAACTGACGCTGGAACGGTGGGCGTCGTCACAGCCTTACCGCGATCGGAATGCGTGCGACGCCATCATGAGCGATCTGCGCCGGGCCGGAATCCGCCCGTCGGGTTGAGGTCCGCATATTCGTTAAACGTGCTTTAGCCATGCCGGGTAACGGCCCCGCAACGGATTTTGCGTAACAATTGCAGTTGCGCGGTTTTGCGCTTCCAGGTGCCGCATTTGCGGCAAGGCTGCCGACCGCCGGAGCGAAGCGATGGACCGGCTTTGTGTCATCGCAGACAACAGCGAGCTCGCACGCGATGTGGGCGCGCGGCTACGCGGCTTGTTTGAGCCCTCGATCTTCACGCTCGACCGTCTGCCGGAAGCGCTGCCCGCGGAATACACCTTCGTCGATGTCGATTTGCGCAAAGGCGCGTGCTCAGACCTGCGTAGCTGGTTGAAGCGGCGTCCGCGCGATGCGCGCGTCGTTTTTTGCGTGCGCCGTGACTCGCACGCGGAGGCGGTGCAGGCGCACGCAATCGGTGCGACGGGTCTGATCGCTCGTCCATATACAGCCGACGGTCTGCGCGCGAAATTTGATGAAGGCCATTCGCTCACATTCATTGCCGACGGTTTCGACGCCGAAGGGCTCACCGGCATCGGTATCGGCGCCGGGACGCTCCACGAAATCTTTGAAGCCGCGCTCGCGGGCGGGCCGATCGATCCGAAGACGCTCCACAAGGCGGGCGACGCGGTTGTCGGCACGATCGACGAGCAGGGGCTCTCGCGCTGGGTCGAGGTCGTGCGCAAGCATCACAGCCAGACCTATCAGCACTGCCTGCTGGTGACGGGGGTTGCGGTCGGCTTCGCGCGCCTGCTTGGCTTCAGCCGCGCCGACAAGCAGCGGATCGCCGCTGCCGGGCTCGTCCATGACATCGGCAAGGCGAAAATCCCGCTCGACATTCTGGAGAAGCAGGGACCGCTCGACCGTGCGGAAACGGTGCTGATGCGCGAACACCCGATGCTGGGCTTCGAGGCGCTGAAGACTTCGCCGGGGCTTCAGCCCGAGATGATCGACATGGTGGTCCATCACCACGAATATCTCGACGGCTCGGGTTATCCGCACGCGCTCGAAGCCCGGTCGATTTCCGATCTTGTGCGCACGATCACGATTTCCGATATCTATGGCGCGCTGATCGAGCGGCGCAGCTACAAGCCGGCTCTGTCGCCGAACGAGGCCTATGATATTTTGTCGTCGATGGGCGGCAAACTCGACAAGGACCTCGTGCGCGAATTCCGGGCTATCGCCAAAGCCTGATTCCGCGCTAAAAAATCCGCATGAAAGAGCCTTGGCAGGATGACCGCGTTCAGCGCGGCATGGACGCGATGTGGGCGTTGCGGCGCGAGCGCATCGCAGCGGGCGACAAGCACATCGGCTGGAAGATCGCCTTCGGACCCAGGGCCGTGCAGGAAAAGCTCGGCATCACCGCGCCGCTTGTCGGCTTCCTGACCGAAAGCCGCGTGCTGCAATCGGGCGGGACGGCGAGCCTCGCGGGGTGGGGGAAGCCCATCGGAGCCGGAGATTGCCGTCCACATGGCGCGCGATCTTGGAGCGGGCGCCGATGTCGCCACGGCGACGGCCGCTATCGGCAAGCTCGGGCCCGCGTTCGAGCTGATCGACTCACCGACGCCGCCCTCGGATCCGGAAGCTGTGCTCAAGGGCAACATCGCGCATCGCCACGTCGTGCTGGGGCCGACCGGCATGGCGGCGCTCAAACAGATGACGGGCCGTCTCTATCGTGACGACGCGGAACTTGCGTCCGCGAAGGACGTGATGGCGGCTCCCGGCGATCCGCGCGTGCTGATTGCCTATGTTGCCGATTATCTCGCGGCTTTCGGCGAGCAGTTGCGCGCGGGCGATCTCGTGATCTGCGGGTCGGTCACGGCACCGTTTCCGGTCGAAGCGGGCGACAAAGGTATGCGCTTTGTGCTCGATCCGATCGGCGACGTTTCGGTGCGTTTCAGCCGCTGAGCGCTATTCGCCGACCGAGCTTTTTAATCTCGTTGCGTCGGTGACGGCGCGCACGCCCGGTACGTTTTCTGCCACGACGCGCATCGCCGTCTGCTGATCGTGCGACATGGCGATACCTTCGATCTTGGCGATGCCGTTACGCACGGCCACCTCGATCTGCGCCGAGGAGAACCACGGCTCGGTTTTCATGCGCTTCATGATCTCTTTCTGGATGGCGTTGTCGTCGGCTGGCGCCGGGTCGCTCTTCTCATGCAGGCCGGCGAGCAGGCGAAGCAGGTCGGCGCGACTCACGATGCCGACGACATTGCTGCCGCGCACGATCGGCACGCGCTTGATGTTGTGGTTCTCGAAAAGCTTCGCGACCTGATCGAGCGGCGTATTTTCGTCGGCCGTCACAACCGGACGCGACATCACTTCGCCGGCAAACCGCGCATGCGACTTCACATAGTCGGTGGCGAGCTTTTCGTCGGAGATCATCAGCTCGAGCCACCAGGAGCGGTGCTTGGCGGTGGCGGTTTCCACGCGGCGGATGAGATCGCCTTCGCTGACGATGCCGACGAGCTTGCCGTTGTCGACGACCGGGACGGCACTGATGCGGTTCTTGAGAAGCAGTTTGGCAACGTCATTGACGCTCGTGTCCGGATAGACGCTCAGCACATCCGGTTCCATTACATCGGCCGCCTTCATGAATTCCCCCTGTCGCGCTTTTGGTCTTGGCGGTGAGCCTAGCATGGCCGTTGCGGACGGGGAGGCGGCCTTTCAGCTCGGCCGATAGCGATAAATCCACGCGTTGCGGTCGATCAGCTTTTCGCCGTCCCAAAGTAGCTTCAGATCGCGCGCCCAGCGCAGCGGGCCGCCCGCATGATAGATGCGGGCATTGAAGCGCGCGCCGTGCTGCATGCGCGCCGTGCGTTCTGCTCGCTCGGCCTCGTAAGAGCGGAAGGCGTCTGCCGGATCGTCCCGATGCGTGAGGTGGCGCGCGATGGCGACGGCGTCTTCGAGTGCTGCGCCCGCTCCTTGCGCCAGTGTCGGCAGCATCGGGTGCGCGGCGTCGCCGAGCAGCGTCACGCGGCCCTGGCCCCATTGCTTGAGCGGCTCGCGGTCGGCGAGCGCCCAGCGCTGGAAGGACTTCGCCGCCGTCAGGAGATCGCGCGGCATGGTGGACCAGCGGTCAAAGAGCTTGGGGATATCCGAGATGGTCGCGGGCTCGCTCCAGCTTTCCGCGCGCCAGCTATCGCGGAAGATCGCAACCACGTTGATCTGCTCGCCGCCCTTCACCGGGTAATGCACAAGATGCGCTTTCGGGCCGAGCCAAATGCGCGTGACGGGCTCGGAGAAAACCGGCGGCAGGCCGCGCGCGGGAACAAGTGCGCGCCACGCGACAAGGTCGTGGAAGATGGGTGCGGAGTCGCCGTGCAATCGTGTCCGCAGTTGCGACCACAGTCCGTCGGCGCCGATGAGTGCGATACCGAATTCTTCCTCGCTCTTGCCGTTGCGTTTCACAAGCGCAGTGGTGCCGCGTGCATGCGCCGCAAAGTCCGTGACCTCGGCGCCGTAAATGAACTCGATGTCCACGATGTTCTGCGCCGCCTCTAACAACACGCGCTGCAAGTCGGCGCGCAGCGTCACGAGCCACGGTGCGCCGAAGCGCGTCTCGGCGTCTTCAAGCGGCGCTTCAGCGAGCGTCTTGCCGCTGCGGCCATCGCCGACAATCACGCGCTTCGCGGTGACCGCGTGCTTCTTCATCGCCGCGAGCACGCCAAGACGGTCGAGTGCGCGCGAGGCGTTAGGTGTGAGCTGGATGCCCGCGCCGATCTCGGCGAGCCTTGTTGCGCGTTCAATGATGAGAGGGCGGAAACCTGCGCGCGCGAGCGAGATTGCCGTGGCTAGCCCGCCGATTCCGGCGCCAGCGATGAGGACGGTGCGTGCGCGGGCCAATGTGCGCCCGCGTCAGGCTGCCTTGCCGGTGTCAGCGCACTCCGCCGGGCGCGCCTGGTTCGGCGCGAGCGCAGTGTTGTGGCTGTAAAGAGTCGAGCAGTAGGGGCACACGATTTCGTTCGCGTCGCCCATGTCGAGATAGACGTGCGGATGGTCGTTCGGCGGCAGGGCACCCATGCATTTGAACTCGTGCGCGCCGATCTCGATTTTCGACACGCCGGGATCGTTATGGAAATGCGGAACGACGGAGTCGGCCATTTGATTTTCTGCCTGATCGGGAACCGGGCCGGACCATAGCGGCTCGCCCGCCAGAGCCCAAGTACCGGGTGGCGCTATTTCAATCCTACCTCCGCCGCAATTTATCCCCATATGCGGCAGCATGAAGCGGGTTGTCGCCCTTTTCGCCGTTCTGGCGCTGCTTACCGGCAGCGCGGCTTATTTCCTGCCGCGCGCGGAGCAGGCGCTTGCCTTGCGGTTGGCGGCGGACGACCCGGTGCGGCTTGCCGAATTGCGCCTCGCGATGACGCTCAATGCCGCTGCGGTCGCACGCGAGATCGAGGCGGCGCTCGCCGCCGACGACCCCGAACTCGCCGAAAGCTTTGTTGCGCTGGCCGACCAGCGCGGGATCGCGCTCGACCCGGCGCTGCGCGAGCGCGTGACGGCGGCGGGCTCGGCGCGCGAGCAGATCCGCCGCTACGCCTCGAATTTCGGGAAAGGTTTCGTCACGGGCAAGGCGGGCGACCTGGCTGGCATTGCGGGTGCGGCGACCGGCGATCTCTTCGTCTACGGCGACGTGCGCGACCTCGTGCGTGAAGGCACGCACTGGCTGAAAGGCCAGGAAGTCGATCCGCTGATGGCAGGGCTCGCGAGCGTCGGCCTGGCGGTTACGGCGGGCACTTATTTCGCGAGCGGCGCCGGCGCGCCCGCGCGGGCGGGCGTGACGTTGTTCAAGACGGCGCGGCGCACCGGCAAGATCGGCGTCAATCTCGCCGCCGACATGACGCGCATCGTGCGCTCGGGGCGCGGCGGCCGGGCCGTTGCGGCGCTTGCCGATGTCGGGCGCATCGAAGCGAAAGCCGGCGCGCGCGTCGCGATGGAAGGCATGAAGCACGCCGACGATGTCGCGGACCTCGCCAAGGTTGGCAAGCTCGCCGAGCGAAATGGCAGCACGACGCTGGCGATCCTGAAAACGCTCGGCCGCGGTGCGATTGCGATCGGCGCGGGCGCGGTCACAGGCGCGCTCTGGATCATGTGTGCGGCTACCAACATTTTCCTGCTGGTGCTCACACTCTCCACCCTGTTCGCGGTGCTGGTGCGCTGGCTGTGGCGGGCAGGACGGCTCGCTTTTCGCGGCGGACGCTACGTCGCGCAGAGCCTTGCGGCCACGGCCTGACCGCTCTGCGCGCGCCGCCTTGCGTTGACTTTCTAGTCCGCTAAGACCTTCCCCATGCCAAGTTTCAAAAATGGCGACGTTGAGATCGCCTATCTCGACGAGGGCGACGGCGAGCCGATCCTGCTCGTCCACGGCTTTGCGTCGAACAAGGAAGTGAACTGGGTCAATCCCGGCTGGGTCTCGACGCTCAAGGGCGACGGGCGGCGCGTGATCGCCTTCGACCATCGCGGGCACGGCCAGTCGACGAAGCTCTATGACGTGGCGGCTTACGGCGTCGACAAGATGGCGCTGGATGCCGTCGCCCTGCTCGACCACCTGAGGATCGAACGCGGCGATGTGCTCGGCTATTCGATGGGCGGGCGCGTGACGGGGCAACTCGCGAGCGCGCATGGCGATCGCGTGCGCTCGGCGACAATCGGCGGCATCGGCATTCGCCTGTGCGAAGCCGGCTTCAACAGCGACAAGATCGCGGACGCGCTGGAAGCGCCAAACGCGGACGGCATCACGGACGCGCAGGCGCTCGGCTTCCGCATGTTCGCGCTGCAGACCAAGAGCGACCTCAAGGCGCTCGCCGCCTGCATGCGCAACAACAACCGCACGATCTCGCGCGAGGCCGCGGCCTCGATCGGCGTGCCGGTACTGATCGCGACCGGCACGGAAGACACCATTGCGGGCTCTGGGGACGAACTCGGCGCTCTTATTCCCGGCTCGAAGGTGCTCAACATTCCTGGCCGCGATCACATGTTCGCCGTCGGTGATCGCGTCTTCAAGCAAGGCGTATTGGAATTTTTGAAGCAGCGGCCGTGATGTTGGAACGCACCCCGAAAACCGAAACCTTTGTCGGCGCGGCCGGCAACAAGCTTGCCGCGGACTCCTATGGCACCGGCGAACGCGCCGCGATCCTGCTGCATGGCGGCGGACAGACGCGCCATGCATTCGCAGGTACGGCGCGCGCGCTCGCGAAATCGGGCTGGACGACGTTCACCATCGACCAGCGCGGGCATGGCGATTCCGAATGGGTTGAGGGTGGGCACTACCGCGTGTTCGATTTCGCGGATGATATTGCGAAGGTTTCTGGCGAAATCGCACAACGGTTCGGTTCAGCCCCGGCACTGATCGGCGCGTCCCTCGGCGGCATGGCGGGGATGATCGCGGAGGGGAACGCAGCCAAGGCGGGACAGCCGCCGCATTTCTCGGCGCTCGTGCTGGTGGATGTCACGCCGCGCATCGATATCGACGGGGCGTCCAAGATCCGAAGCTTCATGCGCGGGAGGGCGCGCGACGGTTTCGGCAGCATCGAGGAGGCGGCCGACGCCGTCGCCGAATATCTGCCGCACCGGCCGCGGCCGTCTTCGAACGAGGGCCTGCGCAAGAATTTGCGCCTTCACCCCGACGGCCGCTGGCGCTGGCACTGGGACCCGCTCTTTTTCGACGGGCCGCACCCGGTCAATGCCGACCGCGATGAGCAGGAGCGGGCGCGCATCGAAGGCGCGCGATCGCTCCGCATTCCGGCGCTGCTCGTGCGCGGCGCGTCGTCGGAGCTGGTGAAGGAAGAGCATGTCCGCGAATTCCTGGAGCTTGCCCCACACGCCAAATTCGTGGACGTAGCCGGCGCGCGGCACATGGTGGCGGGCGATAAGAACGATGTGTTCTCGGCGGCGATCCTTGAGTTCCTCGCCGACCTTCCGGCCGCGAAAAAATAGAGTCGTTTGAATCGGTTACGGCGGGGCGCTTGGCGTTTGATTCAACGAACGCGCGCAACCATTTGAGTCCGGCATTCCGCAGCAAGAGACTGTTAATTCAACTTCCACCGCAGATTCAGCCCACATTTGTTCGGGGTCTGTGCTGCACAAATCGCGGTTCCCCGCGTTAACCCGGAACGTGATAGAATCCGCCCGAGAGTTCAGGGAGTAGTCCCATGGCACATCGCCAGCCGAAATTGGCGGGCGGCCTCGACACCGTCGATCCGGTGTGGGCGCGCGTCCGCGACGAAGCGGCGGAGATCGCCGCCCGCGAGCCGCCGCTTGCGAGCTTCATCTTCGCGACCGTCCTCAACCACGACACGCTCGAGCGCACGATTGCGCAGCGCATCGCCGACCGGCTCGATCATCCGAATTTGCCGGGCGAGTTGATCGCGCAGGCTTACGACGACCTGTTCGAAGCTGAGCCCCATGTGGGCGAGGCGTTCCGCGCCGACATCGTCGCGGTCGCCGAACGCGATCCGGCGACGCAGCGCTATGTCGAGCCGGTGCTCTACTACAAAGGCTTTCATGCGCTGCAGGCGCATCGCCTCGCGCATTTCCTGTGGCACCGCGGGCGAAAAGATTTCGCGCTCTATCTGCAAAGCCGCATGTCGTCGATCTTTGGCGTCGACATTAATCCCGCGACCAGGATCGGCCGCGGCGTGTTCATCGACCATGGCACCGGCGTTGTGATCGGCGCGACGGCCGTGATCGAGGACGACGTGTCGCTCCTGCAAGGTGTCACGCTCGGCGGTACCGGCAAGGAAAAGGGCGACCGCCATCCGAAAATCCGCAAGGGCGTGCTGATTGGCGCGGGCGCGAAGGTGCTCGGCAATATCGAGGTCGGCTCGTGCTCGCGCGTGGCGGCGGGCTCGGTGGTGCTGAAGGCCGTGCCGCCGAACACGACCGTTGCCGGTATCCCGGCGCGTGTGGTCGGCAAGGCCGACTGCGGCGACAGCCCGGCGCGCAGCATGGACCAGTTCTTCGAGATGCCGACCTTCGCGGGCGAGGCAATCTGACGATTTGTCTCTTTATTGCCCGCATGGGCACTCGCTTCGCTCGTCATGCGGGCCGCTTGCGGGAATGCAGTTGGCGCGGGTAGGTTGCCCGCGCCTTTGCTTTTTTGAGTCCGGAGAACCCCTTGGACCGTCAGGAACTCGACCGTCTGCAAGCTTATCTGCGCCGCATGCTGAACCCGGAAATCGGGCTCGCCGCGCGCGCGCGCCGCGACGACATGGCGGAAATCATTCTCAATGACGAGCCGATCGGCCGCATCACGCTCGACGAGGAAGACGGCGAGAAGGCCTACAACGTCACCGTGCCGATCGAGATGTCCGCTTCGCCGAATCTGAACGAAGCCGTGCGCGGCAAGTTTGGCAATCCGCGGCTGCGCGTGGTGCCGCGGCCGAAGAAGACGGATTCGTCCGAAGTCTATCTCGACGACGAATATATCGCGGTGCTGTTTCGCGACGATGCATCGGGCCGCATGTGGACGTTCGAGATGGCCGTGCTCGACTTCGATCTCGATCCCGACGCTCAGATCTGATCCAGCGTTTTTTCCTTCGTTTCGCGAGACCATCCATGCCGCTCTATTCCCTCGACGGCGTCAGCCCCGAATTGCCGGCGAGCGGCAAGTACTGGATCGCGCCCGACGCGGTGCTGGTCGGCAAGGTGCGCGTCAAAGAAGGCGTCAGCATCTGGTTCGGCGCAGTGTTGCGCGGCGACAATGAGTGGATCGAGATTGGTGAAGACTCCAACGTGCAGGACGGTTGCGTGCTGCACACGGACCCCGGCTTTCCGCTCAGGACCGGGAGGGGCTGCACGCTGGGTCATCGCGCCGTGGTTCACGGCTGCACGGTCGGGGACAACAGCCTGATCGGCATGGGTGCCGTGCTCCTGAACGGCGCGAAGATCGGCAACAACTCGATTGTCGGGGCGGGCGCGCTTGTCACCGAGGGCAAGGAATTTCCCGACAACGCGCTGGTTGTCGGCTCGCCCGCGCGTTCGATCCGCACGCTCGATGAAAAGGCGGCGGGGATGCTTCAGCTCGCGGCGAAGTCCTACAGCGACCGCTGGCCGCATTACACTGCAAGCTTCAAGCGCATCGACTGAGGTGAGGTTGCCGGTGGACGCGCCGAAGCAACTGCACTTCGACCTGCTCTTCCGTGAAGCTGCTCCGGGCCTCTATTGGAAGCTCGAAGAGGGGGGCGTCACGCTCGATGCCGACGGTCTTTCCTGGAAGCACGAACAAGACGACCGGCGCTATCGCTATGCCGATTTCGCATCGATTCAGCTTTGCACGACCATCGGCGGCAAGGAGGGCAATATCTATTTCAGCGTGTTGCGCTTCCGCGACGGCACCGTTGTCACGTTCTACAGCGGTACGTCGCGCGGCGCGGTGGATGAGCGTGGGGCGGGCATTTATGCGGACTTCATCCGCATCCTGCACGCGCGGCTCAACACGCTGAAGCCTGCGGGAATTGAATATCGGGCGGGGCAGACGGCGGCCCGCTATTACGTCGTGCTTGGCTCGGTCGTTGTGCTGACCTGTGCGGTCGTCGTGTTGCCGCTCGTGATGCTTGCGATCGTGCGCGAGTGGGAAGTGCTGATCGCGCTGCTTGTCGGCGCCGGGTTCACCTGGCCGATGTGGAAGCTGGCGCAGGCAAGCCGTCCGCGCACCTATTCACCAGACGCCGTACCCGAAGATGTCGTGCCTTAGAAAAGGGTGAGGCCGGCTCCTTGGGGGAAGAGCCGGCCTCCGCAACTCCGGTCCGGGGACGGGGAGGGGTGGGGACGTGACCGGGGCTGCGATCTCGATTCCTGTTACTGCGCCGCGACGTATGGCGTCGGGCGCGGATCGCCGAGCGACACCCACACATTCGGGTCGGTTTGCGACTGACGTTTCGTGTAGCGGTATCCCGTGTTCTGCCAGGCGAGGATTTCTTCGACCTGGTTGTCGAGCACGAGCTCGCCGTGATCGGTGCGAACGGTCAGCACCGAGTGGCCGTCGCCCTTCTTGTCGCGCACCACGGTGATCAGGAGCGCGGAGCGCGGCCAGCCAAGCTCGAGCAGCATGCGGCGCTTCAGAAGCACATAGTCTTCGCAGTCGCCGTTGCCCGACTCCGGGTAGGTCCACTTCTCGATGACGCCGTACTGCTCGAGATCCGTCACCGGCTTCACGCGCGCGTTGACATATCGATTGACCCGCTCGAGGTCGCGCAGCGCATTCGACGTCAGTTCGACGTCGCGCGCTTCGATGGCCTGCGTGCGGCATTCCCACGGACGGTCCTGACAGAATTGCACCCAGCCAATCGGGGGGCGCGAAACTTCGCCGACCGAAACGTAACGCAACGGCTCGCGCAGCTGCGCCGAAGCGGGCGTCGCGATGCACGCTGCAACCACCGCCAAGGCGGCTGCGAAGAACCATCGCTTGTTGCGATACACGGCGTCCATTTCCTCAACCCCTCCCGTTCTTGGGAAGGACTATAGGCACGGACGACTTGAGCCTCGTCTAATTCTGCCACAGAATTACTCTGTAATATTTAGATGTACTTGAACTGTATTTGTCGAAAACTTGAATCGAATTTTCCTAAAATTTGAACGATCGGATCTCACCGTACGGCGCGCGCAAACGAAAACGCCGGCCCGAAGGCCGGCGCGCTTACTTGCGATCGCTGGTTTGGCTTAGAGGTCGCCGCCGAGATTGTGCTCGAGCGTCTCCGGGTTCTGGAGGCGCGAGAACTCGAGCGCGACGCCCGTATCGAGATGGCGGACGACGCGCGCAGGCGTGCGGCCGAGATGGACCGGCGTGCCGAGCGGGAGCTTGACCTTGGTCGCGACCGCGGCACCCGAGAGCGAGACGTCGACCACCCGGCACTCGATGGACGAGCCGTCGGGTAGCGTGAGCGTGGTGCGCGGGTTGCGCAGCTCGAAACGCTTGTGACGGCGGTCCTCGGGCAGGCCGAGAATGTTACGGTTTGCAAACCACGTCAGCTGATCGGCGAGCTTGTCGCGCCGCCTGAGCGTGGCAGAAATCGTCATCGAAAACTGGTTGCCGTTGACGCGCGTGCAGCGGCCTTCGACGCGGCCGAGATGGTCGATGTATGCGACGATGTGCTCGCCGACATGCGGCGGCATGTCGGACTGGAGCAGCGCACCGCCCGGTGACATGTTGACGGTCTGGCACGGGTATTCCTGCCGGTCCTCGCGCATGAAGCGTCCGGTCAGGATCACCTTTACACGCTGGTGGCGGCGTCGCTCCTGAGCGAGCGGAAGCACAGCCGCTTGTCTTGCATCACCCATTTCGGCCAGCCGGTTTTTGCGCCTTCCCGGACGGACCATAGCGGGCGCGGAGTTAACGCCCCGTAACGGCTATTTAACGGTAGAATCGGAGCTTTCAGGCGCGTCCGCCGGGGAGCAAGCGCAACCGGCCGAGCGCGGGCCGCGGCAGCGGGGCTGCCTGGATGGCTTCGGCTTGGCCGCCGGCCGTCAGGTGGCGGACGGCCACGAGGCGGAGCCGCGACAGGGGCACCTGGCCCGCCCAATAGGGCCACTTCTCGCACGAGAGCGCGCCGAGCAGCCGGGCATGCGTCCGGCCGCGATGACGGAGCGGCAGGATTAAAAGCTCAAGGTCGATCTGGCGGCCGTCTTCGGTCTCGCCGATCGCGCCGGCTACGACCGGCGTCGCGGTCGAGCAGATACCGTCGAGCAGGCCGCGAAGTTCGCCATGCTCGAAGCGCGCGAAAGGCTCGGCAAATGGGTGGCCTTTCCACTCGCGTCCCAAAAGGGCGCAGATCCGCGTCCCGGCGAGGCGCACCGAATGACGCTCCTGGCCCGCCATTTCGAGCAGAAATACGTCGCCGAGCAAGGTGCGGATGGCGCCCGGATCAAGATCGCTGCGTTCCGGCGCAGCCCGGCCGGCCCGCAAGCGGTCCCAGTATTCGTAGAGGGCGCGCGTGTTCGCGTTCTTCATGGCATCGCTCCTGCCGGATCGGCCCGTCTTGGGACGAAGCCGCCCGGCGTGCCGTCTACGGAGCAGGAGCCGTGCCTCGCGCGCCGCCATAGAGCGCGAACCGCGCGCGTCGCGAATTAGGGTTAAAGGGCGCTTTCGGATTGCAGCTGCAATCGAGCTGCTAAGCGTCGGGTCGAGATGCCTCCTGACGGGGAGGTGGGACGTGACGGGCCCGCGGGAAAAACCCGCGGGCCTTTCGCTTTTCAGGGCTGCTCTTGCCCGCGCCACAGTCGCCCTCTAAGCAACCAGTCACTTCATCGCGGGCCACATTCTTGTCGTCGCATTCCCCCTCATCGCCGCCGATCTTCAACCTGCCGCCGGTCATCGGCGCGCTGAGCGCGGCGATGGTGCTCGTGCATGTCGTACGCTGGCTCGTCAGCGAAGAGACCGAGCTTCAGATTCTGTTGTGGCTCGCGTTTCTTCCGGCGCGCTACGATCCGAGCCTCGTGGTGCGGCTGCCGCTGCCGGGCGGCGACGCGGCCAATGCATGGACCTTCGTCACCTATGCCTTCCTGCATGGCGATGCCATGCATCTCGTCATCAACCTTGTCTGGTTTCTCGCCTTCGGCAGCGCGGTCGCATGGCGCTTCGGCGCGCTGCGCTTTCTGTTGTTCTTTGCGGTGACAGCGGCGGCGGGGGCGGCGGCGCATCTAGCGACCCATTTCGGAGAATTTGTGCCGCTCGTCGGCGCGTCGGCCGCGATTTCCGGCGCGATGGCGGCCGCGCTCCGCTTCGCGTTCGAAGCCGGCGGGCCGCTCGGCTATTTCCGTGACGGCGGACGGCGCGCGTTCTTCGTACCGGCGGCGCCGCTCATGCAGGCGCTGCGCAATCCGCAGGTGCTGGTGTTCCTTGGAATCTGGTTCTTTCTGAATTTAGGTTTTGGAATTGGCGCGGACGGCGGCGCTCTCGGCGGCAGCGGAACGGTTGCGTGGCAGGCGCATATCGGCGGCTTCCTCGCGGGACTGTTACTGTTCCCGCTGTTCGATCCTATGTCCGTCAAGCAATAAGGACTTGCGGCGGCGCGCGAACGGATTCAGACTTCGTGCCGGGGACGGGGTGCATCGAGGTGAACCATGACTGTCCGCGCCATACTGACGCTCAAGGGCCGCGACTGCGTAACGATCGCGCCCGACGCCAGCCTCGCCGAGGCGGCGAATCTTTTGTCCCAGCATCGTATTGGCGCGGTCGTCATCACCGGCCCTGACCGGCGTGTGGTCGGCATTCTCTCCGAGCGAGACATCGTCCATCAGTTTTCAGCGCTTGGGGCGGCGGCGCTGAACCAGCCGGTTGCGAGCGCGATGACGCGCGAAGTCGTCACCTGCACCGAAGATGAGACGATCCCAAGTCTGATGAAGCGCATGACGGAGCATCGTTTTCGGCACGTCCCGGTCGTCGACCGCGGTCGCTTGGCGGGGATCGTGTCGATCGGCGACGTCGTGAAACACCGGCTCGCGGAGCTCGAGCGCGAACACGACGCGCTAAAAGAGTACATCGCGACGGCGTAAATCAGCTCAGCGCTGTGACCGTTTCCTGAATATCCGTCAGGGCGCGGTCGGTGGCTTCAGCGCCGAGCCGGATGGCCTCTTCGGCGCGGTGAAACTCGAACAGGCCGAGATTGCCGAGTTTGGGCGAGATCAGCACGTCGGGCGGATCGCCGGCGAGGCGCGAACGTGCGATCCGGTCCTGCGTGATGTTGAAGGCATCGATCATAACCGACGTGATGCCGGGACCGCGCACTGCACCTAATACATCGTGACGGATATTGTGCTGCAAGCGGAAGAGCCGGCCGATGCGGCTCGGCTCGGGTTCGGCGGCGGCTTGCGTTTCGGCTTCGGCCTCTTGCGCGGCGTCGGCTGCAGCGGCCTGAATGACCGTACCGCGGCCGAACATATCGGCGTTCAGGTTGACCGCGATCACAATGCGGGCGCCGAGCGCGCGGGCCGCCGACACGGGGATTGGATTGACGAGCGCGCCGTCCACAAGCCAGCGGCCGCCGATCTGCACGGGGCCGAAGATGCCGGGGAGGGCGTAGCTCGCGCGGATCGCGTCGGTGAGATTGCCCTGGGTCAGCCAGATCTCGTGGCCGGTGCCGAGTTCGGTGGCGATGGCGGCAAAGCGTGTGTCGAGATCTTCAATGGCGAGGTCGCCGAAATTTTCGTTCATCAGCGCCTGAAGCCGCGCGCCGCCGATCAGGCCGCTGCCGCGGATCGTGACATCGAGCAGGCCGAGCAGCCGTCGCTTGGTGATGGTGCGCGACCAGTCTTCGAGGACGTCCAGTTTTCCCGCCGCCCACGCGCCGCCGACCAGCGCGCCGATCGAAGTGCCCGCGATAACGTCGGGCACGATGTCGGCTTTCAGAAGCGTGCGCAGGATTCCGATATGCGCCCAGCCGCGCGCGACGCCGCCGCCGAGCGCCAGGCCGATGCGCGGTCTGCTGACCGGAGTTTCCTGCCGATCAACCGGCATTCCGTCCTCCGGTATTTGCTCGCGCCGATTCCACAGGCTGAACAACATGGCGAAGACATTCCGGGTGTCGGCATTCGAGCACGTTGCGCGCCCTCAGCCGAGCCGGCATGTAAACGCGGTAAATGGAACAAAGTTCGGCGGCCGGTGCTCAGCTTTTGGTCAGGAATACCAGCTCTGCGTCCGGCCGGCCCATCGGATGGCGGCGATAGAAGCAGGAGCGGCGGCCGGTGTGGCAGGCAACGCCGTCGCCGCCGACCTGCGCCTTGACCAGCAGCGCGTCCTGGTCGCAGTCCACGAGCAGCTCCCTGACGCGCAGCGTGTTGCCGCTGGTCTCGCCTTTGCGCCACAGCGCCTTGCGCGAACGCGACCAGAACCAGGCCTCGCCGGTCTCGATCGTGCGGTCGAGTGCTTCGGCATTCATGTGCGCGAGCATCAACACCGTGCCGTCGGCGGCGTCCGTCACGACGCAAGTGACGAGGCCATGCTCGTCAAAGCGCGGCGTGAAGCGGGTGCCAGTCTCGATTTCCTTGCTCGCGGTCATGGCAGTTCTCTCGACGGTTCTCTCATGCTCGCCCGCGCGACGCGGGCGAGCGAGTGATAGCACATCCCAAAGCAGAACGGCCCCGGGATCACCGGGGCCGTCCAAATTCGAGAGAGGGTAGGGGCGTATCAGCCGCCGTTGCGGCGGACGAGATTGATGAAGCGCACCTGCTCCGACGGATCGTCGCGGAAGACGCCGGTGAACTGCGTCGTGACGGTCGAGGTGCCGGACTTCTGCACGCCGCGCATGGCCATGCACATATGCTCGGCTTCGATCATCAGCGCGATGCCGCGCGGCTTCAGGTTGTCGTCGATCGACGTGATCACCTGCGAGGTGAGGTGCTCCTGCGTCTGAAGGCGGCGGGCGTACATGTCGAGCACGCGCGCGATCTTCGAGAGGCCAAGCACACGCTCATTGGGGAAGTAGGCGAGATGCGCTTTGCCCATGATCGGAAACATGTGGTGTTCGCAGTAGGAGAAGAACGGAATGTCGCGCACGAGCACCATGTCGTCGAACGTGCCGATCTCGCCGAAAGTGCGATCGAGCACGTCCTCCGGCTTCTGGCGATATCCGACGAAGAAGTCTTCGAAGGCGCGCACGAGACGCTCGGGCGTCTCGAGTAGTCCCTCACGGTTCGGATTGTCGCCGATCCATTCGATAAGCACGCGCGCAGCGGCTTCCGCCTGCTCGCGCGACGGGCGATCCGCACGGTCAGCCTTGGCGACATCCGTGCGCGGTTGAAACGACTTTATGACAGCGTCCATGTTTCCTTCTTTCCCCGTTTTCGACCGATACATAACGGTCGAATGCCGTCAGCGTTCCAAGAGTTGCGCGGTTAATTGTCCAGGACTGACAACGAGCCGCAGTTATCCCCGACGGTGAAAACCCCGGCGCATGCCGTAGTCTTCCGCCATCCCTAAACGACCAAGATCGTGTCTTGGATTACACCCTCTTACGCCCCCGCGGGTCAGCCGCCCGCGTTGCCTACATATCTAGGAACCGATCAAGGCAAAATTCAAGCAGAGGTAATATCGCTAATCGTAGTAAATTCCTATCCGCGACCCTATGTACCGGGCGGCCCGGTTTGGGGCGAAAGGGTGGCCGGGCGGTTGGCTGGAAGAGCAATGCTGGACGACGTCTATAACAAGCGGATTCTCGAACTGGCGGCCGATATTCCCAGGCTCGGCCGGCTGGGGCATCCGGATGCCTCCGCTACCGCCCACTCCAAGCTGTGCGGTTCTACCGTCACCGTCGATCTGACCATGCAGGGGGACCGCATCACAGACTTTGCCCATGACGTAAAAGCCTGCGCTTTAGGCCAAGCTTCTTCATCAATCATGGCTCGCCACGTCGTCGGATCGAATGCCGGCGAGCTGCGCGAAGTGCGCCAACGGATGCAGAAGATGCTCAAGGAAAACGGGCGGCCGCCAGAAGGAAAGTGGGCCGATCTCGCCGTCCTCGAACCTGTCCGTGACTATCGGGCGCGGCATGCTTCCACCTTGCTCACCTTCGACGCGGTGGTGAAGGCGATCGACGAGATCGAAACGCGCCGTAAAGGTGGCGCCGCAGGGTGATGTCGTGGACCGGCTGCAAGCGCTAAAGGCCGCTGCGGCAAAAGGCCCGAGCCTCGCCGGCCGGGGACTGATCCGGGCCTACCGCTACACGCTCTCTTCCATCATGGGGCGGACTTGCCGCCACCTGCCGACCTGTTCGGAATACGGCGACGAGGCGTTAGCCCGCCACGGTCTTTGGGCGGGCGGCTGGATGACGTTCGCGCGTGTCGCGCGTTGTCATCCGTGGGGGACTTCAGGCCTCGACTTCGTAGCGGACGAACTGCCGGCAAATTCGCGCTGGTACCTGCCATGGCGCTACGCGCGCTGGCGCGGCGTCAACGACCGGAAGTGAACGCACAAACTTAATGCGAGAAGAAGAACACGCCGGCGGCGCGAGGCGGGGCCGCCGGCGTGTCCAGGCGCCTTAGCGGAACTGACTCGCCAACAACTCGAGCCGCTTCGGCGCTTCCCGTGATCCGTATTGCTTCGCACGCTCGTACCAGTCGCGTGCCCTCGTCACGTCCGGCGTGGCGCCGTAAACACCAAGCCGCTTCAGTTCGATCGGGTCGAAGCTCGCCGCGAGCGCGAAGGCGGCGCGCGCGTCCTGCGCATCGGCGGCTCGTTGCAACAGCAGGCGAGCACTGGCGATGTCGCCCTGCATCAGCAGCTCTTCGCCGCGCTTGAGCATGGAGCCGACTTCTTCCGGCGACATGGTCCGCGATTCGGCCTGCTGTTGCGGAGCAGGCTGCTGCGCCGTCGGCGACGTCCACTCGAGCCGCATCGTCTGACGATCGACGATGCTGTTGTCCGGCCGCTGGAGCGACACGGAGTATTCGACGACGCCGGAGAAACTCGCCGGCGGACGCATGTAGGCCGTCGAGAGTTCGGCGGCCGGCAGAATCCAGCCGGTCGATCCCCATGCCTTGCCCGTCGAGAGCGTCGTGCCCGGCACCAGTCCGCCGATCACGACATTCATGTCGGACGTCGTCCCTTCGGCCGAAACGCCGAGCAGGATCTGATCCGGACTGTCGGCGCTTGCGCCGGTGACGACGAGCAACGCCTTGGCGGGTGCAGTCGGCGGCGGAGCAACGGGCGCGTGCGGCGCCGCGGGTGCGGCAACTGTTGGCGCCTGCTTTTCTGCCGCGACCTGCTGCGTCGCGCTTTTGAAGAGCGACGCGACGCGCGAGACCGTGCTGTCGGGATCGGCCGTGCTGCCAAGCAGCGGCACGCGCTCCGTCGTCTGATAGGCGACGAAGGCGGATGCCGTCACGAGCAGCGCGAAGGTGCCGACGGCCCAGCCGATCGCGTTGCCTTTTTTCTTGGCGACGGATGGGGGCGGCGGCGGAACGAAGTCGACCTTGCGCTTGCGCTGGATGCGGAAATGCTCGGACTGGAGGATCTCTTCAATGCGGTCGAGGTCGGCTTGCGTGACCGCGTTGCTGTGACCCTCGACTTCGCCCTGGCCGGTCCACACCGGATCGTAGACATCGGCCGGACCGTATTCGCCGGTGCGGCCTTCGTCGTGCAGCGGCGGTGCGTCGGCCGCGAACTGGTCCTGGCTGCTCGCCGCGTAGGGCGTATCGCCGGTCAGCCCGTGCTGCGCCGGATAGTGCAGCGGTTCGGACGCGGGCAGGTGAGTGTCCTGGTCTTGCAGATGTTCTTCGAACGGATGGTTGCGCGGGTTCGGAGCATTCATGGATGCCTCCATTGCCTCGTGTGGCTGGATCTAACGAAATCGGTTGAGCCGGGTTTTCGCTACTGGCGCTCGCGCGCCTGCTTCCATTTGAGAAAGTCTTCGAACAGGCGCTCCCGTTCTTGAGGTGCAAAGGCAGTGGCCGCGCCCTGACCGCGCTGAGCGGTGACGTAGGCGTCGAACTGCTGACGTTCGTTCGACACGGCGGGCATGCGGTTCTTGGAGAGCCATTCCTCGGCCGCGTCGTGACGCTTCCAGCCGGGCAGGACGGCGGCGAGATTCGCCTCCTTCCATTTCGGATGGCGCGGCTTCTTCTGGAAGTCCGCGATGCGCGGAAAGAACTCTTCGATGAAGCGCGCGATGCGCTGATAGCGGTCGGTGTTCTTGTCCCAGTTGTAGGCAATGAGCACACAGGAGACCGCGATCGTGTCGATCTTCTCGCCCTTGGCGATCAGGTTCGGATAGTCGTCGTGGGTGAGGACGGCGGGCAGGAAGTCGTCCTGCAAGGCCTTCGTGTAGGCGACGGGCAGGATCTTGAAGCCGTCGGCCGAGCGCAGCGTGCGGGTCGAGCCCGTGGGCTTGCCGGCGATCAGGATGGTGGCTGCGATCTCGCCGCGCTTCAACGCTTCGAAGGCGTCGGCCTGACCCATATTGACCTCGGTCACCTTGATGTTCAGGCGATTGAAGATTTCCTGATTGGAAAGCTGCGAGCCGCTGCCGATGTCGCTGAAATTCACCTTCTTGCCGGCGAGCTGCTCGATCGAGTTGATGTTGCTGTCCGAGCGGACGACGAGATGCATCTCCTCGTTATTGAGCTTGGCGATGTAGACGATCTTGTCCTGGATCGGCCCGATCTCGTTCGTGCGCTTGAAGCGGTTCAGGAGCACGCCCTGCGTGATGCCGAGGTCGATACCCTTGAGGAAGCGCACATCCTTGATGTTGCCGCCGCCGCCCGCGCCAACGATCGGCAGGACGCGGATGGTCTCGCCGTCAAGAACGGCGGACATATCGTAGGCGAGCTGGAGATAGGTGCCGTTCGGATTGCCGGAAATGATCCCGACAGTGTCCTTGTTGATCTGATAGCCGAGCGCGTTGGCCGTCTGGCCGTCCGCACGCTCGTGCTTCTTCGGTCTGGAGTCCTGAGCTGACGCTTGGCCGTGAAGAAGGAAAGAAACGCAGAAAATCGCTACGAACGCTGAAACCTGACGCATACAGACGCCGGCCTGCCGCGGCTTGATAGCCCGGCACAGTGCCGCTCCCTGACTGGCGGCGGTCCCATTTGCCCCGAAGACCGCCGCGTCACCCCGCTTTGGCCGGCTCCGACTTCTCTCTCGCTGGTCGGTTCCGGTCTTTTTGTTTTTGTCTGTCGTATTTCTTGAAACCGAATCTTCTTAGGGATTGTGTCGCCAGTTCGCGCCGATTGTGGCGAAGAGTGGGTATTGATCGTTGGGCCGCTTTCGTATTGATTGCGACCCGTTGATTCATAAAGGCTCGCGCGTGGGACGAAGCGAGTAAAAATATTTTTCGACCCGGACACGCTTACCTGCATTCGTAGGCAGCGAGTGAGCAACAGGAGAGAAGAATGGTCGCGCTGACCTTTCCCGACGGCGCACGCCGCGATTACCCCGACAATAGTACAGGCCTTGAGATCGCGAAAAGCATTTCGCCGTCGCTGGCGAAGCGCACGGTGGCGATGGCGCTCGACGGGACGCTGACCGATCTCGGCGACAAGATTTCCAAGGACGCCAGGATCGAGTTCGTGTCGCGCGAAGACCCGCGCGCACTGGAGCTGATCCGCCACGACGCCGCGCATGTGATGGCCGAGGCCGTGCAGTCGCTCTGGCCCGGCACGCAGGTCACGATCGGTCCGGTGATCGAGAACGGATTTTATTACGACTTCTTCCGCAACGATCCGTTCACGCCGGAGGATTTCCCCGCGATCGAGAAAAAGATGCGCGAGATCATCGCGCGCGACGCCGCCTTCACCAAGGAAGTGTGGACGCGCGACGAGGCGAAGCGTGTCTTCAGGGACAAGGGCGAGAACTTCAAGGTCGAGCTCGTCGACGCGATCCCGCCGGGCGACGATCTGAAAATTTACCGGCAAGGGGAGTGGTTCGACCTCTGCCGCGGTCCGCACATGACCTCGACCGGCAAGATCGGCAACGCCTTCAAGCTGATGAAGGTCGCGGGCGCCTATTGGCGCGGCGACGCGCGCAACCCGATGCTGACGCGCATTTACGGCACGGCCTGGGCCAAGCAGGACGAGCTCGACGCCTACATCCACCAGCTCGAGGAAGCGGAAAAGCGCGACCATCGACGGCTCGGGCGCGAGATGGATCTTTTCCATTTCCAGGAAGAGGCGCCGGGCTCGGTGTTTTGGCATCCGAAAGGCTGGACGCTCTTTCAGACGCTTGAAAATTATATCCGCCGCCGGCAGAGCGGCGCGGGCTATCAGGAGGTGAACGCGCCGCAGCTCATGGACTCGTCCTTGTGGGTCACGTCGGGCCACATGGAAAAATATCGCGACATGATGTTCCTCACGGAGAAGCGTGAGGATGAAGAGCGGCAATATGTCATCAAGCCGATGAACTGCCCGGGCCATGTGCAGATTTTCAAGCACGGGCTGAAGTCGTACCGCGACCTGCCGCTCAGGCTCGCGGAGCTTGGCAAGGTGCATCGCTTCGAGCCGTCGGGGGCGCTGCACGGCCTCATGCGCGTGCGCGCCTTCACGCAGGACGACGCGCATGTGTTCGTGGCCGAAGAGCAGATCGCGGACGAAGTGCTCGCGATGCACCGCCTCATCCTGTCGATCTACAAGGACTTCGGCTTCGAGGACGTGGAGGTGAAGTTCTCCGACCGGCCGGAGCAGCGCATCGGCGAGGACGCGGTGTGGGACCGCGCCGAAGCAGCACTCCTGAAGGCACTCGAAGCGGCAGACTATCCCTACACCCTGAACAAGGGAGAGGGCGCGTTCTATGGGCCGAAGCTTGAATACGTCCTGCGCGACGCGATCGGCCGCGACTGGCAGTGCGGCACGGTGCAGGTGGACCTCAACCTGCCGGGACGGCTGGGTGCGTTCTATATCGCGCCGTCGGGCGAGAAGATCGTGCCCGTCATGCTGCACCGGGCGCTGTTCGGCTCGCTCGAACGCTTCACCGGCATCCTGATCGAGCATCACGCCGGGCATTTCCCGCTCTGGCTCGCGCCGCTGCAAGCGATGGTCTGCACGATCACGTCGGACGCCGATGGTTATGCAGGCGACGTAGTTACAGCCGCGCGCAAGGCGGGCCTGCGCGTCGAGGCCGACATCCGGAACGAGAAGATCAATTACAAGGTGCGGGAACATTCGCTTGCAAAAATCCCCGTGCTGCTTGTCGTCGGCAAGAAGGAAGCGGGCGAGCGCCTGGTTTCGATCCGCCGCATGGGGAGCGAGAAACAATCGGTAATGCCGCTTGATGCCGCGCTCGCGGCGCTTGCGGCGGAAGCGACGGCACCGGATGTTTTGCGGGAGCGAGATGAGGCTGCATAATTGTGCGGTGCAGCCACGCAAAACTGACAAAATCTCCGTCTAAAGTTCATACTCGTTAGAGGCCGAACGGGTGAGGCAATGAAAATAAAAGCGATTGTGCACGAAGTGGAGGAAGGCGGCTTTTGGGCCGAGGTGCCGAGCATTGCCGGCTGCGGCGTGGAAGGCGCGACGGTCGAAGACGCGGTGACGAAGCTGCATGGGAAGATCGAGGCCTGCCTGACGGTGGAACTCGTTCCCTCGCAACGCGATATGACGCTCCGCGTCGTCGAAGTGATACTCTAAGCAACCATTCCATCGAACGGAACGAAGATTTGCGCGGTTACGTTGACCCGCCGGGGCCAACGCAGCCGGAGGCCATTCATGGCGCGCAAAAGAAAATCGTCCCGTTCGTCTTCTACCTCCCGAAAGCGCAAGAGTTCCGCCCGTCGCGCGAACGGCGCGCGAGCGCTGAACGGCGCTCGCCGGGAGCGGCGCAGCGCGCTGGTTACCGGCGCATCGAGCGGGATCGGGCTCGAACTCGCGAAGAAATTCGCGGCCGAGGGTTACGATCTTATTGTCACCGCGGATAACGCGAAGAAGTTACGTGATGCGGCCAAAAAAATCCGGGCCGAGCATCCGGACACCGGTATCAGCGTCATCGTCGCCGACCTCGCCGAGCCGGATGGCGCCCGTAAACTCTACAAGCGGGTGAAGGCGGCGCGGCTCAATCCCGACGTGCTCGTCAACAACGCAGGTGCGGGCGTCTGGGGCGATTTCCCCAAGACCGATCTCGACGACGAGCTTGAGATCATCCAGCTCAACACCGCGTCGGTGGTCGCGATCACCAAGCTGTTCCTGCCGGCCATGATCCAGCGCGGCTCGGGCCGCATCCTGATCACGGCTTCGGTCGCCTCGCTCGCACCGACGCCGCTGCTCACGGTTTACGGTGCCACCAAGGCCTTCGTTTATTCATTCTCACAGGCTCTGGGCGCGGAGCTCGACGGCACCGGCGTCACCGTCACGGCGCTCCTGCCGGGTGCGACCGACACCAATTTCTTCAAGCGCGCGGGCGCCGCGCATACCCAGACTGCGCAGGGCGATCTTGCCGACCCGGAGCGGGTCGCGCACGATGCCTACGATACGCTGATGAAGGGCGACGATCATGTGATCACGCCGACCAGCGAGCGTTTGATGTCGGTGGTGAGCAAGTTCATGCCGGATCGCATGGTGGCGCATCAGAACCGCATCGAGTAACGCGCGAGGGGAGGAATGCCGAAGTCGATTTTTGTCGCGGGCGCGGGCGGAGTCATTGGCCGCCGCCTGGTTCCGCTGTTAGTGAATGCCGGCCATCGCGTGACCGGTACGACGAGGCGCAAAGACAAGACCGACGACATTCTCGCGCTCGGCGCGGCGCCCGCGGTGGTCGACGTATTCGACCTTCCGGCGCTGAAGGACGCGATGCTGATGGCAGCGCCCGACGTCGTCATCCATCAGTTGACCGATCTGTCGCTGTTCGACGACAGCGCCCGGCGCACTGAGGCGCTCGAGCGCAATGCGAAACTGCGCATCGAAGGCACGGCCAATCTCGTCGCGGCGGCGTTGCTCGCGGGCGCATCACGCATGATCGCGCAAAGCATTTCGTTCGTGTACGCGCCGGGCAAACAGCCGTACCCGGAGAATGCCCCGCTGAACCACGGCGCCGATCCCCGCTTCGGCCGTACGGTCGAAGCGGTGGCGGCGCTTGAGCGCGAGGTCACGCAGACGCCCGGCATCGACGGCATCGTGTTGCGCTACGGCTGGTTCTACGGGCCGGGCACGGGCGCCGATCAGCCGCGCATGCGCGGCTCGGTGCATGTCGACGCCGCCGGGAAGGCGACGCTCACCGCCGTCGAGCGCGGGCGGCCGGGCATCTACAATGTCGCGGAAGACGATGGCGACGTGCTGATCGACAAGGCGAGAGCGGAATTCGGTTTCGATCCGAATTTTCGGATCGAGTGATTTCTCTTCATCGCTCCCTCATCACCGGGCCGGCGCGGAGCGCCGTGACCCGGTGATCCAGGGCAAGGCGCACGGCCGTCTGGATGGCCGGGTCAAGCCCGGCCATGAGGGAGAATAAATGTCACTCCGGGCAAGTAACGGAAGCGTTGTGCCAGGAATTAGCGCGCGAGGACTTCGATTTCGCGGTCGCGGCCGGAATCGACCCGGAAATTCTGTTGATACGTCTGGCCGTCGTGGCGCGCGACGGCGACATATTCGCCTTCAGCCAGCACAACGCTCGGGAAAGCGCCGATCGACTCCTTGATGGAGTCACCGCCGGGCGTCAGCACCGACCACTGCGTGTTGGCGATCGCTTCGCCACCTGTTGCGCTCACGAGCTTGAGTGTGATCTGCGATGCGCGATGATTCACCGTCGCGTCGGTGAGGCGGCCAGGCTCGATACGCACATCGGCCTGGATCACCGAATTGCCTTCGCCGTAGGTCGATTGAATGTAATAGACGCCCGCGGGCAGCAGCACGATGTCGCCGGGAATGGCGCTCCGCACCACGGCGGGGCGTTCGGCGCGGCCGCCGGTCGGCGCGCCGGAGCCGCCGCGTTGCAGGAAGCTTCCTTCATACACATCGAAGCGCTGGCGCTGGGAGGCGATGGCGAATTCGCCGACGCGGCCCTGCACGCGCAAACCGCCGCCGGGCACGACCAGCGTCTCGCGCTTGCCTTCGGTGCCGATATGCACGCGGCGCGTCGTCGAAGCGAGGCCGTAGCTCGCGTGCACGACATAGTCACCCGGCGCGAGCGCGAACACGGGATAAGAGTCTTTTGCTTCCGCCGCGAGCGACGGCGCGCCGGAGGAGTCGGGCTTCGCGAAGAAGACGCGCCAATGCAGCCCGCGCGGAATATAGGGACCGTCATCGGAGAAGCGGGCGGCGAGCGCCAGCGGAATCTTGCCGGGCGCGACCGCCGGAATGGTCTGGTGCGGTTCGCGCGTGCTGCCGAACGCGGGGCGAGGGGGCGCCGCTTGTGGCGGCGGAGGCGGCGGCGAAAACACAGTGCCGGGCTGTCCGGAGAACGGCGCGACTTGCGCGCCAACCGGCGCGGACAAGAGCGCGAGCGTCAACGCCGTGCCGGCCAAGCCGGCGAGGCGGCGAAGCGAAGCAGTCGCGCGCAGTCCCGAAATGCAGTGCATGTCGGCCTTTTTCGCCTCTCGGGGCGGCGAAAGCAAGACCGCGGAAAAAGGCGCAGTTGCAAGCAATTCCAAACGGTTGGCGTCAATGGAGGATCGCCGGAGAGCGTGCTAGGTGCGTCGGAACGAAGGAAGAGACGACTCGCATGACCGACGCCCTTTCGCTGCTCAAGGCCCGACGCTCGCCGAATCTTCCGGATATGAAAGAGCCGGGGCCGAGCGACGCGGAGCTGCAAACACTGCTGACCGTCGCCGCGCGCGTGCCGGACCACGGTAAGCTTGTGCCGTGGCGCATGATCGTGTTGCCGAAATCGCGGCGCGCGGAGATGGAAAAGACCGTGGTCGAGTGCTTCCGCAAGGAGCATCCGCAGGCGACGCCGGACCAGATCGAGAAGGAGCGGGCGCGCTTCGTCGGCTCGCCGCTGATCATTGCGGTCGTCTCGCGCGCGGGCGAGCATGCGAAGATTCCCGAGTGGGAGCAGATCCTGTCGGCGGGCGCGGTGTGCATGAACCTTGTCACCGTCGCGCATGCGCTCGGCTACGGCGCGAACTGGCTTACCGGCTGGCTTGCCTATGACCAAAGCTGCAACGATCTCCTCGGCGTCGGGCCGACCGAGCGCGTTGCGGGCATCATTCACATCGGCACGGCGGGTGCGGTCCGCGAGGATCGGGACCGGCCGAAGCTCGCCGATATCGTGACGACGCTCTGATGTTCTACGAAACTGCCAAAAACAATCACGGCCTGCCGCACGATCCGTTCAAGGCGATCATCGCGCCGCGGCCGATTGGCTGGATCAGCTCCCTGAGCGGGAATGGCGAGCTCAATCTCGCGCCGTACTCCTATTTCAATGGCGTGTCGTCGAAGCCGCCCTGCGTGATGTTCGCAAGCGAAGGGCGCAAGGACTCGATCGCCAATATCGCCGAGACGCGCGAGTTCGTGTGCAGCCTCGCGACCTGGGAGCTACGCGAGCAGATGAATGCGACGTCGGCGACGGTTTCGCGCGAGGTGGACGAATTCATGCTGGCCGGGCTCACGGCGGAGCCGTCCCGGCTCGTGAAGCCGCCGCGCGTGGCGGAGTCTCCCTGCGCGCTGGAATGCAGACTCGTGAAGATCGTCAATCTCGGGGATGAAGACCCGACGCTTGCCGATAGGCAGATCGTAATCGGCAAGGTGGTCGGCATTCACATCGACGAGCAATTTATCCGGGATGGCATTCTCGATACGGCCGCGATGAAGCCGATCGCGCGTTGCGGCTACCGCAACTACGCAGTCGTGCTCGATCAGTTCGAGATGATCCGGCCGAAGTAGATCACCGAGGACGACGGCGGGCGACCGGCAGGAGTTCCGGTTCACTACCGCCGAGCCGTGCCAGTTTTTGCGCGCTCGCGCGCTTTATCAACTCTTGTAAGGCTGCTTGTATCAGCGCCGACGTATCATGGATGCCGGTGAGGGATTTTGCTTGACCACGAGTTCACGGTCGAGCGTCAAAGTGATGCGCATATGCATGCTTTCCTCAAGCCAATCCCGCGGCGCGCGCCTGCGCGAGCAGTCGTTCGGCCTTGATCAGATGCGGGCGGTCGAGCATCTCGCCGTTGAGCGCCACGACACCCGCGCCGGGATTGTTTTTGAAAGCGGCGACGATTTCCTTTGCGCTGGCGACTGCTTCAGTTGAGGGCGTGAAGACCGCGTTGATCACCGGCACCTGCGCGGGATGGATCGCCATCTTGGCCATGAAGCCGTCGCGGCGGGCTTCCTCGCATTCAATCCGCAAGCCATCGAGATTGCGGAAGTTCGGATAGACGGTGTCGACCGGCAGGACTTCCGCCGCGATGGCGGCGAACAGCCCGAGCGCCCGCACCACCTGATAGGGGGAAGTGCAGCGGCCGTCCGTGCCGCGATTGGTTTCGGCATTCACCGCCGCCGACAAGTCCTCGCCGGCCCAGGCGAGCGCGGTGAGCCGCCGCGTCGCGCCGCGATAGGTTCCGAGCTGAAAGATCGACGCGGCGGTTTCGGTCGCGAGCACAAAGAGCTTCGTCGAGCCATCGGGCAATCCGGCGATTGCTTCACGGGCGGCGAGCTTGGCGTCGAGCAGCGTCGCATCCGCGCCCGATCCACACTTTGGCAGCATGATACCGTCCGGCGCGCCTTCGAGCACCGCGTCGAGATCGCCGTCGAGCAGGCCGGTGTCGAGTGCGTTGACGCGCACATAGAGTTTTGGGCGCGCTGATTGCTTCCGCGCCTGCTTGAGAAACCCGACGACGGTAGAGCGCGCCGCGGCCTTCGCGTCGGCGGCGACGGAATCTTCGAGATCGAGCACGAGCGCGTCGGCGCCCGAGCCGAGCGACTTCTCGAGTTTTTTCGTGCTGTCGCCGGGGACGAAGAGGAAGGAGCGCATGGTCAAATTTCTCCAAGCCTCATGGTTCGAGACGCGGCGCTTCGCGCCGCTCCCTCACCATGAGGCTTTATGCGGGCCGCTTTTTCATGAAGGCCTGGCGCTTGCACTCGGCCACGAGCTTGCCGTCCTGCTTGTAGGCGCGGTGGTGGAATTCGACGATACCGGCGTCGGGCCGGGACTTCGACTCGCGCTTGCCGATGATTTCCGTGGTGCTGTGGACGGTGTCGCCCTGAAAGAGCGGGTTCGGAAATTTCACTTCGGCCATGCCGAGATTGGCGATGGTCGTGCCGACGGTCAGGTCGTTCACCGACATGCCGATCATGAGCCCGAGCGTGAACAGGGAATTCATCAGCGGCTGGCCCCATTCGGTCTCGGTCTCGCAGAAATGGCGGTCGATGTGCAGCGGCTGCGGGTTCAGCGTCATGTTCGAGAACAGCATGTTGTCCATCTCGGTGACCGTGCGGCGCAAGGTATGCTCATAAAGCCGGCCGGCGTTGAAATCCTCGAAATACATGCCGCCGCGGGCGTGGCGGTTCTTTTCGGCGGGCAGGGGCATTGGCATCCTCCTTTGTCCGGCTCGTTAAGCCTTCATTTACCATAGAAGGCCAAGGCTCAAGCCATTCGGCTCCCGAGCAGGGGCCGTGGGGACAACGATGCTCGTCGACGGCCAATCAGGCGCGGGCGATCAGGTCACCAGTGCGATCCGGAGCGCAAGCCGGACCACGGGGGCGAATTTCGACTATCTCCTCAACACCGCGATTCGCGAGTCCTCGCTCAATCCGACCGCACGCGCCCGCACCTCGACGGCGCGCGGCCTCTACCAGTTCATCGAGTCGACCTGGCTCACGATGGTCAAGGAGGAGGGCGCGAAATTCGGGCTCGGCAAACAGGCCGACGCGATTTCGCGCGGGCCGGACGGACAATACCGGGTGAACGATCCGGCGGCGCGGGCGGAGATCCTGAAGCTGCGCGACGACCCCAAGGTGGCTTCGGTGATGGCCGGCGCGCTCGCCAAGCGAAACGCGGGCGAGCTTTCCTCCTTCCTCGGCCGTAAGCCGACTTCGGGCGAACTTTATCTCGCGCATTTTCTCGGCGCGGGCGGCGCCAAGAAAATGATCCAGCTTGAGCGCAGCAATCCGAACGCATCGGCGGCGGCCGCTTTCCCGGACGCCGCGCAGGCGAATCGTTCGATCTTCGTTGGCCGCGGCGGCAAGCAGCGCAATGTCTCGGAGGTCATGGCGGCGATCACCGGCCAGCACGACACGGGCACGCCGAAGCAGAAGGCCTCTCCCACGAGCACGAGCTTCGCGGCCTTGCGGCCGACCTTGTCGTCCGATCCGGTATCGAAGCCGCTGCGCAACGGTCCCGCGCCGCGCGAGGTCTATGCCCATCCCGTCACACCGGGGCGGACGGCCTTCGCGGCCGAAGAGGGGCCGGCGCACCATACCCTGTTCCGCACCGGCGGCGCGAAGCATGCGGCGTTGTCGCCGGCGGTGAAGGAAATCTGGGGTTCGTTCGAGCCGGGTTCGCGCGCACTTCAACTGGCGGGTACGGACAAAGCCGCAGGCCGAGTGGCCGGTGAGCCGCTCGATCTGCTCGGCCACCTCAAGAACAGCGCGTTGCGCAAGACAGGGTCGACGTAGCGTCCGGCCCGCCGAATTCGTTAACAATCTCCAAATAATCACGGTGAACGTTTTATTAAGCGCCGCCCGCGATGATCCTCCGCGTCCAACGCGGTGACCTGCATGATCGTCCGTCAATTTCTTCGCTGGGTGCAAACGGCGGCGCCCGGCGAGCGCGCGGAAGCCACCAGTGCGCTCGCGCGTGCTTTCCTTTATTCCGACCTTTCCGAAGAAGACCGGCTCGCCGCGGAAGCGGCGATGATCGTGCTCCTCGACGATCCTTCGCCGCTCGTGCGTTCCGCGCTTTCGGAAGCGCTGGCGAACTCGCCCGAGGCGCCGCATGGCGTGATCCTCGCGCTCGCGCAGGACCAGCCCGAGATCGCGATGCCGGTCGCCGCACGCTCGCCCGTCCTTTCGGATGCGGATCTTGTCGATCTCGTCGGGGCAGGGGACGAAAGCCTGCAAAGTGCCATTGCCGCGCGCGAGCCACTGTCGCGCGCCGTTGCGGGCGCCATTGCGGAAGTCGGGTCGGCCTCGGCGTGTCTCGTGCTGATCGAGAACACGCTGGCTGAAACTTCAATCAAGGCCTTCGCACGCATCGCGGAGCGTTACGGGCAGCTCTCCGCCATTCGCGAAGCGCTGTTCGCTCGTGAGGACTTGCCCGCGGAAACGCGGCAGGCGCTGGTGGCGAAACTTTCCGACACGCTCGTGCGCTTTGTCACCGAGCGGAACTGGTTGCCCGAGGATCGCGTGCAGCGCGTGGCGCGCGAGGCGTGCGACCGTGCGACGATTGCGATCGCTGCGGGGGAGGAGGCCGATGAGGTTTCCGTCCTGGTACGCCATCTCGTCGCAAGCGGGCAACTGACCAGCCTGTTGCTGCTGCGCGCGTTGCTGTGCGGACAGGTGCGCTTTCTCATCGAGGCGTTTGCTGAACTCTCGGGCCTTTCTCCGGAGCGGGTGGCGTCGGTCATCCATGACCGCCATACGCACGGCTTCCGCGCGCTGTACGACCGCGCCGGCCTGCCGAAGGCCGCCTTCGGTGCGTTCCGCGCGGCGCTCGAAGCGCTGCATGAAATCGGCTTTGCGGGCGACGGGCTCGGGGCCGCGAATCTCAAGCGCCGCATGGTCGAGCGGGTGTTGACGATTTACACGGGATCGGACGAGACCGAGATCGACTATCTCTTCGCCATGCTCCGCCGCTTTGCCGCGGAAGCCTCCCGCGAGGAAGCGCGCTTCTATACGGCGGATCTGGTCGCCGCCTGACGCTCTGGCTCAGGCGCGGACGGGCAGTTCGATGCGGACATAGGCTTCGCCCGCAATCTCGGCGTATTCGTCCTGAAGCTCGGCCGCGAGATATTTCTCGGCCATGATCGCGAGCTGTTCGGTGATTTCGCTCACCATCGGGTTGGCCTGATCCTTGACCTGCTCACGCACGACGGCGCGGATGGCCTCGACGTAGCGGTCGACGAGGACGAGCGGAATGCGCGTGCGATCCGGCGCGTGGTCGACGAGGCGGCAGAGGCTGCCCGCCAGCCGTCCGGCGACCGGATAGCCCAGCGTCGCGGCGTCGCCCTTGATGTCGTGTGCGGCGCGAAACAGCAGCAGCAGGTTCGTCGCGTTCGGTCCGTTCTTGTGGATGTCGGCGCGCGCGGAATCGAGCTGGTCGCACTCGCCCTGCATCCAGTCGCCGAATTCGCCCTTGAGCTGCGCAAGCGCCTCTTCGGCCTTCTGAACGACGTCCATCGCGATGTCGCCCGGCTCGGACGTGTGGACGATGGCCGACTTCAGCTTGTGCGGCGGCACAATGATCTTGTGATCGTCGTACTGCGTCTCGATGGGTTCTGCCTGGCTGCCCTTGGTCATCTTCTACCGTTCCGGTCCTGTCTCAGGTTGAGCCGCCGGCGGCGGCTGAGGCAGGTTGCTTCTGGTTCTTTGCGTCGCCCGTCGGCGCGCGCGTGAAGGTCTTCGGTTTGCTGCGGTCCTGGAGCAAGGCGTCGAGCGAGGTGACGGCGATGGTCTTGCCGCCGGCCGCGCCCTTGCGGCGATCCGTTCCGGCGTAATTCGCGTTCGTGCTGCGTCGCCGGTCCGGCCCGAAATAGTTTTTGGAATGGACGAAGGGGCGCGGGCTCAGAACGACGCTCAGGATGCGCTCATAGAGCGCCTTCGCGGCGATGGGTTTTGCGAGGAATTCGGTGATGCCGGAGTCGCGCGCTTCCATCACGCGGCGCTTTTCCGAGTGGCCGCTCAGCATGATGATCGGCACGAACGGGTTCGTGTTCGCACCCGGCTGGCGAATGGATTTGGTGAACTCGATGCCGTCGAAGACGGGCATCGCCCAGTCGGTGATGATGATATCCGGGTTGTGGTTGCCGAAGGCCTCGATGCCGGCGGCGCCGTCTTCCGCCTCGAAGATTTCGCGCGAGCCGAAGCCGTGCAGGAGCTGGCGCACGATCCTGCGCATATGCGCATTGTCGTCGATGACGAGAAACCGCAGCCGGTGGAAATCGAGCCGGATCATGAACGCGCCTCGGCCCGGACAGACACGGGCCTGACGGAGCATTTGGGACCCGCAGGCTTAAGATTTCGTTGAGTCGGGCTGTTCGCGCCGCGGACGCGGATTTCAGCCGAATTGCTCGGCCAAAATGCGCTCGTCGAGGCTGTGACCGGGGTCGAACAGCATCTCGATCGAGGTGTCGAGGTCCATCCGGATCGCGACCTTGGCGACCGAGCGGACCTCGAAATGGTCCGCCACGGCGCCGACCGGGCGCTTGGCCGCTTCGAGAATATCGACCTCGATCGATGCGCGGTCGGGCAGCAACGCGCCGCGCCAGCGGCGCGGGCGGAAGGGGCTCAAGGGTGTGAGCGCGAGCAGCGGGGCGGCCAGCGGCAGGATCGGGCCGTGCGCCGACAAATTGTAGGCGGTCGAGCCGACGGGCGTCGCGATGAGCACGCCGTCGGCCACCAATTCCTCGAGCCGCACCTTGCCATCGACCGAGATCTGCAACTTGGCCGCTTGGTAGGACTGGCGGAAGAGCGAGACTTCGTTGAAGGCGCGGGCACGCTGCTTGCTGCCGTCGACTCCCGTCGCGTCCATCATCAGCGGATGGATGACGACGTGCTCGGCGCCCGCAATGCGCTCGCACAAATCTTCGGTGCCGTATTCGTTGAGCAGGAATCCGACCGAGCCGCGGTTCATGCCGTAGATCGGTTTGCTCGAGCCGTGCGAGGCATGCAGCGTCTGAAGCATGAGGCCGTCACCGCCGAGCGCGACGATCACGTCGGCTTCCTTCATCGCGACGTCGCCATAGCGCAAGGCGAGTTCGCGGCGCGCGGCTTCGGCTTCCTCGTGCGCGCTCGCGACGAAGGCGATCTTGTCGTAGCGTGCGGCGGGCTTGTTCATGATGTCACGGGAGAGCTGCGATGGACGCGCCGGTTCTCGTCTATACGACCTATCCTTCGCTTGTCGAGGCGGAGACCGCCGGCAAAGGCCTTGTCGAAGCGGGACTTGCCGCTTGCGTTAATATCATACCCGAAATGATCTCGATTTTCCGTTGGAAAGGGCAGGTCGAGCGCGGCTCGGAAGTCATCATGATTGTTAAGAGCCGCGACAGCCTGAAGGAGCGCGTGGCCGAGGCCGTGCGCGGCAGCCACCCGTTCGAGACGCCAGCGATCCTCTTCCTGCCGACCGGTGGCGGCGACCAAAATTATGTGAGCTGGATTCTGGAGGAAACGGCCGGCGCTAAATGACGCCGGCCGCTTTTCACTGCGTCATTCGCTTCCGAGTTTTACGCGCAGACCGGCATAGATCGCGAATGGCGGCATCCGATACGAAAGAATTTCCTCGTATTGCCGATCGAAGGCGTTTTCGATGCGGAGATACGCGGTCGAGGCCGGCGTGAGATCGTAGGACAGCAGACCGCGCAGGATCGTCGCGCCGGGCAAATCGACCAACAAGGCTTGTGTCGGCTGAAAGAAAAAATCCTTGCGCACACTGTTATGCACGACGCCGATCGTGGCGCGGCCGCGCCTGTCGGGCGAGCGCAGGGTTGTCTCGATTGACGCGGAATGTTGCGGCCGGCGAATTTCGGGCGCACCAAAACTGTCGCGCGCATTGAGGTATGTGTAAGTGCCACTCACACTCCAGAGGTCAGTCAACTCGGCCGTCGCGCTCACTTCGACACCCTTGCGGCGCGCGATACCGGGGCCGTTGCGGTAGATGAGTCCGCCAAGGCCCGCGTCGAAGACGAGATCGACCTTGTCCGTGAACTCGGTCGAGAAATAGGTGACGTCGGTGACGACCTTGCCGCCGAGCCAGCGCTGCTCGACGCCGACGTCCCAGCCGACGGACTGCTCCGGCGTGAGCGCCGGGTTCGGCAGGTTGAAGGACGAACCGAAGAGCTGAAAGACATCGGGGTCGGTGATGCCCTTGCCGTAACTCGCATGAATGCGCGTGCCGGTCGCTGGCAGGCGCTGCGAGACGGCGAGACGCCAGGTCCAGACATCCTCGAGCGCGCTGTTCCAGTCGTGCCGCAGCGCGCCCGAGAGCGTCGTATGGGTCGGCAGATCGACGACATATTCGCCCGCGAGGCCGAGACGCCGCTTCACAAACTGCGCCGGGTTCTCCGACTGGGTGTATTTTTCGCTGCGGTGATCGAGCAGAAGCGTCGCGGTGTGATGCTCGCCGCCGGCGACGTTCGTATCGAAATTGAATGTCGACTTGTAATCATATGACGTCCGCGTGCCTTCCGCGCCAAACGGTCCAAGCTGGGCGTCGAGGCTTCCCGATTTTTCATCGAAGTGCTTGGCCGCCACACTCTGGATCCAGCGCCCGTCGAACAGCTTCAGCGTGGCGCCGACGCGGCTTGCGAGGCTGCGGTACTCGTAGTGACCGATGCTGTCGGTAATCAGGCCGTAGGTGGAGGGATTTACCGGCACGCAGGGAAAGCCTCCGACGCACGAAAAATCCTGGACGTCGGTTTGGGTGAAGCGGTCGGTGAAGCGGACGACGCCTTCGATGTTCAGATATTCATTGATGTCGACGCCGCCTTTTGCCGTAACGACTCCAGCGCGGCTGCCGTCGCGCTCGCTGCCGTCGCGGGCGATGTTGTAGCCGTCGCTCCGGTAGGCGGTGGCGGTGAGCGAACCGTAAAACGGTCCCGACGCGCCGCGCACATTGGCGCTGCCGGTGAGCGTTTCGAACGAGCCCGCTTCAACGCGGCCGTCGAAACGCGGTTTGCTGAGGCCACGGCCGCTTCGCGTGTAGATCGAGATCACGCCGGCATTGGCATTGGCGCCGTAGATTCCGGATTGCGGCCCGCGCACGATCTCGATGCGCTCAATGTCGTCCGTCGACATGTCGGCGAAATCGAAGCCGGGGAAGCCGAGCTGATTGACCTCGATGCCGTCAATCTGGACGAGCAGGTTGCGCGGATCGGCCCCCCGCATGAACACGGACGTCACCGAAGCGCGCGGGCCGGACTGCGCGAAGGTGAGACCGGGCGCCATGCGCAGCGCCTCGGCGACGGTGAAGATGCCTTGCTCGCGCAGTTTCTCGCCGAGCAAAACAGTGGCGCTGGCGCCGACCCGGTCCGCCTGCAGCGGAAACTGGTTGGCCGAGATCACGACCTGCGGCAGGTCGATGACCTGCGCGGCGAGGGGAGAAGCGGGAAGAGTCAGCAGTAGTGCGAGAGCGGTTCTCGACCGCGGATGGGAACGCCGCATGGCGCGCCTCCTTCGATTGTCGATGGATGACAAGTCGCGGAGACGCGATCGCGGAACGGACCCGAAGTCCGCGCGTCGACGTACTCGAAAGTTGGATGCCGCCCCACTACGCACCCCGCAACGGTTGACAGACATCACCGCTGCGGTTGGACCGCCCCATTCGCACGCCCCGTGCGACGGAAGGGTGACCAAGTCAGGTCGGTCTCCTGGCTCGCGGGTCGTTGCCTCTGTCCACCTTCCCGGACGCGGATGCGTCCAGTGGCTCTTTGGAAGAGGCTCGCCGCTTACAGTTGCGGGGGCAGCCGCGGAATTGGCCCCCGAGAGAGCCGCACCGCGTTCCCATGGCTTGGCCTTGCGACCGCGCCACCTGAATTGCCCCTCCATCAAATCGCTGGGCGGGTCGCCGGTCAACCGGCGCGGAATACCGGGTTGATGGGCAATTTCCCATCTGCTGTGCAGCCCACGGCCTGTCCCACGTCGATTGCCCACATAAAAAATTACGTTGTTATAGTAACTTAAACAAAGTTCTGGCGTTATCTTTCTGCGCGCCTATTGAGTGATTTTTGGGACAGGCAAAATGCCCCACCCAGAATGGGAGTGACGTCCGTGGTTCAGGCGGTTTCCGGCGAGTTCGGTCAGGCATCGGCGGCCAATCGGCCGCTGCGCATTTCATTCGAATTCTTTCCGCCGAAGACCGAGGAGATGGAGCGGACGCTGTGGGACTCGATCGCGCGGCTCGCGCCGCTCGGCCCGAGCTTCGTTTCCGTCACCTACGGCGCGGGTGGGACGACACGCGAGCGCACGCACGCCACCGTCAAACGCATTCTTTCCGAGACTTCGCTTGTTCCAGCCGCTCATCTGACGTGCGTGGCGGCGACGCAAGAAGAAGTGGACGACGTCGTGCGCGCTTACGCGACTGCCGGCGTCCAGCACATTGTCGCCTTGCGCGGCGATCCGCCCGAGGGGATCGGCGCGAAATATGCACCGCATACCGGCGGTTACGCGCATGCGTGTGACCTTGTCGCCGGCCTGCGGCGTCTCGGGGATTTCGAGATTTCGGTCGCGGCATTCCCGGAGAAACATCCCGAGAGCGCGGGTTTCGATCAGGACCTCGATGCGCTGAAGCGCAAGATCGACGCGGGCGCGTCGCGCGCGATCACGCAGTTCTTCTTTTCGAACGAGATTTATTTCCGCTTTCTCGACCGCGTGCGCGCGGCCGGGATCGACATTCCGATCGTACCGGGGATTCTGCCGGTGCAGAATTTCAGGCAGGCAAAGAGCTTCGCCGAGCGCGCGGGCGCCTCGGTCCCGCAATGGTTCGCCGACCGCTTCGAGGGACTCGACGACGACATCGCCACGCGCCGGCTGGTCGCGGCGCATTTGGCCGCGGAGCAGGTGCTCGATCTTTCCGCGCAGGGCGTGCGCGACTTCCACTTCTACACGATGAACCGGGCGGAGCTCGTTTACGCGATCTGCCATCTGCTCGGCATGCGCCCGGCAGCGACCAAGGCGGCGGCATAACGGGAGCGGATGGTGGCGGATATCAAGAAGGTCGACGGGGCCGAGGTCGAGCGCGTGCTGCGTGCGCGCGCGGCCGAGCGTATTCTGGTGCTCGACGGCGCGATGGGCACGATGATCCAGTCCTACAAGCTGGACGAAGCGGGATTTCGCGGCGCGCGCTTCGACGCCTGGAATCGCGAGGTGAGGGGCAACAACGATCTCCTCAACATCACGCGGCCCGACGCGATCCGCGACATCCATCTCGCCTATTTCCGCGCGGGCGCGGATATCGTCGCGACCAACACATTCTCTTCGACCGCGATTGCCCAGGCCGACTACGGCATGGAAGAGGTGGCGTTCGAGCTGAACGTGCAGGGCGCGAAGCTCGCGCGCGAAGCGGCGGCGCTTGCCGAGCGGGAAGATGGAAAGCGCCGCTTCGTGGCGGGCGCGATCGGCCCGACCAACCGCACGGCATCCATCTCGCCGGACGTTTCCAATCCCGGCTACCGGGCCACGTCGTTCGATGAGCTTGCGAAAGCCTATAGCCGGCAGGCACGCGGGCTGATCGAGGGCGGCGCGGAAATCCTGCTGGTCGAGACGATCTTCGACACGCTGAACGCCAAGGCGGCGATCTTCGCGATCGAGTCTTTATATGACGAGCTGGGCATCCGGCTGCCGGTGATGATTTCGGGGACGATCACCGACAAGTCGGGGCGCACACTGTCGGGTCAGACACCGGCGGCGTTCTGGAATTCGGTGGCGCACGCCAAGCCCTTCTCAGTGGGCCTCAACTGCGCGCTCGGCGCCAAGGACATGCGCGAGCATATCGCGGAGATCGGCCGTGTCGCTGATACGCTCATTTGCGCTTATCCGAACGCGGGCCTGCCGAACGAGTTCGGCGGCTATGACGAGAGCGCGGAATATATGGCCGGGCTGCTGGGCGAGTTCGCGACCGCCGGGCTTATCAATATCGTCGGCGGCTGCTGCGGCACGACGCCGACGCATATCCGGGCGATCGCGGAAGCGACGGCCGGCAAGACGCCGCGCGCCATCCCGAAACTCCCTCAGCGCCTGCGATTGTCGGGCCTCGAGCCGTTCGAGCTCACGCCGGAAATTCCGTTCGTGAATGTCGGCGAGCGCACGAATGTCACGGGCTCCGCCAAATTCCGCAAGCTGATCACGGCCGGCGACTACAACGCCGCGCTCGATATTGCGCGCGACCAGGTCGAGAACGGCGCGCAGGTGATCGACGTCAATATGGACGAGGGGCTGCTCGACTCCGAGAAGGCCATCGTCACGTTCCTGAATCTCATTGCCGCCGAACCCGATATTTCGCGGGTGCCGGTGATGGTCGACTCGTCGAAGTGGTCGGTCATCGAGGCGGGCCTGAAATGCGTACAGGGGAAGGGGATCGTCAATTCGATCTCGATGAAGGAAGGCGAAGAAGCCTTCCGGCATCACGCGCGGCTCGTGCGCCGCTATGGTGCGGCCGTCGTTGTCATGGCCTTCGACGAGAAGGGGCAGGCCGACACGCTCCAGCGCAAGACCGAAATCTGCGCGCGCGCCTACAAGATCCTCACCGAAGAAGTCGGCTTCCCGCCCGAAGACATCATCTTCGACCCGAACATCTTCGCGGTCGCGACCGGGATTGAAGAGCATTCAGGCTACGGCGTCTCGTTCATCGAAGGCGCGCGCTTCGTGCGCGAGAACCTGCCGCACGCGCATGTCTCGGGCGGCGTCTCGAACCTCTCGTTCTCGTTCCGCGGCAATGAGCGCGTGCGCGAGGCGATGCACGCGGTCTTCCTTTATCACGCGATCAAGGCCGGCATGGACATGGGCATCGTCAATGCCGGCCAGCTCGCCGTCTATGACGATCTCGATACTGAACTGCGCGACGCCTGCGAGGACGTCGTCCTCAATCGCCGCGCCGACGGCACGGAGCGGCTGCTCGCGCTGGCCGAGCGCTACAAAGGCGGCGGCAAGGAAAAGAAAGAGGCCGATCTCGCCTGGCGCGAATGGCCGGTGGCGAAGCGCCTCGAACATGCGCTGGTGCTGGGCATCACCGAGTTCATCGAATCCGATACGGAAGAGGCGCGGCAGACGGCGGAACGCCCCATCCATGTGATCGAAGGCCCGCTCATGGCGGGCATGAACGTTGTCGGCGATCTGTTCGGCGCGGGCAAGATGTTCCTGCCGCAGGTCGTGAAGTCGGCGCGCGTCATGAAACAGGCGGTCGCCTACCTCATGCCCTACATGGAGCAGGAGAAGCGCGAGCGCGGCATCGACGAGGACCGGAGCAACGGCAAGATCGTGCTCGCGACCGTGAAGGGCGACGTACACGATATCGGCAAGAACATCGTCGGCGTCGTGCTTCAGTGCAACAATTATTCGGTGATCGATCTCGGCGTCATGGTGCCGGCGCAAAAGATTCTGGAGACCGCGCGTGCGGAGAAGGCCGACATCATCGGTTTGTCCGGCCTGATCACGCCGTCGCTCGACGAAATGGTGCATGTCGCGGAGGAAATGGAGCGCGAAGGCTTCGACCTGCCGCTCCTGATCGGCGGCGCGACCACGAGCAAGGTTCATACGGCGGTGAAAATTTCGCCGCGTTACCTGAAGAGCCAGGCAATGCATGTGATCGACGCGAGCCGCGCGGTTGGCGTCGTGTCGAGCCTGCTCAACCCGGAAGTGCGCATGCGCACGATGGCGCAGGTGAAGGCCGAGTATGGCAAGATCGCCGAGACCCATGCGCGTGCGCAGAATGATACGCAGCGTTTGCCGATCGGCGACGCGCGGGCGAAGCGCTTTGCACCCGACTTCAAGGTCTACACGCCGCCGAAGCCGACCTTCCTCGGCACGAAGAAATTCGAGCGCTACGACCTCACGCAGCTCGTGAACGTGATCGACTGGACACCGTTCTTCGCGACATGGGACTTGCAGGGCCGCTTCCCCGCGATCCTCGAGGACAAGAGAATGGGAGAAGCGGCGCGGCAGCTCTATGAGGACGCGCGGCAGATGCTCGCGCGCATCGTTGAGGAAAAGTGGCTGACCGCGCAGGGTGTAATCGGTTTTTTCCCGGCCAACACGGTCGGCGACGACATCGTCATCTATAAAGACGAGACGCGGAAGGAACCGCTCACGCGGCTCCATACGCTGCGCCAGCAGATTCCGCGCCGCGACGGCCGCGCCTGCACGGCGCTCGCGGATTTCGTCGCGCCCGCTTCAACTGGGGTCGCGGATTATGTCGGCGCCTTCGTCGTTACCGCGGGCATCGGCGAGGCCGAGAAATCCGAGCAGCTCAAGGGCGCGAACAACGACTACGACGCCATTTTGCTCAAGGCGCTCGCTGATCGGCTCGCAGAGGCCTTCGCCGAGCGTCTGCACGAGCGCGTGCGGCGTGAGTTCTGGGGCTATGCCTCCGACGAGAATCTGTCGAACGAAGACCTGATCGCGGAGCAGTATCGCGGCATCCGGCCGGCGCCGGGTTATCCGGCGCAGCCCGATCACACCGAGAAGGCGACACTTTTCCGCCTGCTCGACGCCGAGAAACAGGCGGGCGTGCAACTCACCGAGAGCTACGCCATGTGGCCGGGTGCTGCGGTGTCGGGACTTTATTTCTCGCATCCCGACAGCGCTTATTTCGGCGTCGGCCGCATCGACCGCGACCAGATCGAGGATTACGCGGCGCGCAAGGGGTGGAAGGTGGAGGAGGCGGAGCGGTGGCTGTCGCCGATCCTCGCCTACGATCCCGCGCGCGTGCCCAAAGTCGCCGCGGAGTAAGTATTTGTCATTCCGGGACGGCGCGAGCGAAGCCTCATTCGTCGTCCCGGAACGCGCGAAGCGCGTATCCGGGACCGTCCGCGGCAAATCTTCAGACGGTCCCGGGTCTCGGGCTTCGCCCTCGCCCGGGACGACGATGCAAAATTTGCGCAAGCGCCTGAAAGAATTGGCAAATAAAAATTCTCCGGATTCTTTTTCCCCATCGATTCCGGCGGAGTTAGATTTGCGCGTCCTGTTCACGAGGGGCGCGCTCATGAGGCGTCTTGATCGCGGGACAGGATGCGGCGCCCGCTGTCGTGCCTCGCAAGCACGGCACCGGGCGGTCTCGGGGCTCCGCCCGGCGGCACTAGGACCGCCTGCCAGGAGCATGGCTGACGCAAGGGCCGAAAGGCCCGCGAAAGCGCGGCCCGGACCGAAGAGACGCCGCGACGGAGCGCCGTGAGGCGTTGCGCGCTCGGCGCGGTTGGCTCTCAAAAGCTGATCGTGGGGCGCGACCGAAAAAGGACTGTGCGTCACGCGGCGCTCCGTCCCCCTCA
>Ga0307505_10000356_pt1 | contig 52260 bp, 49 predicted proteins | sample 23_S_MG_FD_202183 | JGI IMG/M metagenome (GOLD analysis project Ga0307505, IMG submission 202183) | Soil microbial communities from Populus trichocarpa stands in riparian zone in the Pacific Northwest, United States - 23_S | ecosystem: Environmental > Terrestrial > Soil > Riparian zone > Trees...
ATTGCGTGTAAGTTTCCCCGACGCGAAATACTGCGCTGCTCGGTTAAAACCCGATGCGTGCCTTCTTCGCGACGCGATCCTCGACGATGTCGTCGGGATGCACGTCGTTGCGGCCGGCGAGCTTGGCATTTCCGAAGGCGGCCAGCATCACGCGGCGCATCTCGCGCGGCTTCAAGCGCGCCAGGCGATCCAGCGCATCGGCCGCGAGTTGCGGCGGGAACGAGCGGCCCCATGCATGCTCGTTGCGCAGTTCCTCATAGATGCTCTGCGCGATGCGTCGCGAGCCTTCGACGTCCGGCGCCTCTATCGCGTAGACGTTCATGCGGTTGAGGATCGGCTCGGGGATGCCGCGGGCATCGTTGGCTGTTGCGATCCACACCACTTCCGACGCATCGATGGGCACCTCGGCGAACTCGTCGACGAAGTCGCTGGCGGTGTCATGCTCCAGCAGTGTGTAGAGGCTTCCGAGCGGGTCGTACTGGCTGTCGCCGCTCGCCTTGTCGATTTCGTCGACGACGATGACCGGGTTCGCATAGTCGCCGTTGACCAGGGAATCGAAGACCTTGCCGGGCTTTGCGTTCTTCCACTGCGCCGACGCACCCGACAGGATCCAGCCCGCCGTCAGCGAACTCATGCCGACGAAGGTGTAGCCGGTACCCAGCAGCTTCGACAGTCGCCGCGCGAAGTGCGTCTTGCCGATGCCAGGGTCGCCCAGCAGCAGCATGGGTTCGAGCTCCAGCGGGTCGTCGGAAGACAGGCACAGCGCAAGTTGCTTGCGGATGTCCTCCAGCGGCTCCTCGAAGTTCGGCAGTTCCTCGATCAGCCCGTCGATGTCGGGCAGCGCCGACGGCTTGATGACGAAGCGCTGGCCGCCGCTGCGGATCATCTTCACGTAGGTGGATCGCAGCGCCTCGTTGACAGCATTGCCGAGCTCCTGCAGGTCGGACAGCGCTTCCTCCACGCGCGGGACGTGGTAGACGTCCTTGAATCCGGCAATCGAGATCGGGGCAGGGATCGTGGCGGGCACGCTCATGCAAACCTCCGGGCTGCGGTCACTGGACCGTTGCGTAATGGAACGCGAACGAAGACTCACCTGATCATGGGAAAAGCAAGTCTCTTGCCAGCAATGTTGCAGATCCGGATGCGCGATGCAAAGCACTCGACGGGCAGGAGTGCTGATCACGCTGAAGAATGCCGGCCGCCGCTCTGCGCTTCGCCCTGAACGGCGCGCCGCGATGCACGTCGCGGTGCCGCTTCAGGCCGGCGCGCGCAGCCCCTGGCCTGATGCCCACACGGCCGCCTCGACCCGCGAGCGGAAGCCCAGCTTCTTCAGCATGTGCTTCACGTGCACCTTCACGGTGCCTTCGGTGATCGAAAGCTGGCGTGCGATGACCTTGTTGCTGTGCCCGCCGGCAACGCAGCGCAGCACCGCCAGCTCGCGCTCCGTGAGCTCGCGCACGTCGCGCCGCACGCCGCGCGCCTCGTCGCGCAGCGCGTCGGCCAGCGCTTCGCTCAGCGAATCGCTGATGACGGTGTGGCCTTCCAGTGCGCTGCGCACGCGGTCCAGCAGATGCTCCGGCTCCATGTCCTTCAGCAGGTAGCCGTCGGCGCCGGCGCGCAGCGCAGCCATCAGGTCCTCGCGCGCATCGGACACCGTCAGCATCACCACGCGCCGCGACGGATCGTCGTCCTTCAGCGCGGCAAGGATCTCCATGCCGCCGCTGCCCTTCAGGTGCAGGTCCAGCAGCGTCAGGTCGGGCTCCTTCTCCGCCGCCAGCCGCACCGCGCTTTCGTAGTCGCCGGCCTCGCCCACCACCTCGAAGCTGGGCTCCAGCGCCAGCAACTGCACCACGCCCTTGCGGAACAGCGGGTGGTCGTCGACCACGAGGATCGTGTGGCGCGCCGGCGCTTCTGTCCCACCGGTCATGCCGTCGTCTCCTCGCGTGCGGCTGCTGCGCCGGCGAACGTAGTCTGCGGCCGGAACAGCAGCCGCACCCGCGTGCCAACGGGCGAGCGAGGCTCGATGTCGAGCGTGCCGCCAACCGAAGCCGCGCGATCGCGCATGATCGCGAGCCCGAAGTGCCCGTGCGGCGAACGCGCGGCGCCGATACCGACGCCGTCGTCGTCGACGCGCACTTCGATGGTGCCGTCGGCCATGCGCCGCAGCGACACCCAGGCGTGCGTCGCGCGCGCGTGGTGTTCGATGTTGGTCAGCGCCTCGCGCACCACCTGCAGCACGTGCACCTGTTCGTTGGCCGACAGCTCCACCGTCGTCAGATCATTGTCCAGCGCAACGTGCACACCCGAGCGGCGCTGGAATTCCGCCGCCGCGTCGCGCAGCATGCCGCCGATGCCCTCCTCGCCCAGGCTGAGCCGGAACGTCGTCAGCAGTTCGCGTAGCTGCCGATACGCGGCCGACACGCCCTCGCGCAGCTCCGCCAGCACCGACGCCGTCTGCGCCGAGGCGCCGCCGCGCTCCAGCGTCGCCGCCAGCCGCGCGATCTGGATCTTGGTGAACGACAGCGACTGGGCCAGCGAATCGTGCAGCTCGCGCGCGATGGCCGCACGCTCCTCCAGTACGCCGAGCCGCCGGTGTTCTTCGCGCCGCTCCGCCGCCGCCAGCGCCGCGCCGACGTGCCGGCCGACCGTCTCGGCCAGCTCCATCTGCCATGTCTCCAGCGCCCGGCCGGGCGGCAGCACCAACGGCATCACGCCATAGTTCACGCCGCCGTCGGCCAGCGGAATGCCGATGATGCGGCGCTCGCCCTCGGCGCCGGGCTCCACGCGCCACGTCACATTGCTGTCACCGATGCCCGCGCAGCGCCCGCACTCGCTGCGGCCCGCGCCGTCGTGCGAACTGTCGTCCAGCAGGCACGCGCGCGCACCCTCGTCGTCGTGCGCCAGCGGCAGGCCGCGCTGGCTGCCGGCGTGCTTCGAGCAGATGACACCGGCCTCGGCGCCTAGCGCCTTGCGCACCATCGCCAGCACACCGGTCAGCACCACCGCATCCAGCGGTTTGTCGGCCAGCATGCGCGTGGTTTCGTACAGCAGTGCCAGCGATTCGTTGCGCCGCTCCAGATCGCGTGTCTTCTCGGCGACCTGCTTCTCCAGCGAGCCGTACAGGCGCGCCAGATCGTCGACCATGAAGTTGAAGGCCTGGCCGAGCTGGCCGATCTCGTCGGGTCCGGTGCTTTCGGCGCGCACGCTGAAATTTCCGGTGCGCACCTTCCGCGCCGCTTCGCCCAGCCGTGCGATGGGCTGGAAGACTTCGATGTTCAGCAGGAACAGCGCCGCCACCACCAGCATCATCATCACGAAGAAGCCAGCGCCCAGCACGATGCGCAGCCACTGGATGCGGCTTTCCAGGTCGTTCTCGATCTGCTGCACCAGCACGTCGACGTCAGCGACGAACTGCGGCACCGTGAGCAGGAAGGTTGCGCGGTCGGCTTCGCCCGCCACCGCGCGGCGCGCCAGCGGCTTGATCGTGCCGAACCACGCGCCGACGATGCGCTCGTAGGTGCGCCGCACCGGCTGATCGGCCTGCTGCGGAATGCCGCGCAGCAGCGCAGGGTTCTGCAGGCGGCGCTCGAACTCCTCGATCGCACGCTCCGCGCGCTGCTGCCGCTCGTCCACGTCACCGCGCAGGTCGGCCACGCGCGTGGACAGCGCATAAGACTGCATGCGCAGCGAGCCCGCGATGTTGATGGCGCTGGCCTTGCCGGTGGACTGCTCGGCGAACACGGTCGCCGCGACGATCACGGACAGCGCGAGCAGCGCGACCACCGACAGCACGACGCCGACGCGCACCAGCGTCGAGCCGGACCACAGTCGCCTGAAGCCTGTCATGCCACTCATAGTCATTCCTGTCTTCGCACAGTAGGCATCGGCCCGCCGCGTCCTGTGACGGCGATCAACCGAACGCCGTCCCCTTGCGTAGTACGTCGCTTACCTCCTTCGTAGTAAGCGCTCTTCCTCTGACGGCGAGTCTGCCGGAACACCTTGATCTGCGTCAGTCGAAGGCATTGTCCAGCCCCTAGTTTGCCACCCCAACGACAGGTACCGGAGCATCCGCAATGACTGCAATGCCAGCAGGCGCCAGGCGCAACCCGGCAAGCCTGAAGACGCACCAGTGGTCGGTGGCGATCATGAGCACGGTCGCGTTCACCGTGTGTTTTGCGGTGTGGATGATGTTCGCGGTCATCGGCATTCCGATCAAGAAGATGCTGGACCTGAACGCCACGCAGTTCGGGCTGCTGACCGCGACGCCGGTGCTGACCGGATCGCTGATCCGCGTGCCGCTCGGCATGTGGACCGACAAGTACGGCGGCCGCATCGTGTTCTTCCTGCTGATGCTCGCTACCGTGGTGCCGATCTGGCTGATCGGGTACGCCACCGAGTTCTGGCACTTCCTGGTGCTTGGCCTGTTCGTGGGTCTGGCCGGCGGCTCGTTCTCAGTGGGCACGCCGTACGTCGCGCGCTGGTTCGAGCGTCGGCAGCAGGGCTTCGCGATGGGTGTGTTCGGCGCCGGCAACTCCGGAGCCGCCGTCACGAAGTTCGTCGCGCCCGCGCTGGTGGTGGCCTTCGGCTGGGCGATGGTGCCTCAGGTCTATGCGGTGGCGATGCTGGTCACCGCGATCGCCTTCTGGATGTTCACCTACAGCGACCCGAAGCACCTGATATCCGGCGACATCACGTACCGCCGCCAGCTCGAGGTGCTGCGCGACCCCAACGTGTGGAAGTACTGCCAGTACTACTCGATCGTGTTCGGCGGCTACGTCGCGCTGTCGCTGTGGATGGTCCTTTACTACGTCGGCGAGTTCGGGCTGGACATCCGCATCGCGGCGCTGCTGGCGGCGTGCTTCTCGCTGCCGGGCGGCGTGCTGCGCGCCATCGGCGGCTGGCTGTCCGACAAATGGGGCGCGCACCGCGTGACGTGGTGGGTGATGTGGGTCAGCTGGATCTGCCTGTTCCTGCTGGCGTACCCGGCCACCACCTACACGATCACGACGGTCAACGGACCGGTCACCTTCACGCTGGCACACAACGTGTGGAGCTTCACGTTGCTGATGGCGATCCTCGGCGTCGCATGGGCCTTCGGCAAGGCGAGCGTGTTCAAGTACATCGCCGACGACTACCCGACGAACATCGGCACGATCTCCGGCATCGTCGGCCTGGCCGGCGGCCTGGGCGGATTCATTCTGCCGATCATGTTCGGCGCGTTGCTGGACCTGACCGGCGTGCGCTCCAGCGCCTTCATGCTGATGTACGGCGTGGTCTGGGTCAGCCTGATCTGGATGTACCGCACCGAAGTGCGCCGCGCCGAGGTCATCGGTCCGCGCTCCGCCGAACCTTCGCGCGCCTGAGCACCGCAGCCACCGAAAGGACACTATGGCACACACCCCTTCGATGCCGCGGCGCGGCCGCGTGCTGGACATCTGGAATCCCGAGGACAAGGCGTTCTGGAAACAGGAAGGCGAAGCCATCGCGCGGCTGAACCTGTGGATCTCGGTGCCGGCGCTGTTCCTCGCGTTCGCCATCTGGCAGCTGTGGAGCGTTGTCGCGGTGAACCTGAACACGCTGGGCTTCCGCTTCACCACCGATCAGCTCTTCTGGCTGGCGGCAGCGCCCGCCCTGTCGGGCGCGACGCTGCGCATCTTCTATTCGTTCATCGTGCCGGTGGTGGGCGGGCGGCGCTGGACCGCGCTGTCCACCGCGTCGCTGCTGATCCCCGCCATCGGCATCGGCTTCGCGGTGCAGGATCCGACGACGTCGTTCACGACGATGCTGATCCTGGCGCTGCTGTGCGGCTTCGGCGGCGGCAACTTCAGCTCGTCGATGTCCAACATCAGCTTCTTCTTCCCGAAGGAGCGCAAGGGCTCGGCGCTGGGCGTGAACGCTGGACTGGGCAATCTCGGCGTATCCAGCGTGCAGTTCCTGGCACCGCTGGTGGTCACGATGCCAGTGTGGGGCCCGCTGTCGGGCGCGCCGCAGACGATCATGACCAAGGCCGGGCAGACCGAGATCTGGGCGCAGAACGCCGCCCTCATCTGGGTGCCGTTCATCGCGCTGGCCGCGATCCTCGCGTGGTTCTTCATGCATGACATCGCGTCGGCCAGGGCGTCGTTCCGCGAACAGTCGGTGATCTTCAGGCGCAAGCACAACTGGCTGATGTGCTGGCTGTACCTGGGCACCTTCGGCTCTTTCATCGGCTACGCGGCGGGTTTCCCGCTGCTGATCAAGAGCCAGTTCCCCGACGTCAACCCGCTGCACTACGCGTGGATGGGGCCGCTGGTGGGCGCACTGATCCGGCCGGTGGGCGGATATCTGGCCGACCGGATGGGCGGCGCGCGCGTGACGTTCTGGAACTTCATCGCGATGGCGCTGGGCGTCGCGGGCGTGCTGTATTTCCTGCCCACCGGGCCGTCAGGCGGCAGCTTCGCGGGCTTCTTCGCGATGTTCATGCTGCTGTTCCTGACGACGGGCATCGGCAACGGCTCGACGTTCCGCATGATCCCGATCATCTTCCTGACCGAGCGCCAGCGCGCCTGCGCCGGCCAGGGCGCCGCCGCGCAGGAGCAGGCAGTGCGCGACGGCAACAAGGAGGCCGCCGCGGTGCTGGGCTTCTCCGGCGCCATCGGCGCTTATGGCGGCTTCTTCATCCCGAAGAGCTACGGCTCGTCGATCACGCTGACCGGCGGGCCCGAGTTCGCGCTGTACTGCTTCATCGTCTTCTACGTCACCTGCATCGCGGTCACGTGGTGGTACTACTCGCGGCGCAACGCGCCGATGCCCTGCTGATCACGCCAATCACGCCGACCGCAAAGGAGCATCCATGAGCCACTTCCTGGACCGACTGACGCACTTCACGCTGCCCAAGGAGTCCTTCGCCGACGGCTACGGCATGGCCACCGGTGAAGACCGCACCTGGGAGGACGGTTACCGCAACCGCTGGGCACACGACAAGGTCGTGCGTTCCACGCACGGCGTGAACTGCACCGGTTCGTGCTCCTGGAAGATCTACGTGAAGGGCGGCATCGTCACGTGGGAGACGCAGCAGACCGACTATCCGCGCACGCGCGCCGACCTGCCGAACCACGAGCCGCGCGGCTGCGCGCGCGGCGCCTCGTACTCGTGGTACCTGTACAGCGCGAACCGCCTGAAGTATCCGATGGTGCGCGGGCGCCTGCTGGAACGCTGGCGCGCGGCGCTGGCGGTCGCGAAGTCGCCGGTGGACGCGTGGGCCAGCATCGTCGAGGACGCCGCCGCACGTCGCGATTACCAGCACGTGCGCGGCATGGGCGGCTTCGTGCGGTCGACGTGGGCCGAGGTCAACCAGCTGATCGCGGCCGCCAACGTGTACACGATCAAGGCACACGGGCCCGACCGAGTGATCGGCTTTTCGCCGATCCCGGCGATGTCGATGGTCAGCTACGCAGCGGGCAGCCGCTATCTGAGCCTGATCGGCGGCGTTTGCATGAGCTTCTACGACTGGTACTGCGACCTGCCGCCCGCCAGCCCGCAGATCTGGGGCGAACAGACCGACGTGCCGGAAAGCGCCGACTGGTACAACTCCACGTACATCATCGCGTGGGGCAGCAACGTGCCGCAGACGCGCACGCCCGACGCGCACTTCTTCACCGAGGTGCGCTACAAGGGCGCGAAGACCGTCGCGGTGACGCCCGACTACTCCGAGGTCGCGAAGCTCGCCGACCTGTGGCTGCACCCCAAGCAGGGCACCGACGCGGCGCTGGCGATGGCCATGGGCCACGTCGCGCTGAAGGAGTTCTACTTCGATCGCCGCCCCGCGTACTTCGACGACTATGCGCGCCGCTATACCGACCTGCCGCTGCTGCTGCGGCTGGTGCCGCAGCAGCTGGCCGACGGCAGCACCGTGCTGGCGCCGGACCACTACCTGCGCGCCAGCGAGCTGCCGGATGCGCTGGGCCAGTCCAACAACCCGGACTGGAAGACGGTCGCTTTCGATACTGCCGGCAACGTCGCACTGCCCAACGGCTCCATCGGCTTCCGCTGGGGCGCCGAAGGCCGCGCCGATGCAGGGCTGTGGAATCTGGAAGACAAGGACGCGCGCAGCGGCGCCACCACGCGGCTGAAGCTGTCGCTGCTGGAAGACGGCGCGCAGCCGCACGAGGTGGTCGAAGTCGCGTTCCCGTATTTCGCTGGCGCCACCACGCCGCACTTTCCCAACAATCCGCTGAACGGTGCGCAGTGCCCCGACCTGAACCGCGCACGCGTGCCGGCCGCGCGGCTGCGCCTGGCCGACGGCAGCGAGGCGCTGGTCGCCACGGTGTTTGATCTGCAGGCCGCGCAGTACGGCATCGACCGGGGACTGGGGAGCGGCGCAGCCAGCTACGACGACAACGCCCCGTACACACCCGCGTGGCAGGAGGCCATCACCGGCGTGCCGCGCGCCGACGTCATCCGTGTCGCGCGCGAGTTCGCCGCCAACGCCGAGAAGACCCAGGGCCGCTCGATGGTCATCATCGGCGCGGCGATGAACCACTGGTACCACTCGGACATGAACTACCGGGGTGTCATCAACCTGCTGATGCTGTGCGGCTGCGTCGGTCAGAGCGGGGGCGGCTGGGCGCACTACGTGGGCCAGGAAAAGCTGCGGCCACAGACCGGCTGGACGGCGCTCGCGTTCGCGCTGGACTGGATCCGGCCGCCGCGCCAGCAGAATTCCACGTCGTTCTTCTACGCACACACCGATCAGTGGCGCTACGAGAAGCTGGGCGTCGAGGAGATCCTGTCGCCGCTGGCCGACAAGGCGGCGTTCTCGGGCAGCCTCATCGACTACAACGTGCGCGCCGAGCGCATGGGCTGGCTGCCGAGCGCGCCGCAGCTGAAGACCAACCCGCTGCAGGTGGTGCGCGACGCGCAGGCGGCCGGCATGGAGCCCAAGGACTACGTGGTGCGCGCGCTGCAGGACGGCAGCCTGGAGATGAGCTGCGAGGATCCGGACGCACCGCAGAACTGGCCGCGCAACCTGTTCGTGTGGCGCTCGAACCTGCTGGGCTCCAGCGGCAAGGGCCACGAGTACTTCTGCAAGCACCTGCTGGGCACCGAAAACGGCGTGCAGGGCCGCGACCTGGGGGCAGACGACGCGAAGCCTTCGGAGGTCAAGTGGCACGAGCGCGCGCCCGAAGGCAAGCTGGACCTGCTGGTCACGCTGGACTTCCGCATGAGCACCACGTGCCTGTACAGCGACATCGTGCTGCCCACCGCGAGCTGGTACGAGAAGAATGACCTGAACACCAGCGACATGCATCCGTTCATCCATCCGCTGTCGGCGGCGGTGGACCCGGTGTGGGAATCGCGCTCCGACTGGGAGATCTACAAGGGTTTCGCGAAAGCCTTCAGCGAAGTGTGCGTCGGCCACCTGGGCGTGGAAAAGGAGGTGGTGCTGACGCCGCTGATGCACGACACGCCGGCGGAGCTGGCGCAGCCCTTCGACGTACGCGAATGGAAGAAGCGCGAATGCGAACTGGTGCCCGGCAAGACCGGCCCGCAGATCGCCGTCGTCGAGCGCGACTATCCACGCACCTACGAGCGCTTCACGTCACTGGGCCCGCTGATGGCCAAGGTCGGCAACGGCGGCAAGGGCATCGCTTGGAACACGCAGACCGAGGTGCGGCAGCTCGGTGAACTGAACGGCACCGACGCCGACGGCCGGCCGCGCATCGTCAGCGACGTCGACGCGTGCGAGGTGATCCTGCAGCTTGCGCCGGAAACCAACGGGCACGTCGCGGTGAAGGCCTGGGAGGCGCTGTCGAAGGCCACCGGTCGCGAGCATGCGCACCTGGCGCTGCATCGCGAGGACGAGAAGATCCGCTACCGCGACGTGCTCGCCCAGCCGCGCAAGATCATCAGCTCGCCGACGTGGTCGGGGCTGGAAAGCGAAAAGGTTTCGTACAACGCCGGCTACACCAACGTGCACGAGCTGATCCCGTGGCGCACGCTGACCGGCCGCCAGCAGTTCTACCAGGACCATGCGTGGATGATCGCCTTCGGCGAAGGCTTCTCCACCTACCGCCCGCCGGTGGACCTGAAGACCACGGCCGGCATCCACGGGATCAAGCCGAACGGCAATCCGGAGATCCTGCTGAATTTCATCACGCCGCACCAGAAGTGGGGCATCCACTCCACCTACAGCGACAACCTGATGATGTTGACGCTGAACCGCGGCGGGCCGGTGGTGTGGCTGTCGGAGACGGACGCCAGGCAGGCTGGCATCGAGGACAACGACTGGATCGAGATCTTCAACATCAACGGCGCGATCGCGGCGCGCGCTGTCGTCAGCCAGCGCGTGAACCCCGGCATGACGATGATGTACCACGCGCAGGAGAAGATCATCAACACGCCGGGCTCGGAGATCACCGGCGTGCGCGGCGGCATCCACAACTCGGTCACGCGCATCGTCACCAAGCCGACCCACATGATCGGCGGCTATGCGCAGCTGTCCTACGGCTTCAACTACTACGGGACCATCGGCACCAACCGCGACGAATTCGTCGTGGTGCGCAAGATGAAGAAGGTCGACTGGCTCGATACGCCACGTGACGACCACCTCGCCAAGGCCTACCAATCCCAGGGAGAGAATCCATGACCCCCCACGCTCACATTCGTTCGCTGCCCCCCCGAGGGGGGCGCGCCTCCCTTGAGGCGGCTCGGCGGGAGGCGCCATGAAGGTCCGCGCACAGATCGGCATGGTGCTGAATCTCGACAAGTGCATCGGCTGCCACACCTGCAGCGTCACCTGCAAGAACGTGTGGACCAGCCGGCCCGGGGTCGAATACGCGTGGTTCAACAATGTCGAGACCAAGCCCGGCATCGGCTACCCGAAGGAGTGGGAGAACCAGGACCGGTGGAATGGCGGCTGGGTAAGGCGCGCGGACGGTTCCATCGTCCCGCGTCAGGGCGGCAAGTGGCTGCTGCTGATGAAGATCTTCGCCAACCCGAATCTGCCGGAGATCGACGACTACTACGAGCCCTTCACCTTCGACTACGACCACCTGCATTCGGCGCCCGAGATGAAGGCCGCGCCCACCGCACGCCCCCGCTCGCTGATCACCGGCATGCGCATGCAGAAGATCGAATGGGGCCCGAACTGGGAGGAGATCCTCGGCGGTGAATTCTCCAAGCGCAGCAAGGACCGCAACTTCGACGACATCCAGAAGGACATCTACGGCGAGTTCGAGAACACCTTCATGATGTACCTGCCGCGGCTGTGCGAGCACTGCCTGAACCCGACGTGCGTCGCGAGCTGCCCGTCGGGCTCGATCTACAAGCGCGAGGAGGACGGCATCGTGCTGATCGACCAGGACAAGTGCCGCGGCTGGCGCATGTGCGTGTCGGGCTGCCCGTACAAGAAAATCTACTACAACTGGAAGAGCGGCAAGGCAGAGAAGTGCATCTTCTGCTATCCGCGCATCGAGGCAGGCCAGCCCACGGTGTGCTCGGAGACCTGCGTCGGGCGCATCCGCTACCTCGGCGTGCTGCTGTACGACGCCGACCGCATCGAGGAGGCGGCCAGCACCGAGCACGATGCCAATCTCTACTCGGCGCAACTCGGCATCTTCCTCGATCCCAACGACCCGCGCGTCATCGAGCAGGCGCGCGCCGACGGCGTGCCCGAAGCCTGGCTCGCGGCCGCGAAGATTTCGCCCGTCTACCGCATGGCGGTGGACTGGCGCGTCGCGCTGCCGCTGCATCCGGAGTACCGCACGCTGCCGATGGTCTGGTACATCCCGCCGCTGTCGCCGGTGCAGTCGCGCGCACAGTCCGGCGACATCGGCACGACCGGCGACAGCGGCGGCGAACTGCCCGACGTGCGCAGCCTGCGCATCCCGCTGAAGTACCTGGCGAACATGCTGACCGCCGGCGACGAAGAGCCGGTGGCACGCTCGCTGGAACGCATGCTGGCGATGCGTGTGTTCATGCGCGGCCGCCACGTCGACGGCGTCGACCGGCCCGAGGTGCTGCAGCGCGTGGGACTGACGCGCGCCGAGGTCGAGGACATGTACCGCGTGATGGCCATCGCCAACTACGAGGACCGCTTCGTCATCCCCACCACGCACCGCGAGTACGCGGAGAACGCGTTCAACGTGCGCGGCGGCTGCGGCTTCTCCTTCGGCAACGGCTGCAGCGAAGGCGTCAGCGAGACCAGCCTTTTCGGCAGCGAGAAGAAGCGCACGATCCCCATCAAGGCGACGGTGTAGCCATGCGCCCCTTCCACCCCACCCCGCCGAAGATGGTGCATACGCTGCGCGCGCTGGCCTGGCTGCTGCGCTATCCCGACGCGCCGCTGCGCGACGCGGCGCCGGATCTCGCCGCCGCGCTGCGTACCGAGGCTGCGCTGCCCGGCGCCCGCCTGGCCGAACTCGACGCGCTGATCGCGCGCGTCATCCGCGGCGCCCCGCTGCAGGTCGAAGCCGAATATGTGGATCTGTTCGACCGCAGCCGTCGCACCGCGCTTCACCTGTTCGAGCACGTGCACGGCGACAGTCGCGACCGCGGCCCCGCGATGGTCGACCTCGTGCAGACCTACGAGCGCGCCGGCTTGCTGCTGGCGCCGGGCGAGCTGCCTGACTACCTGCCGGTGGTGCTCGAGTACGCCAGCACGCAGCCGCCGGCTCAGGCGCGCGAGTTCCTGCGCGAGGTCGCACACGTCGTGCGCGCGATCTTCAGCGCGCTGGTCGAGCGCGGCAGTCCCTATGCCGCGGTCATGGCCGCCGTGCTGGATCTGGCCGGCGAACGCTGCGAGCGCATCGAGCTGCCGGCCGAACCTGCGCTGGACGAGGCCTGGGCCGAGCCTGCCGCCTTCGACGGCTGCAGCACGCAGGGACAGTCGCGCGCAGACGCGCCGCAGCCCATCCACATCGTTCGCAGCCCGCGCGGCCAGCCGCGCGCGGCGGCATGAGGAGCCGGCATGACGATGCTCAACAACTTCTTCTTCAACGTCTTTCCGTACATCTGCCTGGCGTTCTTCCTGATGGGCAGCCTCGCACGCTTCGACCGCGACCAGTACACGTGGAAGAGCGATTCGTCGCAGATGCTGCGCGCGCGCCAGCTGCGCATGGGCAGCAACCTGTTCCACATCGGCATCCTGTTCCTGCTGTTCGGCCACACCGTCGGGCTGCTGACGCCGCACTGGATGTATGACCCGTTCATCAGCGCTCCCACCAAGCAGATGGTCGCGATCATCACCGGCGGCATCGCGGGGCTCGTCTGCTTCATCGGGCTGACGATGCTGCTGCACCGGCGGCTGTTCGATCCGCGCATCCGGCTGACCAGCCACCGCACGGACCTGGCGATCCTGATCATCCTGTGGGTGCAGCTGGTGCTGGGGCTGGTCACGCTGCCGCTGTCGTACGCGCATCGCCTGGACGCGCACGCGATGCTGATCCTGTCGAGCTACCTGCAGGGCGTGGCGACCTTCCGTCCCGACGCGAACCTGCTGACCGAGATCGCGTGGCCGTTCAAGGTGCACATGGTGCTCGGCATGACGATCTTCCTGCTGCTGCCGTTCAGCCGCCTAGTGCACGTGTGGAGCGGGCTCGCGTCAGTCACGTACCTGTTCCGGCCGTACCAGATCGTGCGCTCGCGGCGGCTGAACGTGCCGCCACACCAGAACCTGCCGGAGCGGCTGTCGTGACGCCCGCGCCGGCAGCGACCGCGGCCACGCCGATCGCCCGGGTCAACGGCGTCGCGCTGACCGATGCGGCGGAGACGCCGAGCGCGGACGAACTGCGCAGTCGCGCGAGCCTGGAACTGCTGCGGCAGGCGGCGATCGCGCACGGACTGCTGGCCGACGATGACACCGCGTCGCGCGGCGTGGTCAGCGAGGCCGCAGCCGAGGCGATCGAAACGCTGCTCGACCGCGAGCTGGCGATACCGCCCGCCGAGGAAATGGCGTGCCGTCGTTACTACGCTGCGCATGTCGCCCGCTACACGCTGGGCGAACGCGTCGAGCTGCGCCACGTGCTGTTCGCGGTGACGCCCGGCGTCGACTTCGAGGCGCTGCGCAAGCGCGCGGAAGCCTGCCTGCTGGACCTGCGCGCGCGCACGCGCGGCGAGGCCGATCGTTTCGGACAGGCGGCCGCACAGTGGTCGAACTGCCCCAGCGGCGCGGAGGGCGGGAAACTGGGCTGGCTGCAGGCCGAGGACTGCGCGCCCGAGTTCGCGCGCGAGGTGTTCGGGCATCCCGAGGTCGGCGTGCTGCCGCGCCTGGTGCGTACGCGCTTCGGCCTGCACGTCGTGGAAGTGCTGGCGCGCGAGCCCGGCCGGGTGCAGCCCTACGAAGCGGTCGAGGACGCCGTGCGGCAGGCATTGCACCGGCAAGCCTACGCAACCGCGCTGCGCCAGTACCTGCAGCGGCTGGCCGCCGATGCGCACATCGTCGGCGTCGACATCGACGCGGCAGCGTCGCCGCTGCTGCAGTAACGCCGGAGAAAACGCGTGCCGGCGCTGCATTTCCGCACGGCCGCCGCTGCGCCCGCTCCGCCGGCGGCGCCGTCGCTGCGCAACCTGCTGCTGGCACCGCACCGCTATGCGTTCGCCGCCGGCACCGCGCTGCTGCTGCTGGTGTCGCTGGGCTGGGCGCTGTGGCTGGCCGCACCGCTCGTCGGTGTGTCGGCGCGCTCTGCGCTGCCGCCGACGATGGCGCACGGCTTCATCTTCGGCGCAGCGTTCATGCCGCTGTTCATCACGGGGTTCATCCACACGGCCGGGCCGCGCTGGCTGGAAGTGCCGCCCATGACCGCGCAGCAGTTGCGCTGGCCGGTGCGGCTGCACGTTGCCGGTATCGCGCTGCTGATGGTGGGTACGCTGGTCGAGGCGACGGTGGCCGCCTTCGGCGCGCTGCTGCTGGCGATGGCGCTGACGGCCACGGGCGCCAGCCTCGCGGCGCTGCTGCGCGCCAGCCGCGCGCGCGATCAGCTGCACATGCGCTGGGTGCTGGCATTCTGGGTCGTCGGCATCGCAGCCGCGCTGCTGCTCGCTTCCGGCCTGGCCATCCATCACGCGGCCGCGGCCGGCGTGGCGTCCTGGCTGCTGATCTTCGGCTGCGTGGCGCCGATCACCGTGACGGTCGCGCACCGCATCCTTCCGGCGTTCACGTCCAACGCGATCATCGGCAGCGCCGCCTGGCGCCCGAACGGCGTGCTCGCGCTGCTGCTGACCGGCGTCATCGCGCTGGGAGCGCTGCAGGTCGCCGGCCGCACCGGCCTGCTGGAGGCGCACACGCTGGCGTGGCTGACGCTCGCCATGCAGACACCGGTGGCCGTCGCTGCCGGCCTCATCGCGGTGCGCTGGGGACTGCTGCAGAGCCTGGGCAAACCGTCGCTGCGCCTGCTGGCGATGCTGCACCTCGCCTTCGCATGGATCCCGCTGGCGCTGGCATTGGCGTGCGTCGATGCCGCGCTGATGCTGACGGCGGCCGACGTGCCGCGCATCGGCGCGATGCCGCTGCACGCACTGACGATGGGCTTCCTGGGCACCATGCTGTTCGCGATGGCCACGCGCGTGATCAGCGGGCACGGTGGCGTCGCGATGACGGTGGACGCGCGCATCTGGAGCCTGTTCTGGCTGCTGCAGCTCGCGATCCTGCTGCGGCTGGCCGCTGCCGTGCCGTCGCCGGCGGCGCCGGCGCTCGCAGCAGGCTCGGCCGCGCTGTGGACCGTCGCGTGGGGCGCGTGGGCGCTACGCTACGTGCCGATACTGCTGCGACCCCGCGCCGATGGCCGGCCGGGGTAATGCAACAGTCGCAGGGCTCATGTATACGACGCTGAAGGCGGTGCATGTCACCGCGGTGGTGCTTTCCGGTGCAGGCTTCCTGCTGCGCTATCTGTTACGGCTGGCACAGGTGCCCGCCGCGCAGGGGCGCTTCGTGCGTGCGCTGCCGCACGTCGTCGATACCGTGCTGCTCGCCAGCGCGATCTCGCTGGCGGTCATCGGCCGCTTCAATCCGCTGGTCACACCGTGGCTGGCCGCGAAGATCACCGCGCTGATCGTCTACATCGTCGCTGGCGCCGCCGCGCTGAGCGGCCCGCCGGCACAGCGCGTGCCGGCCTTTATCGCTGCGGCCGCCGCGTTCGCGTACATCGTGTCGGTCGCGCTGACCAAGAATCCCCTCGGCCCCCTGATCTGGATCACCGCATGAAATCCGCCATCGAATTCCGCAGTCCCGACGCCGGCTACGACGACCCGGTCGGCATGTGGCTCGCGTGCCACCAGCGCGTGAAGCGCTTTGCCGCGCTGCTCGGACGGGTGTCGCAGCATCTCGAGCAAAGCGGCGCCGACGAGGAAGCGCAGCGCGCCGCCGCGTCGATACGCCGCTACTTCAACGAAGCCGCGCCGCGCCACCACGAAGACGAGGAAGAGGACCTGTTCCCGCTACTGCGCGAGCGTGCGGCCGCCGAAGACGAGCCGGCACTGGCCGCGATGGACCGCATCGAGGCCGAACACCTGGAGCTTGCTGCGCTGTGGCGCGAGGTCGATGCGCTGCTGGCGCGCGTGTGCTCAGGCGAGCGTGTCGCGATCGCACCGGAACTGGCCGCACGCTTCGCGGCTGCCTACGATCGCCACATCGAAACGGAGGAAGGCGTGATCCTGACCGCGTTGCGTCGCGTGCTGCGACCGGCGGACTGGCAGCAGGTTGGCCGTTCGATGGCCGGTCGGCGCGGACTGGAGTGGGACGAGCTCGCCTGAGAACGAGAACTGCAAGAGGCTCAACTCCGATTGCTGGAAAAGCATGCAATTGATTGCGATCACGAAATCGCACTGAACGTTTGACGCGGCGGACCATGTCCGTACGATACCCATGCGGCTTCCAACACTCCTTTGCCGCGAACGCAGCGGCACTTCGTAGCCGTTGCACTCATCGCGAAGCGACACGCTGCAGGCGCCAGCCGTTTCCAGACCCCCCTTAGCAGGAGCCCGTTCCCATGTGTGAATCTGCCGATAGCCATCAGCATTCTCTTTCGTCACGACGAACCTTCATCAGGAGCTCGACAGCGGCAGCAGCCGTCGGGCTGCTTGCTGCATGCCGTGCCGAGCCGCCGGCAACGAAACCGGCCGAGAGCGCCGTCGCGCAGGAGCCGAGCGTCGTGGCCTTGACGCGCGAGGCACGCGACCAGCTGACGGCAGATCAGATCGTTCAGAAGTGGAAGGACGGAAACCAGCGCTTCCGCGAAGGACGCAAGATCCAGCGCGACTTTCTCGCCGAGCAGCAGGCTACGGCCGCGGGACAGTATCCTGCCGGCGTACTGCTGAGCTGCATCGATTCGCGCGCGCCGGCGGAGATTCTCTTCAACCTCGGGATGGGCGATGTCTTCAATGCCCGCGTCGCTGGCAACGTGGACAATCCCGACATCCTCGGCAGCATGGAGTTCACCACCAAGCTAGCGGGCGCCAAAGTGATACTGGTGATGGGTCACTCGGCCTGCGGCGCTGTGGCCGGCGCCATTGCAGGCGCTCAGCTCGGCAACCTTACCCAACTGCTGGCGAAGATCCAGCCGGCGATTGCGGCAACGACATACGCCGGCGACCGTTCAGCGGCGAATCCTGAGTTCGTGGACGCCGTGGCCCGGAAGAACGTCGAACTGACCATGGACAGCATCAGGAAGCACAGTCCGGTCATCTCCGAACTGGAGAAAGCCGGCGCGGTGAAGATAGTCGGCGCTTTCTACGACCTGAAAACCGGAGCCGTCGACTTCTTTACGTGAGCGAGGTGCGATCCGCGCCTACTGAGGACTCGATCGCAGTCCCGCCACCTTGCCGTTGACGAACAGGTACTCCACACGGAACACGCGCTTGCCCTCGAGCGCGTAGCCGATCACCTCGACGCGGTCGCCGGGTTTCACGGCCTCGATGTTCCAGGCGTTCATGCGCGACAGCGGTGCAAGCTCGATCTCCCAGTCTCCGGCCGCCTGGGCTGGAATGGCGGTGCGCTTCAGCAGGCCGGGGCCGTCCACCGTCTGGCTCTGTGCCGGCAGCTTGCGGCCGGCGAGGTCCGCGGGCAGCGCGAGGCCCTGCGGCACCGTCAGCACGAATTCCGCGTGCGGGTTCTGCCAGCGCACCGACTTGACGGTGCCGGACAGAAGCATCGGCTTGTCCTGATCGAAGCTGGACCAACCGTGATGCGCCCAGGCGGGCAGCGCCGCGAGGACCGCGGCCGAGCAGGAGGCGAGGACGAACTGGCGACGAGTGATCATGCGTGGACTCCGGAGTTGGGGGCGCGGCTCAGACGTAAGCGATCATGCGGCCCGCGGCGATGACGGCAAACCACAGAGCAAGCGAAATGCCGGCCTGTACCTGCGCGATGCCGTCGTGGCGACGCAGCCCGTCGCGCGCATGAAACACCAGCGCGTTGCCGCCGGCCATCAGGATCAACGCGAGCTTTGCCTGGAACGCGGGATTGGCCGCGGTCTCGGCGGCTGACGGAATGAACAGCAGCAGGCCTGCCACGACCGCGGCGACGAAAGCCACCAGCGCGGTGCGCACCGCCAGCCTTCCCAGCGCGCCCAGCGGGACCGCAGGCTGCGCGCCGAACACGCGCAGCTCCAGCAGCAGCAGGCTGCCGACCATCGATGCGAAGGCCGCGATGTGCAGCGCCTCGAGGATCGGATACGCCCATACCGACCGCCGTATCGCGCCAGCCAGCGGCCACGCCTCGATAGCTGCCCAGTCAATCACAAGCAGATCACCGCCGCTTCGTGCCGCCCAGCAGCCCGCCCAGCACGCCGCGCGAGATCTCGCGCGCCAGCGACGAGCCCATCGAGCGGGCCGCGCTCTTCGCCGCCGCTTCGACCACACCTTCGCGGCGGCCGCCACGCGGACCCGTGGAACCGAACAGCAGATCGCCGAGGCTGTCCATGATGCCGCCGCCGCCCGCGGCGCCGGCCGGCGGCGCAGCCACCGTACCGCCTCTGCCGCCTGCGCCACCCATGGGCCGCGCGGTCTGCGCCTCGTCACCGTTCGGCGCACCCGCGCGCGCGGCCAGCTGTTCGTAGGCCGATTCCCGATCCAGCGTCTTCTCGTAACTGTCGCCCACCACCGAGCCCGTGATCAGCCGGCGACGATCCTCGGGTGCGATCGGGCCGATCTGCGAGCCCGGCGCCAGCACCCACGCTCGCTCCGTGATGCCCGGCGTGCCCTTCGCATCGAGCAACGAGATCAGCGCTTCGCCGACGCCCAGCTCGGTGATGACCTTGGTCGCGTCCAGCTTCGGATTCGCGCGCATCGTCTCGGCCACCGACTTCACGGCTTTCTGGTCGCGCGGCGTGAAGGCGCGCAGCGCGTGCTGCACGCGGTTGCCGAGCTGCCCCAGCACCTTGTCCGGTACGTCCAGCGGGTTCTGCGTGACGAAGTACACGCCGACGCCCTTAGAGCGGATCAGTCGCACCACCTGCTCGACCTTCTCCAGCAGCGCGGGCGGCGCCTCGGAAAACAGCAGATGCGCCTCGTCGAAGAAGAACACCAGCTTCGGCTTGTCGCGGTCGCCGACCTCGGGCAGGTTCTCGAACAGTTCCGACAGCAGCCACAGCAGGAACGTCGAATAGAGCCGTGGCGCATTCATCAGCCGGTCGGCGGCGAGGATGTTGACCACACCCTGGCCGTCGACCGTCTGCATCAGATCGTCGATGTTCAGCATCGGCTCGCCGAAGAAGCGGTCGCCGCCCTGCTCCTCGATCTGCAGCAGCCCGCGCTGTATCGCACCGATGGACGCGGACGACACGTTGCCGTACTTCGTCTTCACCTGCGCGGCGTTGTCGCCGACGAACTGCACCATCGCGCGCAGGTCCTTCAGGTCCAGCAGCAGCAGGCCGTTGTCGTCGGCCACCTTGAACACGATGGCGAGCACGCCCTCCTGCGTCTCGTTCAGTCCCAGCAGCCGCGCCAGCAGCAGCGGCCCCATGTCGGACACCGTCGCGCGCACCGGATGGCCTTGCTCGCCCCACACGTCCCACAGCGTGACCGGGCACGCGCCCCACTTCGGCTCCGGCAGCCCGTGCTCCTGCAGCCGCTTCGCCATCTTGTCGCTGAGCGCGCCGGCCTTCGCGATGCCAGTCAGATCGCCCTTCACGTCGGCCATGAACACCGGCACGCCGATGCGCGAGAAGCTTTCGGCCAGCTTCTGCAGCGTAACCGTCTTGCCGGTGCCGGTGGCGCCGGTGATGCAGCCGTGGCGGTTCGCCAGTGCGGGCAGCAGCGCCAGTTCGGTGTCGCCCGTCATCGCGATGACCAGCGGTTCGGCCATGTTCTCTCCTCCTGCGGTTCGGGGCGCAGTGTAGAACCTTGACCGCACGCCGTCCGTTGGCAAACTTCCCCGCGCTAGACTCTCGCCCCTTGCACAGACTCACCGAAAGCAGCCATGGCCGGCCACTCCAAATGGGCCAATATCCAGCACCGCAAGAACCGTCAGGACGCCAAGCGCGGTTCGCTGTGGACCAAGATCATCCGTGAAGTCACGGTCGCCGCGCGCGACGGCGGGCCCGACCCGACGATGAACCCCCGGCTGCGGCTGGCGCTGGACAAGGCACGGCTCGGCAACGTGCCCAAGGACAAGCTCAATAACGCGATACAGCGCGGCGCCGGCAAGCTGGAAGGCGCGAGCTACGAGGAGATCCGCTACGAGGGCTACGGCATCGGCGGCGCGGCGCTGATGATCGACTGCATGACCGACAACCGCACCCGCACGGTGGCGGAGGTACGTCACGCACTGGCGAAGGGCGGCGGCAACCTGGGGACAGATGGTTCAGTGGCCTTCAACTTCAAGCACTGCGGGCAGTTCGTGTTCGCGCCGGGCACGTCCGAAGAGAAGGTCATGGACGCCGCGCTGGACGCCGGCGCCGAGGACGTGGTGACCGACGAGGACGGCACCATCGAGGTGATCACCGCGCCGGCGGACTTCGAGGCGGTGCGCGAGGCGCTGGACAAGGCGGGCCTGAAGCCCGAACTCGCCGAGGTCACGATGAAGCCGCTGGCCGAAACCGTGCTGGCGGGCGAAGACGCGCAGAAGATGCAGCGGCTGCTGGACACGCTGGAAGACCTGGACGACGTGCAGCAGGTTTACACGACCGCCGCGCTCGAGGAATGACGATCAACCGCACGGGAGCGGCGCAGCGATGAAGGTGCTGGTGGTCGGGGGCGGCGGGCGCGAGCACGCGCTGGCATGGAAGATCGCGCAGGCGCCGCGCGTGCAGCGCGTGTACGTGGCGCCCGGCAACGGCGGCACAGCGCGCGACCGGCACCTGCGCAACGTGCCTTACGACGGCCGCGACCACGCCGCGCTGGCGGCCTTCGCGCAGGAGGAGGACATCGCGCTGACCGTCGTCGGCCCCGAAGCACCGCTGGCCGCGGGCGTCGTCGACGTGTTCCGTGCGCAGGGGCTGCGCGTGTTCGGGCCCACGCAGGCGGCTGCGCAGCTCGAAAGCTCCAAGGACTTCGCCAAGGCCTTCATGGTGCGCCATGGCATCCCCACGGCCGAGTACCGCACCTTCACCGACGCCGCCGAAGCACGCGCCTACGTCGCGCAGCGCGGCGCGCCCATCGTGGTGAAGGCCGATGGCCTGGCGGCCGGCAAGGGCGTGGTGGTCGCGGCCAGCGTCGCCGACGCGCAGGCAGCCATCGACTCGATGCTGCTCGCGAACACGCTGGGCGAAAGCGGCGCACGCGTCGTCGTCGAGGACTTCCTGCACGGCGAAGAAGCGAGCTTCATCGTGATGAGCGATGGCCGCCACGCGCTGGCGCTGGCCACCAGCCAGGACCACAAACGCCTGCTGGACGGCGACCGCGGCCCCAACACCGGCGGAATGGGCGCGTATTCGCCGGCGCCCATCGTCACGCCGACCATCCATGCGCGCGTGATGCGCGAGATCGTGATGCCGGCCATCAACGGCATGGCGGCCGACGGCGTGCCCTACACCGGCTTCCTGTACGCCGGACTGATGATCGACCCCGCCGGCCAGCCGCGCGTCGTGGAGTTCAACTGTCGCCTGGGCGATCCCGAAACGCAGCCGATCATGATGCGGCTGAAGACCGACCTAGTGGCGCTGGTGGAAGCCGCACTGGACGGGCGGCTGGACCAGGCCGAAGCCGAGTGGGACCGTCGTACCGCGCTGGGCGTGGTGGTCGCAGCCGGGGGGTACCCGGACGCGCCGCGCAAGGGCGACGTCATCGTCGCGCTGCCCGAGGACCGCGACGACTGCATGACCTTTCACGCCGGCACCGCATCGGCAGGCGACGATCTGGTCACCAGCGGCGGCCGCGTGCTGTGCGTGACTGCGCTGGGCGATACCGTGCGTGCCGCACAGCGCAGCGCCTACGATGCCGTCGCGCAGGTGCAGTTCGACGGCATGCAGTACCGCAAGGACATCGGTCACCGCGCACTGAAGCCGGCCACGCTGTAGGACCTTCGAAGAAGAGACAGAACATGAGCGTAGTGCCCGACTACCCCTACACCGTCGAGCAGCACATCACGCTGAAGCGCGTGTCCGGCATCGCACCCTCGCCCGACGGCACGTGGCTGGCGGTGACGGTGCAGCGGCTGGACCGCGAAGGCGTGAAGTACGTGTCCGACCTGTGGAAAGTGCCCACCGACGGCAGCGCACCCACGCAGCTCACGCGCGGCGACAGCAAGGACGCGGCGCCATGCTTCCGCCACGACGGCGCGCTGGGCTTCCTTTCGAACCGCCAGCCCACCGAAGTGAAGCCCGACGAGGACGCCGACAAGCGCATGCAGGTGTGGATCCTGCCGGCCGCGGGCGGCGAGCCGCAGCAGCTCACCGACGAACCGCTGGGCGTCAGCGGTTTCCGCTTCGCGCGCAGCGCGCCGCTGCTGGCCATGCTCGCGCCGGTGCTGGCCAGCGTCGACCACGACAAGCAGCGCGAAACGGCGACCGAGCGCCGCAAGAAAGGCAGCAGCGCGCGCCGCTTCACCCAGCAGCCGGTGCGCCACTGGGACCACTGGCTGCACCAGAACGACAACATGGCGAACGTGCACGTCATCGCCTACGCGGCCGACGGCACGAACCGCCGCGACCTCACGCCCGATGCGCGGCTGGAGCTCGCCATCGAGCCGGCGCTGGACGTGTCCGCCGACGGCAAGCATGTCGCGGTGACCTGGGAAACGCCGGGCAAGGACCGCGAGGCCGATAGCGCGATACGGTTGATCGACGTCGCGACCGGTGCGGCCCGCATGCTGGGCGCGGCGGACAACACCAACAGCGAAAGCCCGCTGTTCTCGCCCGACGGCGCGACGCTGGCCGTCGTGCGCGCGACGCGCTCGCCGACGGTCGTCGTGCGGCCGGTGCTGACGCTGATCGACGTCGCAACCGGCACGATGCGCGAGATCGGCAAGGCCTTCGACGCGTGGCCGCATCCCGGCGACTGGACAACCGACGGCAAGGCCATCGTGTTCGGCGCCGACGTGGCGGGCCATGTGCCCGTCTATACGATCGACGTCGCCACCGAAGCGGTCACGCGCATCACCGTCGAGCGCAGCGGCGGCGCGCACGGCGACCTCGCCGTGCTGAAGGATGGCCGCATCGCCGGCATCCGTTCGACCTTCCTCGAGCCGCCCGAAGCCTTCGCGGTCACCAATCGCAAGGACTCGCCGCCGCAGGTGCTGGCGAAACTGTCGGGCTTCGCGTTCCCCGACTGGGCCACGGTCGAGAGCTGCAGCGCGACCTCGACCGACGGCGCAGCCATCCAGTACTTCGTGACCAGACCCGCGAAGACCGACGGCAAGCTGCCGGTGCTGCTGTGGATCCACGGCGGCCCCATCGGCATGACGGCGGACGCCTGGCACTGGCGCTGGAACCCGTTGCTGGCGGTCGCACAGGGCTACACGGTGGTGCAGCCGAACCCGCGCGGCTCCACCGGCTTCGGCCAGCCGTTCGTCCAGGGCATCTGGGGCAACGTGTGGGGCAAGCAGTGCTACGAGGACCTGATGGTGGTGACCGACGCCGTCGAGCAGCGGCCTGACGTCGATTGCAACCGTGTGATGGCGATGGGCGGCAGCTTCGGCGGCTACATGACCAACTGGGTCGGCACGCAGACGCAGCGCTTCAAGTGCCTGATCACGCACGCCTGCGTGTTCACGATGTCGCAGTTCACCGGCACCACCGACCATCCGGCGTGGTGGTACCTGGAGATGGGCGGCGAGGATCCCTACGCCGACGCGGCGGCCTTCGACCGCTATGCGGCCGTCAGCCACGTGAAGCAGTGGAAGACGCCAACGCTGATCATCCACGGCGAGCAGGACTACCGCTGCCCGGTCAGCGAAGGGCTGAATCTGTTCGAAGCGCTGCAGTACCACGGCGTGCCCAGCGAACTGCTGGTCTTCCCCGACGAGAACCACTGGATCCTGAAACCGCGCAACATCGTTGCGTGGTACGACGCGGTGCTGGAGTTCGTCGGCCGGCACCTGCGCGCTGCATGAAGGGTGTGCAGCCACCGGCAAGCGGCAGCGTGCCGGAGTTCGTCGACGTGCAGTCGGTGCGCGAATACCTGCTGGATCTGCAGCAGCGCATCGTCGACACCTTCGAGGCGCTGGACGGCAAGCCCTTCCTGGCGGACAACTGGGAGAAGCCCGCCGATGCGACGCTGGCCGGCGGCGGGCTGACGCGCATCGTCGAGGACGGCGAGCTGCTGGAGCGCGGCGGCGTCGGCTTCTCGCACGTGCTGGGCCGCCGGCTGCCACCGTCGGCCAGCGCACAGCGGCCGGAACTCGCGGGCCGCGGCTTCGAGGCGATGGGCGTGTCGCTGGTGTTCCATCCGCGCAACCCCCACGTGCCCACCGTGCACATGAACGTGCGCTTTTTCATCGCACGTGCGGCGGGTCAGCCCGATGTCTACTGGTTCGGCGGCGGCATGGATCTGACGCCCTACTACGCGACCGAAGAAGACGCACGCCACTTCCACGCGACCTGCAGCTGCGCGCTGGCGCCCTTCGGCGACGACGTGTATCCGCGCTTCAAGCGCTGGTGCGACGAGTACTTCTACCTGAAGCACCGCAGCGAGCCGCGCGGCATCGGCGGCGTGTTCTTCGACGATCTGCACGAGGCCGGTTTCGATCGCAGCTTTGCGCTGCTGCGCGCGGTGGGCGACGCGTTCCTCGATGCGTACGTGCCTATCGTCGAGCGCCGCCGCAGCCAATCCTATGGCCAGCGCGAGCGCGACTTCCAGGCGTACCGGCGCGGCCGCTACGTGGAGTTCAACCTGGTGTACGACCGCGGCACGTTGTTCGGCCTGCAGTCGGGCGGCCGCACCGAGTCGATACTGATGTCGCTGCCGCCGGTGGCGCAGTGGAAGTACGACTGGCATCCCGAGCCCGGCAGTGCGGAGGCACTGCTTTACACCGATTTCCTGCGGGCGCGCGATTGGGTATGAAGCCCGCTGCAACCCCCACCCCATGAACGACGATATCGAATCCACCGTCGAACCCATCGGCCTGCTGGGCGGCAGCTTCGATCCGATCCACGTCGGCCATCTGCAGCTCGCGCGCGATGCGCTGGCGAATCTGCCGATCGGCACGCTGCAGCTGATCCCGGCGGCGCAACCCTGGCAGAAGGAGCCGCTGACGCCCACCGAACATCGCGTGCGCATGCTGGAGCTGGCCATTGGCGACGAACTGCCGTACACGCGGCGGCGCCTGAAGCTCGACCTGTCGGAGATCGAACGCGGCGGGCCTACCTACACCATCGACACGCTGCGCGCGGCGCGCTCGGCGCTGGGAGCAAAGGTGCCGCTGGTGCTGATCATGGGCTCCGATCAGTTCGAGCGACTGGAGAGCTGGCGCGAGTGGGAGCGCCTGACGGACCTTGCGCACATTGCCGTGGCGCGCCGCGGCTTCGATACGATGACGCTTTCCCCGGCGCTGCAGAAGCTGAAGAGCGCCCGTTACCTGAAGTACGCGGCGGACATGGTCGACGAGCCGGCCGGCCACATTGTCGACCTGGCGATGACGCCGGTCGACGTGTCGGCCACCGAAGTGCGGCGACTGCTCGCGACGCCCGAAAGCGCCGGCAGCGCCGCGCGCCTGGCCACGCTGGTGCCGCCGCCGGTGCTAGCCTACATTCGCCAGCATCAACTTTACGCGGAGCCGCATGGACCGAAGTATTGATATACGGAAGCTGCAGCGCGTCATCGTCGACGCGCTGGAAGACATCAAGGGCCAGGACATCAAGGTATTCAACACGACCGGACTGTCGGACATGTTCGACCGCGTCGTGCTGGCGAGCGGCACCTCCAACCGGCAGACACGCGCGCTGGCCTCATCGGTAGCGGAGAAGGTCAAGGCGGCCGGCGGCACCGTTGTCAGCATGGAAGGCGAGGACAGTGGCGAGTGGGTGCTGGTCGATTGCGGCGATGCGGTAGTCCATATCCTGCAGCCGGCGGTGCGCGACTACTACAACCTCGAGGAAATCTGGGGTGGCAAATCCGTGCGACTCAAGTCCTCCGCTCCAGCGTCGATAGCAGCGAAGACGGGCACCGCGCGGACGGCAAAGCGCAGTGCAGCGAAGAACCCTCGCAAGAGGGTAACCCGCAAGACCGCGCGCCGCGCGGCCTGAGCGCGGGGCCCGAAGGCCGATGAAGGTCGCGATACTGGCCATCGGGCAGAAGCAGCCTGCCTGGGCCGACGCGGCCGTCGACGATTACCTGGACCGCTTCCCAGCGGACTTCAAGGTGGAACTGACCGAACTGAAAGCCGAATCCCGCAGCGGCCGTCCCGACGACGCCGAGCGCTGCCGCGCGGCCGAGGCGCAACGGCTGCGCGCCGCGCTGCCCGCCGGTGCGCTGCTGGTGGCTCTCGACGAGCGCGGCAAGGATCTCTCCACCGTGCAGCTCGCCGACCAGCTGCAGCGCTGGCGCGACGCCGGCGAGTCCGTGGCCTTCGCGATCGGCGGCCCCGATGGCCTGGCCGATGACTTCAAGCGCGGCGCGCGGCTGCTGTTGCGGCTGTCCAGCCTGACACTGCCGCATGCGCTGGCGCGCGTGCTGCTGGCCGAGCAGTTGTACCGCGCGTGGTCGATCCTCGCGCGGCATCCGTACCACCGGGCCTGAGGCGACTTCGTTGGCCGCATCCATCTACCTCGCTTCGCGCAGCCCGCGGCGCCGCGAGTTGCTGAAGCAGATCGGCGTGAAGTTCGAGCCGTTGCTGCTGCGTTTGGCGGCACCGCGCGGCCCGGACGTGGACGAGTCGCAGCACACCGGCGAGACGGCCGCTGACTATGTCGAGCGCACCGCGCGCGAGAAGGCGAGCTTCGGCATGGAAGTGCTGCGCATGCGCTCGATGCTGTTCCGGCCGGTGCTGGCTGCCGACACCGTCGTCATCGTCGACGGCAGTGTGCTGGGCAAACCCGCCGACGCCACGGAGGCCGCTGCGTTCATGCGGCGCCTCGCGGGTCGCAGCCACGAAGTGCGCACCGCCATCGCGCTGGCGATGCAGGGGCCGGTGATGACGTCCACCTCCGTGTCCACCGTCACCTTCCGCGCGCTGACGGACGCCGAGATCAGCCGCTACTGCGCGACAGCCGAGCCCTACGACAAGGCAGGCGGCTACGCGATCCAGGGTCTCGCCGCGCTGTTCATCGAACGCATCGAAGGCAGCTATAGCGGTGTCATGGGACTGCCCCTGTTCGAGACGGGGCAACTGCTGTCCAAGGTCGGCGTGCTGTAGTCGTACGGTGCCGCGGACCCGTGGTCGCGGTGCGTACACTTCGCCCGGCCATGGACGACATACTGATCAACATCACGCCTCAGGAAACGCGCGTCGCGGTGCTCAACGCGGGCGTCGTGCAGGAGCTGCACGTCGAGCGCGCGGCGATGCGCGGGCTGGTGGGCAACATCTTCCTGGGCCGCATCGCGCGTGTGTTGCCGGGCATGCAGTCGGCGTTCGTCGACATCGGCCTGGAGCGCGCGGCCTTCCTGCACGTGGCCGACATCTGGGAATACCGCCAGTTCACGCAGGAGCGGCCGCCGCCCATCGAGAAGCTGGTGCACGAAGGCGACACCGTGCTGGTGCAGGTGGTGAAGGATCCGATCGGCACCAAGGGCGCACGGCTGTCCACGCAGGTCAGCGTCGCCGGCCGCATGCTGGTCTACCTGCCGCAGGATCCGCATATCGGCATCTCGCAGCGCATCGAGGACGAGGCCGAGCGCACGCAGCTGCGCGACATGCTGAAGCGGGTGGTGCCCGCCGACGAGAAAGGCGGCTACATCATCCGCACCAGTGCGGAGGACGCGAACGACGCCGATCTCACCAGCGACCTGCAGTATCTGCGCACGCTCTGGGGGCGCATCTGCGAGCGCCGTGCGGCGAGCAGCGCACCGTCGCTGCTGTACCAGGAGCTGTCGCTCGCGCAGCGCGTGCTGCGCGACATCGCCACCGAGGAAACGACGACGATCCAGGTCGATTCGCGCGAGAACTTCGTGAAGCTGCAGCAGTTCGCGACGCAGTTCGTGCCGCGCGTCGCGGGCAAGCTCGCGCACTACACCGGCGAGCGGCCGCTGTTCGACCTTTACTCCATCGACGGCGAGATCGAGCGCGCGCTGGCGCGGCGCGTGGACCTGAAATCCGGCGGCTACCTGATCATCGACCAGACCGAGGCGATGACCACCATCGACGTGAACACCGGCGGCTTCGTCGGCACGCGCAACTTCGACGACACCATCTACAAAACCAATCTCGAGGCGTCGCAGTCCATCGCGCGGCAGCTCAGGCTGCGCAACCTCGGCGGCATCATCATCGTCGACTTCATCGACATGATGAACGCCGAGCACCGCGACGCGGTGCTGGCCGAGTTCAGGAAGGCGCTGTCGCGCGACCGCACGCGCATGACGGTCAGCGGCTTCACGCAGCTTGGGCTGGTCGAGATGACGCGCAAGCGCACGCGTGAGTCGCTGGCGCACGTGCTGTGCGAGCCCTGCGCGGTCTGCCAGGGCCGCGGTGCCGTGAAGACCGCGCGCACCGTGTGCTTCGAGATCCTGCGCGAGCTGCTGCGCGAAGCGCGTCAGTTCGACGAGACCCGCGAGTTCCGCATCCTCGCGTCGCAGCCGGTCATCGACCTGTTCCTCGAGGAGGAGTCACAGGCGCTGGCGATGCTGTCGGACTTCATCGGCAAACCGGTGTCGCTGCAGGTGGAGACGCTGTACCACCAGGAGCAGTACGACGTGGTGCTGATGTGACGGTGCAGCGCGCCGGCGGGTGTCATGGACCCGCGACAGTGATACCCCCATCGATACGCAACGTGACGCCGCTGATGCTGAGCGCGTCATCTGAGGCCAGGAAGACGACGGCCGCACCGATCTCGTCGGCGGTGGCCAGCCGGAGCAGCGGCGTACGGTTACGGCGGGCTTCCCAACCGGCCGCGTCGATGGCGGTCGCCGCGCCCGGCGTTTCCACCGGTCCGGGAGCGATCGCGTTCACGCGGATGCCGTGCGCACCCAGTTCCACGGCCTGCTGCCGCGTGAACGCATCGATGGCACCCTTGATCGACGTGTAGACGGCAGCGTTGCGGATGCCGAAGGCGACCGCGGCCGACGAGAGATTGACGACGCAGCCGCCGCCGCGTGCGATCAGATGCGGCGTCGCCGCCTGCGTGACCCAGAAGACCCCCTTCAGGCCCACGTCCACCATGCCGTGCACGGCGTCCTCAGGCATCTCGACCAGCGGCGCGTAGTGGAAACGCACCGCGTTATTCACCACGATGTCGAGCCCGCCTGCCTGCGCGGCGAGACGGTTCACGGTCTGATGCACCTGCTGGCGGTCCGCAACGTCGCAAACCAGCGGAACCACGGCATCGCTGCCCGGCGCACGGGCCGCAACCTCAGCCAATGCCCGCGCATCGACGTCCATCATGCCGACGATCGCACCGGCGCGCGCCAGTGCCAGCGCGATGGCTGCGCCGATGCCGCGGCCGGCCCCGGTTATGCAGGCCACTTTGCGGTCCAGGCGGTTCATCGGCGGTCGCCGTCGGGTCCGGCTTCGGCGGCCTTCAGTATCGCAAGCGCGGCCCGGGCGGCGTTGTCGACGTGCACCGCCGCGGCAGTGCGCGCCGCGGGCGCGTCGCGCGCAGCCAGCGCTTGGACCAGAGCGGAGAGCTCCCTGATGCTCTCGCGGCCCCGACCCTTGGCCTGCAGCGAAGTTGAGCGCAGCACCATGATGCGTGAGTTCAGCATGTTCAGCGTCTGTGCGAGCGCTTCGTTGCCCGCTCCATGCAGCAGGCACTCGTAAAACTCGTTCTTTGCGTTCAGGCGTGCGACCGGGTCCGGATCGTCAAAGGCCGTGCGGATGTTGTCCAATGCAGCGCGCAGCGCCCGCAAGTCCTCCGCCGTGGCGCGCTGCGCAAACAACTCGCTCGCCAGCCCCTCGAGCGTGCTGCGCACCTGATAGATGCCCTGTGCCTGTTCAGACGTCACCCGCGAGACCACCGGGCCACGATTCGGCAGCACGGTGATCAACCCCTCCGACTCGAGCTGGCGAAAGGCCTCGCGCACCAGCGTACGGCTGACCCCCGTCATCTCGCATACATCGCGTTCGGTAAGACGGTCGCCGGCCTTGAAGCGCCCGGCGGCGATCGCGCCACGCAGGCTGGCGATGACACTCTGACGCAGCGGCGCGGCGACGCGGGCAACCCGGAAAGGATCGTCCGCGGCGGCGCGTACCGCGGCGCCGGTTTGAGCGATGTCGATATCAGCGGCCAAGGACGGCTCTTACCTTCGCGAGATAAGCGTCGCCGTCGAAACCAACTTCCTTGGCGCGCTTCACCCACGCATCGTACGACGGCTGCACGAACTTCGGGTCGAACAGCCGCTTGCGCTCAGCGGCCGGAGCAGTCCACAGCGATGCTCCGTTCGCCCGCATGTTGTCATGCGCCGCCTTCGTGAACTTCGGCTGGCTGCCGAGCGCTTCCTTCTGCAGTTCCAGCATCGCTGCGGCGACCTGGCTCTGCACGTCCTTCGGCAACTTGGCCCAGACGTCGGCGTTGATGATGATCGCCCACCCGTTGATCGGCCCCAGCGTCCAGTCCTGCACGTTCTTCGCGACGCGCCAGTACTCCTGTCCGTTACCGTAGCAGGACGACGTGAACAGGCCATCGATGACGCCCCGCTCCAGGGACGGCATCACCTCCGGCAAGGCGAGCGGCACCGGCTTGCCGCCCAATGCATTGACCAACTCGGCGGTCTGCGGATTGTGTACGCGCAGGCGCTTGTTTCGAAAGTCCTCGAGCGTGCGGATCGGGGTCTTCGAGAACAGTCCCTGCGTGCACCAGGCGCCCTCAGCCAGCACCACGGACTTATAGCGCTCCAGCCAGATACGGTGCGTGTCCTCGAACCAGAAGGCGTTACCGACCTTGACGTAGTCATCCATCCCCTCGATCAGCCCTGGGAGGTTGAAGATGCCGAAGCGCGGCTCCTCGGCAGTCAGGTAGCTGTGCAGGGCCGCCGACATCTCGACGCGACCGTCGCGCACTGCAGACACGATCTGCGTTCCTGGAATCAGCGAATCGGTGACCGTTACCTTCACGCGGCCGTTCGTTGCCTTGGCGAGCCGTTCCGGCACCGTCGCGGACAGCACCGCATAGGGATCGCTGGGCGCCGGGATGACGGCCATCGTGAATTCGAAATTCTGCGCGTGCGCTGCACCGGCGAGCAGCAGCAAAGAGCACAGGCCGGCACTGACGAGTTGGCTCGGTCGCATGACGTCTCCTCTGTTGTCGTTCTGTTACGAATCCGTAAGTTATCATACTGTATGACAATACTACAATAGTATGGCAATATTGAAATGCCGCCGTTCATCAAACTGCCGTCGGCGGCAACGCATCTAAAAGAACATGGAGGAGACATGCAGGCAGGGTCTGCAGCGGCCGACGCGCGCGACACGGCTGCAGAGCGACGGTCGACTCTGACTGCCATCGCCGATCGTGCCGGCCTGATATCGGAGTTCGTCAGCGCGCTCGGCCTGCTCGCGATCGGCGCGATCATCTGCTGGGAGATCTTCTCGCGCTACGTGCGCAACGAGCCCACCACATGGGTGACGGAGATCGCGACCTATCTACTCGTCGCAGTCGCTTTTCTGGGGCTTGCGGCCGCGCAGCGTGCCAACGCTCACATCCACGTCGAGTTGGTGGTGGACATGTTGTCCGAACGGCGCCGCCGGCAGTTGCAGGTCGTCACCAACTGGATCGGTCTGTTCTTCGTGCTGTTCTGCTGCTGGCAGGTCGCCCAGTTCGTGTATGGCGAGTACCGCAATGGCACACGCGACTGGGGTCTGCTGTCCACACCGCAGTGGATACCGGAGTTGCCGATCCTGGTGGGATTCATACTGTTCGCGGTTTCGCTGCTGGCAGAAAACCTGCACCTGCGCCCACCGCGCTCGCGGCTCGCATCATGGATCGCGTTGCCGGCACTGATGGCGCTTGCCGGCCTGCTGGCGTGGCTCGGGCCCTACGCGGTGCACATCGGCGGCAGCCGTCTTGACTGGGGAACGCTGGCGCTTTGCGCGGTCTTCTTCCTGCTGGTGTTCTCGCTCAGCGGATGGCGCACCGGCCTCGCGGTACTGGGGCTGCTGGGCGCGCTCGCTGCGGCGTTCTGGATTTCACGCGGCGCATCGGCGCTGGTGCTCGGTTCCATCCTGGCCTGCGCCATTCTGTTCTTCATGCTGCTGGGCGTGCGCATCGCCGTCGCGCTCGGCGTCGTCGGCTTGTTCGGGTTGTACCTGCTGCTGCCGAAGCCGCAGCTGCTGACCGTTGCTGAACGCGCGTGGAGCAGCGTCAACTCGTTCACGCTCACCGCCGTGCCGATGTTCCTGCTGATGAGCACGCTGCTGATGCGCAGCGGCGTCACCGGGCGAATGTTCGACTCGCTCGTCCGCTGGTTCGGGCGTACGCCCGGGGGCCTCGCGCATGCCAGCATCGGCGCCTCGGCGATCTTCGCGGCGGTTTCGGGTTCCAGCGTGGCCACAGCTGCGACCCTGGGACGCGTCGCCTGTCCAGACATGATCAAGCGCGGCTACAGCCCGAAGCTGACCTATGGAGTCACGGCCGCCGGTGCGACGCTGGGCATCATGATCCCGCCCAGCATTCCGATGATCATCTATGGCAGCACGGTGGGTGCGCCGGTCAACGTGCTGTTCATCGCCGGCATCGTACCGGGGCTCGCGCTGGCCGTGCTGTTCATGGCGGCCGCCTTTGTCTGGGCCACCACGGTCCCGACCTCCGCGCCGGTCGGGCAACGCTATCCGATGCGCGAAAAGCTGCGCTCGCTGGTCAACGTGCTGCCTTTCGTCACGGTGATCACCGCCGTGCTGGGATCGCTTTACGCTGGCGTGGCGACGCCCACCGAGGCCGGCGCACTCGGTGCCGCGATGGCGCTGGTGCTGTGTGTGGCTTTTCGCAAGTTCAGTTGGCGCATGCTCTACGAAACCGCCGTCGAAACCGCCTACGTCACGGCCTTCATCATGCTGATCGTCGTGGGCGCCTCGATCGTCAGCTGGGTGTTCGACTACCTGAAGGTGCCGCGCGAGATCGTCGCCTCCATCCAGGGCGCGGATGTCCCGCCGTGGGTCGTCATCACCTTCATCTCGATCGTCTACGTGATTCTCGGCATGTTCGTCGAATCGATCTCGATGATTCTGATGACGCTGCCGGTCACATACCCGGTCGTACTCGCGCTCGGTCTGGACCCGATCTGGTTCGGCATCTACCTGGTCACCATGGTGGAGGTGGGACTCATCACCCCACCGGTCGGCATGGTTCTGTTCGTGCTGCGCGGGGTCAGCGGCAGCGTGCCGCTGAAGGACATCGCGATGGGGGCACTGCCTTTCGTCGGCATCATCCTGCTGTTCGTTGCGCTGATGTTCATCTTTCCGGAAATCATCTCGTGGCTGCCATCGAAGATCGCGGCATCATGATGGAGGTCACGCGCCCACTTGCACGCTTCGTGGCGGACTGCCGCTGGCAGGACCTTCCGGCCGCCGTGCGCAGCGAGGCGAAGCGCGCGCTGATCAACTACTTCGCCACCGCGATGGCCGGCTGCAATGAACCGCCGGTCACCAAGGCGCTGCGCACGCTGCTGCCCTTCGGAGCCGGCGGCGGCGCCTCGCTGATCGGCCGAGGCGAGCATACGGATGCGCTGACCGCGGCCTGCATCAACGCGATGAGTGCGAACGTCTTCGATTTCGACGACACCCATCCGCAGACGATCATCCATCCGAGCGCTCCGGTCGCTGCCGCGCTGTTCGCCTGCGCCGAAACCACGCGCATTTCCGGCGAGCAGTTGCTGCTCGCCTTCGTGCTGGGTGTCGAGGCCTGCTGCCGCATCGGTAACGCGGTGTCACCGGGGCACTATCGACGCGGATGGCACATCACGTCCACCTGTGGTGTCTTCGGCGCCGCGACGGGCGCCGGCAAGGCACTGGGCCTGGATGCGCAACAGCTGGCATGGGCCATCGGCAACGCCTCGGCGCAGACTGGCGGCCTCGTGGAAACACTGGGCACGATGGCCAAGAGTCTCGGCGTCGGCAACGCAGCGCGCAACGGACTGCTGGCGGCCCTGCTCTCACGCGACGGATACAGCGGACCCGACCGGCCGCTCGAGGGCGAACGCGGCTTTCTGCGGGTGGCTGCCGACGAGCCACAGCTGGAGGCCGTATGCGCGGGGCTGGGCGAACGCTGGGAACTGCTGACGAACACCTACAAGCCCTATCCGTGCGGTGTAGTGCTGCATCCGGTGGTGGAGGCCTGCATCGCGCTCGCTGCGGACCCGCGGCTTGTGCGCGAGGACATCGATCGCATCGACATCACCGGACATCCGCTGCTGCGCGAGCGCACGGACCGGCCGGCGCCGCGCTCGGGCCGACAGGCACAGGTCAGCGCGCAGCACGCGGTGGCCGTCAGCCTGACGCGGGCACGGGCGGGACTCGCGGAGTTCAGCGACACAGCGGCCGCTGATCCGGCGCTGTGCGACATTGGAGCCCGCGTGAGATTCATCGACGACGATCGCCTCGCGGTCGACGCCGCGCGCGTGGCGATACACCTGCGCAGCGGTTTGACGCTGCGGCACGACATCGAACACGCCTACGGCGGATTCGCCCGACCGATGTCAGATGCCGACCTGGAGGACAAGCTGCGGCAGCTGATGGTGTACGGCGGCGTGCGCCGCGAACCCGACCCGCTCATCGAAGCCATCCGCGGCCTCGAGCGCGCAGACGACTCGGCCGCCATCATGGCACTGGCGCGATCCGCACGATGAGCGCCGACATCGCTTCCAACGGCGCCCGACAGCGCATGCTGGCAGGCAGGCGCGCTCTGGTCACGGGCTCCTCCGGCGGGCTCGGCTACGCAATCGCCGAAGGCTTGGCGCAGGCCGGCTGCAGTATGGTGCTGCACGGTCTCGATCTGCCCGACCAAGTGGCCGTGCAGCAACAGGCACTGCGCCTGCGCCATGGCATCGACGTGGCGTACATCCGCAGCGATCTGTCGCAGGCCGGCGGTGCGCTCGAACTGATGCGGCGTGCACGCGCCGAACTGGGACCGGTGGACATCCTGGTGAACAACGCGGTGGTGCGGCACTTCGCGCCCATCGACGAATTTCCGCCGGAGGCCTGGGATCGGGCCCTGGCCGTGAACGTCTCGGCGGCCTTCCACCTGGTTCGTGAAACACTGCCCGACATGCGGGCGCGCCGCTGGGGGCGCATCGTCAACCTCACGTCGGTCTATGGCGAGCGCGGCACCGTCAATCGCGTCGACTACGTCACGACGAAGAGCGCGCTGATCGGCTTCACGCGCGCTGTCGCGATGGAGACGCTGAACGACGGCATCACCTGCAACGCCGTGTCGCCGGGGTCGGTGCTGACTCCCGGCACACAGGCGCGCGTGGAGCAGATTCGGAAAGAACAGGACCTGCCGAGCGCGGACGCCGAGCGGCGCTTCCTCGCCGGCAAGCAACCCAGCGGCCGCTTCGTGCGTCCGGACGACGTCGCCGCAGCGGTGACTTTTCTCTGCAGCGACGCGGCGCGGGACATCACGGGCATAGTGCTTCCCGTCGACGGCGGCTGGCTCGCGAGCTGAAAGTGCATGAAGGAGAGAACGGATGCTCAAGCCCTCACTAGGTTTCGTCGGCATCGGACGCATGGGCGCGCCGATGGCTTCCAGGCTGCTGGCGGCAGGTCATGCGGTCACGGTGTTCGACCCCGTCGCGGCCGCAATGCAGGCGATGGCGAGCAAGGGCGCCTCGGCAGCCGCCAGTCCGAAGGAGGTGGCGGACCGAGCCGACATCGTATTCGCCAGCCTGCCGACGCCCGACGTGGTGCGCCAGGCTGTTCTGGGAGCGGACGGCATCGTGCACGGTTCGCGGGTGCGCATCTTCGTCGACCTGTCCACCACCGGCCCGCGTGCTTCGGCGGAGGTCGCTGACGCGCTTGCGGGTGCTGCCCGCAGCATCACGCTGGTCGACTGCCCGGTCAGCGGCGGCGTCGCCGGTGCGGGAAAGGGCAGCCTGACCCTGATGGTCGCCGGCCCGCAGGAGGCCGTGGCCGAAGTCGAGCCGCTGCTGAAGGAACTGGGCCGCATCTACGTGTGCGGCGCCCGCCCCGGACAGGCCCAGATGGTCAAGGTCGCCAACAACCTGATGTCGGTCGCCTGCATGGCCGTGAGCTGCGAAATGCTGGTGCTCGGCGCACGCGCTGGCGTGGACCCGGAGGTGATGGTCGAAGTCATCAATGTCAGCAGCGGCCGCAACGGCGCGATGCAGGACAAGGTGCCGCGCCACATCCTGCCGCGCACCTTCGACTTCGGTTTTTCCACCGCGCTGTCGCACAAGGACGCGCGCCTTTGCCTAGATGAAGCCGAAGCGCTGGGCGTACCGCTGATCATGGGCAACGCTGCGCGCCAGGTACTGACGATGACCAAGGCCGAGTTCGGACCCGAGGCGGACTTCACCAACATGATCCGCCTGTTCGAACAGTGGGCCGGCGTGGAGGTCCGCGCGGCCCCGACCGGAGGCGCTGCCTGAAAGTTTCCCGAGGAGAGATGAGATGAGCAAGACCGAGAGCCCGTTGTTCAAGCTCGGATTCGAGAACCGCAAGGCCGTTCTGGGTGCCGAGCACGTCGAGAAATCGTGGGCCGCCGCGGATGACTTCAACCGGCCGATGCAGGAGCTCGTGACCGAATACTGCTGGGGCGCCGTATGGGGTCGGGACGATCTGCCGCGAAAGACACGCAGCCTGCTCAATATTGCGATGCTCACCGCGCTGAATCGCCCGCACGAATTGAAGGCGCACGTCACCGGCGCCCTGCGCAACGGCGTGACAGTGGAGGAGATCCGCGGCGTGCTGCTGCAGGCGGCGATCTACTGTGGCGTACCGGCTGCCCTGGATTCCTTCCGCGTCGCCAGCGAGGCGATCAAGAGCTACCCGGCGTCCAAAGACACGTCCGGGGCCTGACATGCTGCGTGCAGACCTGCCGCAATACGAGGTGTTTGCGGTGCGCTACGCCACCGTGCAGCGACGGCGCAGCGAGAATTTCATCGTGCGTGACCCTCATGACGGGCCGATGCCGATGGACTACTTCGTCTGGCTGATCCGCGGCGCGGGCCGGCAATTCCTGGTTGATACCGGATTCAACGCGGAGGCTGCAGCTGCGCGCGGACGCCAGCTGCTGCGCTCTCCCATCGCGGCGCTGGCCCCGCTGGGCATGCAACCGGAGCACATCACCGACGTCGTCATCACGCACATGCACTACGACCATGCCGGCAACCTCGATCTCGTGCCGGGCGCGCGCCTGCACGTCCAGGAACGCGAGCTGCAGTACACGGTGAGCCGACACATGACGTTCAAGCCGCTGCGGCACGCGTATTCGGTGCGGGATGTGGAACTCATGGTCAGGCGGTTGTACGACGACGAGATCGTGTTTCACGACGGCGACTCGCCACTGGCCCCAGGCATCGAGCTCATTCTCGTCGGAGGGCACACGATGGGTCTGCAGGCGGTGCGCGTGCACACGGCGCGCGGCTGGGTGGTGCTGGCATCGGACGCCAGCCATTACTACGAGAACATCCTCGGCGAGTCACCCTTTCCCGTCGTTCACGACGTCGGGCAGATGCTGGCCGGTCACCGTCGGCTGCTAAAGCTGGGCGAAACGCCGCGCCACGTCGTGCCGGGACACGATCCGCAGGTCATGCAGCGCTATCCACGGCATGGCAAGCCCGAACATGAGATCGTCGCGCTGCACGTGGAGCCGAACGAATGACCCGATCCGGAGACACGCCCGCAGGCCAGCACGTGCTGGAAGCAGCCTTGCTGACGGTGAAGCCCGGCACGGCGCGGCAGTTCGAGACCGCTTTCGCCAGTGCCCAGCAGATCATCTCTTCGATGCCCGGATACCTGTCACACGAGCTGCAGCGCTGCATCGAGATCGACGGGCAGTATCTGCTGCTGGTGCGCTGGGAAAGCGTCGCGGCCCACGAAGAGGGTTTCCGCAAGTCGGCCGGATACCAGCAGTGGAAACAGCTGCTGCACCACTTCTACGATCCGTTCCCTAAGGTGCTGCACTACGAACCGGTCGACGTGGGCGCCGCGCGCCGTAAATCGTGAGCCGCCGGCCGGTCATCGGTCGTTCCCCTTTGGTTCCAGGAGACGGGCGCGTCCGGTCGCACCCAACTCCCCAGTGCCCTCCTGCCCGCTGGCGTCCACGTCATGGCCCGATCGCCGGGTCGCTTGCGCAGCCAGCCACGCTCGATGAACAGGGCCAGCAGCGCCGCAGCGAGTTTGCCGGCCATATGGTCGCGGCGTTCCGACCAGTCGATACACGCATAGGCGATACGCGCCGCGCTGCCGCCGCTCTGCGAACGGCGACGCCACGATGCACCGTCCAGGCCGAGTGCGGACAGCGCCTCGGCACCGGTGGGTGTGATCTCGAGGCCGCCGTCTTCACGCTCCCGCAGAAAGCCCTGCTCACGCAGGCCCTGGAACAGAGCGACGCCCAGTTGCCCTGCCAGATGGCCATAGCAGCACCGCGCAAAACGCAGCCGCACCCGCGATGGATGGGACCATTGACGAACGTGGCTTGAGCGCTCGGCCACCAGAGCCAGCGCTTCCAGCGCATGCGCCACGTCTCCATCGGCCAGCCGGTAGTAGCGATGGCGGCCGCGCGGCTCGCAGACGATCAGCCCCGCTTCCAGCAGCCGGCTCAGATGGCCGCTGGCGGTGGCAGCACTGACCGACGCGACGCGCGCCAGTTCGCTGGCGCTGGCGTACTCGCCGCCCAGCAGGTAGCTCAGCATGCGGGCGCGGCTGGCGTCGGCCACCAGGCCGGCGATGCGTGCCAGACGCGGCTCGTGGAGGATCGACGGCGCGGGAGGCACGGATTCGCCCGTTACGGCAGCGCAGCGCGCGAATCCGCGGGTGCCTGGGTGCGGTCGTGCATGCCGTAGGTGCGCACGCTGTTCATCACGTGGATGCGATAGTCGGCGAACACCGCCTGCCGCCCTTCGCGCTGGCCGTTGCGGTGGCGCAGTTCATTGCGCCAGCGGGCAATGGCCTGTTCGTCGCGCCAGTAGCTCAACGACAGATAGACGTCGGGACGTGTGAGGCTCTGGAAGCGCTCCACCGAGATGAAGCCGTCGATGCGTTCGAGCACCGGCTTCAGCTCCGCGGCGATGTCCAGGTAGCGCTGCAAGCGACCCTGCAGCGGCGTCACCTCGAAGATCACTGCCCACGTCATGCGGCCTCCGTATGCGCGGGACGCTGAAACGCCTCGTCCACCACGCGCAGGAAGCGCCGCTCCTCGCGCAGGATGAACCGTTCGCGCTGCGCAAGGCCGAAGTTGGCCCGCGCCTCTTCATCGGCTTTCAGGCGCGTTCGGTAGCTTTCGTAGTCGGCGAGCGAGTCGAAGGCGATCAGGCCCCAGGCCTCGTAGTTGCTGCCCTCGTGCGGCAGGAAGTAGCCGACCAAATGGCCGCCGCAGCGCGGAATGATGCGGCCCCAGGCTCGCGCGTATTCGCTGAAGGCGTCGCTCCGGAAGGGGTCGATCTCGTAGCGGATAAAGCAGGTAATCGCCATGGCTGCACTCGCGTCGGGTTCAAACAGAACGCAGTGTCCGCGACAGCGAAGGCCGGATGCTTCGCCGTCGGCCGAAGCGTCCGCCCGCGACGACCGACGGGCACGCGGGCCGTCCGGCTATGTCGTCGCCATGCTCCCGTCGTGCATCCACGCCGCGTGCTTCGGCGCGCGCTTGGTGCGGCTCCATTCGTCCAGCATCTCCCACTTCACGTCGTCGAGCTTGCGGTACATGTCGGGCGTGCCGCAGTCGGCCGCCAGTTCCAGCCGGTGGCCGTTGGGGTCGAAGAAGTAGATGCTCTTGAACAGCGTGTGATCGGTGGGTCCGACGACCTTGATGCCGGCGGCCTCCAGCTTCACCTTGGCGGCCAGCAGCTTGTCCATCGAATCCACCTTCAGCGCCAGGTGCTGCGTCCACTCCGGCGTGTTCGGGTCGCGGCCCATCGGCGGCCTGGTCGGCAGCTCGAAGAAGGCGAGGATGTTGCCGTTGCCCGCATCCAGGAACACGTGCATGTAAGGATCGGGCTCCTTCGTGGATGGCACTTGGTCCTCGGCGATGGCCAGCACGAACTTCATGTCCAGGTGCTTGCCGTACCACTCGACGGTTTCCTTCGCGTCCCGGCAGCGGTACGCGACGTGGTGAATCTTGTCGATCAGCATGGCGGTCTCCTTGCTCTGTCGTATGCGGCGCGGTTTGCCTTCAGCCTTCCAGCGTCTCCCACATCTGCCGGTCGCGCTCGGCGGTCCAGATGCGCGGGTCGCGGTACTGCGTGGCCTCGTCGTAGGCGCGCGTCACGTCGAAAGGCATGCAGTGGTCGAAGATGACCCAGCTGCCGTACTTCGGCTGCAGCCGCTCGTAGGTCTCTTTGTACACCGCCTTCAGGTCGCGTCCCTGGTCGGCGCCGGCCTTCACGCTGGCCCACACATCGGCGACGAAGCTGCGCGTGACTTCCAGTCCCTTCGCCACCTGCTGTTCGCCGATCAGCGCCGGCCCGCGGCCCGGCAGCAGCGCGCGCGGCTTCAGCGCAGCGACGTTGTCCAGCGTCTTCGGCCAGTCCTGGAAGTACGCGTCGCCGGCGTAGGGCGTGGCGTCGAATTCGACCAGGTCGCCCGACAGCAGCGTGCGTTCCTGCGGCAGCCATACGACCGTGTCGCCCTTGGTGTGGCCACGGCCGAGTTGCAGCAACTGGACCTCGAGCTTGCCCATCCACAGCGTGAGCTTGCCGCTGAAGGTGATCGTCGGCCAGGTAAGCCCGGCCGGCACGGTCTCGACGTTGCGGAACAGTCGCGGAAAGCGGCCGATCTCGCTCGCCTTGTCGGCCTCGCCGCGTTCGACGATCAGATCGTAGGTGTCCTGGCTGGCGAAGATCTGCTGCCCCCCCTCAGCCATGTACGCGCTGGCGCCCAGCACGCGCACCGCGTGATAGTGCGTCAGCACCACGTACTTGATGGGCTTGTCCGTGACCTCGCGGATGCGGCGGATGACGTCGGCGGCCATCGCCGGTGTGGCCTGCGTGTCGGCCACCAGCACCGCGTTATCGCCGACGATGATGCCGGTGTTGGGGTCGCCTTCCGCGGTGTACGCCCACGCATGCTCGGACAGCTGCGCGAAGGTGATCTTCTTTTCCTCCAGATCGGCCTGGGAGGCGAACTGCTTGCTCATGTCGTGCTCCTTGGCTTGCTACCGCGCGACCGCCTGCGCCGCTGCCGCGCTCGCATTCCCTGCGCTCGCATATGCGAGCGCTGTCGATACCGCCGCCATGACTCGCTCCGCCGGCAGCTGGTCCAGGCACAGCGCGCGGCTGTCGCGGCGGCGCTCGCAGCCCTCAAGCTGGCACGGCACGCAGGCGAAAGTGTCATTCTGCAACAGCAGCACATTGCCGCGCCGCTGCGGGGCGGCAGCCCGCGCATACGGCGCGCCGTCCCGCGCCGGCCACGGTCCCCAGATCGCCGGATCGGTAGGCCCGAACAGCGCCACGGTCGGCGTGCCGCAAGCCGCGGCCAGGTGCGTCGTCGCGGTGTCGGGCCCGACGTACAGCGCCGCATGACGCAGCACATCGGCAGTCTGTGCCAGCGTCCAGCGCCCGTCACGGCGCTCGACACCCGGTGCGGCGAAATCCTGCAGCACCCGGTTCAGATAGTCGCGTTCGGCGTCACCGGGACCCCCGGTGATGACGACGCGCAATCCCTGCGCAGCCAGACTGCGCAGCAGCGTCTGCCAGCCGGCACGCGTCCACTGCTTGTAGCGCCAGCGCGGCGACAGATGCACAACGGCATAGCGCTCGCGCACATCGAAGCCCAGTTCGCGTGTGAGCTCGTCGTAGCCCCAGCTGGCGGTCGGCGCAACGACCCGCGGCGACGCATCGCAGCCCAGCAGCGCGGCGATGCGCTGGTTCTCGATCACGCGCGCGCCGCGCGCGTCGAACACCGCGTAGCGCTGCAGCAGCGCCTGCTTCCACCACGACTTGCCACGTTCCGCGGACACCAGGCCGATACGCAACCGGCCGGCCGCCCAGCCGAACAGGAACGGCCGCGTGCCGGTCTGCGCGATGACGGCGACGTCGTAACGCCGCCATAGCGACCGCAGCCGTCGCAGCATATCCGCGGCCGGGGCAGTTTCCGGAACGGCCAGCACCTGCGCGACATCGGGGTTGCCCTCGAACACGCCTTCGGTGCCGGCGAACACCAGCATGTCCACCGTGCATTGCGGCCAGCGCTGCCGGATCGCGTGCGCCAGCGGCGTGGACAGCAGCGCATCGCCCAGGAAGCGCAGGCTGACGACCAGCACGCGCCGCGGCGGTACATCAGCGGTCATGGCAATGCCAGCGCCTCGTCGATGGCGGCGACGACCGCCGCGACGTCGGGCCATGCGCCGTTGGCGCCGACGCACACCGCGCGCGGCGACCATGGCCTGGTGCGGTGCGGATCCGTCACACCGAAGATCGTGACCTGGCGCGCGCCGACGGCCGCGGCGACATGGCTGGAGCCCGAATCATTGGCGATCACCACGGTCGCTGCCTGCACGAGGGCCGCATACACACCCAGCGGCACCGGCGGCAGCAGCGTCGCCTCCGGCAGCGCAGCGCGCACCGCGGCGACCTCATGGCCGAGCGGCGCCGCCACCACCTGCAATCCGCGTTCGCGCAACGCGGGCACCAGTTCCGCGAAATGCAGCCAGTGCTTCGCGCGGCCGTGATGCAGCCCGGTCGCCACCGGGGCCAGCAGCGCATAGCGCGAGTCCACGGAGCCGCTGCGCAGAACGCTGCTTGCGCGGGCTCGTTGCTGGGCCGTCAGCTCCAGTCCCAGCGCTTCGGGCACAGCGGTCGGCGCATCGCGCCCCCAGGCACGCAGCGCCGCCGAGGCGGCGGCGTGAAAGCGCTCGACCTCGTGACTGTCGCCGGGCAACGCGCCGGGCAACGCGCCGGGCCAGCGCAGCAGCAGGCGCCGTCCGTCCGTAGCCAATCCTGCGCTGGGTACGCCCGCCAGCGCAAACAGCAGCGCGGAACCGAAGGAGTTGGGCAATATCAGCCCGCGCACGGCAGCGTCCCTGCGGCTGAGCGTTACATCACCGCTGTCGGCCAGCGCTCGACGCGCCACTGCACGCACGCGTCTAAGGTCGGACGCAAAACGCCCACGCAGCGCGCCGTAAGGCAGGTGCAATGCGGCAAACAAGCTCTCGCCCCAGGCCGGTCCGATCAACGTGCAGCGCAACCCCGCACCGCTTACGGCGTGGATTGCCGGCAGCGCCATGCAGGCATCGCCCACGTGGTTCGGCAGGCGGACGAGGACGTTGGTCACGCGGTCGATGGTGCCGGCTCCGCAGAACAGAATGTGCCGGCTTTCCCCCGCAAGAGCGCCGGAGTGTCATTCCCGCGTACATAGGTATCCGCGGCCGCCGGATCCCGGTCAGCGGCACTGACCCGCGCCTCATCCCAGCGCGCGACCGGGCGCGCCAGCATCGCACCCAGGAACAGCGCCAGCAGATGCCCTTCCGCAAAAGTCTTGAAATACGAAGTCACCAGCGCCGTGGCGCACCAGCCCAGCAGCATCGCCACCGCGACGGCGCGTGCGCGCGTGCCGTCGCCGCGGTCTGCCAGCGCCATGCCTATGAACAGCAGAAAAGCCAGCAATCCCACGATGCCCTGCTCCGCCAGGAAAAACAGGTACTGGTTATGCGGGTCCACCGTCGGCAGCACGCGCCAGTCGCTGTACTTGTGCTTCACGTGCGCCTCGTAGGCAACCCCGAAGCCGCCGGTGCCGGTTCCCAGCAACGGCCGCTCCCGCACCATTTCCAGCGTGTTCTCGTACAGCAACGCGCGGATGCCCATGCTGGTCGGACGGGACAGCGTGGCCGCGTTGTTCCATTCGCTTATCCCCTGCCCGATGCGATCGCGCGCGCCCGGTGACAGCGCTATCCCGCCTGCCAGCAGTGCGGCGGTCACCCCTGCGAGCGCCACATTGCGCCAGCTTCGCAGGCTGAACGCGGCCAGCACCAGCAGCATCACGGGCAGCGCGACAAAACCGCTGCGGCCGGGCGTGACGAAGGCCATGTTGAGCACGAACAGGCCGGCCAGCGCCGCGGCCGCCGTGCGCCAGCGCTGTTGCAGCGCCGGCTCCGCTGCCAGCCACAGCGCCAATAGCGTCGCAACCGCGAGGGCCATCGACTGGGTGCTGTGGTTGCGCAGCAGCGAGCCCGGCAGGTCCAGCACGCTGGTCGGCAACTGCCGGGTCACCGCGACGATGCCGAAGGAGATCAGCACGGCAACGCCGCACACCGCGACATACGCCATCACCAGGCGACGCTTCCACAGCGCAGGACCGAACAACGCCAGCATCGGCGGAATCACCCACAGCTTGCGCCAGCTCCAGAAGCTGTCCCAGCGGTCGCTCCATGGCACTTCCGCCCACAGCATCGCAACGGCCACCACGGCGATCACCGCCAACGCGGCGATCCCCAGCGGCTGGCTGCAGGCCTGCCGCAGCCGCGGTCCCGCCTGCCCGCTGACCAGCAGGAAGATCAGCATCAGCCCGATGCCGGCATTGGCCAGCGGCGGCGACACGATGACGGCGCAGGCAGCGAGGATCGCCGACCAGCGCGCGGCGGTTATCCAGCGCGCCCCACGCGCGTCGGGCGATTCCTGCAGAAGGCTCGCATCCATCGATTCAGTCAGTCTCGCGTCCCCGGGGCGCTGTGCTCGGCTGCGTCACGCTACTTGCGCGGAACCCGGCCGAGCAGATAGAACTCGTCGTTGGGACGCATGCTGATCATGTTCGCCATGCGGTTGGACAGCGCGAAGAACGCGGCGATGGCGCCTATGTCCCAGATGTCCTCGTCGCTGAAGCCGTGCGGCCGCAGCGCCTCGAAGTCCGCGGGCGTGATCGCCGCAGAGTCGGTCGCCACCTTCAGTGCGTACGCCAGCATCGCGTGCTGGCGCGGCGAGATGTCCGCCTTGCGATGGTTGACCGCCACCTGATCGGCCACCAGCGGATTCTTCTCGTAGACGCGCAGGATCGCGCCGTGCGCGATCACGCAGTACAGGCAGCCGTTGGCGCCGCTGGTCGCCACGACGATCATCTCCTTCTCGCCCTTCGTCAGACCCGACTCGCGCAGCATCAGCGCATCGTGATAGGCGAAGAAAGCACGGAACTCCTCCGGCCGGTGCGCCAGCGTCAGGAACACGTTGGGCACGAAGCCCGCCTTTTCCTGCACTTCGGCGATGCGCGCGCGCATGTCGTCCGGCAGGGACGCCAGATCAGGCACAGGCCAGCGGCTGAGGGGTCGGTCGGCAGTCGCAGTCATCTGGTCTCCTCGGCGAGAGAGTCCGTGGACGCAAACTGGATCCCGTGCAGCCGCGCGTACAGCCCGCCGCGGACTATCAGCTCGCGATGCGAGCCGAGTTCCACGACGCGGCCGTGGTCCAGCACGACGATGCGGTCGGCCCGCTCGATCGTCGACAGGCGATGCGCGACCACGAAGGTCGTGCGTCCCTTCATCAGCCGCTGCAGCGAAGACTGGATGTAGCGCTCCGATTCCGAATCCAGCGCCGACGTGGCCTCGTCCAGCAGCAGGATCGGTGCGTCCTTCAGCAGCGCGCGCGCGATCGACAGCCGCTGGCGCTGCCCGCCGGAGAGCTTCACCGCGTTCTCGCCGATGGGCGTATCGAACCCGCGCGGCAGCGATTCGATGAACGACAGCAGGTAGGCGGCTTCGGCGGCCTCGCGAATACGCTCCATCGAGGCGCTGCGCTGCGCACCGTAGGCGATGTTGGCCGCTATGGAATCGTCGAACAGCACGACGTCCTGCGACACCAGCGCGATCTGGCGACGCAGACTGGCGAGCGTCAGTTCAGGCAGCGCAATGCCGTCGATGAGGATCTGCCCCGCGTCGGGCTGTATGAAGCGCGGCAGCAGGTTGATCGCGGTGGATTTGCCCGCGCCGGACGGACCGACGAAGGCGATCATTTCCCCGGGCATCACCGAGAGGCTGAAGTCCGTCAACGCATTGTCTTCAGCGCCGGGATAGCGGAACGACACGTGGCGGAACTCCACCGCTCCGCTGGCGCGGCCGATATCGCGCGTGCCGGTTTCCTGCTCGGCAGGCGTGTCGATCATGCGGAACACGCTTTCAGCGGCGGCTGCCATGCGCGCCAGCGGGCCGTTCAGCGATGACAGATGGCGCAACGCCGGCAGCAGCAGCAGCGCCGCGGCCAGGAAGGTGACGAACTCGCCCGGCGAAGCCTGGGGGGCGGTCTTGGCCTGCCACAGCGCCACGGTCATCACGATGGCCACGCCGATCGAGCCCAGTACCTGCGAGATGGGCGTAGAGGCAGACCAGGCAATCTGCATGCGCATCGCGAAGCCGCGCAGCTTCTCGTTGATGTGGCGGAAACGCCCCCTCTCGTACTCACCGCCCTCGTAGACCTTGACCAGACGCTGCCCCTCATGCGCCTCCTGGACCGCACGCGTCATCTCGCCCAGCATTGCCTGATTCTCGACGTTCAGGCGCCGCAACCGCCGGCTGAACGCGCGCAGCGCCAGGCCGATGGGAGGCGCAACGATCATCGTCAGCAACGTCAGCTGCCAGTTGTAATAGAACAGCATCGCCAGCAGGCCGACGACGATCAGCGAATCGCGCGCCGCGCTGCTGATGACCTCGGCCGCGAGGTTCAGCGCGTTGGAGGCCTCGTTGACGAACTTCGATATCACGATGCCGGATGGCGTGTTCTCGAAGGTGGTGCTGGGCCATGCCAGCATGCGATCGAACATCGCCATGCGCAGCTCCACCAGCACCGATTGCGATACGCGGTTCAGCAGATAGGAACCGCAGAAGACCGACAGTCCGCGCACGACGAACAGCCCCACGAACACCGCCGGCATCCACAGCAGCGTCGCAAGATCCTTCTGGAACAGGGCCTGGTCCGTCAGCACCCCGGTAAGGCGGGCAAGCATCGGCTCGGTGACCGCACTGACCGACGTTGCCATCAGTCCGAAGATCAGCATACGTCGATGCGACAGCACCATGCGCAGCAGACGGCGCAGGTTCGGATCGTCGAGCAGGCGTGGGTGAGTGGAGCTCATCGCTTCAGGGTGGCGCGCCGGCCGCTGACGCTGCGCAGAGTTGCGGCGCGTAGTGTAGCGATGGTCGATGGCCCCGTCCGCGCCCTGCGATGCAACCCCTGCGGTGGCAGCGGCGCTCGCTATAGTTCCGCCTTTACGGCTTTCCCGGCCCCGCCGGCAGATACCGCCCGGGCCGCGCACATGGCGAAAATATCGACGTCGATCATCGCACTGAACCAGGCCGACAAGATCGCCGACGCGATCTCGACGGTGCTGTGGACCGACGAGATCGTGCTCGCCGACTCGAACAGCACCGATGACACGGCGGCCATTGCCGAGAGCAAGGGCGCGCGCGTCGTGCAGATCCCCTTCACGACCTTCAGCGAGCTGCGCAACCGCGCGGCCGACGCCTGCTCCGGCGACTGGATCTTGAGCCTGGACACCGACGAACGCTGCACGGCCGAAGTGCGCGACGAGATCCTGGCCCTGCTCGCCGGCAACCCGGACTGCGACGCTTACTACATTCCCCGCCGCAACTACTTCATGGGCCGCTGGATCAAGGGCAGCGGCTGGTACCCGAACTACCGTCAGCCGCAGCTGTACCGCAAGGGTTCGATGCGCTACACGCGCATCATCCACGAGGCGGTGGAGATGGTCGACGGCGGCAGGATCGGCTATCTGAAGAACGCGATGTGGCAGTACCCGTTCCGCAACTTCGAGGAACTGCTGCACAAGGCGAACCGCTACTCCACCGTCGGCGCACGCATGCTCGAGGATCGGCAGGTGTCGATGGGAACCGCACTCGCTCACGGCATCTGGGCGTTCGTGCGCCACTACATCTTCAAGGCGGGCTTTCGCGACGGCTGGGCGGGCTTCGTCATCGCCTTCGGCAACTTCGAAGGTACGTTCTATCGCTACGCCAAGCGCCACGAACAGACGCAGACGTGGGACCAGCCACCGATGCGCGAGACCATTCAGCGCGAACCCCTGCGTCGCGAGCCCTGAGCGCGGCGCTGCCGCGCTCCCTGCTGCACTTTCCGCCGCGATGATCTCCGTCGTCGTCACCACCTACAACCGGCCGGACGCGCTGCGAGCCGTGCTGGCAGGCCTCGCTGCGCAGACGGATCGCGACTTCGAGGTGCTGGTGGCCGACGACGGCTCACGCGACGACACGCGCGCGCTGGTCGAAAGCGTGGCGCGTACCGCTCCCGTCGCCGTGCATCACGTGTGGCAGGAGGACCGTGGCTTCCGCGCCGGCGCCGCGCGCAACCGCGCAACCGCGCGGGCGCGGGGTGACTATGTGATCTACCTGGATGGCGACTGCGTGCCGCGGCCGACGTTCGTCGCGCGCCACCGGCAGCTCGCCGAGCGCGGCTGGATGGTGGCCGGCAACCGCGTGCTGCTGTCCGAGACCTTCACGCATACGGTGCTGCAGCAGCAGGCGCCGATCCAGACGTGGAGCGACCGGCAGTGGCGTGCCGCGCATCGCCGCGGCGACATCAACCGCACGCTGCCGCTGGTGCACCTGCCACTGGGACCACTGCGCAAGCTCGCGGCGCGGCGCTGGCAGCGCGTGCGCACCTGCAACCTAGGGGCGTGGCACGCGGATCTTGTGGCAGTCAACGGCTTCGACGAGGTGTTCGAAGGCTGGGGCTACGAGGACTCGGACCTCGCCGTGCGGCTGATCAACGCCGGCGTGCGCCGCAAGGAAGGGGCATATGCGACCGGCGTGCTGCATCTGTGGCACCGCGAGAACGATCGCCGCTCGGAGGGCGACAACTGGAACCGGCTGCAGGCGCGCATTCGCGACAAGGCAGTCGTCGCCGAGCGCGGCATCGGCCAGTACGCAGTCCCCGGCGCGCCGGCCGCCTGAACTACGTCACGGAGCGCACTTCGCAATCCTGCGTTCGGGCGTGCACAGATCGCGGTCGAACCAGATCTCGAAGGTGTCGGTACGCGGATTGACGTTGCGCAGCGTCTGCACCGCGACCGCCTCGCCGCCGGCCTCGCCGGTGACGCGCGCGAGCCAGCGGGCAAAGCCGCGGTCGCTACGCCCCTGCACGCGGATCGCTCCGTTCGCCGGCGCACGCGCTCCGACGAGCTCGATGCCCGGCGCGTCGTAGCCGGCAGCACGCAACCGCACCGCGAGCGATTCGGCGATCGGCCGCTGCGCCTCGTTGGCGATCTGGATGAACGCCACCGGCCGCTGCTTGGCGGCGGTGACGAGCAGCGCCCGCACCTTGTCGGCCTGCGATGCCGTGTGCTGGCCAATCGGCGGAGCGCGCTGCAGCAGGCGCTCGATGTCCGCGCGGTGCACCGTCAGCGTCCCGGGCGAGGCGGCCTGCAGCAGCACCAGCGTATTGACCACACCCGACTGCACGGCAGGGGGTGGCTTTCCGGCCGACGCATCCAGCAGTCCGAGCGCGCGCTCCACCGCCGCCGGCACCGCGTCGGACAGCAGCTCTGGGTCGGTGACCAGCGTCGTTGTCGCCGCGATGCGGTTCTGGCTGTCTTCGCCGAACATCTGCTCGACCAGTGCCGACACCCGCTCGCGCACGTTGGGAGGCGGCGGGACGCGCGGCAGCCGCACGACTGCCGCCGCGGCGGAGGATGTGATGCTCGGCTGCACGCTGAGGCCCGTGACCGCGCCCGGCACCGGCGCACTGGCCGCCGCCGTGGTCGCCGGCTCCGCGCTGCGCGCCAGCGCCGGCGGCTCCGAGTCCGGAGTCAGCGCCTTGACGCGCGCGCTGGCGTCGGCCAGTTGCGCGTCGTCCAGGCCTGCGCGGTCGCGCACCGCGCGCTCGAAAGACACGCGCGCGAGCTCGATCTCGCCCAGTTGCGCGTAGACGTGGCCGATGTAGTAGCGCGCCCGCGCGTTGCCCGGCCGATGGCCGAGCGCGTCGAGGTAGTAGTTGCGGGCCGCCTGCAGGTTCGGTTCGCGCCCGAACTGCTCTTCGAGTCCCAGCTGCAGGTTGCGGCGCGACTCGCTGCTGAGCCAGGCCTGCCATCCGCCGGCTGCCGCCAGCGCGAGCAGCACGATGCCCGCGCCAAGCAGCGCGCCGCGGCGCCGCCAACGCGGCCGCGAAGGGCGGCTCGCCGGTCGCGGCGCAAGCGGCTGCCCGAAGCGACGCCTGACTTCGTCGGCCACCGTAGCGAACGCGAGATCGTCGTGAGCGCCGTCCCAGTCGAACAGATCCAGCGCATGGATCTGCCCGAAGCCCAGCGGCGGCACCACCTCCTCGATGCGCACCGGCAGCAGCTTGCCGGCTTCCAGCGCGCGCGTCGACTCGTCGCGCACGAAGCCGGAACGTATCGACGCCTCGGACCACAGCACGATCACGACGCGCGCCTCCGCCAGGCGCTGCTCCAGCACTTCGGCGAAGGCGGAGCCGCCGGGCAGGTCGCGGTCCCACCAGACGTCGATGCCGAGTTCGCCCAGCGCGTGCGCGACCCGCTCCGCGACCTCACGGTTCTCGCGGGAGTAGCTGATGAAGACCAGCGACGATGTCGTTTGGGAAACTCTGCGTTGCGGGATTCGGCGCACGATGGCGCGCGACGCCTGCGCCGCGCCATCCCGTCGAAGCGCGAGCTTGCCGGCGGTCGCTCTCAGGCGCCGTAGCTGAAGCGCGCCGCGCGCACGCGGTTGTGGCCGCGCAGGTCGGCGATCAGGCGGTCATCGGGACGCACGCGCCAGTCTTCCGGCAACGGCAGATCCACCGATCCCGCCGCATTGCTGTAGCACAGGACGACGCGGCAGCCACCGCTGCCGCCATTGCCGGTGACGCGATACAGGCTCAGCGTATCGCGCAGCCGCCCGGCGTCGCTGCCGCGCTCCAGTTCGATGCGCAGCTGCGCGGCTGCCCGCGCGCGCGCTTCGGTGAGGTCCATCAGGTCGTCGGCCGAGATCGACAGGCGCTGCGCGAACTCGTCGTAGCGCACGCGGCCCTGCACGAACAGCAGCTGGTCTTCCTTCAGCAGCGCGCGCTTGCGATCGTAGAGTTCCGAGAACACCATCAGCTCGAGCTGCGCCGTGCCGTCGTCCAGCACGATGACGCCCATGCGGCCGCGCCGCGTGTTCTGGCTGCGCGCCGACACGATGACGCCGGTGAGCTTCACCTGCTCGCGCGCCTGTTTGACGTCCGCCAGCGCGGTCGGCGCAAGCCGGCGCGCCTCGGCCGCGTATTCGCTGAACAGGTGGCCCGAGAAGTAGTAGCCCAGCGCCAGCTTCTCGTTCGACAGTTTCTCGCGCTCGCTCCATGGGGCGGCCGCTACGTAGTCGATCGCGCGCAATGCGGCACCGCCCCCGCCGCCCTCGCCGAACAGGCTGGCCTGCCCTGCACTGGCAGCCGCGCTGTCGGCGGCCTCGATCGCACGGCCCACCGTCGCCAGCAGCACCGCGCGGTCGCGTGGCGGCTGGTCCAGTCCATCCAGCGCGCCGGCGCGCACCAGCGCCTCGACCACACGGCGGTTCACCACGTGTTTGTCGACGCGCGCCGCCAGGTCGAACAGGCTCTGGAACGGACCGCCGGCGGCGCGCGCCGCGAGTATCGCGTCGATGGCGCCCTGCCCCGTGCCCTTGATCGCGCCCAGGCCGTAGCGGATGGTCTTCGCGTCCACCGGCT
>Ga0307505_10000357_pt1 | contig 52150 bp, 19 predicted proteins | sample 23_S_MG_FD_202183 | JGI IMG/M metagenome (GOLD analysis project Ga0307505, IMG submission 202183) | Soil microbial communities from Populus trichocarpa stands in riparian zone in the Pacific Northwest, United States - 23_S | ecosystem: Environmental > Terrestrial > Soil > Riparian zone > Trees...
CGGCCGGCCACTTGATCGACGCCAGCGATTGCTGCTCGATCTGCTTGGCGACGGCGTCGCTCGGCGCCTGCGCCGACGAGCAGGCGCTCTGGCCCAGGTCCTGGTTCAGGCGGTCCATCGTCGCGATGCCCTGATCGCGGAACGACGCCTTCATCATCGCGGTGGCCTCGGCGTCGAGCTGCTGCGACGACGGCAGCGACGCGCAGCCGGCAGCGACGGCGGCAACGGCATAGACAAACTTGCGGTTCATGGTCCGTGTCCCTTCAGCGCTTGATGGACGGCGCGATCGACTCGGCGCCCTTGGCATTCACGCCCATGTACGACGCGAGTGCGATCGTCACGTCCGACGCAAAACCGGGGAACGGAAAACGCTGCTGGCGGAAGCAGTCGTTCAACCTGCGCTGCATGCCCCACAACTCGCCCGACGACACGCGGTAGGCCGGCCAGGCCGCGAAGCCGATGCCGTCGCCCGGGTTCTTGGTCAGGTCCGGCAGGTCCTGCAAGCGGATGCGTTTGCCGGCTGCGTCGTGGCAGCTGGCGCAGGAGAAGTCATAAGGCCCGCCGCGGAAGAAGAACGCGCGCTGGCCCAACTCGACCATCTTCTTCTCTTCGGGGTGCGCGGTCGGCAGGTTCATCTTCATGCCGCGCGACGCCGCCGCGACATAGGCCACGAGCGCATCCAGGTTGGCCTTCTCGCCGCGGCCGAAGGGCAGCTTGGCGATCTCGTCGGCATTCAAGCCCTGCAACTCACTCATGCAGGTGAGCAGGCGCGACTCCAAGTCCTGCACGCGTTTGGTGTCCGGAAAATAACGCGGCAACGTGACGAAGGCGCCCTTCACGACGCCCGGGCCCTGCCCCAGGTCGCAGCGCTCGAGCGAGGCATTCTTCGGCCCGCGCTTCGTCGTCCATAGCCCCTCGCCCTTGGCCTCGAACAGCTCGGCCGGGTTGCCGTCGGCGAGCATCGCGCGGTACTCCGCGATACCGTCGGCGGTGGACTTGGCGGCCTGCCCCCAGGCCGCGATACAGCTTCCCAACAGGGCGCAGGCGAGCAGCGCTCTTCTCATCGTTCGTCTCCTCGATTGTTGTGGCCTGCCGCGCTCAAGACACGGTGGCTTCGTCGGTCCGCTTCTCGCCACGGTTATCGACCCAGGTGATGGTGATCTTGTCGCCGGCCTTGGCGCCCTTGACGTTGAACTGCAGGAAGGGGTTCTTGGCCACCGCCGGGCCCCACTGCGCGGTCATCACGGTCTTGCCGTTGTGCTGGGCGCTGACTTCCTTGATGAACCAGGCCGGGATGGTCTTGCCGGCGGCGTCCTTGCGCTGGCCGGTCTCCATCTCGTGGCTCATCAACACACGCACGGTGGCCTTGTCGCCGGCGGCTTGGGCGCGAATGCGCATCGGGTCAGTCATGGCGTCGATCTCCTAATGAAACGAAAAACAAGCGGCCGCCGCAGATCCGGCTTTGCCGGTCTGCTGGCGGCGCCCCCTGGGGGGAGGCGCGGAAGGCGCTTCGCGGGGGGGACAATTTCACCCGCCGCAGCCGCCGAGCGTGACCTTGATTTCCTTCTGCGCGAAATAGGCCTTGTTGTCGGCCGTCAGCGCGACCGCGTAGACGTTCGACGACTGGCCCATCTTCACGCGGGTCGAGAAGTTCGCGTCCACCGCGTCGGTGACGTCGAACAGGCCCGCGAGCATGTTCGGGTTCTTCTCGACCAGCAGCAGCAGGCGCTTGACGCCGGGCAATGCGCTCGCCGCGCCGACCGGGACGACGGCGCCGTTTTCGGCGATGTCGGGGCCGGTGAGCGTCACGTCCTTGCTCTCGACGGGCGCGGCGACACCGAGCGCCTTCGTCAGTTCGGCCATCGTCTTGGCCTCGAATGCGGCCTGGTTGTACGCCGGCGCCGCCTGCGCCCACGCGACGCCGGGCAGCAGGCCGGCGGCCGCCAGCGCGGCGGCGACCTGGGCCGAGTGGGAAAGTGCTTCTCGACGGGTGTGCATCAGGGCTCCTTGATCGGTTCGGGGTTCGGGTTCGGGGTTCACTTCCTGGCGCCGGCGGCGAGCCACTGTGCGATCGCCTTCGCGTCGGCTTCGCCCAGCGTCTGCGGCGGCATCGGAATCGCCCCCCAGACGCCGCTGCTGCCGGCCCTGATCTTGCCAGACAGGTGCGCCACCGCATCGGTGCGTGCCCCATAGGCCTTGGCGATGTCGCGGAAACTGGGGCCGAGGATCTTGTTTTCCAGCCCGTGGCAGGCGACGCAGCCGTGTTTGTTGGCGAGCAGCGCCGCCGCGCCCTCGTCCGCGGCTTTGGCGGCGGGCGGTGGTGCAGCCGTTGCCGTCTGCGCCCCCCGCTGCGCGCCGACGGCGCGGTTCTGCTCGGCCAGGTTGCCATGCGCGTTGCGTGCATGGTCGGGCAGCAGCGACGCCACCTTGGGCTCGGTGGCACAGTCGCGCATGCAGGCGGTGGCGGCGACGTCGGGCCGGGTGGCGCGCTTCGGCCCCGGCCACAGCGCGTGGTCGGTCGTCATGCCGTTGCGATTGGGCAGCAGCTTCTGCGTGTCGGCGATGTTGGCGTCGCTCAGGGCGTAGTCGGCCGGCACCACGCCGCCCAGGTGCAGGATGTAGGCAGTGACGGCGTAGACCTCGTCGGGCCTGAGTGTCTTCGGGTTGGTCCAGGGCATCGCGCGGTGGATGTAGTCCCACAGCGTCGACAGCGTCGACAGCTTCATCAGCGTCGTGCGGCCCGGGTAGCTGTTGTCCCGCAGGTGTGCGACGCGGCCGGTCTTGATGTCGGCCGCGCTGGTGCCGCCGACGATCGGCTGGAAGACCTCGTTGCTCTCGCCGAACACGCCGTGGCAGGACGCACACTGCGCCTCCCAGAGCACCTGGCCCTGGGCCACGGTGCCGGCGCCCTTGGGCAGCCCCTTGAAGTCAGGGCGCACGTCGATGTCCCAGGCCGCGATCTCGCGCGGCGTGGCATCGCGGCCGATGCCCGGGTACGCGACGTGCTGCGCAGCCGCCAGCAGCGGCAGTGCCGCCAGCAGCATCAGGCCACTACGACAGCTGGACATTGCGCACCTCGCCGTTCGCCTCCACCAGCCAGGTCTGGATCGCGTTGTTGTGATAGATCGAGCGCGACCCACGCACGGCGCGCAGTTGGCGATAGGTCGGCTGCACATAGCCGGTGTCGTCCGTCGCGCGGCTTTGCACCAGCGCGGGCTGCCCGTCCCAGGCCCAGTCGAGCGTGAAGCGGGTCAGGCATTTGTCCATCACCGGCTCCTGCAGCCGCGCCACCTTCCAGTTGCGCCCGCCGTCGACCGTGACATCGACTTTCCTGACCTTGCCGCGCCCCGACCAGGCCAGCCCGCCGATCTGGTAGTAGCCCTTGTCGAGCAGCACCTGCCCGCCCGACGGCGTGGTGACGACGCTCTTGCACTCCTGCGTGCTGGTGTACTGGCGGTGCAGGCCACCGGGCATCAGGTCGATGTAGTGCAGCACCTCGTCCTTGCTGCCATAGGGCTTGTCGCCGACCTCGATGCGGCGCAGGTACTTGACCCAGCTCACGCCCTGCACGCCCGGCACCACGAGCCGCAACGGGTAGCCGTTTTCGGGCCGCAGCATCTCGCCGTTGCTGCCGTAGGCGACCAGCACCTCGCCGGACTCGACCCGCTCCATCGGCAGCGTGCGGGTCATCGACGAGCCGTCGGCGCCTTCGGCCAGCAGATACCGCGCGCGTTTGAAATCGACGCCGGCCAAGTCGAGCAGGATCTTCAGCGGCACGCCGGTGAATTCGCTGCAGCTCAGCATGCCGTGGGTGTACTGGCAGGTCGGCACCGCGACATTGCCCCACTCCATGCCGCTGTTGGCGCCGCACTCGATGAAGTGGAAACGGCTCACGCTGGGCAGCCGCATCAGCTCGTCCATCGTGAACACCTTCGGCGCCTTGAGCAGCTTGGGGTCGGCGCCATTGATCATCAGCCGGTGTTTCGACGGGTCGATATCCCACCAGCCCTGGTGGTGGCGCTCGAAGTGCAGGCCGCTCGGCGTGACGATACCGAACAGCGACTGCAGCGGCGCGAACGATACCGACGATTGCCTCGTCTGCGTCAGCCCGGGGCTTTGCCGGCGCTGCACGTTCGCTTCGTACTTCGACGGCTTGCCGTAACCGTCGGTGGCGACCGGCTGCCCCAGGCCGGTGGAGTGCGCCGGCAGGTTCAGGATGTTCGGGTCACCGCCACCGGCGGGCACGGGATTGGCCTGCGCCAGCGCCGCCGGCGTCAGCACCGCCGCACTCGCGCTGGCAAAAGCCCGGCGCATGAACTCGCGCCGGCCGGCAAACACCGCGCGCACCTCGCCCGCGCCGAGAAAATTCTCGGGCGCCCGGATGAGTCGTCCCGGTCGGGCGTGCACGGCGTCATTCACATGAAAATATTAGTCTTTGCGCATTGACAACATGATGGTACTAACCCGGCGCCCGGACTGGTCTTAACATCCGATGCGCAAGCTCATCACCCCGCCGCCCTCCAAAACGCCCTTCCTATGCCGCTCACGCAAGCCAATGCCGGTGAAGATGCCGGACAGCCCGGCGCCGTCCTGGGGACGACTTCCGCGTTCATGCTGATCGTCGGCGTCGTCGTCGGCGCGGGCATCTTCAAGGCGCCTTCCATCGTCGCGGGCATGACCGGCAGCCCGGAGTGGATGTTCGGCGCCTGGTTGCTCGGCGGCGTCATCTCGCTCATCGGTGCCCTGTGTTACGCGGAACTGACGACGGCCTGGCCGCACGCCGGGGGCGACTACCACTTCCTGCGCCGAGCCTACGGCTCGACGGTGTCGTTCCTGTTCGCCTGGGCACGCTTTTCCGTCATCGCCACCGGCTCCATCGCGCTGCTGGGTTTCGTCTTCGGCGACTACATGCAGAACCTGTTGTGGCTCGGCCCCTGGGGCGCACCGCTCTGGGCGGCCATCGCGGTGCTGATGCTGTGGGCGATCAACTCGCGCGGCATCGTGGTCGGTGCGTCTACGCAGGGTTGGTTGACCGCGCTGGAGGTCGGCGGCTTGTTGGCGCTGGTGGCGGCGGCGGTGTGGTTCACCGGCTCCGTCGCCCCCCCGCCACCCGCCAGCGCGGCGCCCGCGGCCGCTCCGGGGCTGGCCGCGTTCGGTCTGGCGATGGTCTTCGTGCTGCTCACGTACGGCGGCTGGAACGAGGCCGCCTACATCAGCGCGGAGGTGCGCGAGCGGCGTCAGATCGTGCGTGCGCTGGTGCTGTCGATCGTCTTCATCACGGCGCTCTACCTGCTGGTGAACTGGGCCTATCTGCGCGGCCTGGGCTTCGCCGGCATGGCGCGCTCGGAGGCCGTCGCCGCCGACCTGATGCGCGTCGCCTTCGGGCCGGTCGGCGACAAGCTGATCTCGGTGCTGGTGGCGGTGGCGGCCATCACGTCGATGAATGCCACCATGATCGTCGGTGCCCGCACCCAGTACGCCCTGGGGCGGGACTGGCCTGCGCTGCGCACGCTGGCGTTGTGGGACGCCCGCCGCGGGTCGCCCGTGCACGCGATGCGGCTGCAGAACATGACCGCGCTGCTGCTGGTGCTGTTGGGCGCGGGCCTGGGCGGCGGCTTTCGCGCGATGGTGGAGTTCACGGCGCCGGTGTTCTGGTTGTTCTTCCTGCTGGTGGGCGTCGCGCTGTTCGTCCTGCGTGTGCGCGAGCCCGAGCGCGAGCGGCCGTTCCGCGTCCCGCTGTACCCCGTGCTGCCGGCGCTGTTCTGCATCACCTGCGCCTACATGCTGTGGTCCAGCCTGTCGTACGTGTACAGCCAGTCGCTCGGCGGCATCAACGCCGCCTGGATCGGCGTCGCAGTGCTGCTGCTGGGCTTCGTCGTGCTGGCCGTGGTGCGCAATCGCTCCACGCCCGCTGATCCCGTCCCGACCTCGTCATCAACCTGAAAGGAACGACATGCCCACGCGCCGAGACCTGTTGCTGCTCGCCGGCTTCACGCTGGCGGGGCCTGCCATCCGCGCCCAGGAAGGCACGCGCCCGGCGCTCGACGTGCCGTACGTGCCCACGCCGCCCGAGGTGGTCGACAAGATGCTCGAGATGGCGAAGGTCGGGCCGAAGGACGTGCTGTACGACCTCGGCTGCGGCGACGGCCGGATCGTGATCGCCGCCGCCAAGCAGCACGGCGCTCGCGGCGTGGGCATCGACATCGACCCGGAGCGCATCGCGGAAGCGCGCGCCAACGCGAAGAAGGAAGGGGTCACGAAGCGGGCGCAGTTCCGCGTCGGCGACCTGTTCAAGAGCGACTTCTCGAGCGCCACGGTGGTCACGCTCTACCTGTTGCCCGTCATCAACGAACGGCTGCGGCCCCAGCTGTGGCGCCAGCTCAAGGTGGGAACGCGCGTGGTCTCGCACGAGTTCAGCATGGGCTCGGAGTGGCCGCCCGAGCGCAGCGAGTTGGTGGGCAACCGACGGATCCACTACTGGACCATACGGCCCGAGCACAAGCGTCGGCGCAGCTGAGCGCGGACCACGCGGAAGGAACCTCGATGCCACGGGCCATCTGGAAAGGTGCGATTGCCTTCGGGCTGGTGCATGTGCCTGTCGCGCTCTACCCCGCAACGAGCGAGTCCGAGATCGACTTCGATTGGCTCGACAAGCGCTCGATGGACCCGGTCGGCTACAAGCGTGTCAACAAGCGCACCGGCAAGGAGATCGAGAAGGACAACGTCGTCAAGGGCGTCAAGCAGGAGAACGGCGACTACGTGCTGCTCGGCGAGGACGAGGTCAAGGCCGCCTACCCGAAGACCACGCAGACGATCGAGATCGAGGCCTTCGTGCCGGCGCAGGACATCTCCTTCGTCTACCTCGAGCGGCCGTACTACCTCGAACCCGTGGGGCGCGCCGACAAGGTCTACGCCCTGCTTCGCGAGGCCATGGCGGCGTCATCCCTGATCGGCATCGCTCGGCTCGTGATCCACACGAAAGAGCATCTCGCAGCGCTGCTGCCCGCAGGCCCTGCGCTGATGCTGGGTACCTTGCGCTGGGCCAACGAAATCCGCTCCGCCCGCGAGATCAAGTTCCCGCCCGAAGGAAGGGCCGCGACCAACCTCAAAGACGCTGAACTCAAGATGGCGGGCCAGTTGATCAAGGAGATGACCACGTCGTTCGATCCGCGCCAATTCGAGGACAGGTTCTCCGATGCCATTCACGCCCTCATCGCGCGCAAGGTGAAGGCGGGCGAGGCCCAAACCGGCGAACCCCTGGAAGAAGCGCCCGCTCACGATGAGTCCAACGTCATCGAACTCAGCGAGCTTCTGCGCAACAGCCTGCGGAAGACCGTGACCGCTGCCGGTGTGCAAGGCAAATCCGCTGCGGCGAAGAAACCCGTCTCACGCAAGCACGCCTGAGGATCGAAGCTGTCCACGCAGTCTCAGCGCATCCGACGGCGCCGCGCCGGACGCGGTGTTGTCGAAGATGCACCAGCAGTCGGCCGCCTCGGGCCAGCCTCTCAGCTCGGATGCACGCGCACGCAGCCAGTCGTCGCTGTAGGCAGAGTAGTAGGTGCGAGGCGATCCGTGCCAGCGGTGGTAGATCACCGCGCAGACTCCGTCGCCGGCTGGGCCGAGCCAGCCGCCGGGAACTGCGGCCGCCGGCCAACGTGCGAGGTCGGCAGCGACGCGCCCGACTCCCAACTTCACCAGCAAGCGGTCGGCGGCGGGTGCGAACCACGTCGCATGACGGGGCTCGCAGACGACCGCGCCATCGAACAGGCTCGCAAGCAAGTTGAAGAAGGTGCGTACCGGCCGGGCCTCGAAAGTCAGCGACGGCGGCAACTGGACGAGCAGCACGCCCAGACGGTTGCCCAGCTCCGAGACTTCGGCCATGAAACGCTCCAGTGGGGCTCGCGAGGCACGCAGGCGCTGATCGTGCGTGATCGTGCGCGGAACCTTGACCGCGAATCGGAAGCCGGCGGGAGTCTGCGCAGCCCAGCCGGCGTAGGTGTCGGGCTTGTGGCTTCGGTAGAACGATGTGTTGATCTCGGCGCAGTTCAGGACACGGGCATAACGTGCCAGGTGGCTGCCGTCGCCCGGAAAATGTTCGGCCGTCGCCCGTGCAATGCTCCAGCCCGCCGTGCCGATTCGGACCTTGCTCATCGCCGCGTCACGCAGAGCGCGCCGCTCAAGGCACCGTTTTCACCGAGCCCCGGGGCGCTGCGGCGGCCGAGACGCCCGGGATCTCGATCGTGCAACGCACGCCGCCGAGGACGGCGCTCTTCGGGTTCGGCAACTCGAGCCGTACCACGAAGGTGCCGCTCGCCGCATCGATCACCCGGTCGACGACGGACACGGTGGCCGTCAGTGCGCCCTGCGCGCCGCGCGGGGTGACGAGCGCACGGGTGCCGGGTTTGAGTGCGGCGTGCAGCGACGCCGGCATCACGACGTCGACCTGCAGCGGATCGATCTGCGCCACCCGCAACACCGGCTTGCGTCCTGAACCCGCTTCGGCCAGATCGCCCGGGTTGAGCATGCGGTCGAGCACCACGCCGTTGAAGGGCGCGTGGGTCGTGCGCAGCGCGAGGATTTCCACCGCGCGTTTGTGTTCGATGCGCGCCAGGCCGCGCGACTCGATGGCCGCCGCCAGTTCAGACTCGGCCAAACGGCGCTCGGCATCGGCTTCGTCGCGCGCCTGTGCGCTGGCGAAGTTCTCCTTCTGCATCTCGGTCAGGCGCTTGAGCTTGAGATCGGCGTATTCGAGCCGGTTGCGCGCCGCAGCGATCTGGCCGTCCATCGCGGCGCGAAAACGCGCCGCATCGACGGTTGCCCGTTCGGCCGACGACTGCAACTCCACCAGCGGCTGCCCCTTGCGCACCGTGTCGCCGCGGCGTGCATGCACGGCCGCGATGATGCCGTCAGCCGCCGAGCGGACCTCCACCACCTGCGAAGGCTCAATCAGGCAGTCGAACCCCGCCGCGAAGCACAGCGACGGCAGCACCGACACCAGCCCCGCGCCGATCTTGAGTGATGTCTTCATTCCCCTCTCCCACTGAAAGCAAGCATCTGTGCGAGGCGCCGGTCCTGGCGCAGGCTGTGCTCGCGTGTGTCGCGGTTGTGCGCCTGCGCCGACTGTTGCGCCACCCAACGCAGCAGCGCCAGCGCCAGCGGGCCCGGTGAACGGCCCGGCGCCGCAAGCGTGGCAAGCAGACGCGGCGCGTGCAGCCTGAAGAGCTCGTCGTCGAGTGCGACGATGGCCTGGCCGCTGCCCGGATCCCCCTGCCGCGCGCTGCGGCCGAAGAGTTGGCGGTCGATGCGCGGCGACTCGTGGTACTCGGTCAGGATGACATGCAGCCCGCCACGCGCCGCCACGCCGTGGCCGAGCACGATGTCGGTGCCGCGGCCGGCCATGTTGGTGGCCACCGTCACCCGCCCGGCCTCGCCGGCCCTTGCGATGGTCAGCGCTTCGGTGCTGTCCTGGCGCGCGTTCAGCACCACATGCTCGATGCCGCGTGCGGCAAGCACCGCGCTCAGTTCCTCCGACGCCTGCACGGTGCGGGTGCCGATCAGCACCGGGCGCTTGTCGACGAGCGCAAGCTGCGCCACGCTGTGTGCCACCGCCTGCCACTTGGCGGGCGTGCCGCGCAGACACAGCGGCACCAGCATGCGGCGCCTTGACGGTCGGTGCAGCGGCACGCGCACGACGCCCAGGCCGTAGGTGCGGCCGATCTCGGCGGCCACTTCGGTGGCGGTGCCGCTCATGCCGGCCAGCCGCAGGTAGCGCCGGAACAGGCGCTGGTAGGTGATGCGCGCCAGCGTCTCGCGCTGGCCGGTGAGTTCGAGCCCTTCCTTGGCCTCGATCATCTGGTGCAGGCCGTGCTCCCAGGCGCGGTCGGGCATCGCGCGGCCGGTCGCCTCGTCGACGATCTGCACCTTGCCGTCCACCACCACGTACTGCTGGTCGAGCTGGTACAGCAGCAGCGCCGACAGTGCGCGCTGCAGCGACTGTTCGGACTCGCGCGCGGTGTCGGCGTCGCTGTCGTCTGCCGCCTCGTCGCGCAGGTCGGCCAGCGCATCGCGCCCGGCATCGGTGAGGTGCACGCGCCGCAGCGCGCGTTCGACTTCGTAGTGCTCACCTTCACGCAGCGCCCGCGCACGCGCCAAGGCCCGCTCGCAAGCGTCGCGGTCGGTGCCGCCGCCGACGGTGGCGGACAGGATCAGCGGCGTGCGCGCCTCGTCGATGAAGACGCTGTCGGCTTCATCGACGAGGCCGAACACCAGGCCGCGCAGAACGAATGGCGGCGGCGCCGCCTGCGTGCCGCGGCGCAGGCTCGCGACGGCCAGGTGCAGCGTGCTCGCCCGGTCGCCGAGCGCGGCGCGGTCGCGCAGGTAGTCGAAGGCCAGCTCCTTGTTGCTGGCATACACGACCTGGCCGGCATACACCGTGCGCCGCTCGTCACGGCTCATGCCGTGCACGACGGCACCGGCATCGAGACCGAAGTAGCGGTACAGCGGGCCCATCGTCTCGGCATCGCGCGCGGCGAGATAGTCGTTGACGGTGATGACGTGCACCGGCATGCCGGCGAGCGCCGCCGTCACCGCTGGCAGCGTGGCGGCAAAGGTCTTGCCTTCACCGGTAGCCATCTCGACCAGGGTGTCCTGCAGCAGCGACCAGCCGGCAGCGAGCTGGGTGGCGTAGTGGCGCTTGTCGAGCACGCGCGACGCCGCCTCGCGCACGAGCGCGAAGGCCAGTGCCGTGGGCTCGGGCGCAAAGCCGTGCGCGCGCAGCGCATGGCGCACCGCAGCGGCACGCTGGCGCAGCGCGGCATCGTCCAGCGCGCGCAGTTCGGCGTCATGCCGATCGACGCGCGCGACGAAGGCACGCCGCCGCAGCGCCTCGCCGCGCAACGGCCGCAGCGCCGGCCACAGCAGGCCGTGCCACAAAGTGACGGCAAGGCGGTCGTGCCAGGGCGGGTCGCGCTCGTCACGTTCGACATAGGGCCGGCCCGGCGCGAGGTCGCCGTGCTGCAGCCGAAACAGCGTCGCGTGGCTCATGTCTCAGAGGTCGAAGTGGCGCAGGAACAAACGTCGCACCACCCGCCAGAGCTGGGTCGCCAACGGCGCAGGCTCGAGTTCGAAGCGCACGTGCACCCGTTGGCCATAAGCCGGCGCGCGGCCCAGCGGCTCGTCCAGCGCGAGGTCGAACTGGAAGATGCGCTCCAGCGAACGCCGCCCCTCGGGGTCGCGCGGATCGGCGGCGACGCGCCCGCCGCCCGGCGTCAGCAGCGCCTTGCTGGGCGCTTCGTCGCCGCCCGAAGGCACCTGGCGCACGATGTGCGCCGGGATCACACGCCCGATGTCGTCGGACAGGCGCACCGCCGCTTGCCGCGTCGTCGCGCCGACCAGGCCCGCTTCGGCCTGCTCGACGATGACACGCACCACCGGCTCGTCACTGCCGAGCACATAGCCGATGACCTGGCCCTGCGGGTGCCAGCGGCCCGGCAGGTCGAGCGGCGCCGGCAGCGTGAAGATGCCGTCCGACGGCGCGACGATGGCGAGCAGCGCGCTGCGCTCGCGTGCACGTTCGAGCGCCCTGCGTTCCAGCTCGAGCTGTTCCTGCACGATCTGCGCGCGCGAGCGGTCGGCGACGAATTCGATCGCATGGCTGGCCTCGAGCTCGGCCACCCGCGCTTCGAGCGCATGCGCCTGCGCTTCGAGCGTCGGGTCGACACGCTGGATCAGCGCCTGGCCGGCGCGCACGGCGCTGCCCGGCGTCACCTCGACCCGGCTGACGAAGCCGGCCGTGCCGGCGCGCAGCGTCGAGCGCTCGGGCAACCAGATCACGCCGTCGGCCATCGTGCTCTGCGGCGCCGGCCACCAGAGCGCGGCGGCGCCGACGATCGCAACGAACACGCTCGCGCCGAAGATCAAACGCGTGCGCCGCTCGCGCAGGGTGGGGCGCGACTGCAGGTGCTTGAGGGCGCGCACGACCGGCAGCCCGATCATCATCGCAACCGCCCACAGCGCCAGCAGGACGCCGAAGAAGAAGAACTGCGTGCCGATGAAGATCGCGATCGCGAAGGTGACGAAGATGCGGTACAGCGTGGACAAAACGCCGTAGCCGGCGAGCCAGGCGCGTTCGCTGCCGCTGACCGCGTGCGAGGTGGCGTCGCGCACGCGCAGTACGTGCTTTTCGAACAGGTAGCCCCAGTAGCGCGTGGCGCGCTGCGCCAGGTTGGGCATCTCGATCAGGTCGGCGAGGATGTAGTACGCGTCGTAGCGCAGCAGCGGATTGCCGTTGAAGATGATCGTCGAGACCCCCGCCACGATCATGATGTTGAAACACACCGCGCGCGCCAGGCCCGGCTCCAGCGCGAGCCAGGCGTAGAAGGCCAGCGCGGCGATGAACAGCTCCACCATCATGCCGGCGGCGCCGATGAGCGCTCGCTGCCAGCGCGACTTCAGCACCGTGGCCGACGAGGCATCGACATACGGCACCGGCATCAGCACCAGCAGCATCAGGCCCATGTCGTGCACCTCGCCGCCCGACGCGCGGGTGGCGCTGGCGTGGCCGAGTTCATGCAAGGCCTTGATGAGCGGGAAGATGATCGCGATCAGCAGCAGGTTGTCGGCCTGCAGCACGCGGTCGGACAGGTTGCCGGTCAGCTCGGCCCACTGCTGCGGCAGCAGCAGCAGCGCCGGCAGCACGACGACGAACCAGGCCAGAGCACCCCAGCGGCCCCACAAGACCTGCCAGAGTCCGACGTGGCGGTCGAGAAAGCTGCCCGGGTCCCACAACGGGATGCGCACCGCCATCGGGTTGGCCCAGGAACGGCGGCGCTTGGCAGCGGCCTGTTTGCTGCCGCGCTCGAAGACTTCCAGCGCGTCGGGCGCGGCGTCGGTGGCCAGCAGGTCGGCGGCGTGCAGCTGCCCCAGCAACTGGATGATCTCGTCCTGCGTCGGCGCGTCTTCACCCAGGCGCTGGCGCGCCAGCTGCCAGAGGTCGTCGACGCTGCGCCGTCCGTCCATCGCCGCCAGCACCAGCCGCGCGGCGGGCGTGAAGCGCTGCACGCGGCCCGAGGCCGGGTCCTGCAGCAGGTACCAGCGCTCGCCCCGATAGCGATGACGGTGCAGGCGAACCCGCGCCAGCAACTGCGGCTTCAAGGCCGCGACGCGGTACCACAGGCTGCTTTGCAGCGGCAGGTCATCAGCCATGAATCACGGCGTCCAGGCCCAGAACGTCAACCGCAGCCAGTCGAAGAAGCGGTGGGTCCAGATCCACAGCAGCTTGCGCTCGCCGACCAACACCTTGCCCACCCCTTCCATGCCGGGGCGCAGGCGCTCGGTCATACCCTCGACCTGCGCCTCGACACGGAAGACGTTGTTGCCGTCCACCTGTGTGGCCACCGGCGTGACCGCGCTCACCGTGAACGGCAGCGCGCGGTCGGGCAGGCTCGACAGCACCAGCTCGCCGCGCTGGCCGGCCGCCACGCGCGCGATGTCGCGGTCGTCGACCTGCAGCACGACACGAAAGCCGTCCAGCGGCGCGACCTCGAACAGGGTGCGGCCATGTTCCACCGGCGTGCCGATGGCGCGGCTCAAGTCGCCCGAGACGACGACGCCGTCGAACGGTGCCACGAGCGCGGCGCGTGCCAGCTTCTGCTCGGCGAGCGACAACTGCGCTTCGGCCTGCTGGCCTTGCGCCGCCAGCACGCCCATCGCGCCGCGGTCGGCGGCGGCCATCGCGACCTGGAACTTGCGCTGCAACTGCTCGCGCTCGGCAGCCCAGCGCGCGCGTTCGAGCAGCAGATCCTTGTCGTCCAGGCGCGCCAGTACCTGGCCCTTGCGCACGGTGTCGCCGGCACGCGCCTGGCTTTCGGCGATGAAGCCGTCGAACGGCGCCACCGCGGCGATCTGGGTCGAGCCCTCGATCACGGTGCGCGCCGAGACGCGGTGTTCGGCGCTCCAGAAGCCGAGTACCGCCACCAGCAAGGCAAGCGACGCAACGATCAGCTTGAGCCCGGGATGGCGCGGCCCGAAGAGCGCGTGCAGGCCGCCCCGTGCGCGGTCGAGCAGCAGCCGCCACAGCCCGCGCTCACCCGCGCGCTGTTGCGCCCACACCGGCCCCAGCATGACACCCAGCGCCGCCACGAGCCGGCGCGACTCGGCGTCGAACGGCGGGCCGTTGCGACGCTCGAGCGTGATGACGCCCATCGTGTGCACCTCGTGCGTCAGCGGCACCGAGAGCATGCTCTGCGCGCCCAGCGTGCCGGCGGCTTCGGCATGGGCGATGGCGCCGAGCGCGTCCTTGTCGTCATCGGGTTCGGGAAACGCAACCACGCTGCCGAGGTCGAGCACTTCATCCATAGCCGCACCGAGCGCGCGCACGAGGTCGGAGCGGACGTCGAAGGTGGCGGTGTGCGACATCGCCAGCGGCACGATGCGGTCGTCGTGCTCGAAGCCGACCGATACGCGGTCGCATTGCAGGCGCGCCGCCAGTTCGTTCGCCACCGCCAGGGCCGACGGCGCCAGGCGCTGGTGCTGCAGCGCGGTGGCCATCAGCTCGTTGAGCAGGCCCACGCGCGCCAGTTCGGCCTCGCGCACACGCAGCAGGCGCTGGCGGAAGTGGTCCATCAGCCAGGCGCTGGCCCAGTGGATCTGGCGCAGTGCGGCCTGCAGCTCGGCCGCGGCACTGCCGGCCATGTCGATCACCACCGCGCCGTGCAGCCGCCCGCCGACCTCGATCGGGTAGCCCACATGCGCGGGTGCATCGGCGCGCGGCTCGCCGCCGTCGGGCGCGGCCACCACCCCCTGGCGCTCGACCAGCGCACGCTCGGCCACCGCGCCCAGGTACTTCAGGTCGCGTTGCGCATCGGGCCACACGGCGGCCACCGTGAAGGGGCCGTGCTCGTTGTCGGACGTGAGCAGCAAGGCGCCGCGCGCGTGGCCGATGCGCCCGGCCAGCAGCGCCAACCAGCCGGAGCAGAACTCGACGTCGTCGGCCGCCGCGGCGAAACGCGACCAGGCGGCGGACTCGGCGCGGGCCTGCTGTTCGTCGACGAGCGAAAAGACGGGTGCCGCGGCCTGCATCAGGTGGAGCCCGAACGCGAAGCGGCGGCTGCCGGCATCAGGTGGCCTCGGCTGCCGTCAGGCCGGCCGCTTGCAGCGAGCCGATGAAGCGGTCCTTCACGTCGTTGAAGTTGCGCATCGAATACAGATGCAGGTAGACGAGCTCGAGTTCGTCGGTGCGTGCCAGCGAGGCCAGCGCTTCGGCATTCAGCGCCCGCAGCGCCTCGCGCGAGACGGTCGAGAAGCCACCCAGCTTGAGCTTCTCGCCCGCCGGCGTGGTGACCTCGGCCTGCATCGGCGCGAGCAGGTTGAGCTCCTTCAGGCGCTTGCCGAACGCTCGCGTGCGCTCGAACTGCGCCTGGTAGTCCTGCAGGAACTTGAGCACATTGTTGGTGAAGTCCGAGGGCTTGCGGTCTTCGCCGAACAGGCGCTGGCCGCGGCCTTCTCGATTCACGCCGGGGTGGGTTTCGTCGATGCACAGGGTGAGCGTCTTGCCGTCGGCGCTGGTGGAAAAGACGAAGGGGTAGCGCCGGATGAAGGCCGGGATGTACTTCGCCTGCCATTGCGAATCCGCCGACAGATACAGGTTCTGTTCGCCCTTGACGCCCAGAACGGCCGCGGGCAACACGTCGTCGCCGGCGGTAGTGAAAACGACCGCGTATTCGGTCGCGGCACGCAGCAGCTCCACCGCCATCAGCGGCACCGCATTCACGCCGGCGCTGAAAGCGTAGTTGGCGCCCGTGGCGTCGAAGCAGGTGTCGGCGTGGCGCCCGGAGTTCAGCGGCACCGCGGTTTCGTAGATCAGCAACTGTTTGGCCATGAAGAATCCTGGGTTGGGGTGTGGGCTGAGGGTAAGGCGTCGCACGCGGCGAGGCATCGGGACTTTTACGTCACGTCACCTGCGAATCGGGGTCGGGGGGAGGCCGCGGCGTCTGCGGCCCCCGCCCGGAGTGCTGTATGAATCAGTGGTTCGCGTGCAAGTTCGTCAACGCCGGCGTGACGGCCAGGCTCACGCGCAGGCCCGCATTCGGGTTCAGTCGCTGCGGCGTGGCGCCGAGGTGGTTGACAAAACGGTCCTGCCAGCCGCTGCCGGCCGGCGCTTTGGCCGCTGCTGCTGCCGCCGCCGCGGCCGCGGTGGTGCTCGCCGCGTTCCAGTCGATCGCGACCGGCCGCGCGGCGACATCGGCGATACCGTGCAGCGCCAACGGCACCGCTGCCGGCTGGACAACGTATTGCGGCTGCTCGGCGGCCCACCACCCGCGCTCGGGTGTCGAGCGCTGGCCGGCCAGCAACTGCTCGTCCATCACACCGCCCGCGCTGTGACCGAGGCCGATGGCATGGCCCATCTCGTGCGCCAGCACCGACAGCAGGTCGTAACCGCCGCCCTGCCCCGCGCGCAGCACGCCCTGCGCGTCGAACTCGCGGTCGTCGCGCGGCGTCTGGTCGACGAACCAGCCCTGGCCGTCGCCGTCGATGTCGAGCAGGATGCGCCCGTCGTGGAACTCGGCCAGCGTTCCGGGGGCCAGGTCGGCGAAGCCGACGCTCAGGCCGGCCAACGGCGCGAGGTGCGACGCATCCTCGACCCGGGTCCAGCGGCGGATCGCCTCGTCGGTCAACGCCTGCAACCGCTGTGCGTCGATCGTGATCGCAGCAGAGCCTTGCGCGATGCCGGCCGCGTCGGCCGCCTGCAGCGTGGCCGGCACGGCCGGGTCGTTGGTTTTCACCGTGACCTGGTCGAAACTCGCGCTGGCGCCCCGGGCGAAGACGCCGAAGCGGCCGTCGGTGCCGACCGCGTTGAAGACGAAGGCGACCGCGGCCTGGTCGTTGAGCGTGACGCTGACCGACGCGCCCTTGATCGAGACGCCGAGCTTGACGTCGGTGGTCGCGTTCAGCGCGCTGTTGGCGACCGCCGCATCGATCACCCAGCCGCTCGCGGTGCGGTGGCCGATGATCACCTGCTTGCTCGCCACGTCGATCGCCGCGAACTTGAAGTCGGTGTCGCTGTAACGGTCGAACACGATGCCGGCAAGGCCGGCGGTCTTGAAGATCGCGCTCAGTTCGAGCAGCGAGGTCGCCGCCATCTGCGCGACGCCCGACAGGTTGAGCAACTGGATCGCGGTGTCGCTGCCCGCCGCGGCGGTGCCGGTGTGGCGCCCGGCGCTCGTGCTCCAGATGCCGGTGCTCGAAGCGGGTACCTGCGTGACCATCGGGCCGGCAGCGGTCGTGAACTCGTCGGTGCGCGTGACGGTCGTCGCGGGGGGCACCACCTGGATCGCGATGTTGTCCATCGCGCCGCGCGAGCGGTTGGAGCCGAAGCCGACCAGCCCCCAGTTCAGGCCGTAGGCCCAGCCGTCGACCACGGTGGGCGTGAAGACGTGGCTCAGCGCGTTGCTGTTGTTGACCAGCAGCGTGGCGCTCAACCCGTTCACCGACAGCGTCAGGTTGTACCAGGTGTCGTTCTTCATGCTGCCCGGGAAGCTGGCCTGCTTGATCACCTGCCAGCCGGCCTCGTTGCGGATGCCGATCTCGATCTTGCTCGTCGAGACGTTGATGCCCGCGAACTTGAAGTTGGTCGGGCTCTGGTAGTCGAAGATGATGTAGCTGTTGGCGTTCCAGCCGCCGGTCGGCTTGACGACCTTGATCGTCGCCAGCACCTCGTAGTACGAGGGCAGCGCATCGCCCACCTGGTAGACCGCGACCGCGTCGGCCTGGTTCGAGGTTGACGCCACCTGCAGCGCCCCGCCGCTGACCTGCCAGGTACCGCTGTCGGCCGCCAGGGCCTGGAACTGGCCGTCGTTGAAGTTGGCGGTGCGCAGCACGTCGCGCTTGCCGCCCGGGATGTTGCCGGCCTGCGGGTCCGCCGGCGCGCCGGTCTGGGCCTGCCAGGCGAAATCCTTCTGGCGCACCACGCCCAGCTCGCCTTCGGGCTCGCCGTTGCGGTACTTCAGTGCCGGGTCGGCGTTGGTGTCGGTCCAGCGGGTCGGGTCGGCGCCGTCGCTGGCGCTCAGCGTGTACAGGAACTCCGCCAGCTGCGGCTGCAGCGTGCGGCTCACGGTCGCCATGCCGAAGGGCGCGAACGGCACCAGGTAGCTGTTGAACTCGCCCACCCAGTCGATCAGGCGGTCGCCGCCGGTGTTGCCGATCAGCACGTCGCGGCCGCCGCCGCCGAAGGCGCGGTCCTCGTAGCTCGGCTGGGTGTCGGGCTGGTCGTTGCGCAGGTTGTTGGTGCGGTGGTCGTCGTCGGCGTTCAGCAGGTCGTTGCCGAAGCCGCCGTACAGGTTGTCGCGCCCGGTGCCGCCGACCAGCCAGTCGTTGCCGAGGTCGCCGAAGATGCGGTCGTTGCCGTCGTTGTAGGCGGCGGCGTAGCTGGTCGCCTGCTGGCCGTTGGTGTTGAGCGTTCCGGCCGGCACGAAAGCACCCTCGACGTTCGAGAAGTTCAGGAACCACTCCAGCCCGCCGGCGTTGGTCTTGTTGGCCGTGCCGTCGGTGTGGAGCGTGATCTTGCGCAGCGGGTCGTACTCGTCGTAGAGCGCGAACTCGCCCGAGCGGCGCGTGCGGTCGGCATGCCAGCCGTTCGGGTCCAGCGGGTTGAAGCGCAGCAGGTCGCCGGGGTTGTAGGGCCGGCCGTAGTCGCTGCGCGTGACCCCGACCAGGGCGCCGTTGGCATCGTAGACCTGGGTGTAGGCGGTGCCCAGCGCCTCGCCGCCGGAGATCGCGTCGTCGCCCGAACCGCCGTGCAGCCAGTCGTTGCCCAGGCCGCCGAAGATGAGGTCGTCGGCGTTGGTGGCGCCCGAGCGGCCCAGCGTGTCGACCGTCTTCTTGGTCGTGCTGGTGAACTCGTCGTACATGCCGTTGAACAACGGGTCGAAGCTGAAGGGCGTGATGTTGACCGCCTTCTTCATCTCGTCCTGCACGTTGACGACCGCCTGCTGGATCGTGCCCGGCGTGGCGATGACCTCGTTCATCATGTCGCCGTTGAAGGTCTTGGTGTCGCCGTTGTCGGGCTTGAGCTTCAGCACACCGTACAGCGCCTCGCCGTACGTGGTGGCGTTGCGGCTCGTCATGATGCGGCCGTCGTCGCCGATCACGCCGTCGTTGCCGGTGCCGCCGCTGATCCAGTCGTTGCCGTAGCCGCCGATCAGGTCGTCGTCCTGGCCTTCGCCGAACAGCACGTCGTCGCCCTTCATGCCGTAGATCGTGTCGTCGCCCGACTCGCCGTGGATCTCGTCGCCGGCGCCGCGGTTGCTGGCAGCGCTCGGCGAGATGTCGATGCCGCCCGGCGTGTAGTCGAGCGTGGCGACGCCGCGCACGACGATGCGGTCATAGGTGAGCGCGTTGCCGTCGTCGCCGTAGCCGCCGCCGTCGCGGCCGTCCCCGGCCACCAGCCCGTTCAGCCCGAGGCGGTTCAGGCCGTCGTCGGTGTTCGAGCCGAAGGCGTCGTAGTTGAAGTTGAGGAAGCCGCCGCTGCTCGAGACGCCGTCGGCGTTCTGCGGCTGGTCGGCCGTGCGCTGCACGCCGCCCACGCCCACCAGCCGCAGGATGCGGCCGTTGTCGCCGACGATCGTGTCGGCGTCGTGCGCGTGGCCGCCCTTGGTCGTCAGGATCAGGTCCTGGACCGGCGAGCCGGCTGAGCTGCCGCGGGTGGCGTCGCCGATGTCGTTGCGGGCGAGGTCGGTGCCGGCACCGCCGAACAGCAGGTCGCTGCCGTCCGGGCGCTGCGTCGCGAGGACCAGGCCGAACAGGTCCGAGCTGCCGCCGACGATGTCGTCCTGGCCGCGGTTGCCGAACACGACGTCGTTGCCGCCGCCGCCTTCGATGTAGTCGTCGCCGTCGAAGCGGCCCTCGAAGCTGGCGCGCAGCTGCAGCTCCTGGCTCGGGTCCATCGTGAAGCCGAAGTCGGCCAGCGCGGTGGGCACCGCGCCGCGGTTGGCACCGTAGGTGGTGAAGTCGGTGATCGACACCGTCGTGCCGTCGCTGCGCACCAGGCTCAGTTGCGCCGCCGCCAGGTTGTCGGCGTAGCTCGTGCGCATCGGCAGCGTGTTGCCGAGGCCGATCGTGCCGTCGCCCTGGATCACGTCGTTGCCGAGCTGGCCGAACATCTCGTCCTCGCCGGCGCCGCCGGCGATGTAGTCGTTGCCGTACAGCAGCGCCGACGTGCCGTCCGCATGGTCGAGCAACCGGATCACGTACTGCGCATGGCCGCTGTTCTTGTCGAGCACGCCGTTGACGAGCGTTCGCGCCGCGTAGCGCGGGTCGTTCTTCGCGTTGACCCAGGGTTGGCTCGGGTCGATCGCGTTGCCGGCGCTGGCGACGCCGACCATCAGCAGCCCGTCGTTCACGCCCGGGGTCATGCCGTACAGCAGCGTGCCGTCGAGCGCGCGCATGCGCACGTCGATGGCGTCGGGGCGGAAGCAGATCTCCGCGTTGTCGCCGGCGATCGCGTCGTGGCCGTCGCCGCCGTCGATGCGGTCGTGGCTGTCGTGGGCGCCGGCGACGTTGCTGCCGCCGATCAGGATGTCGTCGCCGCGGCCGCCGTAGAGCGTGTCGCGGCCCTGCTGGCCCATGATGACGTCGCTGCCGTCCTCGCCGAAGACCAGGTCGTCGCCCCAGCCCTCGGCGCCGGTGATGTTGGTGGCCTCGAAGAGCAGGAAGCCCTGGATCGGGAAGCAGTCCCAGCAGATCGGCCGCAGGCTGATCTCGGGGATGAACGGCAGGCCGTTCTTGCATTCGATGCGGCCCTGGTCGCCGAACACGAGGTCGTCGCCGCCGCCGGCGTAGATGGTGTCGCCACCGCCGCCGCCGAACAGCACTTCGTTGCCGTTGCCCCCCGTGATGATGTCGTTGCCGCTGTCGGCGTCGGCGAAGCCGATGGTTTCGATCGAGCAGAGCGCGAACTCGTGCACCGAGTACGGCGTGGCTGCGTAGTCGAACGGCGCGGCGGTCAGCACCGCGTTGTCGCCGATGACGATGTTGCTGCCGTCGCCGGCGAGGATGACGTCGTCGCCGGTGCCGCCGAGCACGATGTCGTTGCCGCGCCCGGTGGTGATGCGGTCGTGGCCGCCCATCGCGGTGGCCGCGGCGATCGACCCGATGCGGTCGATGTCGTGCGTGCTCGGGCGGTCGGTGCGCGCGGCGTGGTGGTGGCCGGCCGGATGCAGTTCCTCGGCCAGGTAGTCCACCAGGCCGTGGTCGCCGAAGACGATGTTGTTGCCGTCGGCGACGGTCGCGGTCTCGCCGGCGTTGGCGACGATGGTGTCGTTGCCGCCGCCGCCGAAGACCATGTCGCGGCCGATGCCGGTGGTGATGGTGTCGTTGCCGTTGCCGAACTCGTTCAGCGCGCCGTTCACCGTACCCCAGTCGATCGACGTCACGAGGCCGAGCACCTGCACCTGGTAGTCGTCGTCGGTCTTGGCCGGGTTCGGGTCACCGATCGGGCGGTTGCGCGTGCCGTCGGCGCCCAGGCCGCCGTCGGCGTCCACGCCGAGGATGCGGCCGTGGTCGCCGAAGACGATGTTCTGGCCGGCGCCGGCATGGATCAGGTCGTCGCCCTGGCCGCCGAAGATGATGTCGTCGCTGTCGTCGTCGGTGATGACGTCGCGTTTGCCCGCCACCGCCATGGTGTCGATGCTTTCGACGAGGTCGAGCGTGACCAGCCCCGCGAGGCCGGTTTCGATGCTGCCGAAGTAGTCCGGCCCGAGGTAGCTCATGTGCCCCTGGTCGCCGAAGATCACGTCGGAGCCGGCGTCGCCGCTGATGGTGTCGGTGCCGTTGCCGCCGAAGATGCGGTCGCGCCCCTGGTTGCCGAAGATGATGTCGTCGGCGCCGTTGCTCGGCACCAGGCTGCGGATGTCCTGGATGTAGTGGGTCGTCAGCAGCTTGTCGGTGGGCAGCATGCGCGGCAGCGGCGGCAGGGTCGGGCCGGTCGCTGCTTCGAGCGATGCGAGCGCGCCGGCCGCACCGGCATACACCCGCCCGCGCGGCACGTCCTGCGTCACCACGCCGTGGTCGCCGAAGATGATGTCGGCATACTGCGCTTCGACAAAGCCGCCGACGGTCACCGTGCCGGCGCCTTCGCCGAACAGCGTGTCGCTGCCGGCGAGCATGAGGTCGCGCACCGGCGACGGGTAGGGTTCGATCGTCGTGCCGTTGTTGATGAAGCGGATCAGCGCGCTGTTGAGCGACGGTGCCGGGCTCGTGTTCGTCGTGCTGATGGTCAGCGTGCGCGTCAGGATGTCGACGTTGACGCCGGAGTCGCCATAGATGTGATCGACGCCACGCAGGCCGCGGATCTCGTCGTTGCCCGATCCACCGGCCAGGTGGTCACCCGCCTGGCTGCCGATGATCAGATCGTCGCGTGCGCCGCCGTAGGCCGTGAAGCCGACGCTCGGCAGTGCGTTGTCGGCCAGCGTGGCGAACAGCGCGCTCGCGTCGATGATGTCGTTGCCGGCGTAGGTGTACGGGTTGGCGAGCGGGAAGACCCACTCGTCGTCCTCGTTGTCGGCGTCTGCCCGCTGCGTGAAGGGATTGAAGGGTTTCTCGCCGAACTCGTAGCCCCGCACGTCGCCCGGACGGCCGCTGTACCAGACACCGTCCTGCGACGTGTCGCCATAAACCACGAGCGGTGAGTTCGGGCCCGCGCCGCCGGTGACGATGATCGTGTCGCCGCCGACACGAACGCCGTTGACGGCCGCGGCGGTGGTGTCGACCACATGGATCGTGCGCAGCGCCGTACTGGATGCCACGGCGGCGCCGCTGAGCAGCAGCCGGCCGCCCGTGCCCCAGCCGCCAAACGCGTCGGCCGGTGCGCCGGTCGCGTTGGCAAAGCCGGTGACCATGCGTGCCACGGACTCGCCGGAAAGCAACACCTGCTGGCCGACGACAAAACCGTCGGCGGCCCAGCCGAGCCCGTCCAGGCGCGTCAGCGACGTGCCGTCGAAAACCATCGTGCCGCGCAGGTCGAGCAGCGCATTGCCGCCGCCGTGCACGACCGTGAGACCGCCGTGGCGGCCGAAGAGCGACATCTGCAAGGTCACGTTGCCGGCAACCGGCAGCGCCGCACCTTCGAGCGTCGCGGTCAGGCCGTCGGCCGACAGCCCGGTCAGGCGCCACGTGCCCTGCACGCCCGCGCCGTCGAGCTGCACCTGGTGGCCGACGATGAAGCCGTCCGCGCCCCAGTTGCCGCTGGCGCGCGTGAGCGTGCCGCCGCTGGCGGTGCTCGCCACGTTGAAGACGCCGGTCGAGAACACCGGGTCGTCGTTGGCGACGATCTTGCGCACCGCCGTCAGCGTGGGCAGCAGGGCGCCGCCCTGCAGCACCAGGATGCTGTTGTCGTTCGGGTCGGCGCCGATGCCGTCCAGCGGCGTGGCGTCGAAGTCGTCGATCGCGGCCACGGTCCAGGTGCCCGCCAGCCCTTCGATCGTCACCGTCTGGCCGACCAGGAACCCCTGCGCTTTCCAGTCGAAGCCGGCACGCGTCACGGTGCCGCCGCCGGCGGTGCCGGCGAAGCTGAAGCTGTTGTGCGCCGAGACGGCCGGCGCCGGGTCCAGCGTGCCACTGATCGTGAGGGCGTCGTTGCCTTCGCCGAGCAGCAGATTCACGACCTCGATCGTGCTCTGGCCGCCGTCGGTGGCGATGCCCGCCGCGCCGAAGTTGATCTTGCCGAAGCTGATGCCACCCGGCACCAGCAGCGGCTCGCCCGTGCTGCCGGTGTTGCCGAGCGTGCGGTCGGCCGCCATGCCGAAACCGCGCAGCGTGGTCGAGGTCATCGTGCCGCTGCGGTCCTGCTGACTCGAATCGTTGAAGATGTTGAGCACGTCGATCTGCTGCGACTCGGGGATCTGCGCGCCGATGCCGAGCAGGTACGCATCGCGTTCGCCCGGCAGCTTGACGCCATTGGTGAGCGACCGGTCGGCGCCGGTGACGCCGCCTTCGACCGCCACCGCGCCGCGCAGCTTGGACAGCAGGTGCGTCGAGACCGGGAACTCCTTGACGCCGGTGCGCGTGACCGGCACCTCGAACAAGGTGTCGGCCTTCAGCACCACGTTCTGCGTCTGGTACCAGTTGCCGCTGGTGAAGGTGGCTACCGCGGCGATGCGCGTGACCTGCACGTTCAGCGTGCCCACCAGCCAGGCCGGCAGCGCGCCTTCGGCGGTGAACTCGATCTTCTCGTCGTGGCCGGCGTTGTCGCCACGGATGACGGCGATCTTGAAGTCGGCCGAGTTGGCCCCGCTCGTGATGCGGATGCGCTGGCCTTCGATGAAGCCGTCGGCAAGCCAGCCCGACAGGTCGGCGCGTGCGATCTGGCGCAGGGCCGTATCGACGCTGATGCTGCCGTCGTACAGGCCCTCACGCGTGAGGTCGCTCAGCACCACGGTGTTCACCGTGGCCGGCGCGGCCGCGAAGGCCGCCGTCAGCGTGACGACGCCGTGGCTGACGCTCTGCACGGTGTAGTCGCCGTCGAATCCGGCGCCTGCACCGCCGATGCGCAGGAACTGACCGGCGTGCAAGCCGTCATCGATGAAGCTGCCCAGGTCGGGGCCGATGCCACGCGTGAGCGTGCCTTGGCCGGCGACGTTGGCGAATGCGATGCCGCCGCTGAACAGTTGCGACGGCCGCAAGCCGCCGATCGCCTGCAGCGTGACAGCCGCGCCGCCGATGCTCACCACGTCGGCCTGACCGTCGGTGACCACCGCCACCCGCACGTTGGCCGTCGGTTGGCTGGTCAGGCGCAGCGAGTAATTGTCGGTCGTGCCGTTCAGGTCGAGCTGGGTACGGCCGTCGCTCTCCTGCACCACCACGCCGGCGGTTTCGTTGTCGATGACCTCGATGTCGAGCAGGCCCGCGCCCGAGCGAAGGTTCGGGAACAGGTAGCCGGCGTCGGTGGAGCTGGCATGGCGCTCGAACGCGATGACCACGGTGCCCGGGTCTTCGCGCCTGAAATCGTCGCGCGCTTCGATGCCGACGCGCACCGGGTCGGACCAGTTCAGATGATTGAAAGTGATCGTGCGTGCCGCAAGGTCGAAGCGTGCATCGCCGGCAACGAGCTTGAGCAGCCTGATCTGCTGGTCGGCATCGCCGCCCAGGTTCAGGTACACCACCACCGTGGTGCCGACCGCCGGCGCCTTGGCCAGCTGGACCAGCACCTCGTCGGCGAGTTGGGTGACGTTGTCGCCCTCGATGACCAGCGTGCGCCTGTCTTCGGTGTTGGTGCCGGCCACCACTTCGGTGACGATGACACCCGGGGTGTCGTTGTCGCCCACCGCAACCTCGACGTTCCGCACGTCCGCGCCGTCGAAGCGCGCATCGGTCGAGATCACGCTGTGCTGCGTCACGACGACGCGCTCGCCCTCGGCACGCAGATCGTCCGGGGCATAGACATAAACCGTCTGCGGCGTCTGCCAGTTGCTCGAGTCGAACTTCAGCACCACCGAGCGGTCGTTGACCACCGTCGGTACGCCGTCGATCGTGACCGTGTGCTGGAACTGCCCCGGCAGCGGCGCCGCGAGGCTGGCCGACTTGCTGAGCCAGATCGAATCGCCCTTGCCGCTGGCCAGGCCGGCGGGGTTGGCGAACTCGTCGCCTTCTTCTTCCTGCGGCGAACGCGCCGCCGACACGGTGACGTACACCACGCTGCCGAGCGCCGGCGCCAACGCCAGGTGCACGGTGTAGCTGTCGGCCGCCACCGGCCCGCCTTCGCGCACCGCCGTCAGGCCGTTGCTTTCGGTAATGACCACGAGCCCTTCGCGGGCGCGGGCGACGTTGTAGTCCAGGCCGTCGGCCAGCAGGCCGTCATACTGCGCGTCGCCCGAGGTCACGAGGTGATTCAATGCGCCGCCGGTGCCTTCGAGTTCGCGCGTGATGATGTCTTCGGTCACGTCGCCGGCAATGTTGATGGTGTCGCTGCCGAGGCCGCCGATAACGCGGTATGAGACGCCGAACGCAGTCGATTGGACGAAGAATTCGTCGTCGCCTTCGAGGCCATCGACCTCGATCATTTCGACCGTGCTGTAGCGCACGTTGAGCCCGCCGCCGAAGACGCCCTTGTCGGTGATGACGATGTCGTCGGCGAATTCGGTGCCGAGGATCACCACCTTGTCGAAGCCGGTGCCGCCGTCGATCGACACCGGCGCGTTGACGTTGTACTGCACCTCGTCGTCGCCGCCGCCGGTGCGAATGTCGAGCGGGCGGCCGGTCGAGAAGTCGGCGCCGATGCGCGGCAGGGCCACGCCCGCACTGTCGAGCAGGATCGTGTCGTCGACCCAGCTGCTGCTGGATCCCGGGTTGACCTGGGCGAGCGCAAACGCACGCACGACGAAGGTGTCGTCGTCGTCGTCGCCTTCCAGGCGCAGGTCCGCCTGGTTGGAGAAGACCGTGAAGTGGTCGTCGCCGGTGCCGCCGTGCACGACCATCGGCGCACCGATGCCCGGGCTGAGCCAGCCGCGGGTGGTGGCGACGAGGCTCGGGAAGACATCCTGCGGCAGCAGGTTGCCCTCGCTGACGTTGCGCTTGTTGCCGAAGACCTGGCCGATGCGGAAGTTGTCCTCGCCGGCGCCGCCGTCAAGCGTGACGGTGACCGTCGTGTCGTCGCTGGCGAAATAGTCGTTGCCGCCGCGCCCGAACACGCTCAGCCGGCCGTTCAGCGCGCTGTCGTAGTTGACACGCTGGACTTCGAGCGATGCGTTGGTGCTCTCATCGACGTCGAGGTAGGTGTTCACGTCGCCGTGCAGCATGGCGACGTAACCCGGCCGGTCGGCGGTCTCACCCGGCAGCGACTGCGCGGCGCGCAGCAGGAAGATGTCGTCCGCGGCTTGTCCGCCGCCGGCGGCGGCGTCGTGGCCGAAGATGGCGAGCGTATCCACGCCGTCGTCCGGCGCGCCGGTATCCAGCACGTTGACGACGTAGTTGCGCTCGTCGCCCTGGCTGCCCAGCGTGTACACCTCGTAGGCGTCGCTGCCGGCCTGACCGTCGAGCGTCAGCGTATGCTGCGCCGCGAAAACCGTGCTCGGGCCGGTGGTGGCTGCGGCGTCCTGCAGGTAGTACACCCGCATCAGATCTTCGCCGTCACGCAGCAGCGACTCGGCGTCCTGGCTGCCGTGCACCCGCGTCTTGGCGCCGATGAAGATGTAGCCTGCCTCGCCCCAGCTGGTGCCGCCGCCGATGCCGGATGCGTCGCCGAAGTCGATCGTGTCGCTGTCGGTGTGGCCCCAGATGTTGGTCAGATACACCGGCGCGGCGGCGCTCGGCACATAGCTGCCGACGGTGGCGCCGGTGAGCGAGTTGCCGGGGGTCACCACGGCGCCCGCGACCAGCTTGCCGCGCAGCACGATGTGCGTGCCGTGGCCGTCGCCGGCCACACCGGCGCCGTCGGCGTCGATGTCGTTGTTGCCGGCGTCGCCGAAGAGGTCGATCGTGGTCGCAGCCACGATCTCGCTGTTGGAATCGAGCGAAATGTCGTCGCCGGCACGCACGGTCACGCTGCCCTGCTCGGCAAATATCTGGCCATGCACGACGACACGCGGCGCGTCGGCGTCGTCGCCGGGTGCCGTGGTGGAATCCTCGGCGAAACGCGCCGTGCCCGAGTGAAGCAGCACGAAGTCTTCGTCCAGGTCGTTCGATTCGCGCACCGTCAGCACGATGTTGCCGGTATAGGCATGCGCCAGCAGCAGGCGCAGGTCGGCATCGGTCTCGGTCAAGAAGATATTGACCTGCGCTTCGGCCGCCACGTCGCCGCTGCCCGCGGCGGAGCCGCGACGGGAATCGATCTCGAACGCATTGGTGGCGCTGCCGATCGACGCCGTGGCGCCGTTGGCGTCGAGGTCGATCGACTTCGCCAGCACATTCGCCGCGGCGTCGTTGCGCGCATCGACGATCGAGCCGCCGGTGGTGCGCAACGACGCGTCGCCGATGGTTTCGACGCTGTGCACCGGCATGTCGCCGGTCACTTCGTCGAGGAAGATGCCGGCCGTGGCGCCTGCCGTGGTGTCGTAGGCGCGCAGCACACCGGTGCTGCTGCCCGCCACGAGGTCGGTGTCGATCTCGAGGAAGTTGTTCGCCGTGCCGATGCCGCCGAGCGGGCTGTTCACGTCCAAGCTGCCGGGCGCCGCCGCCGTGCCCGGCGGATAGACGAGCCCCGTGCCGGCCACGAGCGTGATGTTCTCGCCCGAGACGTCGGCCTCGGCGCCGCTGTTCGTGTCGTCGTTGCGCGCGTCGACGATCATCGCCGGCGCGTACAGCAGCACGTCGTTCGCATTCGAGCGGATGCGCTCGACGCGCATGTCTCCGGTTTTTTCGGTCAGCGTGATGGTGCCGTTGGTCAGTACATCGATGTCGCCGAGCGCTTCGATCTCGGTGATGCCGAGCACGTGGATCAGCGTATCAGTGGGCAGCGGTTGGGCGGCGGCGACGATGATGTTGTCGCCGGCGGTCAGGCCGGCCAGCTTGCGGTCCCCCGAGCCGTCGAGGTTGCGGAAGTCGTAGACGCTGTGGCGCGCGACTTCGGTGCCGCCGAAGGCGGCGAGGTTCTTGCTCGGCGTGCTGCTCCGATCGGGCCGGAAGAAGGTCTTGATGCTCACGTCTTTCGACGTGGACGGCGGCGGGATCGTGTTTTCGTTCAGCGTCGTGACCCGCACGCCGCTGGAGGCGCCGGCGCCGGTTTCCTGCACCGACGCCTGCAGCAATACGTCGATGCTGCCGCCGGCGGTCAGGGTGTCGATGGTGGCGGTGAACCCGTCCACCGCGGGTTCGTCGCGCAGATGCGACTTGATGTCGAGATAGATGTCTTCGCCCGCCGAGCCGACCACATGCTGCGCCGCGGTCAGCGTATGCAGTTCGGTGTCGGCCGAGGTGCCGGGGTCGAGCTGCACCACGGTGAGCGTGTTGCCCACACGCGTGGCGAGCTGGATGCTGGCGCCGCTGGCCGAGCGGATGACGGTGTAGTAGTTGCCGTCGGTCAGGCCGCCGATGGCGGTGCCGTTGGTTTCATACCGGACCAGCTGGCCGCTGAACAGCGATGCGCCGCCCAGGAACACCGCGTCGGCCAGGTCGGCGACGTCGCTGCTGCGGAAGGTGGTGGTCGGCAGCGCGACGTCGCTGTAGATCATGTCGACGTTGACCCGTGTCGTGTCGCTGCCGATGTTCTGGCCGGCGGCGTCGGCCTGGAGGTCGAGGATCGCCGTCGTGATCAGCGAGATGCGGCCGGTCACGGCTTCGGCCACGTCGCGATCGCGCGCGGCGACGATCGAGCCGCCGCTGTTGCGGATGACGGTGGCGCCGATCGGGTTGTTGATCGTGCCGTTGAGGATGATGTCCGACGACGCGAGGTTCAGGATCTGCACCAGCGTCGGTGCCACGGTGCGGTCGACCGAGAAGGTCAGCCCCACGTTCGGGCCCTTCAGGTCGACGAGCGGGTTGTGCGTCGTGTTGACGACGTCGATGTTGTTGATGACCAGCGGCCGGTCCCAGGCATTGGTGATCAGCACCTGGCGGAAGGTGTCGCTGAAGGTCCAGTGGCCGCCGCTGCCGCCGATGTTGAGCGTGGCGGTGCCGGCGTTGGCGCGGCCGCTGGCGTCGGTGCTGGTGTCGACGCGGTTGTCGAAGAAGGCCTGGCCCGGGTCGTTGTTGCCGATGTCGTTGACGAAGATCTCGGTTTCGGTCGTCGCGATGGTGCCGCTCGTCTGGTTGTTCGACGCCGCAGTGTCGATGCTGGCATTGACGGCCTTGACGATGTTGCCGGTGTCGTCGATGACGATTTCCGCGACTTCCAGCTCGGGGCTCTGGCCCGAGAAGATCATCACGTTGGCATTCCAGTTGACGCTGCGGTTCTGGATGTTGTTGATGGAGCCGTTCACGCCGCCGGCCGCCAGCGCGCGGCGGCTGTAGTCGCCGTTGGCGTTGATGCGGTCGATCTGGTTCGTCGTATTGACGTACAGCGCCAGGTGGTCGAGCGTGGCGCCCGTCAGTGTCGGATCGCTCGGCTGGGCGAGCTTGTTGTTGCCGGTGCTGCGCGGGCCGGCGGTGATGAGCGCACGCGGTGCGTTCGGGTCCGTGCGCGGATCGGCGACCACGCTCGAGATCAGCGTGGTGTTGTTGTTGCGGTTCGATTCCAGGTAGCCGAACAGCCCGATGACCTCGGCATACGAGTAGGCGAAGGTGTCGATGCCCCTGAACGTGGCCTCCAGGTCGACGCCGTCGTAGCCGGTGATGCTGGCGCCGCTGCCGACCGTGGCCGTGTTGGTCGCGGTGACCGTCAGGTTGGAGTTGTTGACCGACACGCCGACGAAGCCGGCTCCCCAGCCCTTGGCTTCGGTGTACAGCGTCATGTCGGCGGTGGTGGCGCGCAGGCTCACCGAGTTGCCGGTCACGACCGCGTTCGCGCCGACATTCACCAGACTGTTGCCGGTCAGTGTGTAGTTGGTATTGCCGTAACCGCCGCCGCCGAAGCCGCGGCCGTCGGCCGACGACCTGGTGGACGACTGGGCGTCGCCGACGGTCGATACGTCCACATGCCCGGCCGCGACGATCTTGGCACCGCTGCGCAGGGTGGCGGTGGTGTTGTAGGCCACCGTCGAGGTCATGTTGGCGCGCACGTCGGCGGCAAAGCCGCCCGAGTCGGCGCGCGCATTGCCATCGGTGATGTGATTCGACTTCGCCTGCACCGTCACGTCGCCGCCGGCGCCGATGACGGTGTTGCCGCCGACGAAGGCGGCGGTGGTGCTGGTCTGCGTCGTCGTCGCGTTGGCGCGGCCGATGCCGACAAAGCCGCCCGAGCCGTTGCTCACCGTGGCGCGTGCGTTGGTGGTCGAATCGGCCAGCACCGACACCTGCCCTTGCACCGTGCTCGGGCTTGCGAGCGGCGTGGTCGTCAGCGAGGCGGAAGCGATGTAGGCGGTGACTGTGGCGGTGGCGGTCGAGGTCGAACTGTTCGCCGCCTCGCCGAAGAAGATGCCCTTGCCCGAACCGGTGGCGGCCGCGGTGGACACCGCGTCGCCTGGCGGCGGCTTCAGCGTCGCCAGCGACACCCCGCCCGGGCCGACGATGCGCTGCGTCGTGCCACTCACCGAACCGGTGATGTCGATGCGGAACTGGTGCGCGCTGGTGCCCAGCGGTGCCGTGAGGTCGACACTTTCGCGCGCGAAGTTGTGCACCGTGGTCCCGGTGAGGCCGGCGACACCGAGTATCTTGGCGGCGCCGCCGACGCTGTCGGCAATCTGGTAGCTGCCGACAGCGCGGTTGACGATGTAATAGGTCTGGCCGTCAACCAGGTTGGAGAACTTCTGGTCGCCCGGGCGCACCAGGCTGTGCGTGGCCGTGCTCTGGCGGTTGACGGGATCGATGAGGACCGCGCGGTTTCCATCGACGGTCTTGGTCGCTGTCTGGGCGGTGTCGAAGTCGTCCGACACCTCCAGGGTCGTGCCGTTGATGGCGAGCACCGTGCGCGAGACGTTGTTGGCCGCGGCGCCGCCGGCGCCGGACACCGTGACGACGTCACCGACCCGGAAGCCCCGTGCGACCCAGTCGGTGCCGACGATCTTGGCGTTGGCCGGCGTGGCGCCGGCCACCGCCTTGATGAACTGCAGGCTCGCCGTGATCGTGGGCTTCAGCTGCAGCGCATAGGCATCGATGACCGACGCCTTGTAGTGGGTCCCGTTGACCAGCCCGCTGATCGCGCTGCCGCCGCTCACGCCATAGACCAGCACGTCGCCAGTCGCAAAGCCGTGCCCGGCATCGTCGAAGAAGTAGATGTTCTCGGCAGCGGCCGACGGGGCCACCGTCTTCTCGCCCGTTGCGGCGGTGGTGACGCTGACATCGACCTGGCTCGCCAGGAAGGTCTTCAGCGGCGGCGCGTGATAGGTCACCGCATCGCCGTTGGCGAAGGTGTTGGCCTCGTTGATCGTCGTGCCGTCGCCCGCCACGTCGCTCACGGTGGGCGAGCTGGTCAGCGCATTCGGCGCCACGAGCTGGATCGTGTACGGGTCGAGCACACGCACCGTGTAGGTCGCGTTCGCCGTCAGGCCGCCCACCAGGGTGGCGCTGCCGGGCTTGTAGACCACCTGGTCGCCGTTGCGCAGGTTGTGCTGCGTGGCGAAGGTGATGGTCTCGCGCAAGGCGCTGACCCCTGCGCCGTCGAAGGCGGCGCCGAGTGCCAGCGTGTTGTCGGTGACGCGGATGACGCTGTACTGACGCGTCTTGACGTTGGTGCCGGTGCTCACCAGCGGGTCGATATACGTTTCCTGCAGGCCGCCGATGAGGGCATTGCCGTTGCGCTGGTACTCGATCACGTCGCCGGTATCGAGGTTGTGGTTGGTGATCGTGAGCGTCTCCGCGCCCGTGTCGGACGCCGTGATGACGTACGTCGGCAGCGTCGCCGCCGTCACCGGCTTGACGGTTGCCTGCACCGCCACCGACCCGGCGTGCACCTGCGAGCCGGTGCCGATGTAGGCCAGCGCCGTCGGCGTGACGGTCACGGTCGAGACGGACGCACCGATGCCCACGCCGCCGAACGATCCGCCGGTGGTGGTGGCGTCGGCCTCGGGGCTGCCGACGGCCTTGACGACGATGGCGCCGGAGACGTCGATCACCGCACCGCCGCGGCGGCCGTCGGCATCGACGGTCGCACCGCCGATGTGCGCGTCGAGGCTGGGCGCGACGGTGGCGGTCGACGAATTGCTAGCCTCGGCGAACAAGCCGCCGGACACCGCCTTCGACAGTGCGCTCGCGTTTTCGGCGCTGATGGCGGTGACTTCCAGGCCCGCGGCGCCGCGGCCGGTGGTGCTGGTGACCGAGCCTTCCATGCGCGCATGCACCGTGCCGCCGGCGGTGGCGTTGGCGGTGCTCTTGCCCACGCCGACCAAGCCGCCGGCCTGCCCCGCGGCAATGCTGTCGGCCTTGGAGGTGCCGTTGGCGGTCAACGCGATGGTGTTCTTGGCCCTGAGATTCGCGTCGCTGTCGACGAAGGTGTCGACGTGCGGCCTGTCGGTGGACGTGGCGGTGGCGCCGCTGGAGGCGATCAGTCCCCCCGAGGCGGCGTACGAAGTCGCCTTCGCGCCGCTGCCGTTGATCACCTTGCCGGATGCGTCGGCGTTGTAGACCGCGCTTAAGGAGATGCCCCTGTCGCGCGAGACGATGTTGCCGCCGCTGATCGAGCTTCTGATGCCCGGTGTGCCGGCCACCAGCGGCGAGATCGTCGCCGTGGCCGTGGTCGCGCCGACCGCGACGCCGAGCCCGATCGCGTCCGAGCCGCCGGAAGCCAGCGCGGTGGCGCTGCCGGCCGCCGTCGAGGCGATCGAGATGTCGCCGCCTGCGGACACCTGACGCGTGTCGGCATAACCGCCGAGGCGGCTGACGACGGTCGGCTTGACATTGACAGTCGCAGTCGTCACCGCGGCCGAGATGGCGATCAAACCCACCGACGTCGCATGCCCGGTGGACGTGGCCGACGCGGTCGATGTCGAGATGGCGTCGATGCGCACGTCGCCGGCGATGTCCAGCTCCACCGGGTCGGCGTAGGCCTGCGTCGAGGTGGTGACGCTGGCGTCCGACACCGCGCCGCTGACGGCCACGCTGAGCACGACACCCGCCGCGATCGACGACGCCAGCGCCGTCGTCGTGATCATCGCCGCTTCGGTGGCCTTGATCGTCAGGCCCCCGCCCGTGGTGGCGATGTGGGCGTTGCTGGCGTAGGCCAGCACATTGTTGGAAATCGAGTTCTCGGCTTGCGAGATGCTCACCGCGCCGGCACCGCCGACACCGATGGCGAGCGCGAAAGAGACCGCGTTGGCGGTCGCGGTGATGGTGGAGGTGTCCTTGGCGGTGATGCCGACGCCGCCGCCGGCATCGACGCCCGTGCCGCGGGTGCTGTCGATGTAGGCGTTGACGTCGGTCTGGATGCGGTTCTCGATCGACACCCCCGCGCCCGACAGGGCGACGGCGATGGCGCCGCCGGCCGCCGAGATCGCCGTGGCCTGGATGCTGGCGGTGATGGTGGCGGTCTCTTCGGCCGCGACCGTGATCGCGCCGTCGGCGTCGACGCTGGCGTCGTGCACAAAGGCCAGAACCTGCGCCGGACGCTGTACCAGGTTGACCTGCTCCCACTGGCCGAGGTCGGAGAAGTTGAGCCAGCGCAGCCAGTTCGCAGTCGCGTTGTCGCCCGTCGGGCGACTCAGCGTTGCCGTGCCGATGTAGCGATAGACACTGCCCGCGTCGCCGCCGCTGGTGACGCGCACCGTGTTGCCGGTGACGACGGATCCTGGGTTGCTCGCCGTGGTGTAGGTGGCGGCGGTGTTGGCGAGGTCGGTGGCCCAGCCGATGTAGTTGCGCGCCGTGGCCGCACCGATCGCGAGCGCGCCGGCGTAGACGCCGCCAGCGATGGCCAGCGTCTCGGCCGTCACCTGCGCCGTGATGGTCGAGGTGTCGGTGGCCTTGATCTCGACCTTGCCCGCGCTGTCGACATCGCTGTCTTCGACATAGGCGCGGGTCTTCGTGTAGATCGCGTTGAAGGCGTCGGCGCCGGCGCCGGCGATGCTGATCGACAGGCCGCCGATGGTGGCAGCCGCGCTCGCCGCGGTGGCGCGCGACGTGATCGTCGCCGCGTCGGTGGCGGTGACAGAAATCCCGCCCGCGCCGGTGGCTTCCAGGTGGTCGGTGTTGTCGACGTAGGCATCGACTTCGTTCGAGATCTCGTTCTTGGCCAGCGAAACGCCGACCGCGATCGCACCCGCAAAGACGCCGAACGACGCCGCCAGCGTGGCCGACTGCGTGTTCGCGGCAATGGTGGAGGTGTCGGCCGCCACCAGCGTGATGCTGCCGGCTTCGATCCCCTTGTCGGCGGGGTCGGCATCGGGCGATGTCGGAGCGTCGCCGTCGATATAGGCCTTGACCAGGGTGCGGATGCGGTTCTGCGTGCTCGCTCCCGCGCCTGCGCCGCTGACGCCGACCGCCCCGCCGGCGATCGCCAGCGCAGCCGAAAGCACGCTAGCGCTGATGTTCTCAGTGGCCGACGCGCTGATGCGCAGTCCACCGACGGTATCGATCGCCGAGTCTTCGACATAGGCCAGCACTTCGGCCGGGTCGGCCGTGCCGTCGGCCTTCTGCCCGATGAAGTTGCGCGCCCGCACCTCGCCGACCGCGATGCCGAAGGCGCCCAGGCCGCCGGCGAGAGCGACCGACAACCCGCCGACCGTGGCGGCGATGGTCGAGGTGTCGCTTGCAATCAGCTCGACCGCGCCGCCGCTGTCGAGCACGCTGTTGACGACGTAGGCCTTGGTGTCGGTGAGGATGACGTTGTCGATCTCGGCGCCGGCGAACGCGAAGCTGATGCCGACCGCGCCGAAGCCGGCCGCCACCGACACCGCGACGCCGAGCGCGTTGATGGTCGCGTCTTCGCTGGCCTCGACCGTGATCGCGCCGCCGGCGCGCGTGGCGACGCGCTGGCCGTCGGCGCTGGCGTTGGCGATGTAGGCCTCGACGCTGTTGTCGACCTCGTTGTGCGCGATCGACAGGCCGACCGACACCGCCAGCCCCGCCAGGCCGACGCCGAGCGCGACCGACGCGGTGCCGGTGGTGGCATCGATCAGCGAGGTGTCGCTCGCCGAAAGCGTGACGCTGTCGGCCAGGATGCCGCGGCTGCCGACGCCGTCGCTCCCGGGGTCGGTGCCGTCGACGAACGCGTGCACCTTGGCCGCGATGCGGTTGGTCGCCACCGCTCCGGCGCCCGACAGGCCGATGCCGGCGAAGGCGCCGGTCGACGCCGCCACCGAGCCGGCGAAGATGAGGGCGTCGATGTCCTGCGACGAGGTCGCGCTGAGCGACAGGTCGCCGCCGGCGAGCACCGTCGAGTGGTCGATCGAGGCGATCACTGCGGTCGGCGAATGAATGCCGTCGACGTCGTAGCCGATCGAGTTGCGCGCGATCGCCACGCCGATCGACAAGCCTGCGCCGCCGAACACGCTGCCGGCGATCGCCGCCGACACCGCCAGCACCTTGGCGTCGATGGTCGAGTCGTTGTCGGCGACGAGCATCACGTCGCCCGCGCTGTCGAGCGCGCTGTTGTCCACCAGCGCGGTGGCGCTGCCCAGGATCACGTTGCTGGCGAACGCGCCGGCGCCGCTCAGGCTGCCGCCCGCCAGGCCGAGCATCACCGCGGCCGAAGCGGCCATCGTGGTGGCGGTGATGGTGGCGTCTTCATGCGCCTCGAGCACGATGCTGCCCGAGGTGGTCTTGACGCCGGTGGTGGTGACGACGCCGAGCGCGTCGGTCCGGTCCACCGCCACGTCGACGATGGTGGCCGCGACGTCGTTGTCGATCTCGTTGTAGGCGATGCCCACGCCGATCGAGAACGCGGCGCCGATCACACCCACCGCGGCGGCGACCGACACCGCGCCGGTGAACGCGTCGATCGTCGATTCGTCGGCCGCATACAGGCGCACGCTGCCGGCCTCGATGCCGCGGTTGTCCTTGCTGCCTTCGATGCGGGCTTCGACGAAGGTGGCGATGCGGTTGTCCGCACCGGCGCCGGCGCCGCTCAGCGACACGCCGACGAAGCCGCCCGACAGCGCCACGGCGCCGGCGAACACGGTCGCGTCGATGTCCTGGTCCGACAACGCGTCGATCGTCAGCGCGCCGCTGGCTTGTACGTTCGAGTCGAGGATGTAGGCGCGCGTCTCGGCCGCGTTGCGATCCAGGTTGACGAGCTTCCACTTCGACACGTCGCCGTAGTCGAGCCGGGTCAGCCAGTTGTTGCGCTCTGTCGTGCTGCCGGTGGTGGGCCGCGCGAGCGCGACCGTTCCGATGTACTCGTAGATGTTGCCCTTGCCGGCACCTTCGGCGATCTCCACCGTGCTGCCGTTGGCGATCGTCGCCGGGTTGTCGCCGGTCTTGTGGTCGCCGCTTTGCGCGTCGTCGGGGCTGAAGCCGATGTCGTTGTGCGCCAGCGCGACGCCGATCGACGCGCCGATGCCGGCCCACAGGCCGACGCCGAGCGACAGCGCGACGCTGATGATCGTCGCGTCGATGGTGGCGGTGTTCTCGGCGTCAAGATCGACCTTGCCCGCGCTCTTGACACTGCTGCCCTCGATGAAGGCGCGCGTGTCGGTGAGGATGACGTTGTTGGAATCGGCACCCGCGCCGCTGACCGCGATGCCCGCGGCGGTCGGACCGATGCCCACCGCCACCGACGCGGCGGCGGCGATCGAGCGGATCTTCGCGTTTTCGGCCGCGCTGACGGTGATGCCGCCCGCCGTGGTGGCCTCGACGCCGAAGTCCGCGAGGCTGGCCGGGATCGTGGTGTCGGCCGTGCGCCCGTCGGCGTCCTTGATGTAGGCCTCGACGTCGGTGGTGATCGTGTTGCGCGCGAGCGCGACGCCCACCGAGACGCCGACGCCGACGGTCGTACCGAAGGCGAAGGCCACCGCGGCGGCGCCGGCGAAGCTGAAGATCGTCGACGTGTCCTCGGCGCTCACCGTGATGCTGCCGGCCCTGATGCCGGTGCGGCCGTTGTCGGCGTCGAAGTCACCGTCGAGGTCGCTGTCGGTGCTGTCGTCGTCATCGTCGTCGCCGTCGATGTACGCGGCCAGGTCGACGCCGATCCTGTTTTCGGCGAACACGCCCGAGCCGGCCACGCCGATGCCCGCGGTGCCGCCGATCGCCACTGCGGCCGAGCCGGCGAACACGATCGCGTCGATCGACTGCGTGGCGTTGGCGGTGAGGCTCAGGTCGGCGTCGGTGCGCACGCTGGTGTCGTCGAGGAAGGCCTTGACGTCGGCGGGGATCGAGGTGCCGTCCGGCTGGTAGCCGATGAAGTTGCGCGCCACCGCAATGCCGATCGACACGCCGACGCCGGCGGTGCCGCCGCCGCCGATCGACAGCGCCGCCGCCACCACGGTGGCGTTGATGTCCGAGCTGCTCTCGGCCACCAGCGACACGCTGCCGCGGCTGTCGAGCACGCTCTCCTCGGCGTAGGCATGGGTCTGCGTCAGGATCACGTTCTGCGCCACCGCGCCAGCGCCGGCGATCGCGACGCCGGCCGTGCCGCCGATGCCGATCGCCATCGAGGCCGCGGCGGACACCGCGTTGATCGAGTGCTGCGACACGCTGAGCTTGCTGACGCCCAGCACGGTCACGAGTTCGAGCACGAAGCTCTGGCCGTCAGGGGCCAGCAGCGACCAGCTCCGGCCCGCCACCAGCGTCGTCAGCTTGAGCTTGTCGACGAGCTGCCAGCGTGTGGTGTCGGCGAAGTTCTCGCTGCCCAGGGGTACGTTGTTGACGACATCGGCCGTCTCCGACGCCATCACGATGTAGCGATAGACGCGGCCCTCGATGCCGCCCGCCGTGTGGCCTTTCGCCACCTCGACCGTCAGGCCTTCCTGCACATCGACCGTGCCGTCGGTGCTGGCGTAGGGCGCCGCGGTACCGACGGTGTCGAACACCGCCAGCGTGAGGCCGGCGGCCGTGAAGGCGGCGCGCAGGGCCTCCAGGATCAGGCGGTCCTCGTCCGCATCGAGCTTCGCCTCGTTGATCGCGTCGTCGCTGCGCAGCTTGGTGTCGTCGCCGGTGGACGAGTAGGTGGTCTCGTCGACGTCGGGCGTGTCCGGGTCGTCGGGCGTCGCCACCACCGGCTGGTTGAGCGGGTCGTCCGGGCTGTCGGCGTCGGCCTTGGCCGCGTCGTCGAGGTTGGCCGCGGTCAGCAACGCGGTGGCCGCAGTGCCGAGCGCGATGTCGAACAGGTGCTTGCCCTGCGACAGCGCCGAGATCGTGATGCCGCCGCTGCCGGTGGCGAACACGCCGTCGCCGGCGTCGCGGATCGACGCGTCGACCTGGTTCGAGATTTCGTTGAAGGCCAGCGACAGCCCGATCGCCACGCCCACGCCGGCCGTCAGGCCGAGGCCCGCAGCCAGCGCAGCCGCGCCGGCGATCGCATCGATGCCCGATGAATCGTCGGCCACCACGCGGATGCTGGCAGCGACGATGCCGTCGCTGTCGATGTCTGCACCGGCGCCGTCGGTATCGGTGTCGCTGTTGGCCCCGTCGCCGTCGATATAGGCCTTGACGTCGGTCTTGATCTTGTTTTCGGCGTACACGCCCGCACCGGCGATCCCCACGCCGGTACCGATGCCACCCCCGATACCCACGGCGACAGCGACGACGACGGCGTCGATGCTCTGCGTCGACGTGGCGTCCACACTCAGAGCGCCGGCGGCGTCGATGCGCGTGTCCTTGATGTAGGCCTGGATCTGCGCCGCCTTCGTGTCATCGACGTTGACGTGCTTCCATTGCGTGGCGTCGCGGTACTGCTGCGCGTTGAGGTAGATCGCCTCGGTGTAGTCCAGCGTCGCGGGATCGTCATTGACGGTCAGCGTGTCGCCGAGGTACTCGTAGATGTCGCCAGCCAGCGCGCCGTCGGCAACTTCGACCTTTGTGCCTTTTGCGAGCGTCGTCAGTGGCGCATGGTTGCTGTCGTAGTCCGCCGTGACATTGCCGCCCGTCGGGTCCCAGCCGATGAAGTTGCGCGCCACCGCGATGCCCACCGCCACGCCGATGCCGGTGTTGCCCAGCGCCACGGCCGCGGCCACCGCCCCGATGGTGGCATCGATTTCGGATGTGCTCGTCGCGTCGAGGTCGACCTTGCCGACCGGTGCGCTGTCGCTGCCGAGCACGCTGTCTTCGATATAGGCGTTGGTGCGCGACAGGATGATGTTGGTCGACTCCGATGCACCGCCAGCGACGCCCACGCTGGTGCCAGCGCCGAAAGCCACCGACAACGCGGCGGCGAAGGACACCACCTCGATCGCCGCGTTGTCCACCGCGCTAACGGTCACGTCGCCGCCATCGGTGAACAGGCTGTCCACATTGACGATGCTGGCCGAGACGTCCTTGTCGATCCTGTTGTGCGCCAGGGCCAGGCCGAGCGAGACCGAGACGGCGGCAGACGAGGTGCTGCCTGCAATGCTGGCCGACGCGGCCAGCGCGAAGGCGTCGATCGTTGAATCGTCGCTCGCCGTGACGCTGAGCGCGCCATCGGAAGCCACCGTGGGGGTGCCGGCCGCGACGGTGTCGCGGATCGTGGCCTCGACGGTGTTGTCGATCTCGTTGAAGCTGAGCGCGCCGGTGGCGGCGACGCCGATCCCCGAGGCATTGCCGCTGATGGCCACAGCCAGGCCGATGCCGAAGGCCAGCGACTCGATCTGCGCGGTGCTGTCGGCGCTGACGCTGACGGCGCCGTCGGACCGGATGGCCGAGTCCTCGACCGCGGCGCGGGTCGTGTTCTCGATGTCGTTGATCGTCAGCGAAATGCCCAGCGACGCCGCCACCGCGGTCTTCTGGCTGACCGCGATCGACAGCGCCGCGGCGCCGGCGGTGGCATTGATGCTCGACTCGTCGCTGGCGGCGAGGCTGATCGCCCCGCCTTCGCCTGCACGCGTGGTCAGCGTGCTGCCGTTGCGGGCGCGTGCCTGCGTGTTGACGCGAATCTTGTTGACCGTGGCCGAGCCGGCCAGGCTGCCGGCGAGCGCATTGCCGGTGCCCGAGCCCGTGACGCTGCCGGCCGCGCCGATGCTGAGCGCGAAGATCGTCGACAGCGCCTCGGCATCGACGTCGATGCCGTCGCCCGCCGTGACCGACGAGCCGATCACATCGGCCCAGATGTGGTTGGCGCGGCTGTCGGTGCCGATCGAGTTGATCGCGAACGCGGCGCCGAAGGCACCGGCGCCGCCGTTGCCTTTGCTCGACACCCCGACCGCGACCGCGATGCCGCCCGCCGCGGCCGTGATTGCGGAACTGTCCTGCGCATGCACTGTCACCGCGCCCGGAACGGTGACGACGCTGCCGGTCACTTCGGCGGTCGTGTCGCCGGTGATCTGGTTGACCGAGCCCGACGCCGCGCCGGCGCCGGCGAGGCCGCTGCCCTGCGTGCCCGACGCGACGCTCACCGCGCCGGCGAGCGTGAAGGCACCGATGCTGCGCTCGTTGATCGCCTCGACGCGCAGGTCGCCGTCGCCCCCCGCGAGCCAGGACACGGGCGTGCGGTCGATCACTGCGGACACGCTGGTCGTCAGCGTGTTGATGCCGATCGCGACGCCGGCCGCGACCGCGGTCGACGAGCCCTGCTGGCCGGTGGCCACCGACAACGACAAGCCGCCGCCGATGGCGAAGATGCTGGAACGGTCTTCGGCCAGCACGCGCGCGTCGCCGCTGGCAATCACCACCGAGCTCTGGCGCAACGCCGCGGTGGTGCTGCCCGACAGCGTGTTGATCGACACCGAGCCGGCGATCGAAACCGCGGTGGAGCCGCCACCGCCGCCACCCCCGCCGCCAGAGCTGCTCTGCCCCGCAGCGATGGCACCGGCGCCGCCGGCCGCGAGCGCGAAGATGCTGCCGCTGGCGAGCGCGTGCACGTCGAGCACGGGGTCGCCCGCGGCGTTGCCGCTGAGGACGAGCGCGCTGTCCTGCACCTCGGCCAGCGTGACGCCCGTCACCTGGTTGTAGCTGAACGCACCCGCCAGCGCGACCGACGTGTCGCCGCTCTTGCCCAGCGCCACCGCCAGGCCACCGGTGGCGGCCACCAGGCCGACGTCGTTTTCGGCGGTGACGCGCACGAACCCGGCTTTGACCGTTGCAGCGTCTGCGATGCGCGAAGTGGTCTCGTCGCTGATCAGGTTGACGGAGGCCGCAGCGGCGATGCCGATGCCGGTGCGCGGGCCCTGGTCCTGACTGTCGGTGACGCTCGACACGTCGGCGCTGGCGGTCGCATCCGAGCCCTCGGGCTTGGCGGCGGTCGTGTCCTTCTTCTTCTCCTCGGACACCACCGCACCGGCGATCGTGAAGGCCCAGACATCGCCGCTCACGCGCGCCAGTGTCGTCACGCCGTCGGTCACGTCGATCGACGTGGCGTCGCGCAGCGGCGTTCCCGCCACCACGGTTTCGTTGCCGATCAGCGCCTGCGTGCTGCGGTCGATGTTGTTCACCGCCACCGCGATGCCGATGCCGAGCGACTCGCCGCTGGCGATGCCGCCGGCCCAGGTGGCAGTGGTGGACAGGCTACCCGCATACAGGCGCGCGTCGCGACCGGTGACGGTGGCTGCGCCGCCCAGTTGCGCCAAGGTGTCGCTGGTCTGGCCGGCGTAAAGGAAGGTGCCGCCGAAGGCGAAGCCGCCGCCCTTGGCCCAGGCCTGGGCCAGGTTGACGTTGAACAGCGCCTCCTCGGCCTTCATGTTGAAGCCGCCGTCGCCGCCGCTGTACACGCTCGCGCCGTCTTCGACGATCGCGTGCGTGGTGTTGTCCTGCACCGTGATGAAGATCGAGCCGCCGGCGCCGCCGCTCGAGCCGGTGGTCCCGGTCGGGTTGAGGCTGTAGTCCTTCTTGGCGCGGTAGCGCTTGTCGGTCGGGGTCGACAGCTCGGGGTTCTGTTCGATGTCGAGGCTCAGGTCGGGCAGCTTGAAGTTGCCCGTCATGTTCACCGTCTGTTGATAGTTGGTGGCTTCGATCGACACCACCTGTTCGCCCTTGCCGTCGCCGGCGTTGCTGTCGGCGCGGTAACGCGCCTGGTTCGGATGGTCGTTGACGTGGCCGTCGGCGTCGGGCGTGCCGTTGCGCCAAGCCTCGTCCTGGTTGATCTTCGCGTTGGCCTTGACCACCGCCTCGGACACATTGGTCAGCACCACCACGTTGACCGACGCCGCGATGCCCAGCTTCTCGGCCTTCGCGGTGCTCGCCACCCAGCTGTTGAAGAACGCGTCCTTCAGGCCGAGGTTGGTGTTCAGGTATTTGGTGATCGCCTCCAGGCCGTCGTTGCGGATGCCGTCGATGAACTCGCTCCAGCTCAACGGGATGTACTCGTCGAAACGCGTCAGGAAGGGGTAGCTCACGTCGCTGATGACGCGCGTGGCGCGCAGCCCGTCGAGCTCGGCGCCGGCATGCACCGTCGCCTTCGCGGTGTTGCTGAAGATGCCGACGTTGACCGCCACGCTGGCCATCGTGTCGGCACTCGCCTTGTCGTTCTCCTGCGGCTCGGCGTTGCTCTCGGCGCCGAGCGTGTACTTCTGCGTCAGCAGCGCCTTGACCTCGAGGTCCTCGTTCGACTTCAGCTCGGCGCTGCCGAGCACGTCGGCCAGGACCTTGTGCTCGGCGAACGTGAACGCCAGCGCACCGGCCACCGAGATGCTGTTGCTGGCGCCCGTGTTGCCGGCCTTTTCGTTGACGTCCTTGATCTTGTCGGCGTAGCCCTTCGTGAGCTTGCCGAACAGGCCGTCCATCGAGACGCTGCTGACCGCGCTCTTGAACTTGGAGATGTAGCCCGGGCTCGTGTCCTCGCTCGTCACGCCGGCAGCGGCCGTGGCCTTGTTCTCGGCGCTCAGCTTGGCCACCACGCCCAGGCCGGTGGCGAAGTCGGAATCGAGCACATGTTTGGCCGCCAGCACGAAGCCGGTGCCGCTGGACGCGCCGATGTCGATCAGGACGCCGGCGCGCGACTCGTTCTCCGACTCCGACAGGCCGATCACCTGCACGTCGGCGAAACGCGAGTTGCCCTGCAGGTTGGTCTGGTTGGTCGACGCGGCCACGTAGTAGGTGGCGCCGTCGACCAGGCCGGCGATCGGCGCCGTGCCTTGGCGATAGACCACCGCCTGGCCGAGCTCGAAGGTGTTGAAGACCGCGCCCGAGCGGCGCAGGTCGATCGTGTTGGCAACCGCGTCGATGTCGCCGCCGTCGAACCCGCGTTCGTTGTTCCTGGTCTCCAGCGTGGGCAGCACGTTGAGCGGCACCACGTTGCCGGCGAGGTAGCCCAGGCTGGCACGGATCGCCTGCGTCTCGGTTTCGGCGAGCCAGAAGTAGCCTTCGTTGTCGCCGTCGGCGACCAGGTAGTACTCGCGCGTGTCGGCCAACCCTCCGATGCTGACGCCGCGCCGGTTGGTGTAGGTGATGGTGTCTTCGGTCACCAGCGCCGTGTCGCCCAGGAAGATGCGGTCGGTGGCGTAGTCGATGTAGCCGAAGGGCGTGTCGCCGGTGCCGTCCCACGTGACGGTGGGGTCGATCTCGAGCTTGACCACCGAGCCCGGGTCCATCCGGGCGGTGACCTTGCCGGCCACCGTGGTGTGGATGTCGGCCTTGGAGATTTCGATGCCGAAGCCCAGGCCGGCCGCCCCGCTGCCATAGATGCCGGCCTCGCCCTTGCCCTCGGATTCGATCTCGCCGCCGGCCGTGATGTTGGCCGTCTTGCCGGCGAAGATGCTGGCGCCGGCGGCCATCGTGACATGCGAGAACACGTCGGCGTAGGCGACGCCGATGGCGACGGCGAACTGATTCTTGCCCTGGCCGCCGCCCGCGCCGCCCGGGTTGGGCGTGCTGTCGAGTTCGCGCTGCGTCGTCGCGCCGATGTTGGCGGTGGCGTTGGCGGTCGAGGTGATGACCACCGCATCGTCGGCGCTGATCTCCACGCCTGTCTGGATGTCGATCTTCGCGTAGGCCGTGGCTTGGCCGTAGGCGATGCTGATCATGCTGCTGGACGCGCTGCCCGAGGCATCGGCCGCCGCGGTGGCGTACAGGCCGACGGTGCCGCTGCTGATGATCCTGGCGCCTTCCTGCAGCGTGATGGTGGCCGACGAACTCTTCACCAGCACCTTCACCGGCAGCGCCAGCGCATCGCTGATCAACCCGGTGAGCGGCTCGATGACGAAGTTCGAGATTTCCTTGTTCGCACCGATGACGTCGGACAGGCTCTTGTCCTCGGCCTGCACCACGAAGTAGATGCTGCCGCCGCTGAGCTCGGCGCCCTTGCCCACGTCGACCGACACCGAGCGCACGGTGGCGAACACCGGCAGCAGGTTCTCCAGCGTCGATACGCCGATCACCCGCGAGCGGAAGAAGATGCCGTCGTCGCCGGCGGCGATGCGCACGCCGTCGTCGATCTTGATGTGGTCGGCGAAGACCTCGAGGTAACCCAAGCTGATGTCGCCGCTGAAGATCACCGTGTCGGGATACGGATCGTCTTCGGGCATCTTTGGGAACAGCAGGTCGTTGCGCTGCAACCGGTTGCCGTAGAGGATGAGGCTGCCGGTGAAGGTGTCGGGCAGCGATTCGACCGTGATCGTGTCGGAGCCGTCGAGCGCGTCGATGCGCAAGGTCGCGAGCCCTGTCACCTGCGAGGGGCTGAGCGTGAAGGTGTTGCCGCCGAACGAGACTCGAAGACCGCCGGCGACGGTCGGGTCGGCATAGACGCGGATCGCGTCGTTGAACACCGAACCGCTGATGATCGGATTGGCGAAGTCGCCGTTGTCGAAGTAGATGACCTGGTCGAGGCCCGCGTAGGCGATCGCCTTGCCGTACGTCGCCACGGGTGTGGTGCCGCTGCTGTCTTGCGCCGCAGGGTTGAAGGCCCGCGTGTTGCCGCCGCCATCGATGAACGCCAGCCCGTCGGTACCGCCGGTGCCGCCGTCGACGGTGCCGGAGATGCTACCGTCGTTCGCGATGACGAAGGCATCGGTGTTGTCCGCCGCGCCCCTGAGGTTCTCGAAGCTGCCGAAGGTGACGCCGGCGACTTCGGTCTCGTCTTCGCCCGTCACGTTCCACAGCACGCTGCGGTCTGCCGGGCCGATCACCGTGTCGGCGCCGGACGCGCCGCCGGTGAACGAGTCGAGCGCAACGAAGCCGCCCATGCCGGTGGCCGTCGACGCCGCCAGGTTGACTGTGACCGCCGTCGTGTAGGCGCTGTAGTCGACGCTGTCGGCTTCGGGCTCGGCTTGTCCATCACCGTCGTCGTCGTCGTCGGTGCCGCCGTCGATCACGCCGGACACGCCCGCGCCGTTGGCGAAGATGAAGGCGTCGTCGCCACGCCCGCCGGCGAGGTTCTCGATGTTCGAGAACGCGACGCCGTTGAGCGTGCCGGCACCGAGGGCGGAGATCTGCCAGGTGTTGTCGTCATCGCTCGAGATCAGGTTGTCGGCGGCGCCGCTGCCGCCGTCGAGGCCGACCGCCAGCGTGCCGCCGCTCTCGAACTTGAAGGTGTCGACCGCGCTGCCGCCGCGCAGCGACTCGAAGCCCTCGAACACCGAGTCGCCGACGCTGCCGGCGCCGGAGCCGGTGATGAACCAGTCCACCTGTTCGTCGGGGCCGAACAGGGTGTCGCTGCCACCGCCGCCGACCAGCGACACGTCGATATTGATCGTGCTGAGCAACTCGATCGTGTCCGCGCCACCTTTCGTGTCCACGCGCAGTTCGGTCACGCCCGTGAACGAGCGGGTAGGTGCACCGATCAGCCCGACCGACAGGGTCACGCCGGCGAGTCCCTTTGCCGTCTGCTCGATGGTCACGGTATCCGCGCCGTCGGTACCGGTGACGGTTAACAACCCTTCGCTGAACGTGAGCAAGGTGCCCGCAAAGGCGGGCAGGGTGGCCAGAATCTGGTCGACCCCGGTACCTGCGTCGAGCGTCAGCGATCCGGTGGGCACGGCAAACGTGAACGTGCTCGGACCGTTGCTGAAGGTGATGCCGTCGAAGCTCACGGCCAGCCCGGCACCGGACTCGACGACGGTCATGTCGCGGTCGAACAGCGTGCCGGTGATGACGCGGTGCGTGTCGTCGCCGCTGCGCGGGTCGTACGGGTCCATGCCGGCGTAAGTGATGCCGGAGAACACGCCGGCCGCGTCGGCCACGAGCGGCTGCAGGACCAACAGGCCGCTGGCGGACGCCACCGCCAAGCCATCCAGGCCGCCGCCGCCGGCGCTGACCGTGCCGCTCACGCTGCCGCCGGCGAAGACCAAGAACGCGTCGTTCGTCGCGTCCTGCCCCGTCAGGTTCTCGAAGCTCACGAACGCCGTGTCGTCCACGGTGCCGGCGTTCGCGCCTGTGATGGACCACGCGGTCTGGTCGAGGCTCGGCAACGGGCCGACGAGCGTGTCGGCCGCACTGCTGCCCACCACCTTCGTGATGCGCGAGAACGGCAGCGTCAAGCCGGTCGCTGCGCCCGTCTGCAGGTTCACCGTGACGGCGGCGCCGCGATTGGAGTAGTCGAGCGAGTTGACCGTCGGGGCTTCGATGTCGAACCTGCCGCCGTCGATCACGCCTGTCAGCGCGCCGCTGGCGCCGATCTTGAACTCATCGTCGCCGCTGCCGCCGGTGAGATTCTCGATGCCGGTGAAGGCGCGTGCGCTGTCGGCGATGGCGTTCAGGGAGCCCGCCCCAGCGCCGGACAGAATCCACTTGTTGTCGGTGTCGAACCCAAGCAGGGTGTCGATGCCGCCGCCACCGGCGATCTCGGCGCTGATCGAGTCCGCGCTGGTGAGCGTGAACACGTCGGCAGCGCTGCCGCCGCTGATCTTCTCCATCGCGACGAAATTGGCGAAGCCGCTGGCCGCACCCGCGTTGACGCTGCCGGCGTCGGTGCCGGTCACGCTCCAGGAGTTGGCCGTGTTCGGCCCGACAAGCTTGTCTTCGCCCTCGCCGCCGTCGATCGCGCCGCTGATGGAGCCGGCAGCGTGCAGGTTGAAGGTATCGACGCCGCTGCGGCCGGTCAGGTTCTCGATGCCACTGAACGCATTGATGCCGGTAGCCGAGCCGGCACCGGCGCCGCTGATCGTCCAGGTGGTGGCGGCGTCCGGCCCGATCAGGGTGTCGCTGCCGTCGCCGCCGACGATCGTCAGCGCGATGCCGAGATTGTCGGCAGTGAAGCGGTCGTCGCCGGCCTTGCCGTCGACCGTCAGACCCAGGACGCCAACGGTCGCATCCCCCAGCGTGATCTTGGTCAGCACCGAGGCGTCGTCGATGTATGTCAGGTCAACGATGACGCCGCCGTTGGCCGACGCAGATACCCGCTCGATGCTCACGACATCGTCGGCGCCCGCGAAGTTGACCGTGTAGGTGTTCAAGGCGCCGGCCACCACCGTCGGGTCGGCCGACAAGAGGATGCGAGGCTCCATCGCCTCGAGCAGCAGCTTTCGCCGCGGCGGCGCCTTGGCAGGCCGTGAGCGCGCAAAGCGTGATTGCGTCAGACGCGCCGCCAGGTGCTGAGTCCACTGCATGCCGACCCCTCAGAATTACTTCTTGTTGATGTCGCCGAGCGGCAGCACTGCCCGCAGAGCTAACAGCGCACGATACGTCAAGGTGAACGTTACGTCACCGTTAGTTACGCGGGTTCTTCGGCGCGCCCAGGTTCGCGGTTTGCGGGGCGTAGGATGCAGGGGAACGGGCCCTGGGTGCTCCCCGATCGCTCATGCTTGGCCCAGGCACCCCCTAATTAGGGGGTAGGCAAACTTCAGCGCGAGCGTCAAGGCGCGGCCTGCGGCGCCTGGGACACACCGAACCGCATTAGCGCGCCGATGGCAGGCGTGCTCGCTAAGCGTTGCCATCGTTCAGTACAGCACGACCGATCGAATCGATTCTCCCCGTGTCATCAGGTCGAAGCCTTCGTTGATCTGCTCCAGCTTCAGGCGGTGCGTGATCAGGTCGTCGATGTTCAGTTTCTTTTCCATGTACCAGTCGACGATCTTCGGCACATCGGTGCGCCCCCTGGCGCCGCCAAACGCGGAGCCCCTCCACACACGGCCCGTGACGAGCTGGAAGGGGCGGGTCGCGATCTCGGCGCCCGCCTCGGCCACGCCGATGATGATGCTCTGGCCCCAGCCCTTGTGGCAGCATTCCAGCGCCTGGCGCATCGTCGTGGTGTTGCCGATGCACTCGAAGCTGTAGTCGGCGCCCCCATCCGTAAGCTGCACGACCGCGTCGACCACGTTCTCCACCTCACTCGGGTTGATGAAGTGCGTCATACCGAAGCGCCTGCCCATCGCCTCGCGAGAAGGGTTGAGGTCAATGCCGATGATCTTGTCGGCGCCAACGAGCCTCGCGCCCTGGACCACGTTCAGCCCGATGCCGCCGAGGCCGAACACCACGACGTTCGCACCCGCTTCCACCTTCGCCGTGAAGATCACCGCGCCCACCCCCGTGGTCACCCCGCAGCCGATATAGCACACGATGTCGAACGGTGCGTCGGGCCGGATCTTGGCCAGCGCGATCTCGGGCACGACGATGTGGTTGGCGAAGGTCGATGTGCCCATGTAATGCAGGATCGGCTCGCCGCCGAGGGAAAAGCGGCTCGTGCCGTCGGGCATCAGCCCCTTGCCCTGGGTGGCGCGGATCTTCTGGCACAGGTTGGTCTTGCGCGACAGGCAGAACTTGCATTGCCGGCATTCGGGTGTGTAGAGCGGGATCACATGGTCACCCTCGCGCAGCGACGTGACACCGGGGCCGACGCCTGTGACGATGCCCGCGCCCTCGTGACCCAGGATCGCGGGGAACAGGCCCTCGGGGTCTGCGCCCGAGAGCGTGTAGTAGTCGGTGTGGCAGATGCCGGTGGCCTTGATCTCCACCAGCACTTCGCCTACACGCGGGGCGTCCAGGTCCACGGTCTCGATGGTGAGCGGGGCGCCCGCCTTCCAGGCGACGGCGGCGCGGGTCTTCATGGCAGGGCCTTTCAAGCTCGGAAGTGCAGCTTAAGCGGATGGCGCATCACCTGCTCACAGGAGCATCACTGGGCCGAGGCTTGACGTCCCGGTGGAGAAACCTGCACGCCGCGCGAGCCCGCACGACGCGGGCTCTGCAAAGGAAAGAGGCCACCAGAACCTGGTGGCCTCGAAATGTTGGCGGAGCGGACGGGGTACGTCTAGTCCGACCGCGTTCCCAGGGGAGCGGATGCAAGATCGTGGTCGTGCTACACGGTGCGGTTCACGGTTGCGAAGGCCCGTGTGTACCACAGGGCGCGCGCCCCCTACTCGCGCTCAGCGCCCTGCTCCACCCAGCCGCCTGTTCAGCTTGTCAAGCCCCGTTCGGTCGCCGCTCATGAGCCGGTACAACTCGACCCCGCAAACCGCCGCGGCGAGCATCTGCGCTGCCCCCATGTCCACCTTCGCGCCAGTACGATGAATGGCCGTCATGAAGGTTTCACGCGACGCCATCAGCGCAAGCCTTGTCGTGTCGGAAGACCCGAGTTCGTGGCTGTTGAGCACCTTCATCGCCTCAGTGAGTGCTGCTTTGCTATCCCATGAAGGGTTGTCGCGGTTTTGATAGGCCTGCGCTGCAAGGTCGGTTGCAAACGCGCACTTGACCGCTATGTTGTCAACCGCGCGATCTTCAATAGCCGCCGACCAGCTTGGGGAGCCGAACAGCAGGGCGACCACGAAAGCAGCTTGCAAGCGCATGGTTGGTTGGACGCAGTGGGGCCAGGAGCATCGTATCCGCACCGCTGCCCCGAGGGTGTGCACAGGTCACGGCGGCACCGCGCGGACGGTGCGATCCTGCGGCGTCAAGCAGCAGCAGGGAGTCGCCCGCAATGACCACCGACCACAAGGCACCGCTATGGCGCGTGCTGTTCCTGGCCGAGCGATACGGCCGCATGATCCTGACGCTCGATGAAGTGGGCGAGCAGATCGGCCTCGCCCCCGGCACTATCCGCAACCGCCGCACGCGAGGCGAGTTGCAATGGCTCAGGGCAGATGGTCGCTCGCTCTACGCTGACGTGCAGGATGTGGCGCAGTACCTTGAGGAAGCCCGGCAGCGTGCGCTAGAGGCCGCAGCAGCGCAAGCTGCCGCGTCGTCTGCATTTGAGCGGGCCGTCGAGGCGATCAACGGGCCACGGCAGCGGCGCCGCTAATCGCCCACACGCGGGCCGCGCGGCCCCTAGGCAACACGCCTCACGCGGCTGATGGCTGCGACCGCTTGCGCCTCAGCTTCGTACTCCGCAGCTTGCGCACGAGCTGCCTGCCGCATCGGGTGCAGCGGAAGGTCGATCATGGCAACTTGATCCGCCGGCACGAACGCGGCGAGGCCGCGCTCCGAGCACGCGAGGTTGAGCACCCGTTCGGGCGCATGCTGCACGGACTCGAACAGCGCCCATGAGCTTTGCGCATCGAGCGGCAGCTCGTCGGCCGTGCCATCCCGGAAGTGCACTCGGCTGACGCGCAGCAGGCCGCGCAGGCGTTCGTCGTCAAGGGCGTGCTGCTGCACGATGCTGAGGATGCGGGCCGTGAACGCCGCAGGCCCGGTCAGCCTGCCGCCTTCGGCGAGGTAGCCGTACAGGCCCGCGTAGTCGTCGGCCGACAGCCCATCGTCCCAATCCATGTCGAACGCGCCGCAGAAGGCTGAAGGGTCGTCCAACAGGTCAAGGTTGTCCGTGACAGACAGCCGGGGTGCGGCCTGGGTGTTCACCAGCAGCGCCCGGTTGTTGAGCGTGGAGACAGCGACCCAATGGGCGCCTGCGCCGATCTGCTGAGCGATCCGCTCAGCCTGCGCAGCGCAGATGGGGTACAGCTTGCTTGTCGTAGCGCCGGGGACTCGGACGCCGACGTATCCCCACAGGTCATCGGCGGCGGTGGCCGAGTCGGCAGGGGTGAGAATGGGAGTAGCCATGATGCACGTCCTTTCAGGTGGGTGCGTTGTGGTCAGGCCCCGGTCGCTGTTGACGCAGCTTCCGGGGCCGCTTGCCGCAGGGCCGCTGCGGCGCCGGTTAGGTGCTCAGAGCCCTCGCAAAAGAGACAGGTGCCTGCGCTCGCTCGGGCCTCATCAAGCGGCCCCCTGCTCAGCCAGGACGCGCTGTACGGTCGAGACCCCGCAGCCGACTTCCTTGGCGATGCGCACCTTGCCCACCCCCTCGGCAAGTAGGAGTCGGATGCGCAGCTCGGTGTCGCCGCTCACTCGCGGACGCCCAATGACGACGCCGGCAGCCTTAGCGCGACGTAGGCCCGCTGTGACGCGCTCGCGGATCATCTCGCGCTCGAACTCAGCGAACACGCCCATCATCTGGAACATGGCCCGGCCCGCCGGGGTGCTGGTATCTAGGCCCTGCTGGTGCAGGTACAGGTCACAGCCCTTCGCGTGTAGTTCGCCCAGGAACGCCAACAGGTCAGTGAGTGAGCGTCCGAGGCGGTCCACCGACCATGCGGCAACTAGGTTGAACTCGCCACGGGTCACGCCCCTGAGCAGGTTGTCGAACTGCGGTCGCTGGTCACGCCCCTTCGCGCCGCTGATGCCCTTGTCTGTGAACGTGCCCGCGACTTGCCAGCCCATGCGCTCGCCTGCTTCGTGCAGGGCCGCAAGCTGGTTCGCCACGGTCTGCTTGTCGGTG
>Ga0307505_10000358_pt1 | contig 52076 bp, 46 predicted proteins | sample 23_S_MG_FD_202183 | JGI IMG/M metagenome (GOLD analysis project Ga0307505, IMG submission 202183) | Soil microbial communities from Populus trichocarpa stands in riparian zone in the Pacific Northwest, United States - 23_S | ecosystem: Environmental > Terrestrial > Soil > Riparian zone > Trees...
GAGGGACCTGGGTGGGCGGGGCGCCATTGCCATGCCTGATACCCCTCCCGCCCAGGTCCCTCGCTCGACGCTCGGGATGACAGTGTTGGGGTTGATCGGGCGCAGCCCGCGCTGTGTTCTACCGCGCAGACTCTCAGCCTCGTGAGACGATCGTGAACCCACCCGCGGCTGTGCCGAGGATGAGGCCGACGGCGATCTCGGCCGGAGTGTGACGGTCCAGTCGCCAGCGGGACCAGGCCAGGGCCGCGAGGATCGGCAGGGTGGCGATGGGGGTCCAGGGGTGGATACGCACGAGGACGACGGCGCAGAACGCCGCGAGCATCATGTGCATCGATATTTTCAGGAAGCGATTTCCTACGAGGCCAGCCACCAGGATGACCGCCACGGCGAGCATGCCTCGACGCATCGAGGGCGACGTATCGACCGTCATCGCTGCAACCAGGAGCAACGGGATGGCCACCCAGTAGAGGCCGGAGCGCTGGTCGCGACGGGAGACGTCGAGGTCGCTCCACACGCCTCGGCGCACGTTCCACACAATGACCAGGAGCACGGGGAGAATCGTCGTCGCGGCGATGATCGCGGTCCACCGCAGGTCGCGGGTGGAGAGGGCGACGGTGATAGGGACCAGGACGAAGGGATGGGCGACTGCGGAGACGATGCGCGCGATGCGCAACTCGTTCATTTCAAAGGTATGAGACGTGAGACGCTGGGTGCCGGGCGGAAGTGATTTGGCACTTCGCACCCAGCACTCAGTACTCCCGTTTTTAGCGTGCTGCCTTCTTGATCGCGCCGGAACGGATGCAGCGGGTGCAGACCTGCATCCGCTTCACAGCCGAGCCGATCAGAACACGAACCTTCTGCAGGTTCGGCATCCAGCGGCGGCTGGAAACATTGTGGGCATGGCTCACACGGTTTCCGAAAACCGGCGCCTTGCCGCAGACTTCACACATCTTTGCCATGCTTGACTCCCTCGAATACGAAAGGCGTGAATTGTAGTCACCGGCCCGATCCCACGCAAGCGAAACTGACGCAAACGTGCGAAATCGAACCACTTATCTAAATCCTGTAGAGTTGACACCAAAAATTAAACGTTGTAATTTCGCTTCACCTTTCTTGAAACCGGTGCCCATGAGAAGTGAGCGTGAGATGGAGTGGGGTGAGCGGTGTTCTTCTCAAAGAGCAAAAATGTTGTCGGTCTTGATATCGGCTCCTCGGCCATCAAGCTCGTCGAGCTGAAGGAGAAGAAGGGCGGAAGTTACTCGCTCGTCAAACTCGGGACCGAGCGGCTCTCGCCCGAGGCCATCGTCGACGGATCCATCATGGATTCATCGATGGTGGTGGAGACGATTCAGCGGCTCAACACCGAGCAAACCGTCAAGAATTCCAATTACGCGACCTCCCTTTCCGGCCATTCGGTGATCATCAAAAAGATCACCCTGCCGGCCATGTCGCCGGAAGAACTGGCTGAATCCATCCAGTGGGAAGCCGAGCAGTACATCCCGTTCGACATCAACGATGTGAACCTGGACTATGTGCCGCTCACGACACCGGGCTCAGGGGATAACATCGACGTCATCCTGGTGGCGGTCAAGAAGGAAAAGATCAACGACTACACGTCGGTGATCAGCCAGACCGGGAAGCTTCCGATGCTTGTGGACGTGGATGCGTTCGCTCTGCAGAACGCGTACGAAGTCAACTACGAGATCGAAGACGGAAGGGTTCTGGCGCTGGTCAACGTCGGGGCCTCGGTCACGAACGTGAACGTCCTCTCCGGGACCACGTCGATGTTCTGGCGGGACATCACCTTCGGCGGGAATCAGTACACCGACGCCATCCAGCGCGAGCTCAGCCTTTCCTTTGAACAGGCCGAGGAGCTCAAGCGCGGAAAGCCGGTGGCGGATTACACGATCCAGCAGGTCATTCCGATTCTGAATTCCGTCTCCGAGGATTTCGCGGGTGAGTTGCGCAAGACCCTCGATTTCTTCACAGCCACCTCCGGGGCCGAGCGGGTCGACGAGATCGTGCTCGCGGGCGGCGGTTCCGGCGTCCTGAATCTCGACGCCATCCTTCGCGACAAGTTCGGCATCCCGGTGTCGATCATCGATCCTTTCCGGAAGATCACCGTCGATGAGGCTCAGTTCAACCCCGAAGATCTGGCGGAGATCGCACCGAGCATGGCCATCGCAGTCGGTCTGGCCATCAGGAAGTTGGGGGACGCTTGATCAAGATCAATCTGGTGCGGGAAGGGCGGGCGGTCCGAGGAGCAGGTGCCGCTCCGGCCGCGGTTTCGGCGGCGGCACCCCAGGGGACGTCCAACATCAACAACCTCCTCATCGTGGGGTTGCTGGTGCTCTTCGTTCTTGGATCGCTCGGCTATTGGTTCCTCCAGAAGAGAACCTTGGACGAGAAGAAGGTGCTTGCGGATGAGCGGCGTGCCGAGGCAACCAAACTCGAGGCCATCATCAAGGAAGTGGAGGACTACCAGAAGCGGAAGGACAGCCTCCAGCAGCGCATCGATCTCATCAACCAGCTCAAGCAGAACCAGAAGGGCCCGGTGCGGATCATGGACCAGATCAGCCGTGACCTTCCGGATCTGGTCTGGATCGATCGCATGGACATCAACGCGGGCAAGATCACTCTTTCCGGCCGCGGTCTGAACCCCAACGCGATCGCCTTGTTCGTCGAGAATGTCAAGAACGACCCGTATTTCGAGGAGCCGCAACTGGGGACCATGGCTCAGGTGTCCGCCGAGCCGGTGGTCTATTCTTTCGACATGAACTTCGGGTTCTCGTATACGCCGAAACCGCCGCCGGGCACCGCTCCGCCGGCCACGGCTACGACCACCGCGACTTCCACCACGCCATGAACCGAAACAGCAGCAGGAGACGTCGATGGCTATGACTCTGGATGACAAACCGTGGTGGATGGGGCTGATCGTCGGGCTCGTCCTGGGCGGAGCCATCCTCTACGTCACCGAGACCTTCTTCGTGAAGGACATCAAGAAGAACATCGTCAGCGTGGACTCGGAGATCGCGGAGCTCGACACCAAGATCCGGCAGGGCCGTGCGGCCGAGCAGAAGCTGCCGCAGTTCCGCGAGGAAGTGAAGCGCCTGGAACTGGAGCTCGAAAAGCTCCGCAGGATTCTCCCCTCCACTCGCAATACCGAAGAGATCATCAAGAAACTGAAGTCTCTGGTCGATCAGGGCGAGTTCACGCTGAACCGGCTATCGTTTCCTCCCCTGGGACAAACGTCCGAGGATCCCTATGTGGAGTGGCCCATCGATGTGTCGGTCAAAGGCCGCTATCACGACCTGGCCATCCTCTTCAACCGGCTCAGCAACTTCTCGCGCATCATGAATGTGGAGAACATCCGCATCAGCGCCACGAGCTCCCAGGACAATGAAACGATCACCTCGGAGTTCGTGGCCAAGACCTTTGTCTACGTCGAACCGAAGACCGACACGCCGGCGGAAGGCGAAGCCAAGCCGGGGGGGAGCTAGGGAGCGATGAGGAAGATCCGTAATTTCGGCGTTTCGCTCCTGATGGTGGTGGCCGTCGTGGCCAGCGTGGTTGCGCAGACTCCGGCCCCGAGCACCACGTCGACGGGCACTTCGGCCACGAGCACGGGCGACGTCCAGAAAACTCTCGAAGAGATCCTCGAAGAGCCGACCACGACGGACACGTATCGCTACGACCCTCAGGGCCGGCGTGATCCGTTCCGCTCGCTGATCGGCCCATCGCCGAAGTTGGAGCCGGGGCAGCGCCCGCCAGGGCTGGCCGGGTTCCTGATTGATGAAATGAAACTCCAAGGCATCTTCAAAACACGTGCAGGAATGACGGCCATGGTCGGCGGTCCCGACAACAAGGGTTACTCTCTCAAGGTCGGCGATAAGGTGCTGGACGGAGAAGTGATCCGCATCACGACGACGTCGGTGGTGTTCCGGCAGGAAGTGAACGATCCGACTCGCATCGAAAGGTTCCGCGAGGTGGTCAAGGATCTTTCGCCGGCGTCGAAGCGGTGAGTGGAGCGTGGTGCAGGTGTTGGGCGAGTGGAGGGCGAGATGGTGAAGGTGGGAAGTATGAGTAGAGCCAAGCGAATCCTGCTGATCGGCGGGGTGCTCGTCCTGAGCGCCGTGACTGCCGATGCGCGGTTATGGGGCCGCAAGGCAGACAAGCCGGCCCCTCCAGCCAGTCAGCCGAGCGCCATCGTCCTCACGGCGGTGGAAGTGGACGGGTCTCAGGTCGTCCTCCGGACGAACGGTGCGCCCGCGTACACCTCCTACAGCCCGTCGCCCGGAGTCTTCGTCATCGACCTGACCGGCACGAGCCGCGATGCCGCCGCGATCGTGCCATTCGTCCTCCCGTCCGCAATCACCTCCCTCGCCGCCGATGAAGTCGTGGAGATGGGCACGAAGCTGACTCGGGTCACCTTCCGCTTCTCCGAGTCGATCAGCCCGGAAATCTCAGCCATCGAGAAGGGTGTGGTCATCACGGTGCCCGCCTCGGCGTCGATGGATCCCGCCGCGTCCGTCGAGGTCCTTCCGGCAGTGATTGCGCGAACCGAACCGGAACCACAGGTGGTCATCGAGCCTGCCGTGGTCGAAGAGATTCCGGAGCCTCAGGCCCTGGCGGAAGCGGTGCCGCTGGCCCGCGCCCGCTCGGTCCGAAGCATCGGAGCGAGCACGGGCGGCGGCCAAGTGGAAGTCCGAATCTCCGGCGACGGTGAGCTCAAGTACAACGCGTTTCGCCTCGAGGGTCCGTCCCGCCTGGTGATCGATCTGGAAGGTGTGAAGAACTCGGTCGCGAAGAGCAATGCATCCGTGGATGTGAAAGACGACGTGGTCCGGCGCGTGCGCATTGCGCAGTTCCAGCCCACGGTGGCTCGCGTGGTCGTCGACCTCGCGCACAAGACGCAATGGGAGATCAAGGCGGACGGCGAATCGTTGCGCGTGGTGTTCCCGGAGACCGAGTTCGCCGCAACGGCCGATGAGCCCGTGTCCCCACCGGTTCAGCGGGTTGCTCCACAACCCGAGCCCGTCGTGGTGGCGCAAGCCATCCCGGTGACGCCTCCTCCGGCTCCGAAGCCCGCAGCGGCGCCCGTGGTGAAGCCGGCCGTAGCAGATGATCTGCCGGCCAGCGTGCCCACGATCGCAGCGAACGCCCCGGCCTGGAAGATGCCCGATGCGCCGGCCAAGCCCGCCTCCCAAGGCGCGCGGAAGGTGATCAACTCTCCGCTCGATCAGGCGCCTCCGGTGAGCGCCCGGCCGCAACCTCAGGAAGATGTCTTCAGCAGTGCCATCGTCCAGCCTCAGACCGCGCTGCCGCAGAATCTCGGTGGACCGAGGACTCTGAGCGCCGGGCCTCGGGTGTTCAACGGTGAGCCCCTCTCGTTGAACCTCAAAGATGCCGACATCCGGGACGTGCTGCGCACCTTCGCGGATCTGACCGGCTTGAACATGGCCATCGACCCGGGAGTGAGCGGTTCGGTGACGGTGGACTTCGTCGACGTGCCGTGGGATCAGGCGCTGGACATCATCCTGCGGCAGAACGGCCTCACGTACAGCCTGGAAGGCAACGTGATGCGCATTGGGACGATCGAGCGTCTGGCTGCGGAGACTGCGGCAACACGGCGCCTCGCGGAAGAGGAACGGTTGAACGTTCCCCTGGCAACCCTCAGCTTCAAACTCTCCTATGCGCGTGCGACGGATGTGGCCGCGCTTCTCAAGGACATCGCCTCTCCGCGCGCGCGCATCATCATGGATCCGCGCACGAATCAGTTGGTGATCAGCGAAGTGCCGATCTACCTGCAGACGATGCAGAACCTGATTGCCACCGTGGACATCCCGAATCGCCAGGTGATGATCGAGGCGCGCATCGTGGAGAGCTCGCGGACGTTCCGCCAGCAGTGGGGCGTGGACCTCGACTTCGGCGGAGTTCTCGACCCGGCGGTGGGCACCGGCACGGGCCTGGTCTTCCCGAATCGGGTCGGTTTCCGCGGAGGGCCGTTCAACTTCGGCGGTGCCGCCGCGCCGGTATTGACCCTCAACTTCCTGGATGTCCTGGGTGTTTTCGATCTGGATGTGACGCTCCGCGCTGCAGAGAGCGCGGGGTACATCAAGGTCGTCTCGGCACCTCGAGTGACCACGCAGGACAACACCGCGGCTGAGATTCAGAGCGGTTTCCAGATCCCGTATCAGACACGCGTCAACTTCACGACCACGGTCACGTACCTGGATGCGACGCTCCGGTTGTCCGTGACTCCTCAGATCACCGAGGCTGGAACGGTGATCATGGACATCAACGTACAGAAGAACGAGCCGGCGGAAGGTCTGGCCATCGAAGGGGCTGCGGGAACGCCGCTGACCACCCGTCGGGCCTCGACGCGCCTGATGGTGCGGGATGGTGGGACGGCGGTCATCGCAGGCATCTTCCAAACGCGCGACAATAGTGGCCAAAGCCGGATTCCAGTGCTGCACCAGATTCCGATCATCGGTGCGCTCTTCAAGACTCACATCATCAGCACCGATCATGACGAACTGCTCATCTTCATCACGCCGCGCATCGTGAGACTATGAGCTGCGGGAGGGGGCGTATGAAGAACATCAGAAAGACACTCAACTTGGTCGCGCTGGCGCTGACCATGACGGTTCTCAGTTGTAGCGGGGAGCTCAGCGATGATGGCGCCCCGGTCGAGCTGGTCGTCACGAATACCCAGAACTTGCAGATCCTGGACCTGGCGCCCAATACCGACGTGGATTGCACGGAGAGTATCGGCACGATCAATCTGCTGCTGATTCCGAAGCGCGACGGTGTGTCCACGGACTTCACTCAGGTGCGGATCACGCGATACCGCGTGTCCTACCAGCGCACCGACGGAGGGCGGCTCGTGCCTGCGCCGTTCGTCCGGTCGATCGACACTCTCATTGGCGTGGGCCAGACCGCGAACATCAGTCAGTTCCTCGTGATCGAGCCGGACGCCCTTTCCCAGGCCCCGTTCGCGGCACTTCTGCCCCAGAACGGCGGACGCGATCCGGACACGGGCCGTCCCTTCTTGAAGATGGATGTGATCGTAGAGCTATTCGGCGAGACGCTCGGCGGCGATCGGGTCTATGACGCGACGCGGTTTCCGCTCGACTTCTGCTACCAATGCGGGGGATGCGAATGACGTGGAGCCCGCTCTCCGAGCGGGATGCGTTGTCGCTGGATGGGGGTAGGTCAATGAAAATGTTCAGAGAGCGGAAATCGTGGATCGTGCTGATGGCGGTCCTTCTTCTGTTCGCGGCTTGTAAAGGTGAGACTCCCACGGCTCCTCCGCCGGGAGGTGGTACGCCACCCGGAGGCAGCACACCGCCGAGCGGCGTCGCCTTGACGCTCACGACGACCAACAGCAACCCGCTGGTCGACTCCACGGTGACGATCACCGCGGCGGCGACGCTCAATGGGGCGAATGTCGCCAACGGTACCGCCGTCGAGTTCGAGTCGACCGGGGGCTCGCTCAGCGGCTCCGGTACGGCCATCCTCCGTACGACCACCAACGGCGCGGCCACGGTCAGCCTCACAGCCTCCGCGCCGGGCGTCATCCGTGTCACCGCCACGGTGAACAACGTGAGCCGCACGATCGACATCACGTTCCAGGCCCGGCCCGTGGTCGAGCCTCCCGCGAACACGACTCCCTCGATCTCCTCGGTCACTCCCGCGATCGGCCGTCCGGCCGGCGGCGAAGTCATTCGCATCACCGGCACGAACTTCAAGTCTCCGGTTCGGGTTCTGTTCGACACCGGAGGGCCACTTCCCGTCGAAGGCTCCGTCGTCTCTGCGTCGGAAACGGTCATCGAAGTGATCACTCCGCCCATCAACCTCGGCGTCGGCCAGCAACTGGCGGTGGACATCATTGTCCTCACGCAGGTGGGCTCCACGACCGAACAGCGTGTCGAGCTCGCGGAAGGGTTCACCTACCGCAACCTTCAGCTCACACCCCTTGTCTTCACGGTCACGCCGAACTCCGGCCCGGTCACGGGCGGCACCCGCGTCACGATCATCGGCGAAGGATTCCAGGAGCCCGTCCAGGTTCTGTTCAACACCGCCGAAGCGAGAGTGCTCAATGTGACCTTCGGACAGATTCTCGTGGAGACCCCGGCCGCCCGCGATACGAATCCCGACGGCTCGGGCACGGTCACGGGTCCGGTGAACGTCACCGTCCGCAACATCAACTCCAACACGTCGGGCGCGATGACGGGCGGATTCCTCTACAAGGCCGCGATGCAGATCACCGCCGCCGGTCCCAGCGCTGGCCTCTATACCGGCGGGACGCGGGTTTCGATCGACGGAATCGGCTTCCTCGCACCGGTGACGGTACTGGTCGGCGGGTTCCCCGCGCAGATCATCTCGGTGACCGGCACGAAGGTCATCGCCATCTCTCCTCCGGTCTTGATTGAAAACTGTGAGGAGGTGACTGGACCGATCAGCGTCACCAACATCGCGAATGGGGATACGGCTGTGGGTCCGGAGTTCACCTTCGTGGTTCCGCCGCCGCTGGTGAGCAACGTCAGTCCGGCCGTGGCAACCGTCGGCGTCACCACGAGCGTGACGGTCACCGTGGCCAACGCTCAGGTCGGCGTGAATCGAATCACCCTCGGTGAGAAGACGGTTTTCCCGAGCTCGGCTTCGATCGATCCCGTGACGGGCATCGGGACCTTCGTCGTGCCGCTGCCGACCAACTTCGAGTTCCCGACCGAAGAGTGCGGAACCGGAGGCGCTCGCGAGGTCCCGATCGAAGTGGACGTCACCTATCTCAACGCCAACACGGGTTGTGAAGACACCGCCGCGGGAGCTCTGACGGTGAATCCGCCGGACGGAAGTTGCGTACTGCCTGCCGCTCCGGAGGCCACGATCACTTCACCGGCGAATCTCAACTGCCCGCCGGCCGGTGGACTGGATCTGACCACGGTGTCGCCAAATGGAACCATCACCCTTCAGAATGACGGGACGGCGGCTCTGACTGCGACAGCGGCCGCGACACCGGCCAGCCACTTCACGGTGAGCCCGCCGAATGCGGTCATCCCTCCGGGCAGTTTCCAGGTCTTCACCGTGACGTACAACTTTGCGGCCGGTGCACAGGTCGGAAATGTGGCCTTCACGACGAATGACATCGACGAATCCACCATCAACGTGTGCGTGCGCGGCACGCCGTAGAGCTCGCAAAGCTTGATCTGCGTCGAACCGCCCCCTTTGCGGGGCGGTTCGCGTCTGGAGCGGTTAGAATCAGGTCCCCAAATGGCGCAGCCGGCGACAAACCCGAAAATCGAAGAGTTGCGGTTCCGTCTGAAGACGGACCCGAAGAGCCGTCTCTTCTATCAACTGGCGGAGGAACTTCGCCGCGCCCTGCAATGGGGCGAGGCCGAGCAGGTGCTTCGCGCGGGCCTGGGCGTTTACCCCACCTATCTAGCAGCCTGGGTCAGTTTGGGACGGGTCTTGCGCGACCTCAAGAACGAGACCGAAGCGATCGAGGCCCTGAACAAGGCCATGCAACTCGACCCCGGAAATGTGGTCGCCGCCCGGCTCCTGGCCGACGCGCACCGCGCCCTCGGCGACAATGTGGAGGCGATCAAGAAGTACAAGCTCGTGCACGCCCTGATGCCGGGCGACGAAGAGCTGAAGGCCACCATCGACCAACTCGAACGAGACCTCCATCCCCCGGAGCCACTGGCGGTGCCAACTCTGGTCGCGGCCTCAACACCAGACCCGGTGCCAATCGCTCCGGTCGTCCCTCTCGAACTTCCCATTGAGGATTCGCCTTTCGACAAGACCGTGCCTCCGTTTGCCGAATCGAACGACGACGCGGAGCCGATGCTGGTCCGCCACGACGAGAGCCCATTCGAAGAGCCGGCGGAAGGCGCGACGACGGATGCTTTCACCGTCGAGCAACCGCTGGGGATGCACATCGAGCCGGAGCCGTTGTCCTTGGAAGAGTCCGGCGAGCTCGAAGAGCTCGTCGCTGACGTCTTCGAGACGTCAGACGTGGACCATGGTGCCTCCGAGCTCACGTCCGCGGAGCAGGTCACCGATACCTCGACGATGGCCGATCTCTACGCCCGCCAGGGCCTCCTCAACGAGGCTAGGCACATCTACGAGAACATCCTGGCGCGGGAGCCCGGCAACACCGAAGTCCGGGCGAAGCTGGAGACGATCACGCCGCGAGTGAATCCGCGCATTGCCAGGCTGGAGCGTTGGCTGACGAAGGTGTCGCGGAAAGAGGTGGGGCGTGTTTAGAGACGTGTTGACGGGCGTACGCGACCGCGTCGAAGGTGCGATGGCCGCCAGCCTGATCGGTCTCGACGGGATCGCCGTGGAGACCGTCGGTGACCGGTCCATCCCCCTGGATGTGCTCGGTGCGGAGTTTGGCAGTTTCGTGAAGTCGATCCGCCACGCCAACACCGAGCTCAACACCGGCGATGTGCAGCAGTTCTCTCTCGTGACGGAGAAATACATTACGTTTCTCTCCGAGGTCACGCCTGACTATTACATTCTGCTGGTGTTGCGGCCCGACGGGAACTACGGGCGAGCGCGCTTCGAGTTGTCCAAAGCGAAGGGCCTCCTTCGCGATGAGTTGATCTGAAGAGGGTGCGATTTTGAAATTTCAAGAAATTCTGGAACTGATCGACAAAGTTGCCGACCGCGGCATCCATTCGGTCGAGATCGAGCAGTCGGGCACCAAGCTCAAGATCGAAGGGAAATCGTCGCAACCGCAGGTGTTCCACTCCTACCACGGGGATGCGGGGGAGAGTCAGGGCGCGCTTCCTCCGATTCCGACCGCACTTCCACCTGCGACGGCCCCGTCGGCCGTTCCGGAGAAAGTGGTCGACGATCAGGCTGGGATGCACATCATCACTTCCCCGATCGTGGGTACGTACTATCGCGCGGCCAGTCCGGAGGCCCCTGCGTTCATCAACGTAGGCGACCGGGTCACCAAGGGGAAGGTTCTCTGTATCATCGAGGCGATGAAGCTGATGAACGAGATCGAGTCCGACGTGGACGGCGTCGTGACGGCGATCTATCCGCAGAACGGCCAGCCGGTGGAGTACGGCGAGAAGTTGTTCGCGGTCAAGGTATAGTCCGCCGCGCATGTTCTCCAAGATTCTGATCGCCAATCGCGGCGAGATCGCCCTGCGCATCATCGCGGCGTGCAAGGAGATGGGCCTCAAGACGGTCGCGGTCCATTCCGAGGCCGATCGCGACTCGCTGCACGTCCGGTACGCCGACGACGATGTCTGCATCGGACCGGCCGCATCCAAACAGAGCTATTTGAGCATCTCCAGCATCATCGCCGCGGCCGAGATCACCGGCGCGGATGCGATTCATCCCGGCTACGGCTTTCTTTCCGAGAACCCGCACTTCGCGGAGATCGTCGGCGAGTGCGGCCTGACCTTCATCGGCCCGCCGCCGGACGCCATCCGCCGGATGGGAGACAAGGCTCGCGCTCGCGAGACAGCCAAGGCCGCCGGAGTACCGATCATCCCCGGCAGCGAAGGGGCGGTGAGAAGCGTCGAGGAAGCGACCGACGTCGCCAAGTCGATCGGGTTCCCGGTCATCCTGAAGGCCTCAGCCGGCGGCGGTGGTCGCGGGATGCGCATCTGCTGGGAAGAGAGCGATCTCCAGACGCAGTATGAGACCGCGAGGAACGAGGCGGAGCGTGCTTTCGGGGTGGCCGACGTTTACCTCGAGAAGTATCTCGAGCGTCCGCGCCACATCGAGATCCAGGTCTTCGGCGACACACACGGACGCGTGGTCCACCTTGGTGAGCGGGAATGCTCGATCCAGCGCCGGCACCAGAAGCTGATCGAGGAGTCACCGTCGCCCGCTCTGACCGACGAGGTTCGCCGGCAGATGGGCGAGGCCGCCATCCGCCTCTGCCAGGCCGTCAATTACGTGAATGCCGGAACGATCGAGTTTCTCTTTCAAGACGGCCAGTTCTATTTCATGGAGATGAACACGCGCATCCAGGTCGAGCATGCGGTCACGGAGGAAGTGACGGGCATTGATCTGGTCAAGGAACAGATCCGCGTGGCGGCTGGCGAGCCGCTGTCGATTCCGACGGGTGAGTTTCGGCTGCGCGGTCATGCCATCGAGTTCCGTGTCAATGCCGAGGATCCGGTCACGTTTGCGCCCAATCCGGGAAAGATCCGCGAGCTCCATCTCCCAGGAGGACCGGGGGTGCGGGTAGACACCCACATCTATCGCGACTACAACGTTCCCGCGCATTACGACTCCCTGCTGGCGAAGCTGATCGTGCGCGGCAAGGATCGCGCGGAAGCCATCGCCCGAGGACGCCGGGCGCTCGAACAGTTCGTCGTCGAAGGCGTCAAGACGAGCATCCCTCTGCACCGAGCCATCCTCAACAGTGACGCCTTCATTCGCGGCGATTTGTCCACGCGGTTCATGGACAAGTTCAGCATGTGAGGTCATTGCGGGTTTGCGGTTCTGAAACGGCAGCGGGCCACGCTTACGTTTCCAAGAAACACGCAATGTTTGCAGGGTCAGGATGCAAACTCATCGGAGGCTGCAAAGCCCCCCTCATCCGGCCGATGGCCACCTTCTCCCCCCAAGAAGCCGGAGGGAGAAGGTTCTCGATCAACCACTCTCGCGATGAACCACTCCAACTCGCGATGAGCACACATCGAGAGCCTTCTCCCCTCCGCAGAGGGGAGCAGGTGCCGAAGGCGGATGAGGGGTCGCCCTCGCGGCAGGCGCGCAGATTCTGTTTCTTTCTCTCAGGCGCGCCGTGCGCGGCGTGGGGGCGGCTCGGGAGCACGCCCCGCAACCCGCAACCAACGCGCGCGGGCTGACCCCAATCCCCAGTCGCGGGCGACCCGCCAGGTGCCTGCCGTGCTACTCTCGGTGCTCATTCAGCAATGAAAATCTTCATGGTTGGTTTCATGGGCTCCGGCAAGACCACCATTGGCCGGGAGCTGGCGGTGCGTATCGACGCGCCCTTCTTCGATCTCGACGAGTTGATCGAGGCGGCGGAGAAGATGTCCATCAAGGACATTTTTGCGCAGAAGGGGGAGCCGTATTTCCGCAAGCGTGAGCGTGACTTGCTTCGCTCCACACGGCATCTCCAGTCGGCCGTGATCGCCACGGGCGGAGGCACGTTCACGTTCGACGAGAACATCCAGCTCATCCAGTCCGAGGGACTCTCGGTGTATCTCTCCGCACCGTACGCCCTGCTGCGCTCGCGCATCGTCGTAAAGGCGGACAGGCCTCTTTTTCGCGACGACGTTTCCACTCACGAGCTGTACGCGAATCGCATCCGCTACTACCGGATGGCGGACATCGCCATCGACGTTCGCGAGGATGAGACGCCCGGAGAGATCGTGGAGCGGCTCGTGTTGGAACTGCCGAAGAACGTGCTGGACGCGGCCAAACGCACGGTTTGGAGGCGGGCCTGAGAGCCCTGGTGGTCAGCGACCTGCACGCCAATGCGGAGGCGCTTCGCGCCGTGATGGCTCGCGTTCGCCGCAAGAAGTTCGAGGTGGTTTTCTGCCTCGGCGATTTCGTCGGTTACGGAGCGCAGCCGAACCACGTCCTCGACGTGATGCGGACGATGCGGGGGCGGAAGGTCTACATCCGTGGGAATCACGACCGTGTCGCGGCCGGGCTCGACAACGCTGACGGGTTCAATCAGGCTGCGCGGGCGGCCGCCCTCTGGACTCGCGATCACCTCAGCGCGCCGAATCGCCGGTTTCTTCGTGAGCTTCCGATGGGACCGACCATGCATCGCGGCGTGATGCTCTGTCACGGCTCGCCGTATGACGAGGACGAATACGTCTTCAATGTGCACCATGCTGCGCAGATCCTGGGTCTCTTCGACGCTCCGTACATCGTCTTTGGGCATACGCACCTGCCGGCCGTCTTCTCGATCGACGCGCAGGGCAACGTGAGGGGCTTTGCGGTGCGCGACGAGGCCACGGTGAAGCTCGAGGCGAACCAGCGCTATCTGATCAATCCGGGCTCGGTCGGGCAGCCCCGGGACCGCAATCCCGCGGCCTCGTGCATGATCCTCGACACGGACAAGCGATCCGTACAGTTTCTCCGCGTCGAATACGACGTGTCCAAGACGCAGGCCACGATTGTGAAGGCCGGACTCCCCTCCATTCTCGCCAGCCGGTTGCAGTTCGGGACCTGAGCCGGGACTTCATCGGGTTCTCCCGCCCGGCAACGGATTCCCCAGTGGCTCCACTTTTCAGGACGCCCGCTCACCGATCGAGGACAGCGACTGAGCAACCTCATGGACTAACTCCCTGAAATCAAAAGCGCAAATGCTCAGCAGTCGCTGGCATGTCTGCCGCAACCGGAGCGTCACAGCTTGCAGGAGAGTTCCCGATGAAAAAAGCCGCTCTTCTTACCCTGTTCACATTCGCACTGGCCGTTCCACTTCTCGCCGAGGAGGAGCGTGAGCGCCATCAGTCGTATCTCTCGTACGACGATGGCGGCACGATCGTTCGCTCAGGCGAGGACGGAACGGATATCGAGGCCACGCGGAACCTTCCCATCTATCCGGGTGACGAGATCATCACCTCACGCCGAGGCCGAGCAGAAGTGCGGCTGTCCGACGGAAACATCGTGGGGATCGACCGCGCCACGGCGCTCCGCTTCCGCTCGGTGCTCGACAGCTATGAAGGCGAGGACGGCGAGACGGTTGCGGAGCTGAAGTACGGGAAGGTGGCGATCCATCGCACGGAGCTGGGTCGCGATCTCGTCCGGCTGGACACCGACACCGCCAGTTACCTCGCCGAGGATGAAGCGGTGTACTCGGTCGAGACGGATTCCCGAGGCCGGGACCGGGTGATGGTCTTCGACGGAACCCTGGAGGTGCGCACTCGGCAGCGTGCGACGCGCCTGCGCGCCGGCGAGTCGGCGAACATCGACGATCGCGGTGTGTTCGATCTGGTCGGGGACCAGCGCGATGCCGCGGATGACTTCGAGAAATGGTTCCTCCGCCGTGCCGAGCGCTTCGGGAGCTATGACGGCAAGCACATGGATCGGCGCATGGCGTATTGGGCCGACGATCTGGACGAACATGGACGCTGGGTGTATGTCAGCGGAATCGGTCAGGCGTGGCGGCCCTATGCCTCCGCCGGATGGCGTCCTTTCTACAACGGCTACTGGCAGAACCGCTTTGGGTGCCTGACCTGGGTTTCCTATGACCCGTGGGGTTGGGGCACTTATCATTATGGACGTTGGGCCTATGACCCGGTGTACGGCTGGGTATGGCTGCCTGGTAGCGGTTACTCGCCGGCCTGGGTCTATTGGATGTACGGATCCGGCTATGTGGGCTGGGCGCCGGCCGGCTGGTGGGATTGCCATCGGCCCTACTACAGTTGGGCCTATGATCCGTACCGGAACTATGGTTCGCATGGATTCGGGTTCTACGGCCGGGTGCGGGTCAGCGATCTCGACCTTCGTCCGTGGACGTTCGTCGATTCGCGCGGCATGGTTTCCACGCGCGTGGACCGCGCGGCACTGAACGCCGACGCCGTCCGCGATCGCCTTGCCCGCGCGAGGGATGGGTTCAATACTGTTTCGGACGGTCCCGCTCGATTCACCCGCGAGGAGTGGAACGATCCCGCGGACGTGATCCGTCGTCGTGGGATCGGAGGAGCACAGACCGGGCGCGAAACGGGTGTTCCCCAGGACATGACTCCCTTCTTCCGTCGCGATGGCGATGTGGGAGGAGCGGTGCGCGATCGCATCGCTCGTGGTCGAGGCGGCTCGGGTGGTTTCACGAGTGGCACGCCCTCCCGCAACGCCGGTGGCGGATCGGGGGCCATCGCGCCCATCAGGGGCGGGAGCATCGCACCCATTGGCCGCGGCAGTGTTGCTCCGATCGAGGGCCGGAGAGTGGGCGACACACCCAGTGGACGGGTCAACCGTGGACCGACCCCTCCGTCCGGACCGCCGGCGGATTCCGGTTCCTCCTCCGGGCGCGCCGGCCGCGGAATCGATCGCGGGCGCGCCGCCGAAACGCCAGCGGACGAGACTCCGCGCTCGTCACCGACTTGGCGAGAGCGCGGCCGTTCCGCGGATCCGGCGGTGACGCCTCCGGAAGGAACGGTCCCGACACCGGAGCGTCCGCGAACGGACTCCTGGCGTGGGCGTGCTCGCACGGACGGATCGCCGGGTGCTACCGAAGCAAGTCCTTCGTCCACACCGAGGAGCACCGCACCTTCGACAGGGAGCGGCAGTGACGTGCCTCGTCGAGTGATCGACCGCATCAATGGCCCGCGCGTCTCGCGGGACCGCGACACTAAGAGCAGCAGCGGGAGCAAGGATCGCGGGTCCAGCACGCGCAGCAGTGGCAGCCGCGAGCGCAGTAGTGGCAGCAGCGGCAGTAGCGGAAGCAGTACGCGCAGCAGCGGCGGATCGAGCGACAGTTCTTCCCGCGCCAGCAGTGGCAGCAGCGGGAGCAGTGGTGGCAGCAGCGGTGGCAGCAGCAGCGGCGGCGGAAGTCGCAGTAGCGGAAGCTCCGCTGGAAGCAGCAGTGGAAGCAGCAATAGCGGGAGCAGCGGCGGAGGCCGGGTGAAGCGCGACTGAGGCGCCGCTCGGACGCCATCTGTCCTCAAAAGGGCCTCCCTCACGGGAGGCTCTTTCCGTGGAGGGCGCTTTTTCAGTTCCCGGTTTCAATTCCGACTAGAATCCCGCCAATGTCGCTTCCTCTCTTCTTCGCCCTCTATTGCGTCGAGGCGGGGCTGTTTTTCACCGTGGTCCCCTGGACCCGGATCTGGACGATGAACTCCCTTCTGCACAGCAATGCCACGATGGCGTTGCTGGCCGACAATCCTTTCTTTCGAGGATTCGTGTCGGGCCTGGGGGTGCTGCATCTCATCGTGGGCACCCGTGAGCTCTTCCGCCTGGCCCGTGCGAGGCGTGGGAGCCAGCCGCAATGAATCGGGGCTCGCGATTGATCGTCCCGCTGCTCTTCGCGGCGGCGCTGGGGATTCTGCACTGGGTGGTGCTCAACAATCCGGGGGTCGTCCGTCAAGCCAAGCTCGATCGCGAGCTTGTGGAGCGGGTGACGCGCTTCCTGATCTATGTTCCGCTGATCTTCTTCGTCGTGCGCGGACTCGACCTCGTCGCGTTCGACATGTTCTCGCGCAGGCGGCGGGTCCACGCGCCGGTGCTCTTGCGGGAGATCGTCTCCATCGTCCTGTTTCTCGTGCTGCTGGTCTGGGCCGTGTCCACGATCTTCGGGACGGGGTTCACCGCCGTCCTGGCCACCGGCACGGTCGTGGCCGCGGTGCTCGGGCTTGCGCTGCAAGAGACTCTGGGCAACCTGTTCGCAGGGATCGCACTCCATCTCGAGGCCAGTTTCAACGTCGGTGATGTCATTCGTACAGGTGAGTACCACGGCGTCATCGAGTCGGTGAGGTGGCGTGGAACGCGGTTGCGGACTTTCAACAACAGCGTCGTCATCGTTCCGAACTCGATGCTGGCCCGGGATCGCCTGGAGATTTTTCCGCGAAACAACCTCAACGGGCGGGTGTTGCAAATCAACATCGACCCGAACGCACCGCCCTCGGTCGTGCTGCCGATCCTCACTCAAGCCGCCTCGCACGTGGACGGAGTCGCCAATCAGATTCCGGCGTTTGCACGCGTCGGAGGTTTCGCGGAATCCTGGCTGGTCTACGAGATCAAATACCACACGGTCGACTACTCGCAGCGAGACCGCATTGACGCCGACATTCGTAAGGCGGTCTGGTCTGCGCTCCGCCGCAATGACCTGCCCTTGGGAACTCCTGTGCGCAGGTTTCAACGCTATGCCGCGCCCGCGCCGCGCCAGCAGCCTCAGAGCGCCGAGATCGCCGACCGTCTGTCCCACATCGACGTGCTCAGTCCTCTCTCCGCGGAAGAGCTCCAGTCCCTTGCCTCCGCGGCGCGCGTCCACCTCTTCTCTCAGGGTGAGACCATCATCCGCCAGGGCAACACCGGCAATTCGATGTTCGTCCTTCACGCCGGCACGGTCTCCGTGCGTGTGGACGATCAGGAGGTGGCGCGCCTCGGCGAGGGCGAGTTCTTCGGGGAGATGGCCCTGCTGACCGGTGAGAATCGGGCCGCTGATGTGGTGGCCCTTTCCGAAGTCACGTCCATCGAGATCACCAAGGAAGCCCTGCAGGCCGTCTTGCACTCCGGGCTGATCGACGCCATCTCGGCCAAGGTCACGGAACGCCGCGGCTCGATCGAGTCGCTGCGACATGGCTCGCACGAAGAAGTGCATCGGAGCGTGCTGTCGAGAATCACGGACTACTTCGGATTGTGAGATGAAACGCCTTCTCATCGTCGAAGACAAGGAGTCGCTGGCGCAGATGCTGCGCGAGGCCATGGAGGCGGACGGCTTCGAGCCGGATGTGGCTTCTTCCGGGTCCGAGGCCATGCGCTGGCTGGCCGATGGCCGCCGGTATGCCGCGGTGCTGACCGATCTGCGTCTGCCTGGGGCGGACGGCATCGCGGTGCTGCGCCAGGCGAAGGAGAGCGATCCCGATTGCCCGGTCATCGTGATGACAGCATTCGGCACGATCGAGAACGCGGTGGAGGCCATGAAGCTCGGCGCGTACGACTTCATCCAGAAGCCGATCGATGTCGATCACCTGTCGCTCATCCTGCGCCGTTGTCGCGAACATCGCGAGCTACTACACGAAAACCTGTTGTTGAAAGAGGAGTTCCAGAAGCGCCTCGGCCTGCCGGCCATCGTGGGTGACTCTCCGCGCATCGTGGAGGTCTCGCATGCCATTCAGCGCGTCGCACCGACGGACTCCAGTGTGCTGCTCCTCGGCGAGTCCGGCACCGGGAAGGAACTGTTCGCGCGCGCCATCCACCGGCTCTCGTCACGCCGCGATCGCCCCTTCGTGGCCATCAACTGCGCGGCCATCCCTCTCACGCTCATCGAGAACGAGTTGTTCGGGCACGAGAAGGGAGCCTTCACGGGGGCCTCGGCCCGGCAGATCGGAAAGTTCGAGCTGGCCGACGCCGGGACGATCTTCCTCGACGAGATCGGGGAGCTCGATCTGGGCGTGCAGAGTAAGATCCTGCGGGTCCTGCAAGAGCGCCGCTTCGAGCGCATCGGCGGCACCGCGTCGATTGACGTGGACGTGCGCATCATCTGCGCCACGAATCGGGATCTCGAGGAGAACGTGCGACGGGGCGCCTTCCGGGACGATCTCTACTTCCGGATCAACGTCTTCCCGGTGGTCGTCCCGCCACTGCGTTCGCGGCGCGAGGACATCGATCCCCTGGTCGACTTCTTCGTGCCCCGCTTCGCCCGCGAGCTTCCGCGCCCCGGACTTCGCATCAGCGATGCGGCCCGCGCAGTGCTGCGCGCCTACGACTGGCCCGGCAATATCCGGGAGCTGCAGAACTGCATCGAGCGCGCGGCCATCCTCTGCGATCGCAACACCATCGAGCCGCGCGACCTGCATCTCACCGCGGCAGGGGAGGATGCGCTCCGCGACGCCGTGGATCTCTCGGGAACGCTCGAAGAGGTGTCTGCCCGCGCCGTCGAGGCGGTGCAGCGCCTCAAGATCCAGGATGTGTTGCGCCGCTTCCCGGTTCGCGCAGAAGCCGCCGAGGCCCTGGGCCTCTCGATGCGCGCTCTGAATGCGAAGATGAGGGAACTGGGGCTCTGACCCGATGCCACGAGCGTTGTTAAACTCCAGGCCATGAGTTACCCCACTTCACGCGACGTCGTCGGCTATCTCAACGAGCGTTTCGCCGCGCGCGGACTGCCGCACCGCATCGAGCATGTCGCGGTGTTGCCGTACATGAATCCCATGTGGATGGCCAACTGGGAAGTGCCGCAACTGGCCGGCATCCCCGAGCAGGAGATTCTCGAAGAGGAACTGCGCGAGGCGCGCTGGCGCTACCCCCAGGTTCTCGACGAGTTCTGAACGAGCAGTGCCACGATTGCGAGGAGCGCGGCCAAGACGGCCAGTCCGGCGCCTTCGAGCGTGGGATCGTTCGTGGCCTGCTCCTCGAACCAGGGCTCCCTGCGTCGACGAGCTGGCGAACGGGGTGGTGGTGTTAGCCCGTAATTGGAAAGTTCCTGTCAGGTGTCATTCGGCGGAGCGCGGGGGGTCGATGCCGAGCAGGGCTGACACAAAGCGCGCGATGCGTGTCTGAGAGACCTCGCCGAGGTCGCCGCGCGGAGTGCCGAATCCCGCGGTAAGGAGCACCGCGTGCAGCTCGCGATGGCTGTTCAGTGCTCCGTGGTGCCCGGCCTGACTGGGCTTGGACTCCACGGGATCGGTACTGCCGGCCGAGAGCCCAACCGGAGGAAACGTCGTGGCGATGATCTCTCCGCTGCTGCGATGATGCGTCGCGGACTTCCGTTCGATCGTCTCGAACCAGCCCGAACGGGAGAGTTGTTCGATCAGCGCGGCGCTGTCGTCCGGACCTTCGAAGCGGTAGAAATGGCCGACGTTGTTCGCGGGGAAGGCCTGCCAGCGCGGCGCAAAGCCTTTCTCCGCGAGGAAGCGATGGATGCGGATCTCCCTCTCCACCGGAACCAGTCCGTGGTCGCCGGCTACGATCAGGGCGTCGCGACTGACGTCGAGCTGAGACCCCATCGCGGCGAGCGCGCGGTCGGCGGCGGCGTAGGATCGACGGATCGCGTTCTCGTCTTGCCCGAGAAAGTTGTGCAGCGTTTCGTCGATGACGGGCTGATAGGCGAGGAGGAGGTCGAAAGGCATCCTCTGGATGCTGAGCGTTTGCGCGCGTTGCAGGAAGTCGCTCAGCCGTTCGATCTGATCCATCAGCGTAGCGGAGTCGATGGCCGATCGCTCGTCCGGCGCCCCCGGCCAGAAACCAGCCTCTGAATCCAGGAGGTCGCGAAAGGCATCGGGATAGGCCTGGGTGCGGGAGATCGCACCCCAGTACAGGGTCACCTCGAGCGAGGTCTTGGCATCGAGTACTTTCGACCACGAACCGTGATGTTCCTTGGCGATGGCGAACCAGCCGCGTGAGTCGGGGGCGATCTCACGGTCCTCCGATTCGATGGTGTACGTGTCGTAGTTCTCGACGCGATCGTCGGTCGTGTCGTACGCCACCACGTCGACGTCCGTGCGCAGGGTCTTCGACGCTGCCCACTCCACGCGCGTGCGCATGATGGTGCTGTAGGACGTCCGTCGCGCGGGGCGTCGCGTCCAGGTGGGTGGCACCCAGTCACGCTTGAAATCGACGCGCTTCAGTTGGATGACGCGACCCTGTGTGATTGGGTTGGTCCAGACCAGTCCGAAATCCGCGCTCCGGCGGGAGGTGGTTCCATCCACCGTGGGAAAGGGCACGGCTCCGACTCGTTTGCCCTGCCGCCGCGCGGACTCCACCAGCGTCTCGACGTCGATGTCCGTGTTGAGACCCCGCGCGGTCTGCTGCCTCGGTGTCGAGGGGAGGTGGAACCAGTTGGAGACGATGCCGTGGACTTGCGGGTCCGCGCCCGTGAGGATGGAGACGTGCGTCGGTCCGGTGAGCGTCGGGTTGACCGGGATCACGCGAGCCTTCGCGCCGGTCCGCGCCAGGTGATCGAACGCGATGAGACCGCTCTGCGCCGCGAGCGCGTCGGCCCCGAGTCCGTCGAAGGTCATGACCACGACACGTTGCGCGACGCCCGTCGCGGCCAGCCCCGGAGGAGGCGGAGCGACCACGGGAGCTGTTGGTGGGGACGCGACGCAGGAGGAGAGGATGAGGATGCTGGGGAGGAGTCGGCGCATGTTTTTCGCGTGGTGGTTGCGAGTTGCGAGTTACGAGTTGCGAGTTTTACGGTGCCCGTTGCATTGTTGAGTTTTTCGAGTTGATGGTTGGTGTTGACGGAGAGTTGCTGAATGCCTCGCCTGGGAGTCGCGGGATCCTTTGACAGCGTAATAGAACCGACCCCGCTACTCGCAACCCGCAACCCGCAACTCGCAACCCCAACGAGCAGGCTACTTCTTCAGACTGTCGAGGATCTTCCGCCGGTACTCATCGGCCTTCACCAGGACCTCTTTTTCGTTCACGGTGAGGACTTCGCCGCGGCGCATGAGGATTTTGCCGTCGCAGATGGTGGTCACGACGGAGTTGCCGGAGGCGGCGTAGACGATTGCGGACTCGACCGAATAGACGGGCTGCACTTTGACCTGCTGGAGATTGATCAACACGATGTCGGCGCGCTTGCCGCGCTCGAGCGTGCCGATCTTGTCGGCCAGGCCGAGCACCTGCGCACCGCCGATCGTGGCCAGACGCAACACCTCGCGGGCGCTGATGGCCTTCGGATCGTTGCGGGTGACCTTCTGCAGGCGCGCGGCGCTGGCCATCTCCTCGAGCATGTCCATGTTGTTGTTCGAGCCGGCCGGCCCGTCGGTGCCCAGCCCCACTTCCATGCCCGCGCGGATCATCTCCACGATGGGCGCCGCGCCGGATGCGAGCATCTGGTTCGACTCGGGACAGTGCACGACTCCGGTCTTCTTCGCCGCGAAGATGGCCAGCTCGGCGGGGGTGAGGTGTACGCCGTGCGCGGCCACGACGTCGTCGCCGAGGAAGCCGATGGAATCGAGGTAGGCGCCGGGAGTCATGCCGTTCTGTTTCTCCGCGACCTGGCGTAGCTCGTCTTTGGTCTCGGAGACGTGGATGAGGATCGGCACGCCCAGCTCGGTGGCCAGCGCGCGCACTTCCTTGAGATGTTCAGTCGAGACCGTGAACGGCGCGTGCGGGGCTATCGCGGGAGTGATGAGGCGATCGCCCTTCCACTGCTTCGCGTAGTCGCGCATGTAGGCGACCATGGCCTCCCAGGTCTTGTTGTCGGGCGCCGGGAAGTCGATGAAGGTCTGTGCGAGCACTCCGCGCAGGCCGGCCGCTTTTGCCTCACGGGCGATGTCCGACTCGAAGTAGTACATGTCGCCGAAGGTGGTCGTGCCGGAGCGGATCATCTCCGCGGCTGCGAGCCGGGTTCCCCACTTCACGAACTCGCGATCGACGTTCTTGGCTTCGGCCGGGAAGATGAAGTTCGTCAGCCAGTCCATCAGCTCGCGATCGTCCGCGATGCCGCGGAAAAGAGCCATCGGCGCGTGCGTGTGCGCATTGACGAACCCGGGCACGACGGCGTGGCCGCCCGCGCGGATGACCGTCTTCGCGGTGTACTTGCCGTCGATCTCGGACGAGGGTCCGACCGCGAGGATCTCGCCGTCGCGGATGGCCACCGAGCCGCGCTCGATGTTCGGACCCGCCATCGTGACGACCGTGCCTCCGGTGATGAGGATGTCGGCGCGCTCGGCGGCGAAGGCGGAGGTGGTGGCAAAAAGGAGTGTGGCAAGAAGCTTCATCCGCGGAACTATAATGGACGCATGGCAGCCCGCCTACGGGAGCATGCGACTTACGAGGATCTGCTCCAGGTTCCCGACAACATGGTCGCGGAGCTGATCGACGGGGAGTTGTTCGCCTCTCCGCGGCCGGCTGGGGCGCACACCAATGCAGAATCCGCGTTGAGCGGATTTCTCGTGCCGCCGTTTCAATTCGGCCACGGGGGTCCGGGTGGATGGTGGATCTTCGTCGAGCCCGAGCTCCACTTCGCCCGGAACGTCCTCGTGCCCGATCTCGCCGGCTGGCGGCGCGTGCGAATGCCACAATTTCCGCAGAGCCATATCTTCACCATCGTCCCCGACTGGGTGTGTGAGGTCATCTCGCCTTCGAGCGGCCGGCTCGATCGTTTGAAGAAGATGCCGATCTATGCGCGGGAGGGCGTCGGTCACGCGTGGATCGTCGACCCGCTCCAACAGACGCTCGAGGCCTATCAGGTGGAGCCGAACGGCTGGCACCTGATTGGCACACACGGCGAGAACGAAGTGGTCCGCATCGCGCCATTCGAAGAGATCGAGATCCAGCTCGCGCTACTCTGGGGCGCGCCTCCGTCCTAAACCGTCCTAAACCAGTCCTAAACCAGTCCTAAACCGACACGGCCAGGCGCGTTCGTTGCCTTGCGGCTCATCGCAATCGCTCGCCGGCGAACGACATCGCTCTATAATGTGCTCGTGGCGGCGCGCGTAAGGGAGCATGCGACCTACGAGGATCTGCTCGAGGTCCCGGACAACATGGTCGCGGAGCTGATCGAAGGGGAGTTGTACGCCTCCCCTCGTCCCGGGTTTCCTCATGCAGATGCCGCGAGTGAGTTGGTTTCCTTTCTCCGTACTGCCTTCGGACGGCGAGGCAACGGCGACTGGCACATTGTCTTCGAGCCTCAGATCCGCTTCGGCCAAAACGTACTCGTTCCCGATATCGCCGGCTGGCGGGTGGATCGGGTTCCGGTCATGCCAAGGGTCGCGACTATCGGAATCGCGCCTGACTGGGTTTGCGAAGTGCTTTCGTACTCGACGGCGAGAATCGATCGTCAGAAGAAGCTGCCCATCTACGCTTCTGCCCAGGTTTCCCACGCGTGGATCGTGGATGTCGATCTGCAGAATCTCGAAGTAAAGCGACTCGAGAATGGTGGATGGAGAGATGTTGCGACCTTTGGTGGCGACGCGATCGTGCGCGCTGAGCCGTTTGACGCGATCGAGATCCAGCTCTCATTCATCTGGGGCCCGCTTCCCGCCTGACGAGCTCCCCCTCCACGTCCGTCCATTCGATTCCGGCGTCGACCATCAGCACGGACATGTGAAACACGAGGTCCGCGAGCTCGCTGACGATGCGCTCGCGATCTTCGCCCTTCGCGGCGATGACGACTTCCGTGGCTTCCTCTCCGATCTTCTTGAGGATCTTGTCGCGGCCCGCGGCGAAGAGGTAGGTCGAGTACGAGCCTTCAGGACGGTCTTCGTTGCGTGAGCGCAGAGTCGTCATCAGACGCTCCAGAGGCAGCTCGGGGACTTCGCTGAAACACGACACGGCACCGGTGTGGCAGGCCGGTCCGCGCGGCTCGACCGTCACCACCAGCGCATCGCCGTCACAGTCCTCGGCGATGTGGAGCACGCGTTGCGTGTTGCCGGACGTGGCGCCTTTGTGCCACAGCTCGTTCCGGCTCCGGCTCCAGAACCAGGTCTGGCCGGTCTCGCGCGTTCGGAGCAGCGATTCCTCGTTCATGTAGGCGAGCGTGAGGATCGCGCCGGTACGTCCGTCGCGGATGATGGCGGGGGTGAGGTTCATCGGACTGGAATCCCTTCCGCGGCGAGATAGCGTTTCAACTCGCCGACGTTGAGTACGCGATCGTGAAAGAGCGAGGCCGCCAGCACCGCGCGTGCACCGCCGGTCTCGATGGCATCGCGAAAATGGCGGGGCTCTCCGGCTCCGCCGGAAGCGATCACGCCGATCTTCAAGGCGGCGGTCACTTCGCGCAGGAGCTCGAGTTCGAAGCCGAGGCCCGTGCCGTCGCGATCGACGGACGTGAGCAGGATCTCGCCGGCGCCGAGTTGTTCGGCTTGCCTGCACCAATCCACGACGCCGGCGTCCGTGAGCTCTCTGCCGCCGCGGACCGTAGCGAAGCCGCCTTTTGCGTCGCACGAGAGCACGACCGCCTGCACGCCGAACTCCTCCGCGCATTCGCGAATCAGCTCGGGACGGCGCAGCGCGGCCGTGTTGATGGCCACGCGATCCGCGCCGGCGCGGAGCAGCGCTCGGAAGTCCTCGAGCGAGCGCACGCCGCCGCCCACGGTGAGCGGGATGAAGATCGAATCCGCGACGCGGCGCACGGTCTCGACCGCGGTCGATGCGGAGCGGTCGGTGGCGGAGATGTCGAGCAGGACCAGCTCGTCCGCGCCTTCCTCTTCGTAGCGCACGGCGCACGCGACCGGATCGCCGGCATCGCGGATGTTCTCGAAGGACACGCCTTTGACGACGCGTCCGTCGCGGACGTCGAGGCAGGGGATGACGCGCTCCGGAATCGCGTTCGGCGTCGCCAGGCGCACACCGGCCTCCGCGAGGTCGATACGCCGTTCGAGCAGCGCGCGGCCGATGACGCACGCGCTCACATTGCCGAGTCGCGCGAGGGAGACCAGATCGCCCGCGGTGGAGACGCCGCCTGAGGCGATGATCTTCACCCGCGTGAGCGCGCGGAGCTCGCGATACAGAGCGAAGGACGGGCCGCGCAACGCGCCGTCCTTTCCGATGTCCGTCACCAGCGCCTCCGGGATGTCCAGCGCCTCGATGCGTGCGAGCACGTCGAGCAGCGAAGTCTCGGCGGCGCGTTCCCAGCCGTCCACTCGCACGACGCCATCGCGGAGATCCACCGCCGGTACGATGCGCTCCGCGCCGAAGGTGTCCACCAGTGTGCCGAGCAGGCGCGGCGTATTCGCGGCGGCGGTGCCGACCACCACCCGTTCCGCGCCACAGTCGAACCAGCGTCGCGCGTCGTCCACCGAGCGAATGCCGCCGCCGACCTGCACCACGAGATCGCGCATCGCAAGCCGGGTCACGATGTCCATCTCGATGGGGCGTCCACTCCGCGATGCCTCCAGATCGACGACATGCAGCCGCGAGCCCGCCGGGACGCTCAGCGCGTCGAGCACTTCTTCCGGAGCCCCGTACGTGCGTGCCGTTGCGAAGTCGCCATGCGTGAGTCGCACCACGCGGCCGTCGAGCAGGTCGAGCGAAGGAATCAGTTGCATGACGCGAAGTTCTCCAGGACACGCAGGCCCGCGCTCGACGACTTCTCGGGATGGAACTGAACGCCGAAGATGCGCTCCCGCTGCACGGCGGCCGTGAACGGTCCGTTGTAGTCGGCGCGGCCCGTCTCCGCTTCGGCACCGCGCGCCGCAAACGAGTTGACGAAGTAGAACGGCGTCGCATCCGGGATGTTCGCGAAGAGCAGGCCACTACCCTGTACACGATTCCATCCGATCTGCGGGAGCGGCAAAGGACCCTCCAGCCGGTGGACCTGACCCGGAACGAGCGCCAGTCCCCGCGTGTGCCCCATCTCCGAAGAGAGCTCGAACAGGACTTGATGCCCGACGCAGATGCCGAGGAGATAGACGCCACGCGCAACAGCCGTACGAATCGCCTCGTCGATCCGGGTCTTCTCCAGCCACTGCATCGCCGCGACGAAGGTTCCTACGCCGGGCAAGACGAGCCTGTGCGCATTCGCAATGGCAACTGCTTCGGCCGTCACGCTCACCTCGGCGCCGACCGCGCGCAGTGCGCGCGCGATGTTCGCGATGTTGGCGAGAGGCGAGTCGATGAGGGTGATGCGATTCACACGACCCCCTTCGTGCTCGGAATGTCCGCGCCGACGACGGCCTTTGCCTCACGCACCGCGACCGCGAAGGCTTTGAAGATGGCCTCCGCCGCGTGATGCCCGTTGCGTCCGCGCAGGAGGTCGACGTGGATGTTGCAGGCGCACTTGTTCGCGAACGACTTGAAGAACTCCTCGATCAGCGCGAACGGAAAGTCGCGGTGGATCAGCAGCATCTCCCGGTCCATGGGCACGTCGAACACGAGAAACGGCCGGCCGGAGAAGTCGACCACGACGCGCGCCAGCGACTCGTCGAGCGGGACGTAGGCGGAGCCGAAGCGGCGGATGCCTCTCTTGTCGCCGAGGGCTTGGGCGAAGGCTTCGCCGAGGACGAGGCCCGTGTCTTCCACGGTGTGGTGATAGTCGATGAACGTGTCGCCGGTGACGATCACGTCGAGGTCGACCTGACCGTGGCGGGAGATGACTTCCACCATGTGCGAGAGAAAGCCGATCGGTGTGTCGATCTTGGAGAGGCCTGTGCCGTCGAGTTCGACGGTTGCCGCAACGGAGGTCTCTTTGGTGGCGCGAGTGACCGTGGCGGTTCGAGTCATGACCGCACGCCCATCGCAGCGTCGCGAACGAGGATCGCGCTCAGTGCGTCGAGAAAGCGATCGTTCTCTTCGCGCGATCCGATCGAGACGCGCAAGAAGCCGTCGTACTTGCGCACGAGCACACCGTGCGCAAGAAAGTTCTCGAATGTCGCAGGAGACCGAAAGGCGATGAAGTTGGCGCCGCTGGGGAAGGCGGTGACTTCGGGAATCGCGGACAGCGCTGCCGCCACGCGCTCGCGTTCTGCGATGACCTGCTCCACGTTTGCGTCACGCAGCGCGCGTTGCTCGAGCGCCATCGCCGCGATCGTTTCGCTGACGATGTTCAGAGAATAGGGGAGCTTGACCTTGCGGATTTCGCGACACGTGGCCGCGGTGGAGGCGAGCCAGCCGACCCGCAGCGCGGCCAGGCCCCACGCTTTCGAGAAGGTCGAGAGCGTGACCAGCCGGTCGTGCAGCGGCGGCAGAATGTCGAGCGCGAAGTCGCCGTAGGCGCGATCGAAGAGGACGGTCGCACCCGTGTCGAGGAGTTTCTGCAAGCCGTCCGCGGGCAGCACACCGCCAGTGGGGTTGTTCGGCGAGCAGACGATCACCACCGCACCACGCAAGGCTTCGAGGGCGCGCAGCATCTCTTCAAGGGGGAGCAACCCCGTCAGCGGATCGAGTGCGACCGGCACCGGCAGGCCGCCGGCGATGGTGATGAGTTTTTCATACAGGCTGAACGTGGGCCGGGCGAACACGACGGGAGTGCCGGGACCGACGAAGGTGGCCACGGTGGCGGCCAGGAGCTCGTTCGAGCCGTTGCCGGTGAGGATGTTCTCCGGTGCGAAGTCGAAGGCCTCCGCGAGCGCGGTTCGCAGTCCGGTGGACTCGAAGTCCGGATAGAGGTTCCACGGCCTGCCGGCGATGCGCAGCAGAGCCTCGGTTTTGAACGGGAAGTCGAACGGAGACTCGTTCTGATTCAGCTTCACCTCCGCTTCGCGAAGGTCGAGTGTGTACGCGGTCATGGCCGCGATGGCCGCGCGCGCGGTCATGCCTCACCTCCCACCGGCGCGCTGTAAGCGGGCAGACGCCGCTCCACCGACTGGGCGTGTTTCGGGAGTCCCTCGAAGCGCGCGATGGTCGCTGCGTAGGGAGCGAGCTCCGTGATGGCGGCTTCGGACAACGAGATGATGTTCGTCCGCTTCACGAAGTCGTAGACCCCGAGTGGCGAAAAGAACCGCGCGCTCCCGGCTGTGGGCAGCACGTGGTTCGATCCGATCACGTAGTCGCCCGCGGCCGGCGGCGAGAACGGACCGCAATAAATCGCGCCTGCGTTCTGCGCGCGATCCGCGATCGACCTCGCGTCGCGCGCGTGGATGGACAGGTGCTCGGGAGCGATCCGGTCGGAAACGGCCAACGCCTCGGACATCGATCCGGCCACGAGCGTCAGCGTGGCCCGGACGCTCAACGTGCATCCGACGCTGATGCAGATCACGGCCGAGTCCGGACCGTGCTCCTGCTGCGCATCGAGGTCCGCCTGCACGAGCTCCGCGTCCGCGCTGTCGTCGGCGATGACCACCAGCTCGGTCGGCCCCGCGGTCATGTCGATGCCCACCTCGCCGGCCAGTCGCGTCTTCGCTGCGGTCACGTACGCGTTTCCCGGTCCGACGATCTTGTCGACTCGCGCCAGGGACTCGGTTCCCAGGGCCAGTGCGGCGATGCCCGCGGCGCCGCCGGATTGGTAAATCTCGCGAATGCCCAGGCGGCTGCAGACGTAGTGCAGTTCATCGGTGGCCGCGGCGGAGGGCGGCGTGGCCACGACGATCTCCGGCACTCCCGCGATGCGCGCCGGCACGGCGCACATGATCAGCGTCGAGACGTAGACGGCTCGCCCACCAGGGACGTAGATCCCCACGCGCCGCAGCGGGCGCACGCGGTGGACGACGTCGTTCCACGTGTAGGACGCGGGTAGTTGCCGGAGGTGGAACGCTTCCACGCGATCGATGGCCATGTCGAGCGCGTAGGCGAGCTCGCGATCGATGGTCACCTCGCGAGGGGCGATGCGGATCGGCGAGACGGACAGGCCGTCGAATCGCGCGATCTGCTCGGCCACGAACGCGTCTCCTCGGGCGCGCACGCCGGCGATCATCTCGTCCGCCACGCGCAGCGCGTCATCCGCCGCGCCGCGGCGCCGGGTCTCCAGCGCCACCAGTGCGGCTTCGGCTTCAAGCGAAGATGCTCTCATCACAGACCTCCTCAGTTGCCGGAGCGAAGGCGCCCACGGCGTTCTCCACGCGTGCGATCAACTGGCGCACACGTGGATCGTTGGTGCGGTAGACGTTTCGAGCCACGATCAGCACCGGCGCGATCTCGGCCACGCAGTCCTGCAGCTCGAGCTTGTGCACGCGCACGGTCTCGCCGGTCTCTACGAGATCGATGACGTGCGAGGTCAGTCCGAGGACCGCGGCCAGCTCGACCGAGCCGCCGAGGGGGACCAGCTCCGCGCGGAGGGAGCGGCTGTCGAGGTAGCGGCGCGCGATGCGGGGATACTTTGTGGCGATGCGCGCACGCTCGGAGACGCGGGGCGCGCCGGGTGCGCCGATGAGCATCATCCGGCACTGTCCATAGGGCATGGTCACGGCGCGGATGGCACTGCACTCGTGCTCCAGGATCTGATCCAGACCGGCGATGCCGGTGTCCGCGGCGCCATGCTCGACGTAGACCGGCACGTCGCAGTCCTTGACGAAGATCCATTCGATCCCGCCTCGCGTGAACACAAGTCTGCGCGTGCGCAGATCTGCCTCCGTGGGGATCTCGTACCCGGCCGCGGCGAACGTCGCCAGGACGTCATTCTGCAGGCGGCCCTTGGGGATGGCGATGCGCATTAGTCCTCCAGTGCGTCGATGGTGAAAGTGAAGCCCACGGCCGGCGCCCCGGCGCCGAAGCGGGCATAGAGAGAGTCGTATCGGCCACCCTGCGCGATGGGCTTGCGGCGGTTCGCGCCGTAGACCCAGAAGCGCGCGCCGGTGTAGTAGCCGGCGTCGGTCTCTTCGTCGCGGTGGACGACGAAGCGAGAATCGTCCGCGAGCTCCGTGAATGCTTCCGTGCAGACGATGAGAGGCGAGGGTGTGAGCCCGGAGGCGATGCTCGCGGCGAGGCGGAGCATCTCCACGTCAGCCGCCGGTGAGGCTCCGCCGACGAGCTCGGCTCCGATCTGGAACAGCTCGCGATTCGTACCGAGGCGGTTGGCCTCGCAACGGATCACGTCGCCGCGGTAGTAGATCCGAAGGGGAAGGTCCGGAAGAGCGGGTGCCAGCGCGCGGGCCACCATCGGGGTGAAGTCCGAGCGAATGGCCACGAGCTCTCCGTCGCGATCCGTGAAGCGGTAACTCTGCCGGGACGCGTCACGGCCGGGGAGGCCGGCATAGGGCTCGACGAAGTCGATGACCGGGAGCACGATCTCCGCAAAGCCGCTCTCCTCGAGCAGATTCACGAACCGCGTCTCGACGAGGCGCCGTCGTGCCGTCTCTTCGATCAGCAGCGGCCGGGCGCCTGTGGGATATCTGAATTTTGTCGCCATCAAGTCAAAAACCTCTTCCGGGTGCTCAGGAAGAGGTTTCGACTCACGCACGGTTCATCGGGCGCCCCTTCCATCGAAGGGGCACACACCGATGCACCCCTACCGTCTATGGTGGTGGTGATGGTGCTGCGCGCGCTGGGATCTCATGTCGGCCGAGAGCCTAGCACAGGTGTCAAGGGGGGGACGATGGGACGAATGAGACGAATGGGACGAATGAGACGAATGAGATTTCTTTTGGGTCCCATTCGTCTCATTCGTCCCATTCGTCCCATAGTCCCATTCCCCCATTCGCTCTAGAATCGCGCGACCATGAACCTCGACGAACAACTGGAGTACCTCGCCAAAGGGTCGGTAGACCTGATCGAGAAGGGTGACCTCAAGGCGAAGATCGGACGGGGCAAGCCCCTCACGGTGAAGGTCGGCTTCGATCCCACTGCCCCGGACATCCACCTCGGCCACACGGTGGTCATTCGCAAGATGCGCCACTTTCAGCAGATGGGCCATCGCGTGATCTTCCTCATCGGCGACTTCACCGGCCTGATCGGCGACCCGACGGGCAAGAAGGCCACCCGTCCCGCGCTCTCCCGCGAGGAAGTGCTGTTGAACGCGGAGACCTATCGCCGTCAGGTCTACAAAATCCTCGATCCGGAGAAGACCGAGATCCGGTTCAACTCCGAGTGGCTCGGCGCACTCGGTGCCGAGGGCATGGTGCGCCTGGCGGCGAAATACACCCTGGCCCGCATCCTCGAGCGCGACGACTTTCGCAAGCGCTTCGACAATCACCAGCCGATTGCCATTCATGAACTGCTCTATCCGCTCGCGCAGGGCTACGACTCCGTGGCTCTCAAGTGCGACGTCGAGATGGGCGGGACGGACCAGCTCTTCAACCTGCTGGTGGGCCGCGACCTCATGCGCGAGTACGGCCAGGAGCCGCAGGTCGTGCTGACCATGCCGCTCCTCGAAGGTCTGGACGGCATCGAGAAGATGTCCAAGTCGCTGGGCAACTACATCGGCATCGACGAGCCGGCGGGCCAGATCTTCGGCAAGGTCATGTCCATCTCCGACGACCTCATGTGGAAGTACTACCTGCTCTGCACCGACTTCACCCCGGCGCAGGTCAAGGAGCATCGCGCGCGCGTGGAGTCGGGGGAGGTCCATCCGATGGAGGCCAAGCGCGAGCTCGCGAAGTCGATCATCCGCGACTTCCACGATCCTGCCGCCGCGGAAGCGGCCGAATCGGAGTTCCGGCGCGTGTTCAGCGAGCGCCAGGCCCCGGCGGAGATCGAGGAGAAGACGCTGCCGGCCGGCGTCGAGCCCCAACTCCTGGCCCGGATCATCACCACCGCAGGCCTCGCGGAGAGCAACAAGGACGCGCAGCGATTGATCGCGCAAGGCGGAGTGCTCGTCGATGACGTCAAGGTCGACTCGACCCGCCACGCACTCGAGGCCACCGCGGGCAAGAGCTACCTGCTCAAGGTCGGCAAGCGCCGCTTCGCCAAGATCACCTTCGCGTGACCTGAAATCGAGTTTCTTCGCGCGGTGCATACAACCTGCACTGTCGTGCCTTTGCTGTGGAGCGGTGGGCTTCAGCCCACCGGGCTCTCGCGAAGAGCTTCCCTCTGCCGTCGTGGCTTCGACGAAGAACGCGGCTTTCGGCAGGAGAGTCCCGAGAGCCTCACGCGACTTTGGCGTACTCGTCGCGAGCGCCCGGAGGGCTAAAGCCCACCGCTCCACAGTTGCTTGCGGGCGAACTGTGGTGAAAAGCAGTACTCAAAAATGCAAGAGGGCCGGCTTGCGCCGGCCCTCGCGTGAATCGGGCTTACCGGAACTGCACGGGGATGGTCACGAGGGACGAGGTGTTGCCGGTGGTGATCTTCATGACGATCTCACCGTTGGTGTTCTTGAGATCGCCCGCGGCGACCAGGCGCAGCGTGCCTTGCGCGTCGAGCAGGTCGGACTGGGTGGCGGGCGAGGAGACGATCTCGTACGACACTGCGTCGCCGAACTCGCTGGTCGCAACCACCCGGAAGTATGCAGGGAAGAGGGACGTGGAGATGACCACCGGCGAGTCGAGGACACCGTCGCCGTTGGCGTCGGCGATGTCCACGGTGCCGCTCTCATCGAGATCCACCCCTGAGAAGTTGATGATCACGTCATCGCGCGAGCGCACTCCGGGGACGAAGGTCGGATCGCCGGTGGCGTTGATGATGCTGCCGTAGAAGATGGCCTTGCCGGCGGTGACGTGCACGTGCACGGTGTCGTTGTTCTGCACCGTTCCGCCGAGGAACGACTCGATCCCGCTGCCGTACTGCGCGTGCTGACCTGCGGCATAGGTGGCATCCTTGGACAGGGCCACCGTGCCATCGGCGCGGAGCAGTTCCCACTTCACGGTCAACGGCTCGATTGCATAGACACCGAAGTTGAAGCGGTTGTTCGTGGTGGAAGAAGGACCCGGCAGCACGGCGAGATCGCCCGCGCGGACCGCGTTGGCCACGTCGACGGCGGGGATGTCCTGTCCAAACTCGCCCTCCGCCGAGGTGTTGAACGTGCGCGAGGTCACGGCGATGGAGCGGGCCGCGCGGTCGTCGATATCGATGACCAGTGCGCCGGTGCCGCTGGTCACGCCGAACTGCGTGCGCGCCACATCCGCGATCGAGGTGGTCTGGCCCGCTGCGAGGTTGACGGTGACCGGGCCGAGCACGCCCGTTCCCTGATGAAAGCGGACGGTCAGGGACGCGGCACGCGGCGCCGCATTGTGAAGCGTCAGCTCGCTCTGCCATTGGCTGTTGCTGGCGCCGGGACCGGTTCCCGCGGCGGGAACGACGAGCGTGGCGGCGCTTGCGGCGACGAGGGGGAGCAGCGCGATGGCTGCGGTGAGAATCAGATTGCGAAATTTCATGTGGCCTCCGTTTCGATGGTTGTTTCGACTTGCTGAGTCGTTGTACGGAGGCTCAAAAATAAGTGTCTAGATCAATTTATGTTAATTGTGCATACAAAACAAAACGCGCACACGTGATGACGTGTGCGCGGGAGGAGCTTGCGCGGCAGAGTGTGTTGGCCTCGGAGCGACCGCACGTGCCGGCAAGGAAGAGGGGCACGGCATCCTGTGATACGCGCGGCTGCGCGAAAGCGTCTATTGCAATAGACTCCGCGCCGTCATGGCCATCCCATTACTCGACCTGAAACTCCAATACGCCGCCATTCGCGACGAGGCCCTCCGCGTCACCGCCGAGGTCTATGAATCCCAACTGTTCATCCTCGGCAAACGCGTCGATGATTTCGAGCGCGACTTTGCCTCGTATTGCCACACCAAGCACGCGGTGGCCGTGTCTTCGGGCACGGATGCGCTGCTCGAAGCCCTCATGGTCCTCGGCATTGGGCATGGGGATGAAGTGATCGTACCGGCCTACTCCTTCTTCGCCACCGCCGGGGTGGTCTCGCGCCTCGGCGCGGTGCCGGTCTTTGTCGACATCGACATGAAGGACTACAACATCGATCCCACGCTGATCGAGGAGCGCATCACCCCGCGCACGCGGGCCATCATGCCGGTCCACCTCTATGGGCAGTGCGCCCCGATGACCGAGATCATGGCCATCGCCGCGAAGCACGACCTGCCCGTGATCGAGGATGCCGCGCAGGCCGTCGGCAGCGAGTACGCCGGACGCAGGGCAGGCTCGATCGGTCTCATGGGTTGCTTCTCCTTCTTCCCTTCGAAGAATCTTGGAGCGTTCGGCGACGCGGGAGCCATCACCGCGAACGACGACGAGCTGGCCACCAAACTCGTCGACTTTCGCGTACACGGCATGCGTCCCAAGTACTTCCACCACGCCGTGGGCGGAAACTTCCGCATCGACGCGCTGCAAGCCGCGATGCTGCACATCAAGCTGCCTTTGCTCGAGTCGTGGCATGAGGGCCGCCGCCGGAACGCGGACCTCTATCGCCGCCTGTTCTCGGAAGCAGGAGCGGGAGATCGGATCGTGTTGCCCGAGGAACTCCCGGGCCGGCGTCACATCTACAATCAGTATGTGGTGCGCTTCCCGGAAGGGAGCACCACGCGCGACCGGGTCATGAACCACCTCAAGAGCGTGCAGATCGGCTGCGAGGTCTACTACCCGCTGACGCTGCCGCAACAGGAGTGCTTCGCCGGCGTCTCCAACTCCGCCGAACGCTTCCCCAGTTCCGAAGCCGCGTCGGAGCAGACGCTGGCCATCCCGGTCTTCCCCGAGTTGAAAGAGGAGCAGATCGCGGAAGTGGTGAGAGAGATCCGCGCCGCCCTGGGATGAGCGGGTTGGCCCGCATTTCTCACAGATTCCCGCTCACTCCGATTCGACACACGGAACTGTCTGAAGCACGACAAATGGGCCTGTCATCCCGCTTCCAAAGAAACTCCCAATGTTTGCAGGATCAAAATGCACACTCATCGGAGGCTGCATCGCCCCCCCCTCATCCGGCCGATGGCCACCTTCTCCCTCCACGAAGCCGGGGGAGAAGGCTCTCGATTTTCGTTCTCGCGATGAACCGCTCCTAATCGCGACGCACCCACACCGAGAGCCTTCTCCCCTCCGCAGAGGGGAGAAGGTGCCGAAGGCGGATGAGGGGTCTCCCTCGTGGCAGGTACGCAGCCTTCTGTTTCTTGCTCTCAAGTGCGCCGCACGCGGCGTGGGCCGGCTCAGGATGACAAACTGTTTGTAAATCGCCCGTGGGCGTGAGAAATGTCGAGGTGAGTACTGCAGAAGCGCCACGAACCCGACAACCGCGAACCGAATGATTCCTCTTCGCCACACCCTTGCACCTGCCCGGACGCCGGTGGTGAACCGCGCCCTGGTCGGGGTGAACGTGCTCGTGTTCTTCGCTCAGTTGTTTCTTGGGGCGATGACCGAGCGGATCATTCAGCTCTTCGGGTTCGTGCCGGCCCGCCTCTTCGATCCGGATACGCACGGCTTTGCGTTGTGGGAAATGATCCTCACCCTCGTCACCTCCCTGTTCCTGCATGGCGGGTTCATGCACCTCTTCGGCAACCTGATTTACCTCTGGGTCTTCGGAGGCGCCGTCGAGGACGCGATGGGGCGGGGACGCTACCTGGTCTTCTACCTGGCCTGCGGCGTCGCGGGCAGCCTCACCCACGCGCTTCTCTATCCAGCGTCGACCATCCCATCGATTGGGGCCTCCGGCAGCATCGCCGGCATTCTCGGCGCGTTCCTCGTCCTGCGTCCCAAAGCGCGCATCGTCACGCTCTTCCCCTTGGTCGTGTACTGGGCCATGGCGGAGATTCCGGCGCTCCTGTTCCTCCCGGTCTGGTTCGGTATGCAGTTCTTCAACGGCTTTCTCTCCCTCCAGGCCGCGCGAGGGACGCAGGAGATGGCTGGCGTGGCCTGGTGGGCGCACGTGGGCGGGTTCGTCTTCGGGATGGTGGTCGCGGCGATTCTGCGAGGGCTGAAGCACCGCCGTCGCGGCGGAGGGCTTGCGTGAGGCGCGATGGCTCTGGTTGCCGGGGATTCACGACAACCGACAATCGACAACCGACAACCGTCAACTGACAACCGACAACCAACCGGCGCGCCGCCCAACAAGCGCCGGTGGCGCCGTCCCGGCTGACATAGAATGCGCGGCCAATGCGCAAGGGAATCATTCTCGCGGGAGGATCGGGCACGCGGCTGTATCCGATCACCTCCGTCGTCTCGAAGCAGTTACTGCCCGTCTATGACAAGCCGATGATCTACTACCCGCTGACGACGCTCATGCTGGCGGGGATCCGGGAGTTCCTGATCATCACCACCCCGCAGGACCAAAGCCTCTTCCGGAATCTCCTCGGGGACGGCAGCCAGTGGGGCCTGCGCATCGAGTACGCGGTGCAGGAGTCTCCGCGCGGTCTGGCCGACGCCTTCATCGTCGGACGCGACTTCGTCGGCGACGACACGAGCTGCCTGATCCTGGGCGACAACATCTTCTACGGCCACGGCCTCCCGGAGGCCCTCCGGCGGGCCGCAGACCGTACGGACGGCGCGACTGTGTTCGCCTATCGCGTCCACGATCCGGAGCGGTATGGCGTGGTCGAGATCGATCCCGCGGGGTTGGCCCTCTCGATCGAAGAGAAACCGTCCGCGCCGAAGTCGAACCTGGCCGTGACCGGCCTGTACTTCTATGACCGCGAGGTCGTCGAGTACGCGGCGAAACTGCCTCCCTCGAAACGGGGCGAGCTCGAGATCACCGACGTCAACCGCATCTACCTCGAGCGGGGAAACCTGCACGTGGAGCAACTTGGCCGTGGGTATGCGTGGTTCGATACCGGGACCCAGGAGTCGCTTCTGGCCGCCTCGAACTTCGTCGGCGCCGTGGAGCTGCGGCAGGGACTCAAGATCGCCTGCCCGGAAGAGGTGGCCTTCCACATGGGAGCGATCGACGCGCCCCAGTTGCGCACGCTTGCCGCGCCCCTCAAGAACAGCACCTACGGGCGGTACCTGCTGTCGATCGCGTCCGGGGAGTGAGAGCTCCGCTCGGTGTTATCATCAGTCCGTGAAGTCCCGGCTCATTCGGTGGACGGTCATCGGAGTTTTGGTCACTGCGGTCGTCACGACCACCGCGCTCTTCGTGCCTCCCCCTCCCATCGTCACGCGGATGCTGGTGAGGTCGACGGCGAATTGGCTCATGAGCGGCGACGAACGGCATGAAGGCCGCTTGGAGCAGTCGACAAACCGGTTGCTCCGCAGTTACGTGCAGACGTCCGTGGCCGCGCATCTCGCCAAGGGTGCGGTGGCTTCGGGAGGCCGTGACGTGCAGATTCTGGCTCGGATGATGACCGCGGCTCGTGGTCTCGTGCTCAGTCCGCCGGAGCCGGTCAGCGTGCGCTTCGACACCACGTCGTGGCCCGCCTTGATCGCCGGAGTCGGCCACTGCGACCAGATCAATGGTGCCGTCTGTCTCATCGCCTCGCGTCATTTCGACAAAGCCGAGTTGATCGCGCTGTACTCCTCTGCATCTCGCTCGTCCCCCCATACCGTAGGGAGAGTTTGGTCCGAGGAGCGCGATGAGTGGCTTTACTTTGACGCCTTTTACGCCAAGCCGGTCATTTATATGCGTGACGAAGATGGCAAAACCAGATTCCTCCAGGTGAACCTGCCCGGCGAGGCCACCTCTCGCGCTGTGGCCCCTCCTGGTGTCTATGATCTGCCAGGATGGAAGATCTCGTCGTTTCCCCATACGTTCGCGGGCTACATGGTTGCGCGCGCTTGGCCTGAGCAGTCGCAGTCGTTTGTCGAACTGGCGCCTGCACAGAAGCAGGAGACGTCGACCGTAGCGCCGCCGGCTCCCACTCGTGCGAACGAGGCCGTACAACAGGACAGCCAGGGAATGCTGGAGGGGAAGATCATCCTCGACGCGAACCTCGCAACGATCCCCATGCTGCCGATGTCGCAGCGCAGCGACAATGTCTATCGCCGGGTGACTCGGGCCTACGTGGACGCCCGTCTCACCCACATCTTCGAGGGAGACGCTGACTTGGCAGCGTATCGCGCGGTGGCCGCCGAGACCGAGGCCGAAACCGATGACCGCGCCGCCGAGGTTGCGGCAGTGGCTCAGCGCTTTGCCGAGGGCAACTGAGCTTCATGACCGCCAAACGCGCGCTCATCACAGGGATCACCGGACAGGACGGCTCTTACCTCGCGGAGCTCTTGCTGGGGAAGGGGTACGAAGTCCACGGCGTCATGCGCCGCTCGTCCTCCTTCAACACCGACCGGATCGATCACATCTACCAGGACCCACAGGAGTCCGGTCGCCGCCTCATCCTCCACTATGGCGACCTCAACGACGCCTCGTCATTGAACCGCATCCTCCGCACGGTCCAACCCGAAGAGATCTACAACCTCGGCGCGCAGAGCCATGTCAAAGTATCGTTCGACGTCCCCGAATACACCGCCGAGATCGACGCCCTGGGTGTACTCCGACTCCTCGAGAGTATCCGCGAAGTCGATCTGAGGCCGCGCATCTATCAGGCTTCGTCATCCGAGATCTTCGGCTCCACTCCACCGCCGCAGAATGAGCAGACGCCCTTCCATCCGCGAAGCCCCTACGCCGTGGCCAAGCTCTTCGCCTATTGGGCCATCGTCAACTATCGCGAGGCTTACGGGCTGTTCGGCGTCAATGGAATCCTCTTCAATCACGAGTCGCCCCGCCGCGGCGAGACGTTCGTCACGCGCAAGGTCACACGCGCTGCCGGTCGCATGCGGTACGGCCTGCAGAATCGTCTGTACATCGGCAACCTCGACGCGCTCCGCGACTGGGGCTATGCGCGCGACTACGTCGAAGCCATGTGGCTCATGCTCCAACAAGACACGCCGGACGACTACGTGATCGCCACCGGAGTCGCGCACAGCGTGCGCGAGCTCTGCGAGCTGGCCTTCGCCAAGGCCGGCCTGCCCATCGAATGGCGCGGGCAGGGAGTCGACGAGAAGGGGTTCGAACGTGGCACGGGACGCCTGCTGATCGAGATCGACCCGCGCTACTTCCGCCCCTCCGAAGTCGACAATCTTCGCGGCGATCCGGCCAAGGCGCGCGAGCGTCTGGGCTGGGAACCGGCCACGACGTTCGAGGAGTTGATTTCGCTCATGGTCGACTCCGACCTCGTGCTGGCCGAGCGCGAGCTGCGTCTGCAGGGACCGCGAGCATGAGGTGGGCCGGGCGCCGCATTCTCCTCACTGGAGGGGGAGGGTTCCTGGGAGGGCACCTGCGCGAGCGCCTCGCCGCCGAGGGGCCGGCCGTACTCCTGGCGCCCCGCGCGACGGAGCTCGATCTGCGCGATGCAGCCGCCATCACCCGCTACCTCGGCGAGCACCAGCCCGACCTGATCATCCATGCGGCGGCCGTCGTCGGTGGCATCGGCGCCAACCGCGCGCACCCGGGCCGCTTCTTCTACGAGAACGCCCTCATGGGCATCCAGCTCATCGAGCAGGCCCGGCTCGCGGGCGTCCGGAAGTTCGTCTGCCTCGGCACCGTCTGCGCTTATCCGAAGCACACCCCCACACCGTTCCGCGAAGAGGACCTCTGGAACGGCTATCCCGAAGAGACCAACGCGCCGTATGGCTTGGCCAAGAAGATGCTGCTCGTACAGCTCCAAGCCTATCGAGACGAGTACGGATTCAACGGGGTCTATCTGCTGCCCGCCAATCTCTACGGCCCGCGCGACAACTTCGACCTCGAAACCAGCCACGTCATCCCGGCCATGATTCGCAAGTTCGTGGATGCGCGTGCCAGCGGAGTGGATCACGTCGAGCTCTGGGGCGACGGCACACCCACGCGTGAATTTCTCTACGTCGACGACGCAGTGGAAGGCGTCCTGGCCGCGGCCGAGAAGTACGACCAGGGCGAGCCCGTCAATCTGGGCACGGGCAACATGGTCAGCATCGCCGAGCTCGCACAGACCATCGCCCGGCTGACCGGCTTCGCAGGCCACATCGTCTGGAACGCCGCGCTCCCCGGAGGTCAGCCGCGCCGTCGCATCGACGCCACCCGCGCCCGCGAGCGCTTCGGCTTCGACGCCCGGGTCAACCTCGAAGAGGGCCTGCGGCGCACCATCGACTGGTACCGCGCGGCCGAGCCCGAGTAGTGTCTGAGTGGACTTTGTGGACAGGTCCAGGGGGCTGTCAGTTGTCAGTTGTCGGTTGTCTGTTGTCCGTGAAGTGTCGCGCTGGATCCCAGACAACTGACAACCGACAACTGACAACCATTTTTCGCGCACACTCCTGAGTCCAGCAGGTCCACTTGGTCCACGCCGCCTGCAAACGTGCGGCCCCACCTCTCTCACGTTATGATTCGCCCGCCTTGAGCATCCTCGTCACCGGCGCCGCCGGGTTCATCGGTTCCCATGTTGCCCATCGCCTGCTCGTCCGCGGCGACGAAGTGGTGGGCATCGACAACCTCAACGACTACTACGACGTGTCGCTCAAAGAGGCGCGCCTGGCGCGCCTGCAGGCGCGGGAGCGGTTCCGCTTCGTGCGCATCGACGTGGGCGACCAGCCCGCGATGGAGCGGTTCTTCGCCGAGGAGCGTCCTGCGCGAGTGATCCATCTCGCGGCGCAGGCCGGCGTCCGCTATTCGCTGACCAATCCCCACGCATACACGCACAGCAACGTCACCGGATTCCTCAACATCCTCGAGGGTTGTCGCGCCACGGGCGTGGCCCACCTCGTGTACGCGTCCTCGAGCTCCGTGTACGGCGCCAACGTCCGCCAGCCGTTCTCCGAGCATCAGAACGTGGACCATCCCGTCTCGCTCTATGCCGCCACGAAGAAAGCCAACGAGCTGATGGCGCATACCTACGCACACCTCTTCGGCCTGCCCAGCACCGGCCTGCGGTTCTTCACCGTGTACGGACCTTGGGGCCGGCCCGACATGGCACTGTTTCGGTTCACTCGGGGCATCCTCACAGGCGAGCCGATCCCCGTTTACAACCAAGGCCGGATGGTGCGCGACTTCACCTACATCGACGACATCGCCGAGGGAGTCGTGCGCATCCTCGATCAGGTGGCGGCTCCCGATCCCGGGTGGGATCCCTTCAACCCCGATCCCGCGCGGGGGCTCGCTCCCTATCGCATCTACAACATCGGCAACAACAAGCCGGTCGAGCTGCTCGACTACATCCAGGTGCTCGAGGAAGAGCTCGGGAAGAAGGCGGTCATGGAATTGCTGCCCATCCAGCCCGGCGACGTCCCTTCCACGATGGCGGATGTCTCGGAGCTCGAAGCCGCGGTCGGCTTCCGGCCGAACACGTCCGTGCGCGAGGGCATCCGCGCGTTCGTGAAGTGGTACAGAGAGTACTATCGCGTCGAAGGCTGACGCGGCGCTCATGTGCGGACTGGTTGGATTTCTCGGCGGGCGCGTGCCCCTCGGCGAACGTGCCGCAACGGCTTCCGCGATGGCCCGCTGCATCGCCCACCGTGGCCCCGACGACACCGGCGAGTGGGTCGATGAGCGTGCCGGCTTCACGCTCGGCTTCCGCCGCCTGGCCATCATCGACCTCACCCCGGCTGGACACCAGCCCATGCACTCCGCCTCGGGGCGTTACGTCCTGGCCTTCAATGGCGAGGTCTACAACTATGAGGCCCTTCGCCGGCGGCTCGTCGAGGAAGGAGCGGCACCGGCCTTTCGCGGGCACTCCGACACCGAGGTCATGCTGGCCGCGTTCGAGGCCTGGGGTGTGGAGCGGGCCACGCAGCAGTTCGTCGGCATGTTCGCCATCGCCCTCTGGGATCGCGAGCTCCAACGCTTGCATCTCATTCGCGATCGCATGGGCGTGAAGCCGCTCTATCTCGGCCGCAGTGGCGACACGATCCTCTTCGCATCGGAGCTGAAGGCATTGCGCGGACATCCCGAGTTTCGTGGCGAGATCGATCGCGATGCACTGGCCGCGTACTTCCGCTACAGCCACGTTCCTGCACCCCTGACCATCTATCGCGGCGTGCGCAAGGTCATGCCCGGCACAATCGTCAGCGTCGGCCTCGACGGAAGCGAGGAGACCACGACGTACTGGTCCGCCGCGGCGGCCGCCGCTCACGGTGCGGCGAACCGGTTCCTGGGCAGCGAGCAGGAAGCGGAGGCGCGTCTCGACGCGCTCCTGCGCGACGCGGTCGCGTTGCGCATGATTGCCGACGTACCGCTCGGCGTCTTCCTCTCGGGAGGCATCGACTCCTCGCTCGTGACCGCGCTCATGCAGGTGCAGGCCTCGGCGCCCGTAAAGACGTTCTCCATCGGCTTCGCCGAGTCCGGCTATGACGAAGCGCCCCACGCGGCGGCCGTGGCGCGCCACCTGGGCACGCAGCACACCGAGCTGTACGTCACGCCTGAAGAGGCCATGGCCGTCATCCCGAAATTGCCGCACATCTACGATGAGCCATTCGCCGACTCGTCGCAGATCCCCACGCATCTCGTGTCAGCGTTGGCGCGCCGCAGTGTCACCGTCAGCCTCTCAGGCGACGGGGGGGATGAACTGTTCGGCGGCTATTACCGCTACTTCACGGGCCATCGCGTGTGGAATGCGATCCGCCGCGTGCCGCGACCCCTCCGCTCCGTCGCGGCGCGCTCCCTGGCCGCCATGGCCACGCCGCGATGGGATGCACTCTTCCAGCGCTGGATGCCGCGCAACCTGCGCCAGAACAGGGCCGCAGAGCGTTTCCAGAAGCTCGCGCGCATCCTCCCGAGCGCGAGCGAAGACGCGATGTACTTCGAGTTGCTCTCCCAGTGGCGGAACGTCGTCCTGGGCGGAAGCGAGCCGGCCCTGCCGCTCGACGATCGCTCCTCCTGGCCCCCGCTCCAGGATCCGGTCGAGCGGATGATGTACTTCGACCAGGTCTCGTACCTCCCCGACGACATCCTCGTGAAAGTGGACCGCGCCAGCATGGCTGTGAGCCTCGAAGCGCGCGAGCCGCTGCTCGATCACCGCTTGGTCGAGCTCGCATGGTCCTTGCCCCTCTCCATGAAGATCCGGAATGGGGAAGGGAAGTGGCTCCTGCGACGCGTGCTGAATCGCTATGTGCCGCGCGAGTTGATGGAACGGCCGAAAATGGGGTTCGGCGTCCCGATCGGACAATGGTTGCGAGGGCCACTACGAGATTGGGCGGAAGAGCTCCTCAATGAGAATCGCCTCCGGCAAGAAGGGTTCCTTGACGCCGGCCCGGTGCGGGCGGCGTGGACGGCGCACCTCGCCGGACGCGGCGACTGGCAGCATTACCTCTGGACCGTGCTCATGTTCCAGGCCTGGAGCGAAACGGCGCTGAGCGGGCGCGGCGCGGCCGTTTTGTCTGCGAGGTCCGCGTAGTCGGGTTGTCGGTTGTCGGTTGTCCTGCGCATGATCGCGTCACGGACCGATCGCCCTCAACTGAGAACCGACAACTGACAACAGCGAGTCGCCGATCTTCAGCGAATGGCGCGTTGCTTCGAGCCGCACTTGGCCAGTGAGGTCACCACGGCGCGGCCGTCGGGCACATTGAGAACGATGGGTGCGCGGCAGCGGTCCATGGCCAGGTGACGTGTACTCGCGTCCATCACTGTGTCGAAGACCTCGCAGACGAACGGCTCATCCTCCGGTAGGACGATGGCGCCCTCCTCGACTCGCCGCAGGATCACCCAGGGACGATCCTCGTCGTTGGTCGGCAGGACAATGACGTGACGGTCCCCGTCCGCCATCACCATCGCCGCGGCAGCACAGTTCCATGTCTCGCACGAGTTGGCGATCCACGTATAACGGATGGGCTTCGTCGTCTCCGCAGAGAGGGAGAGCGGAGCGATCAGAAGAGTGGCGAGCGCGAGCACGGGTGCGAATCGTTGCATGACAATGAGTCTCCGCGACGACGCGGTGAAAGTCGCGTGCCAGCCGGGCGATGCTCGTGTCCAGCACGGTCGGCTCGGGTCGACTGCGAAGCGATGACTGATAGGAGCGAGCCGGTGACGGATCAGATGGGATCCGCCAGGCTCGCGGGAGAACAAGAGGATGGAGTGGCGGAATGCGGGTTTGACGGCAGGCGTTCCGTGTGCGATCTTCCGTCCTCGTCAGTTTCGCCGGATCGCCCCCACATAACCGGATCGCCCCCACATAAAACGACCTCACGCACGCAGATCGTGCGTGACTAAGGAATTTCGTCATGACAATGAGAGCTCTGGTCCTGTTTCTGTCTTTCTCGCTTACGCTCACGACTCTCGCGCAGGTTCCCACCGAACCGGCTGCCCGTGTGGAGGGTGCCAGCGCGGAAGCGGATCCCACCAGTCAGCTTCGCGTCTTCACGAATGCCGATGGGACCGGCACGGCAAACGCGTTGGCCCGCTGGATCGACTCCGACACACTTGGGGACTCGGTCGTTCAGCAGGTGAACGGCATGATCGGCATAGGGCCCATCTCCTGGAACTATGTGAGTCGGTCGTTGACGGTCGATACCGGCAACGCCTCGAGCGGCGTGCGCATTTACCGCACGTCACTGACGAGCTTTCCGTACTTCGACATGGTGCTCGATAGCAACGCTACTCCGCATGGAATCCTCCAGGTCGGTGATTCGATCAGTTGGCGAACTCTCAGCCTCAATCCTTCCGGTGGAGGGGTAGGCGTTGGTACGACTGCTCCCCTACATCGATTCGACGTACACGCGATCCCTCTGCTGAATGGTGACACCCGCGAACTGATGGGGCTCTACGACACCTCGACCGTCGCTGCTGGTGTGGGCGGAGGCCTGGTGTTTGGCGGAAAGTTCAACTCTGCCGGCACGATTGCGCAGCAATTCGCCAGCATCGAGGGGTTCAAAGAGAACGGCACCGACGGAAACTACGCAGGTGCGCTCTCCTTCAACACGCGAGTGGCAGGCGGCCAGCCCACCGAGCGCATGCGCATCAACTCGAATGGGAATGTGGGCATCGGTACGACGGGTCCCTCGGAGCGGCTGGAAGTGCTGGCGGGATCGATTTATGTCAACGCCGAGGACTCTGGGTTGATCGTTGACGCGGCCGGCAACAAGCGCGTTGGACTCATCAAGCTCTCAGGCCTGCCCACCGAGCTGCGATACATGAGCTCCATTCCGTTCAGGATTCGGAGGGTGACCTCAGGAGTATTGAAGAACGCGACCACTTCAGACATTCCGATGACGTTCACGGCGGCAGGCAATGTCGGCATCGGTCTATTGAACCCCAATGACGCCTACAAGCTCGACGTCGCGGGTCCGGCGCATTTCTCCAGCCACGTCGTCGTGGACGGCAACATCGCCGCCAAGTATCAGGATCTAGCCGAGTGGGTGCCGTCGCGCGATGACCTCGCACCGGGAACCGTCGTGGTACTCGATCCCGAAGCCGGCAACGGCGTCCTCGCCTCCAGTACCGCCTACGACACGACCGTGGCCGGCGTCGTGTCCATGCAGCCAGGTATCATTCTCGGAGAAGCCGGTGCCGCCAAGGAGCAGGTGGCGACGACGGGCCGGGTCCGTGTGAAGGTCGACGCTTCTCGCGGGTCCATCAGGGTCGGCGACCTCCTCGTCACCAGCGACAAGCCAGGCCTGGCCATGCGCTCCGACGCCATTGAGATCCAGGGCCGCAAGTTCCACCAACCCGGCACCATCATCGGCAAGGCCCTCCAGCCCCTCGCCAGCGGCGAGGGAGAGATCCTGGTGCTGCTGTCGCTGCAGTAGGTGAGGTTGGTATGCCCCCGAGATTAACTATGAACTGCCTGCAACCCATCGTGCGAACCGCATTGATGAGCGCGCTGCTCGGCGCCGGTCCTCTCCTGACGGCACAGCACGAAGCCATTTCTCCACCATCGCGGATCGCGTTCACGCCCGGGACTCATGCCGGGCCGTCGGTGACGACGGCGTCGGTGAGCTTTAGCGACCGAGTGCTGACGTTCAGCGGACTCGCACCGGGTGAGCAACTGGCGCTGTTTGCGCTGTCCCGCGAGGCCAGGGGAAAGGTCCCGGTGTTGGAGACGGTCGTGCGGGCCGAGATTCTCTCCGACTCGGATGGCGACGGTGTCGTTCGTTTCGAGCTTCCGCTCGTTCCCATCCAGGCGATGTGGGCGGCCGTGGGGCTGACCAGTGGGGCACACGCGGCATTTCCGACGCCCGGGTACGAGCCGCGCAGGGTCTCGCTTCTTCCCGATCTGGTACGGAATGACAATGCCGGACATCTGAGCAAGGTCGAATGGCCGTTCAGCCAGATGGACATCTTCGTCGTGCGCCCTGGCGAGGGAGCCTGGCGGCACTACGCGTCGAAGGCCAGCGCGCTCGATGAAAACAAGGACAACGGAAAGAAGGCGTTGCGTCTGGACCTGTCGAACATGACCCCGGTCGGCAATTCGCCGGAGGGACCGCGGCGGCTCCGCAATGGCGACATTGTGGCAGTGATCGACCGATACGAGATGCAGTACGGCATTCTGGAGGTGGGACGATGAGAGGCCGCTTGCTCTCCTGGCCGGTCGCAGCTCTGCTGATCACCCTCGGCGCCTCGGCACAGCAGCAGTTCCCTGCGTTGGAGAAGGGATTCCGGGCGGATAAGTTCTACCAGTTCGGAGGCCTCGACAGCGTCAACGTCTTCAGCGGAGCGCTGATGATCAACCTGCCGATTGGTCCCGATTACGCCCTCGACGGCGGACTCTCCTACGGCCTCCGCCTGAGTTTCAATAGCAAGATTTGGAGTTTTTCACCATTCGACGACGGAACGATTGTCGCCTCGCCTGATCCCAGGTCGAGCGCAGGCCTGGGTTGGATCCTGGGTATGGGACGATTCATCCCGGATCTCGCCCCCACCAATACGCAGCAAGTGGAGATCTATGAGTCGCCCGACGGCGGTGACCACCCGTTCCGACCCATCCTCCCGCCCGGCACCGGATGCCCCAGTCCGTGCATGATCTTCCCCAAGTACACCGATGACGGCACGAACCTGAGACTGCGAAATCCGGCGCCCGATGTGAGGGAGATCGACTTTCCGGATGGGGTGATCAAGAAATTCGTCAAGAATGGCTCTGGGGCCTGGGAGCTGCGGGAGATCCGTAGTGCCAGGAGCAGTGACGTGGTTCTGATCGCGTACGGCACGGGCGCGATCGCGGGCTGTCCCGCCGGGACGAATTCGTCTTGGACGATCAACGACACCAAGGCGAGAAGTCACCTGGTCTGTTTCACGAACCTTCTGGTGGATACGATCTCGCGGCCGATGGTCAACCAGGTCGTGCTCTCACGGCAGCCACAGGGAAGGCCGCTCGTCTACCAGTTCGTCTACCAAGCGGTCGAGAATTTGCCCAAGCCCAGCGAGGACACGAATACGACTCCGGCCTGGCGGCAGACCCATGACGTGCAAGTCCTCGACACCCTGATCCTGCCCGACCAGTCCGCGTACGAGTTCGATCTCGTCACCGATGGACTCGTAGCGATGACTCTGCCTACCAAGGGAAAGATCACCTACCAGTACGAAAACTGGAACGTTCCCTCCCGCGACATGTGTGACAGCACGTACCACCCCGGGGTTGGCTTGGGCGGATTCGCGCGCGGTGTGGCACAGAGGACCTTCAAGCCGGCTGTACCGGCAGGGCAGACAACGGTCAGCCACACCTGGCAGTATGCGCGGGCGCTCAAGACCAGTTCCGGAGCGCCGGGGTCTTCGTACCTGTCCGTGAGGCTGTGCGACCTTCAGACCACTCCCAACCTGCCGCCCACTCCCACTCCGATTCAATTGTATGACGAGCTCGTGGTGACGATTACCGATCCGCTCGGCCACAAGGTAGCCAGTCATTTCAGTGTCTGGCCGGGAGACGACACAGGCCGCATTCCGGATCCCGAAACGTCTCCGTCAGGGTTCAAGTCGGTGCACTATGGGTTCCCACACGGCCGCTATGACCCGGGACAGAATCGTTATCTTTCTCAAGAGACTTTCGACTGCACAGGTGCCTGCGCGCTGAAGCGTACGAGTTGGGTCCGACACGATCCAACGCAGGTCAGTCATGACCTGGCGCCTGACCCCTTAGCCTTCAAGCTTGGGTCTCAGAGCACCGTGTTCCATGACGATCCGGTCGGATGCGTGCCTGAGGGCTTGCAGGCGACGTGCGGAATTTCGTTCAGCGATTCCTCGGACTGGGACAAGTACGGCCACTATCGCCAGGTCGTCTCGAACGTACGGTTCGACAATAGGACGGATGTGCGCACAGTCACGACCGCGTGGAACAAGGCGGCGGGCGTGGCTCGGACGTTCGCGGCGAATGCCCCCTGGGTACTGAATACGTACGAATCATCCACAACGACCGAAGGTGGCGTGACGACGGCGGAGCAGGCCTGCTTCGATCTGGATACAGGACTCCTCCTGGGCAGCCGCAAGCTGGCGGGAACGACTCCCGCTGGCAAGGATCTGGCTGTGCTGTACGAGTACGTGAGTGGGAACAGGACCGCCGAGAAGTACTACGGGGGAGATGTCGCGCCGCTTGACTCCGATGCGACGACGCTCTGTTCGGCCTTGGGGACGATTGCGGCGATGACGCCCGCCTATCGCGTCAATCACGAGTGGCAGAACGCGCAACTGGCGAGGTCCAAGGAGCAGGGACTCGACTTCTTCTCCCGCGACCTGACCGTCGACGTGGATGGCCTGGTGACTTCGTCCCGCGACACGAGCGGCGTGCAGACGAACTTTGGCTACGACGCGATCTGGCGTCTGACCTCCGGGGCGTCGCCCGGCCGGGCCGAGACCACCTACGCCTACAGCAACGCCGGCGGCACGCCGGCTTCGTTTGTCCCGCCAACAGTTGTCGAGACGAGCTGGGCCGGATCGGTCGAGCTGGTCAAGCGCGAATACCAGTACGACTCCTTCGGCCGGCTCTGGCGCCAGAAGCAGCTCATGCCCGGAGGCCAGTGGACATTGCGCGAGACGCTCTTCGACAAGATGGACCGGACGGCATCCGCTTCGGAGGCGGTCTCGTTGCAAGGGGTCACGAACGAGTGGAGCTTCGTCCCCCCGTACAAGACCACCTTTGCGTACGACCTCTTCGGCCGTCCCACCCTGGCCACTGCCGCGGATGGGAAGACGACCTCGACGTCGTACCAGGGCTCGCGCAGGACCACACGAACATCCACGGTCGCCGGCGCTGGCGGGACGGAGATGACGGTCGTCAGGACCGAGGAACAGGATGCTCAGGGACGCCTGCTCGCGGTCACTGAGAGCTCGGGCCCCACGACCGCCGCCGCTCCCGCCGGTGGCAGCGTGATCACGAGGTATGGGTACGACCCGGGCAACCGGCTGACCTCGGTCACCATGACCGGCGCGGAGGGGGTCGTGCAGAACCGCACCTTCGATTACGACGGCCGCGGCTTCCTGCGATGGGAGTCGCATCCGGAAGGGGGGATGACTTCATATACGTATGACACCAGGGGGAACGCGCTGACGAAGCACCAGGGTGCGGCCAGTTCTCTCTTCGACCTGACCTATGCCTACGACGTGGCCGGGCGTGTGGTCGAGGTGCGCGGACGCAATCCCCACTTCAACCCCGCCACCCCCAACGATCCCGATCAGCCGCCGTTCCGGCTGATGAAGACCTTCTCATACGGCACCGACAACATCGCGGGCGATTTGCGCCGAGGCAAGCTCCTCACGGCCGTGCGGTACAACTACGATCCCGTCAACGCCGAGGGCGACACGTACAAGGTCACCGAGACCTACACGTATGGCGACGTCGCCGGTCGCAAGACCAAGCGGCGCACGACGATCACGAAGGGCTACGGCGCGAACGAGGCATTCTGGTCCCTCGTGCGCACGGTCGACACGTCCGTGGCCTACGACGAGCTGGACCTCCCTTCTGTCATGGAATACCCCATGTGCGTGGGATGCGGTTCGACGCCCGTTCACCCCGCACGGAACCAGGGCTTCACGTACGCACGGGGCCGGCTGACCTCGGCAACGGGCTTCGCCAGCGGAATCACCTATTGGCCGAACGGCATGTGGAACGTGCTCAGCCGGAGCAATGGCATGACCGACACGCAGGTGGCCGATCCGACGGGCATGGCCCGGCCGGCCGCGATCTCCTCGGCATTGTCGGACGCCTGCACGATCCCCGTCATTACAGGCGACCCGGTGGGTGGCTCGATTACGGCGGGGACGCCCTCGGTGACGCTGTCGGTCGCGGTCACCGGAACGGCTCCCTTCTCGTATCAATGGTGGAACGATGCGGGCATTATGGTGGGCACCGGGCCGTCATACGTCGCCTCTCCCACGACGACGACGAGCTATTGGGTGATGGTCACCAACGCCTGTAAGAGCGTGCAGTCTGTGCGGGCAACCGTGTCGGTGGGGCAGTGTCTCGCTCCCGGGGGCACGGCGAGCGCGGCCCTGAACGCCAACGGAACCTATACGCTGGAGGTCCTGGCTACGGGCACTGAGCCCCGCACCTACACCTGGCGGCGCACCTCGGATCAGGTGCTCATGGGAACGGGACGGAAGGTGACCGTGGGACCTCTTACGGCGACGACCACTTACACGGTGACCATTGCCAATGGCTGCGCGGGATCGCCTGCCACGGCGAATGTGACGGTCAACGTCGCGACGCCGATGACCGTCAACACTCTGACGGCGCTGCGCACGGGCAGTCTCAATCAGATCCAGGTGACCTGGACCGGCGCCACTTCGGGTGTGGCGTATGTGCTCGAGCGGCGCAACAGTGCCGCAGGCTGGACCGCCCTGCCCGCGCTGACGCCGGCGCAACTGACGGCCATGAGCTATGTGGACAACAACGTGGTGGCCGGGCAGACATACGCGTATCGCCTCAGGACGCCAGCCACGACCCAGTTCCCCTCGGCCTACAGCAACTCGGACGTCGCGACGACGACCACCTTCCCCGCGGTGAGCGCTGGTGTGATCGTGACGGCAAGCGCGTTCAACACCATGCTTACGGCCGTGAACTCGGTGCGTGCGGCGGTGGGCTGGCCGGCTGTGACGTGGTCGAACATCCTGTCGGCCAAGGACCCGCTGCCCACTCCGGGTGGCGTGGTCATGAGCACGCACATCACCAGCGCCCGGGCCCGGATGAACGAAGCCTTGCAGGCCCTGGGGGTAACCGTCAGCGGGTTTACGGACGCCGAGCTGAGAGGTCAGGCGATCAAAGACACCCATATCAATGAGATCATGGGACGGGCCTACTGATGCGCACACCAAGTTCAGGCATGACCTCATCGGGCATGACAGCGACTGGCAAGACACCGCGCCTGGGTGCGCGTTTCCGGGCGGTCTTCTTCGCAATGCTGTG